>Ga0209118_1000038_pt1 | contig 99028 bp, 69 predicted proteins | sample BlaSpr_A8_Ref_M1_FD_187988 | JGI IMG/M metagenome (GOLD analysis project Ga0209118, IMG submission 187988) | Forest soil microbial communities from Thunder Bay, Ontario, Canada - Black Spruce, Ontario site 2_A8_Ref_M1 (SPAdes) (version 2) | ecosystem: Environmental > Terrestrial > Soil > Boreal... | reverse complement strand
TACCTGGGAAGCAGGGAGAACCCCCTCCACCTCAAGCGCCGCCAGGGCTTCCAGCAGCTGCTCCACTGAGACCAGAGCGTTAGACGGGCATCAGCGGCATCCGCTCCACCGCCGCGTCGCCTTTGGCCTGCGGTCTCGGTTGCTCTTCTTCGGGCTCGGCTTCGCCGGGATTGCGGAAAAGGTTGGACTCGAGGTCGTATTGCCTGGTGTAGAGGCTGTGATAGAGGCCGCCCAGGGCGAGGAGCTCCTGGTGGCGGCCTTGCTCGACGATCTTGCCAGATTCGAGGACGAGGATGGTGTCGGCCCGCCGGATGGTCGACAGCCGGTGGGCGATCACGAACGAGGTGCGGCCGCGCATCAGCTCGGCCAACCCTTCCTGGATCAGCGCCTCGCTCTCGCTGTCCAGCGACGAGGTGGCCTCGTCGAGGATCAGGATGCGGGGGTCGGCGAGGATGGCGCGGGCGATCGCCACCCGCTGGCGCTCGCCGCCCGAGAGTCTCACCCCGCGCTCGCCCACCACCGTGTCATAGCCCTTCGGCAACCGGCGCACGAAGGCGTCGCAATGCGCGACCTTGGCGGCGCGCAGGATCTCGGGCGCGGTGGCGTCGGGAGCGGCGTAAGCGATGTTCTCGAGCACGGTGCCGTCGAAGAGGAAGTTGTCCTGGAACACCACGCCAAGGTGCGAGCGGTAGTCGCGCAGACGCAGCTCCGCGAGGTCCTGGCCGTCGATCAGGATCTGTCCCGAGGTGGGCCGATGGAAGGCGGCCACCAGGCCGATCAACGTGCTCTTGCCGGAACCGGAGGGGCCGACCAGCGCGGTCGAGGTGCCGGGTTCGGCGCGGAACGAGACCCCGCGCAGCACCGGCACGCCCTCTTGGTACTCGAACTCGACGTCGCGGAGCTCGACCGTGCCCCGCACGCGCTCGACCGGCCGCCGCGCCGCATCGCCGGCATCCTCGCCGGTCTCGTTGCGGATCTCGCGGATGCGCTCGAGGCCGGCAAAGGCCTCGGTGAGCTGGCTGCCGATGTTGACGATCTGCACCACCGGACCGACCATCATGGCGAGATAGAGGGTGAAGGCGAAAAAGTCGCCCACCGACATCCGGCCGAGCAGGATGTCGCGGCCGCCGACCGCCATCAGCACGATGGTCATGCCGCCGACCAGCAGGGTCGAGGCCGCTCCCACCGTCGACAGGCCGGTCATGGTGCCGGCGACGTTGCGGAACAGCCGGTGAGCCGACTTGGTGAACACCAGCGACTCGCGCCCCTCGGCGCCGTAGGCCTTGACCACCCGCACGCCGGAGAAGGACTCGCTCAGCCGGCCGGAGAGCTCGGCGTTGATCTTCGAGCGCTCCCGGAACAGCGGCCGCAGCGTCTTGAAGGCATAGAGCATCACGAAGCCGAAGAGCGACAGCACGGCGAGGGCGATCCAGGTGAGGCGGGCGTTGGTGTAGAAGAGGATGCCAAGCGCCAGGACTGCGGTCATCATGCCGCCCACCACCTCGACGAGGCCGGTGCCGACGAGGTTGCGCAGGCCCTCGGCGTCGTTCATCACCCGCGACAGCAGCGCGCCGGTCTTGGTGTGCTCGAAGTACGAGATGGACAGCCTGCCGACGTGACGCTGCACCCGGCGGCGCATCTCGGTGATCGAGCGCTGGGCGGCGACGCCGAGTAACTGCGACAGGCTGAAAGAGCTGATCGCCTGCACCACCGTAGCCGCCCCGGCGGCGAGCACCAACAGCTCGAGCCGCCGCATGCGCATCGCCAGGTCCAAACCCTTGGCGAGGATGACGTTGTCCATCAGGAGCTTGCTCACCCAGGGTAGGACCAACCCGGCAACGCGGCTGACGGCCATGATCGCGAGCCCCAGGACCAGCCTGCCCCGGCGCGCCTGGATCAGCTCGAGGGCGTCGTCGAGGACCACCCGGAACTTGATCGGCTTGCGCTTCTTCGCGGCGTCCGCGTCGTCGCTCGACACCGGGCGCGGCTTCGAGGAAACCGGACCCCCGAAGAGGCCGGTGCGCGGCGACGTCACCCCCGGCGGGGCGACGGAATCGAGTTCAGTCATAAGGCCTTTCGCTTCAGGGGCCCGCCGGCGAGGCCGGCGGCGATTGGCCAGCGACAGCAGCTCGCCGGATCAACCCGGACGGGGCTCTCCCTGGGTGGCAACCCAAAGCAACCCAACAAGGCCTGGCAGGAAAATATTCAAGGGGGCAGCGCCGTGGACCTGGGGGCAGGCGTGCTGGCGGTCTGACACGGAATCTGAGTAAACGGCGGCCGAAGAGCGCCATGGCCGGAGGGAAGGAGAGAGGGCCGCGGGCGGCGGACTCCTCTGGCCGCCGTTTGGCCGGCACCGCAGTCCACCGAGCCCGCATCCAACGACCCGGCCAACCGGAGGCCGGAGGAGCCCGCCGACCACGGCCCGTCCGGGAGGGCCCCGGAGGCTACCGAGCATCGACAGCCAGCGCCTGGTCGAGCTTGAGCGAGATCACCGAGCCTTCGGGGATGACGACCTCCTCGCCGGCGGTCTTGGAGGCGATGGCGGTGCCGACCGCGGCCCCCATCAAGGCGCCGAGGATCGTGCCGCGGCTGCCGTTGCTGAGGATCCTGCCCAGCAAGGCGCCGCCGGCTGCGGAGCCCCCTATCGTGGCCGCGTCCCGCCCCGCCTTGCTCTTGCCCTCCTGGAGGAAAGAGGCGTGCACCGGCAGGGTCGACCCGGATGGCAGCACCAGGTCGGTGAACTTGACCGTCAGCCTGGCTTTGCCGCCGAGCCGGCGCGCCCCCACCGCGTCGGTCACCACTCCCAGCACCTCGGAGCCCGCGGGTATGGCGACCGCGCCCTCCAGCCGCAGGTCGGAGACCATGCGGGCGCGGAAGATCTCGCCGACCGAGCTGGTATTGCTCGCCAGACCCTTGGTGAATTCGACCTCGAACGAGGTCCCGGCCGGCACCGTGATCGGAACCGCCGGTTGCCGCTCCTCGGGCTCGGACGCGGGCGCCGGAACCGATCCCGGCGCGCCGGGCGAAGCCGCGACGTCTCCCGGCGCTCCCGGCGCCGAGGATCCGGGCTCGGCCGTGGCCTCGGCAGCCGCTCGAGAGCCGGCCTCGCCGGGGCCGCCGCCGGGGCCGCCGCCGCGATTGCCGCCCATCCCGGCCGCGCCGCCGGAGGCCGAAGCGGCGCGAGACTCCTCATCGCGGCTCAGCTGCCGCTCTCGTGCATCGAGCGCCGCCTGACGCTCGGCGAGGTGGCGCTGGGAGTGGGCGGTGGAGACGGCGGCAGGGACCGGGCCTGGGAGACAGCGGCGCCTTGGCCGCCTCCGCGAGGCGCCTCGCTGCCGCGGCCGCAGCCCAGTGTACCGAGCGCCACGTGCGCCAAGATCACTCCTAGCACCGCGAGTGACAGGCGCGCCCCGAGAACCCGGAAAGCCCGGAGGGCCCGGAAGGCGCGCGCGAACCGCGGCAGGGCGGGGGGCCGCGGGGATCTCTTCACAGGTCGCATGCTCGTTGCCTCAGGGTCGTGGATCAAGCCTGGGGGCCGCTGCAAAGCGGGTGCCGCACGGCATGCGCCTGCCGCCGCACCGGCTCCCTGCCGGCGAGGCCCGCCGAGCACGTCCACTTTGCCGGTCGCCGGCGGTGCCTGCGCAGGACGCACGCGCGACGATCACTTGCGACGGGAGGGATCGAAGCGGATGACGTCTCCCGGTCCGGGACTCCGGCCGCTCGCAGGCGAAGACGCCGGCTCTGCCCCGCCGGCAGTGCCGGACGACCGCGGCTGCGGGGCCGCGACGCTGCCAGCGGCCGGGGACGCAATCGCCGCCGCGGCCGGCTTGGCGGTGATGCCACTCGCCTCCACCTCGCCTCCCGGAGCTCGCGGCATGAAGCGCAAGGCGAATTCCGCCGAGGGGTCCGCGAACATGGTCAACGCCGCGAACGGAATCTCGAGGCGCTGCCGGCTACCGCTGAAGCTCAGCTCCACGGCGAAGCAATCGGCGCCCACCGTCAGGCCCCAGTACTGATGCTGCAGGATGAGACTCATCTCCTCCGGATAGAGGTCCCGCAGGGAGCGCGGCATCACCACGCCCGGGTGGCCGGTGCGAAACGCGATGTAGAAGTGGTGGTCGCCGGGCAGGCCCTGGTCGGCGACCTCGGCCAGCAGCCGGCGCACGGCGTCCCGCAAGGCGTCTTCGACGAAACGCTGATAGTCGATGCTGTCGCTGCTCAAGCGCGGCTCCAGCCGGTAGATGTCAGCCAGTATCGAGCTTGCGGCCCGCGCCGGACTTTGTCAACTCTCGAGCCGAGTCGAGCCAAGGAGCTTCGTCTCAGACGTCATGGAGGATCGTAGGTGCCGACGGGCGTCCAGGGACCGCAGCGGACGATGCGCCACGCGGCGCGCAGGCTGCCCGACAGCGCGCCGTAGCGGGTGATGGCGCCCACGGCGTAGTGGCTGCAGCTGGGACGGAAGCGGCATTGCACGCCGAGGACGGCCAGGCGCGGCGATAGCGTCGCCTGGTAGAGATGAATGCCGTCGAGCAGCAGGCGGGCGCCGACCTGTTGGGCGGGAGGTCGTGACAGGTCGATGGCGAGCAGGCCGGCAAGCAGCAGCGGCACGCCGATCCGCACGAGCCGCCGGCGCCGGCGTCCCCGCGCGGCCGCAGCCACCTCCGCCACGGCCGGGGTCGGCATGATGGCCGCGGCTCGCTCGACCGCCGCGGCTCGCTCGACCGCCGTGACCGGCGTTGCCGACGCGGTCGGCAAGGTGGTCGCGGTCCTGGAGGTGCTCACGATCGTCATGGCCATCGCGGGCAAGCGTAGCGCGGAGTCGCACCCGTCGAAAGGGGTTGGGTCCCTCCCGCAGCGTCACCAGGGGAGTGTGCCGGTCGCCATGCGGCCGAGCCAGACCGCCACCAACACGGCGAGGTGGCCGAGCGCCGCGAGCTCCGGCTTCGACCAGATGGGCAGGCGCGGCAGGCCGGCCGCCGCGCCGCCCCAGGCCGTCCACAGCAATCCCAGCTCCGCGGCCAGCAGCGGTGCCAGCGGATGGTCGCGGATCGCGGCGGACCACTCGCCCTTGGCGAGATGGGCGAAGGCCCGCGTCATGCCGCACCCGGGGCATGGCAGCCCGGTGAAGCGGCGCAACGGACAGAGAGCGAACCCGGCGTCTTCCGAGGGCACCCAGACGCGGAGCACCAGGAACGCCGCCACTCCCGCGGCGCCGGCAAGCGCCCACCCCCCCAGCCCGCTCCAGCGGCGGGCGTCAGGTCCAGCGGGTGGAGCGTCCGACGCCACCGGCCCTCGCCAGCGGCAACGCCCGTTCACCGATGGGCCAGCCCCTGGATCACCGCCATGCCGCCGAAGAAGAGCATCCAGAGCAGGCCGAAGAACAGGATGATGGTGCCGATGATCCCGAGGATCTTGCCTGCCATGGCCAGGCCTTCTCCCGCGGCGGGCGCCCGCCCTTCGCGGATGGCACGCCCTTCACTCTGTCCGAGGTACCACGCCACCGGCGCGACAAAGCTGCAACAGATGAGTCCGAGAATGCCCAGCACCAACGCGGTGATGGCCTGGTTGCTGGCGGACGCCGACACCGGCGGGGCCGGCGGCGGGGGAGGAGAGTAGATCGGCTCGCTCATGTGCGTGCCCTCCGGGGGCGGATGCAGCGATGTCGGACGCTGGAGGGACCGCCGCCGCACCCGCCGGCCGCCAGCGGGCCTCGGCGCGGCGATCCCCCCGGCACGGCCTCAGAACCTGTCCGCGTACTGGCTGATGCCAGGGATCAGGTAGCGCTGGCCCTGGGTGGCCTTGATGATGCAGATGATGTGCACCACGACGATACCGAGCCAGATCACCAGGTAGAGGATCGTCACCAGGCATCCGAGGAACGCCAGGAAGTGGGTAGCGATCAGTATCATCTGAACGAACCACACGGCGGCCAGCACGATCCAGCTGGCAATCATCAACACGATGCCGTGCTTGGCGTGCCACTGAACCTCTTTGTCGTCCTTCTCGGTCAACAACGGCACGAGATTGACCAGCCAGATGTAGGAGAGGACGAGCATGATGCCGCGATTCGGACTGACGGAGCCCGAGGTCGGACCAGCGGGCGGAGGAGGCGGCGGCGTGTAATACGGTGGCGGCGGCGGCGGAACGCTGGGCTCACTCATCGCGAACGTCTCCTTTTGAATTCGGCAAGCGCACGAGCCGGGGAACTAGCCGGAGTGTATACAAGCCCATGGCGGCCCACAAGGACGAGCCGGGCAAGCGGGCAAGCGGGCGTCCCAGCGCGGAGGCTCACGAGACCTGCTTGGCGGCGAGCTCGACCTTGACCCGCAGGCTGGCCAGGGCTTCCTCGAGGCTGGCTCGGCGGTCTTCGTCCACCCGGAGCACGATCTCGGCGCTGCCGAGCGCACCGTAGTCCTCGCTCTCGATCTCCACCGCGGGCGGACGGACGAGACGCTTGACGGCGCCGATGCGGTCGAGAGGCGCCGAGAGCGCCAGCCGGACCGTCGGCGCTCGCACCAGCGTCGGCAGCTCCGCGAGCGCGGCACGGACGGCGGCGGTGTAGGCTCGGGCGAGCCCGCCCTTGCCCAGCTTGACGCCGCCGAACCAGCGGATCACCACCGCCAGGACGTCGGAGAGCCCGGCGCCGCGGAGCGCATGCAGCATCGGCACCCCGGCCGTCCCGGCCGGCTCGCCGGCGTCGGAGCTGCGCTCGCGGGGCGGCCAGCCGAGGCGCAGCGCCCAGCAGAGGTGAGTCGCGCCCGGGTGGCGGCGGCCGAGGTCGGCGAGGATGGCCCGCGCCTCCTCTTCGCCGGCCGCGGCGCCGACCACGGCGAGGAAACGCGAGCCCCGCTCCCGGATCTCGGCAGTGACCTGCCGCGCGGGGACCGGGTAGGACGCCATCGGCGGGAAGCCTGCCTTAGCTCCCACCGCCTGCGGCGACCCCGAGACACGAACCCGGGCGGCGCACAGACCGTTGGTGGCCTACGCACAGCATCGATCGGATCTCCCCCGCATCCCCTCGATCCCCTTCCCACCCTCCGGGGGGAAGGGGACGCCCCCTCCCTCCCTCTCATCAAATAGAGTTTCGATTTAACCCGGATCGCCGACCGCGCTGAGCGGCGGATCCGGCGGCTGGGGCGGCTGCGGCGGCCGGCGGCCGGTCACGCGCTCGTAGATCGCCCGGTAGCGGCCGACGACCGCATCCTGGCCGAAGGTCTCGACCGCCCGCCGGCGCCCCGCCTCGCCCATCGCCCGCCGGCGTTGCGGGTCCGACAGCAGGAGGTTGGCGGCGTTGGCCATCGCCTCGACGTCGCCCACCGGACACAGGAAGCCGCACTCGCCGTCGACCACCACCTCGGGCAGGCCGCCCGCGTTGGTGGCGATGACCGGCACCTTGCACGACAGCGCCTCGAGCGCCGCCAGACCGAACGACTCGCTCTCGGAAGGCAGCAGGAAGAGATCCGCGCCGATCAGCACCTCCTCGATCAGCGGCAGGCTGCCGATGAAGGTCACTGCATTGCAGATGTCGTGCTCCCGGCAGTACTGCTCCACCTTGCCGCGATCGGGACCGTCGCCGACCATCAGCAGGCGGCAGGGGAACTGCACCAGCACGCGCTCGAAGACCCGGATCACGTCGAGCACCCGTTTGACCGGGCGGAAGTTCGAGATGTGGATCAGCACGCCTTCGCCAGGCTTCGCCCAGCGGCGTGCGCCGGGGGTCTCGCGGGCCCGTTCGTAGCGTTCGGGATCGATGAAGTTGGGGATCACGTCGATCTGGTTGTGGATGCCGAGCTGCTCGATCGAGGTGCGGCGCAGCGACCTCGAGACGGCGGTCACCGCATCGCTCTGCAGGATGCTCCAGCGCGTGGTCTCGAGATAGTTCGGATCGTTGCCCACCAGGGTGACGTCGGTGCCGTGCAGCGTGGTCACCACCGGCAGCGGCTGCGGCGCGACGATCTGCCGCGCCATCACCGCCGAGGCGGCGTTCGGGATGGCATAGTGGACGTGGAGCACGTCGAGCCGTCCGTGCCGCGCCACTTCCACCATCTTGGTGGTGAGCGCCAGCGAGTAGGGCGGGTAGTCGTCGAAGAGCGGATAACGCGGCGTCACCACCTCGTGAAAGAACAGCCGCGAATTGGTGAGCGACAGCCGTGACGGCAGGGCGTAGCTGATGACGTGCACCTCGTCGCCATGCTCGGCCAGCGCCATCGCCAGCTCGGTGGCCACCACACCGGAGCCGCCGTAGGTCGGGTAACAGCTGATGCCGATTCTCACCGCTGGCCCCCTGGAAGCAGCGCCAGCAGGTCCGCGACGGCAAGCGGCTGCGCGCTCCAGAAGGGCTCGCCGAGCTCGGCGCCGATCAGCTGGCCGAAGTAGCGCGCGCGTCCCTCGATGGCGAGACGGAACTCGCGAGAAGACACCTTGGTCCGCAAATCGGCGTCCCCAGCCCTACCATCGGTCACTGCCGGCGCGCCGTGCCCGTGCGTGCCGGCCTGGGCCGTCGTCGTGCCTACCTCACCGGCCGTGCCGGCGCCTCTCTGTCCGCCGCCGCCCGGGCCGCCAGTGCCTTCGTGTCCGCCCGCATCGGCGCCGCCGGTTCCGGCCTCGTTGCCGGCGGCCGGGGCGCCAGGCTGGTAGAGCTGGCTGCGGTAGGCCGCGAGCGCCGCCATCTTCTCCTCCCAGGCCGCCGTCACGTCGACGACGAAGCTCGGCTCGAACGAGTGATGCTGCATATAGGAGAAAACCGCCGCCGGCCGGTGGGCGGCCATCGCCCGGCTCCCGCGCGCCCCCAGCCCCGAGTAGAAGGCCGCCGCGGCCACCAGGCGATGACCCCGCTCGTGGTCGGGATGACGGTCGTGGCGCGGCGGTCCCAGCACCAGCTCCGGCCGCCAAGTCCGCAGCACCTCGATCAGCGCGTCTTCCTCGGGCTCGCCGCAGCGCAAACCGCCGTCACCGCAGTCCAGGAAAGCGAGCTCCACCGCTCCGAGCGCGGCGGCCGCCTGCTCGGCCTCGGCCAGCCGCTGCTCGGGGGTGCCGCGCGTGCCGCTCTCCCCTCGGGTCAGATGCAGGATACCCACCCGGCGTCCCTGGCGCGCCGCGAGCGCCAGGGTGCCGCCGCAGCCGAGCTCGACGTCGTCGGGATGCGGCCCGATCGCCAGCACGTCCAGCTTGCTCATGGCAGGATCACCGACAGAAAGGTCGGGTCGAGCTCGAGTTGCTCCCAGAAGCTGGCAACCAGACGGTCGCCGTACTTGCCGTGGAAATGCGCGGCGGAGATGACGCGCTCCTGCAGCTTGCCGCCCGGCAGGCAGATCTGGCGCAGGGCCTCGACCCGCCGGCTCTGCACCTCGTCGCGGCGGGCAAGCGACGGCATCGCCTTTTCCGCGAACAGGTCGATGGCACGCAGCACTTGCTCCCGGGTCTTGGCCAGGGGACGCTCGAGATTGGGATCGGCGGCGAGGGCCGGCGTGCGCAGCTCGTCCAGCGCCGCCTCCAGGTGCCGGCGCACGGGCGCTACGAAGTCGCCGCCGGCGCGCTCGGCCAGTAAGCGGTCGAGGCGCGAGCGCTCGCCGAGCAGCTCGGCAAGAGTCAATCCCGTTGCTTCGAGGTGTTGCGCCTTGGCGGCGTCCAGGACCAGGGCTTGCGGCCGCAGCGCCACCCATGGCGCTTCGATCTCGAGCACGTCATAGACCGCCGCCGCCTGCGGCATGTAGGAGAGCTCGCCGGGGCCGAGGACTTGCAGCGTCGTGCCCAGCACCGCATCGGCGATCGCAGGCCGCGCGAGAACGCCCGGGCTCATCACCGACGGGTTCTCATCGAGGATGCGCAGCAGCTCGCCGACTCCGCCGGTGTCGGCCTGCCGCTCCTGCCTGTCCACGCCGTCCGTGTCGCCCGCGCCGCCCGTGACTGCCGTGTCGCCCGCGTCGGCTGCGCCGTCAGTGCCGGCAGCGCCCCCCGTACCGGCCCTGGCAGCCGTGCCGCGAAGAGCAAAACCCTCGTCGCCGCGCCACTCGATGCGGCGACGCTGGCCGTGGCGCAGCAGGAACAAGGGACTCGCACCCGGCTGCGGGGTGACGCGCAACTCGTAGCCGCGGCCCTGCACCGCCGCGTCCTGGCGCGCCAGAGCCTCCGCCAGCTGGCCGCGGCGTTCGATCAGGCGCGCCAGCCAGGGGCGCTCCGCCGCCTTGAGCGCCGGGTGCATCGCGTCGAGAAGCAGCGGACAGCGGGTTCCCAGCATGCCCGCCGTGACGCGGCAGAACGCCTCGCCGAAGCGTGCGTCGGGCTGGTACCAGCCGGCCAGCGTCCGCAGCCATTCGGCATAACGCTCGCCGGGCACCGCCGCGGCGATGCCGCGCAGCACCTCGGTCACCGCGGGCGACAGGCTGCGCATGCCGACCGGCAGCAGCGGCTGGGTGTCCGGACCCAGATCGAAGCTGCGCGGTCCATCGGCGGTGAGCACGGTCGCGCTCGCCACCTCGGCGTAGTCATGGTCTTCGGTCGCCACCCAGAACACCGCCACGGCCGGCTCGCCCGCCGCTTCGAGCGCGGCCGCCCAGCGGGCGGCGGCAACCAGCTTGGCGAAAGTCAGCAGGGGGCCGCCGAACAGGCCAGGCTGCTGGCCGGTGACCACGACCCGAGTGGCCGGATCGGCCAGGCGTCTGCAGGCCCCTTCGGCGCCCGGATGGCCGTACGAACGGTTGCTGGCCAGGAGCGCCGATGCCAGCTCGGCGCGCGAGCTGGCGCCCGCGGGGCCGGCGCCCGCAGCCGTGGGCACGGGCGGCATCACCGGCAGCTGGCCGGGGGCGACGAAGCGCAGCGGCGCGAGCAGGTCGAGGTCGCCGCCGCCGAGGAAGGCGCGCGGCAGCGGCGGCAGCAGGCCGGCGGCGGCCAGATCGACCCGCAAGGCCTCAGGCAGGCTTCCAACCGACGAGGATGAGGCGTTCGCTGTCACTGCCGTAAGGGTCCCCCTGGAAGTTGCCGTAGAGGCCGGTGACCTCAAGACCCGCCCAGTGCAACCCGATCGTCACTTCCTCGGGTTGATAGGCGCGCACGCTCTCGAGAAATGTACGTGGAGTGCCGCCTCCGCCCGCGGCTAGTACGCGGATACGTTTGTTGATCCGTTTGGTTGCGGGGTCGTACCACCGCTCGATCTCGACGGTCTGGGCGTTCGCGGCGTTCGCGCCGGACTTCGCGCTCTTCGCGCGCTTGTCCTTGCCGCCGGATGCATGGGCCTCGAGCTGGCGGCCGTCCAGGCGCTGGACCTCGCGCGCCTGCAGGTGCCGCAGGGTGTTGGCGCTGTTCATGATGTCGATCAGGAACCGGCCGCCCGGAACCAGCACGCGCACGATCTCTTCGAGCACCTGGAAGTTCTCGCGCTCTTTCTCGAAGTAGCCGAACGAGGTGAAGAAGTTGAGGACCCAGTCGAAGCTGCTGGCGGCAAACGGCAGGCAGCGCATGTCGCCAGCCACCCGCGGCAGCTGGCGGGCATGCGCCAGCATGGTCAGGGAGAGATCGACGCCGAGGGTGCGGTAACCGCGCTTGCGCAGCGCCGCCGTATGGCGGCCGGCACCGCAGGCCAGATCCAGCACCGCGCGCGGCGGCGGCTCGCCGAGCCGGCGCTCGACGAAGTCGATGTGGGCCTCTGCCTCCTGCTCGTCGCGATGAGAATAGAGGCCCAGGTACTCCTCGCCGAACCATTCCTTGTACCAGGCCATTCGCCTCCGGGGAATCTCCCTCCGGCCGGGCCTCGGGAGGCGGCTCTCCCCCTGGCCTCCTTTGGGCTCGCGCTCTACTCTTGTTGGGGCTTCGGTGGCCTGCGTGGCTCGCCCAAAGGAGGCCAGGGGAGAGCCGCCTCCTCGGCCCTTCCTCCTCCCCTACGGCCACGATCCCTTCGACCACCGATCCGGCATTGGCGGCCACTGAGGAGGTGCGCCTTCGGAAGCATTCCTTTCCTCCACGGCGGCCAAACTCGTCGGCCACCGGCCATCATACCTTCCGGCCCGCCATTCCTTCGCCGAGCGGGCTTCGCGGTATTCTTGCGATTGATGACGCTTGATTGGATCCTGGTCCCGGGGGGCTGGTTCTGGATGGGCGGCGGGCCGCGCGACAATGAGAACCCTCGGCACGAGGTCTGGCTGCCTGCTTTTCGGCTTGCCAGGACGCCGGTGACCCGGGAGGAGTATCAGGCTTTCCTCGACGAGACGCGTCACCCCGCGCCGGATTTCTGGCGGGAGGCCGCGTTTGCGCATCCACGCATGCCGGCGGTGGGGCCGTCCTGGGACGACGCGCAAGCTTATTGCGCCTGGGGTTCGCGGCGATCGGGGCAGCCGCTGCGCCTGCCGACGGAAGCAGAGTGGGAGTGCGCGGCGAAGGCCGGACGGGAGGTGGTCTATCCCTGGGGTGACGATCCTCCGGAGTCGTTGCCGGACTACAGTCGCAGATGGCGGCAGGGACCGGAGCCGGTCGAGGCCTATCCCTCGCTCCATCCTCTCGGCCTGCTGGGCCTGGGCGAGAACGTGCACGAGTGGTGCGCCGACTGGTTCGACCCGGCCTACTACCAGCGCTCGCCGCGGCGCGAGCCCCGCGGCCCCGAAGCTGGTACCCACCGGGCGTCGCGCGGCGGCTCCTGGCGCCACCAGGTCAAGGCCAGCCGCTGCGCTGCCCGCTCCGCCATTCCGCCGGGCCTGCGCTACAGCGATTACGGCTTCCGCATGGCGGTCAACGTGCCGGCGCCGAGCCCGCCGCCGGAAGCCGGCGCGCCCGCTGGGAACGGGGGAGGGAGAAAACCGAGATGAGCACCGGGGACGCTGAGAGGAGCACCGCCGGCCCGCGGGGGGGAGCCGCCGCCAGGGCAGGGCGCCGAAGGGCTTGGCGGGCCGCCGCCTTCGCGGCCGCCGGAAGCCTCCTGTTGCACGGCGCGGCGGTGCTGTGGGTCTGGCACTCGGGAGGCTTCGGACGCGGCGGCGTTCTCGCCTGGATCGACTTCCCCTCTTCGCTCGCCTACCTGCGGCCACGCGGCGGCGCCAAGCTCGCCTGGAGCCTGCTGCTCGGCGGCCTGCAATGGGCCGTCCTCGGCGCCGCCCTGAGCCTGCTCTTCGGCCGCGCCGCCCGGCGGCCGGGGTCTTAGTAGCCCCTGCCGTCCTGAGGCCAATCGGCCGGGTTACAATTGCTTCATGGTGCAAGTGGGGTCCGTCCGCGTCGACCCGCCGCTCTGGCTCGCGCCCATGGCAGGCGTCACCGACCGTGATTTCCGCCTGATCGTGCGGCGGATCGGCGGCGTCGGCGTGGTGTCGATGGAGTTCATCTCGTCGCGAGCCATCGTGTCGGGCAACCAGAAAACGCGCGACCTGATGTACTTCAGCGACGAGGAGCGGCCGCTGGCCATCCAGATCTATGGCTCGGACGTCGCGACCATGCGCGAAGCGGCGCTGGTGGTCGAGGAGCTGGGTCCTGACATCTGCGACATCAACATGGGCTGCCCGGCGAACAAGGTGCTCAAGGGCTGCGCCGGCGCCGCCTTGATGGGCGACCTCGATCTCGCCGAGCGGATCATCCGCGCGGTTCGCAACGTGCTGTCAATGCCGCTCACCGTCAAGTTCCGGCTGGGTCTCGACGACTGCCGGCGCAACTATCTCGAGCTGGGGAAGGTCTGCGAGGCCAACGGCGTCGCGGCGGTGGCGATGCATGCGCGCACGGCCCGGCAGATGTACGCCGGCGAGGCGGACTGGTCGCACCTGGCGCGGCTGAAAGAGAGCCTCAACATCCCGGTGATCGGCAACGGCGACGTGCGCGAGCCCGACGATGCCTGGCGCATGCAGGCGGCCACCGGCTGTGACGGCATCATGGTCGGCCGCGGCGCCACCCGCAATCCGTGGATCTTCCGCCAGATCACCGCGAGCATGTCGGGCGGCCGCATCGCCTATCCGACGCTTGCCGAGCGAAAGGCCCTGATCCTCGGGCATTTCCACATGGTCGCGGAGCGCGAGAGCTCGGCCTTCGCGATGCACAAGCTGCGCAAGTTCACCGGCTGGTACACCCACGGCCTGGCGAACGGACGCCGCCTCCGGCAGGAGATCAATCAGCTGCCGGACGTCGGCAGCTTCCTGGCGGCGGTCGAAAGCTTCCTCGACGAGCTGGTCGAGGAGGAGCGGGCGGCCTAGTTACCCGCGCGCCCTGCCCGCGGGCCCTCGGTCCCGCCCGGCGCGACCCTCACGTGACAGCAGGAGACCAGGTGTCGCCGCCGCCGGCCGAGCACGCCATCGACCTGCCGCACGCCCCAGCCGAGGCCTTGCGCGCCCTGGGCGCCGCCGCCGAGGAGTGGGGCGCGGACTTCGCACCCACCGCCACGGGAGGTTGGGGTGGCGAGCTTCGCTTGCCGGTGATCGCCGGCCTGCGCCGCGGCCTGCTCTCAGGGCCGGTGGCAGTGACGCCGGACGGTCATGGATCGCGGGTGGTCTTCAGGCCGGTGGCCCAGGACTACTACCTGGAAACCTCCGCCATCGTGGTGCTGTCGATCGCCGCCGGCGGCGCGCTGCTCACCGTTGCCTGGCCGCTGTTCCCCCAGCTCCTCCCGGCCGCGCCGCTGGGGGCCGTGCTGGCGCTCGGGGCCTGGTTCCTGGTGCTCTCGCGGCTGCGCGGCGAGGGGCCGGAGGAGTTCCTGGCACGCGTTGCCGGTCATGCCGGCGTCGAGATCGGGGTACCCGAGGCCGATGACGGCTCGCCGCGGGCGACGCGGGCCCCGCCCGCGTCGGACAGGGAATAACGCACCTCCTCGACGGGGTATATAGTGGGGCGGGTGCTGTCGCGCTCGCAAGCGTTCTTTGGCAACTTGGGGGCGTACCGGTTTCGACGGGGAACAAAAGCGGAGCGGAGGCAGCGTGTCCGAAGTCCACCCGTAAAGTGGAACGTCTAACTGCGAACGATAACTTCGCACTCGCGGCCTAATTAGCCGTGACGTACCGATGAGAGCGTGATCCGCGGCGCTCATCGGTGCGACGCTAAAGCGGGTCAAGGGGTCCGGTTGCCTTGCGCCGTACCCTGATATACAGCAAGGCTGGCCGCCGCGCCAGGCGCCTTCTTCCGACGCGCGCGCGGCAAGATTTCAAATAGAAGGCTACGCACGTAGAAACCTCTGAGACGCGTTTTCCGGACGTGGGTTCGACTCCCACCGCCTCCACCATCGCCAAGACGTCCAACCCTGGGCCGCTGCCTCTCCTGAAGGCTCAACCTCCAGCAAAGACTTGACTGCTCGAGCTGGCTCGCTCGGGCGGCACAGTTCCAGCCGCACCCCCCACATCGCGAACGCGATGTGCCGCGAGCTCGTGCTCGCGGAAACGCCGCCGCGGGCCAGCAGCGGCCGGCTGGGTGCGGGAAGGATCGCGCTCCGAGCGCCGCAGCATCAACCACGAGGCGAGATAGAAGGCGAGGGCGAGGAGGGCGAGGCCGCGGATGCCCACCATCATCGTCGAGTACTCTGCCCAGCCGCCGACGACCGACCCCAGGATGTTGACGCCGATCGCCGGCCCGCTCGCGGCGACGCGGCTGAATGACCGGGAAAAGATCAGGCCCGCGAAGTATACCGGGGCGAGAACCAGGAGCGCGTAGAGGAGCGCCGCGCCGGTGCCGCGACCCAGGGCGACCGCGGGGCCGATGAGAAAGGCAGCGGCGAGGGCCGTGGCGAGTGCGCCGTACGCCACCGGGGCGGGGATGGCGCCGCCCAGCTCGACGGTCAGATTGGCGGCCACGATCAGCACCAGGACGACGGCGATGGTCACCGCCGACACCAGCCAGGTGGTGCCGAAGAGCAGGGCCAACCTGTTGATGGCGTAGACCTCCATCAGCAGGAACGCGGCGCCAAGAAAGAAGAGATGGCCGTCGAAGGCGCTGAAGCGTCCGAGCTCGAGACCGCCCACTCTGAGAACCGCGACCGAGGCGAGCACCAGCAGCGTCACCACGACCAGGTAAGCGCGCGGCACTTGCCGGGCCGGCAGGTAGAGGAACGGCCAGTCGTCGGTTGGCAGGACGGTCTCGGCATCGGCTGCGCGGCCGAACGCCGGGTAGACGCGCGGACCCCGGCGGTGCGCCAGGTCGAGGAGCGGCCTATCCGCCTGCTGAACGGCCGTGGCATCGACAGCGGCGCGACGCGGCGGGCCGCCCTTCGGGTCCGCGGCCTGACATGCGTAGGTACTGCCAACTCCCGAGCGAAACCAGACGACCGGAGTGTCGCAAGTCGCACCCAGCATCGCGGCGAAGCGATCCTGGAGCCAGCTGCGGAGCGTCACGGCGGTGATGACCAGGGAACCACCAGGCCGCAGGAGGCGGCGCGCCGCGGCCAAGCTCTCGAGCGTAAAGACATAATTGTCCAAGCGGACGCTCGAGATGCCGAGCTGGGTGTGAGAGTCCAGCAGGCCAAAGACGATCGTGTCGTAGCTCCCTTCGGGCAGGCGGCGGAAGGCCCGCCGCGCGTCGTCGATGATCACGTGCACCCGCCGGTCATCGTAGGGGTGCTCGGGATGGTGAAGGCGGCCTAGCCGGACGATCGTGTCGTCGATGTCGACGGCGTCGACGGAGGTCGCGCCGGCGCGAAGAGCCGCCGCCACGTCATTGCCGGTCCCTGCGCCCACGATCAGCACGCGATCCTTGCGCGGCGCCAGGCGGAAGGCCAGGTCGTAGTGCGGGTAGGGATTGCGCCCGAGTCTCGCGACCGCCTCCGGGCGGAGATCCACTGCCACCTGATAGAACACGTCCGAAATCTGCAACAGGTAGGCGGGCGCAGCCGCTCCGGTGCCTGCGGGCCCTGCCAGCGCGATGACTCGGCCGACCAGCTTCTGATACCGCGACCAGTGGGTATCGCCGACGCTGGGCCAGACCAGGAGGACGCTCGCGGCGATCAGCGCCATCGCCATCGAGGCGCGCGCTCTTCCGGCGGTCCACCACAGGAGAGGCATGAGGCCCACCGCGAACCAGACGCAGGGCGGCGTCTCGAGGTAGCACAGGGTTACGAAGACGAGGATTCCGGCGAGGCTGCCGAGCAGGTTGGCGGTATAGCCGGGGAGCCGCGGCACGCGCTCGAAAGCGTCCCCGAGGAGGCGTCCGATGAGGGTGAACAGGCTACTGACGGCGACCAGCAATGCAACGCAGAACAGCCCCATCACGAGCTGCGCCGCCCATTCCGGCAGGGAGAGCGACCAGGCGCCGGATCCTTCGCCCACGCCCAGGATGTGCTCGCTGCTGCTGGACCCCGCCCAGCTGCTGAGCGCGGAGTCGACCGCGACCGTGCCGTGGGCCAGGGCGGCCGCGAGCGGCAGCAACCATAGGAGGAAGAGCAAGGCGTGACGGGCGCGGCCTCGTCCCAGGCAACAACCGAGGCCGAGGCCGAGGAACGCGGCAACCAGGGGTACGTTCTTGTAGAAGGCGAAGATGCGGATCTGCGAACCGGAATAGCGGATCAACATCACCTCGATGAACAGGGCGGCGAAGCTGGCGATGAACAGCGTCGAATAGGGGTGCCGTGCCGCGCGCGCGTTCACGCGGTCCTCGCCGTCGACATCGGCAGCGCCCGCGGCGCCGAGCTGGTGGCTGCCGGGAGCGAAGATCCGGCCGAGCCGGCGCGCGCCCAGGGCGACGACAGTCCCCAAGCAGACGGCGAAAGCGGCCAGCGCCGTCCCGGCAACCGCCATGAGCCCCCATGCCGCGGGGTCGGCATCGGACCGCAGCGCTCCCGGGTGCGTACCGGCGACTGCCATCGCCAGACCTAGCGCGACGCAGAGACCCACCCACAGCTTGACGCTACGATCCACCAGCAGCGAACGCTCGCTCGATGCTCTGACCGAATGGCGGCTCGAGCACGCCGACCTCGGTGACGATGGCGGTGATCAGATCGTGCGGCGTGACGTCGAACGCGAAGTTCACCGCCTCGGTATCGCGCGGCGCGATGCGCGTGCCGAAGACCTCGGTCACCTCCTCGGCGCGGCGCTGCTCGATCGGGATGGCCGTTCCGTCCGGGGTGGCGCGGTCGACGGTGGACAGCGGCGCGGCGACATAGAACGGCACCCGGTGGCGTGCCGCCAGCACCGCGAGAGGGTAGGTGCCGATCTTGTTGGCGGTATCGCCGTTGGCAGCGATCCGATCGGCGCCGACCACGATGCGATCCACCAATCCCTGCGCCATCAGAGTGCCGGCGCTCGAGTCGGTGACCAGCCGGAACGGAATGCCGAGCCGCTGGAGCTCCCAGGCGGTGAGGCGGGCCCCTTGCAGCAACGGCCGGGTCTCGTCCACCCAGACCAGCTGCACGCCCTGACGCCGCCAAGCGGATTGGATGACTCCGAGAGCCGTGCCGTAACCGGCGGTCGCCAGCGAGCCGGTGTTGCAGTGGGTGAGCACCCGGGAACCGGGCGCGAACAGCGCCGCGCCATGCTCGCCGATACGGCGGTTGATCTCGACGTCGTCCGCGGCGAGTTGCTGCGCCCAGGCGAGCAACGCGCCGGCGGCGGCCGCGGGGCCGTCCGGGGCGCTCTGGTCGAAGATGCGCCGCCCGTGGCCGATGGCCCAACGGAGGTTCACGGCGGTCGGCCGGGTGGCTCCCAGCAGCTCCGCCACGGCCGCGAAACGCGGCCCCAGCTCGGCGGCATCGTGCACCGCGGCGACCCCCAGCGCCAGGCCGTAGGCCGCCGCCACGCCGATGGCGGGAGCGCCGCGCACCGCCAGCCGGCAGATGGCGTCCGCCACCTGCTCCGGCGTGCTGCAGTCGAGCCAGACCTCCTGGTCCGGCAGCAGCGTCTGGTCGAGCAGCAGCAACGAGCCCTCCTGCCAGCGCATGGGCGAAAACTGCGGCTCGACGGCCGCGGGAGCCTCGGGAGCCTGGGAAGCCGCGCCGGACCGCGGAGTCTGGACAGCCGCCGGAACCGGCGAGGAAGACAAGCGGGGAATCGCTGGCGGCGCGTCGCTCATGGCCTGCGGATCTTACCCCGCGGCCCGCGCACCGGGCGATGGACGGCGGGCAGCGGACGACGGACGGCGGACGGCCGGGACTCCTGTGAGATCATCAGTCCCGCATCAGCCATGACGATGACGGCAACGACGGAGGCACAGTGAAAGGCACGACCCGAGACCTCGGATTCTCGACCCGCGCCATCCATGCCGGGCAGGCGCCGGACCCGCGGACAGGAGCGGTGGCGGTTCCGATCTATCAGACGTCGACCTATGTGCAGCTGAGCCTTGGCGAGCACCAGGGCTATGAGTACGCGCGCGTCCAGAACCCGACCAGGGAAGCGCTCGAACAGAACCTCGCTCAGCTCGAGGGAGGGGTGTCCGGACACGCCTTTGCCTCGGGCATGGCGGCCATCGCCAGCCTCATGACCCTGGTCAAGGCAGGAGAGCACGTCGTGGTGTCGCGCAACGTCTATGGCGGCACCTACCGCTATTTCTCTCAGATCCTGGAGCGCAACCAGGTGTCTTTCTCGTGGGTGGACAGCAGCCGGCTCGACGCCGTCGCCGAGGCGATGACCTCCGCCACGCGGATGGTCTTCATCGAGACGCCGACCAACCCGGTGATGGACATCTCCGATATCGCCGGCGCCGCCGAGATCGCCCACGCGCGAGGTGCGCTGCTGGTGGTCGACAACACGTTCCTCTCGCCTTACCTGCAGCGGCCGCTCGAGCACGGGGCCGATCTGGTGGTGCACTCGACGACCAAGTTCCTCAACGGCCACAGCGATTCCGTCGGCGGCGCCGTGGTGTGCGCCCGTCAGGAAGACGCCGACTGGCTGGCCTTCGTGCAGAAGTCGATGGGCGCCATCCTCTCGCCGTTCGATTCCTTCCTGGTCATGCGCGGCATCAAGACCCTCGCCGTGCGCATGGAGCGGCACGAGCGCAACGCCGGCGCGGTGGTGGCGATGCTTGCCGCTCATCCCAAGGTGCCGCGGGTCCTCTACCCGGGCTTGCCCGACCATCCCGGGCGCGAGGTCCATCGCCGGCAGGCCTCGGGCTTCGGCTCCATGATCACTCTCGAGATGGGCACTTACGCCGCCGCCAAGGCGCTGCTCGACAGCGTCAAGGTCTTGAGCCTGGCCGAGAGCCTTGGCGGCGTCGAGAGCCTCATCTCGCACCCGGCCACCATGACCCATGCCTCGGTTCCGGCCGAGAGCCGCAGCGCCCTGGGACTGACCGACAGCATGGTGCGGATCTCGGTCGGCATCGAGGACGTCGAAGACCTCCTCGCCGATCTGGAGCAGGCGCTGGCCAGGGTCTAGAGCCTGCGGGGATCCCGCCCTCCACCCCTCCGGCCACGGTGCTCTGCTGCCGACGCTTACTCAGGCGAAGTGAAGATCAGAAGTCGGTGTCGTCGGGATCGGTGGCGTAGGCGAGCTCGTCTTCTTCCTCGTCGGAGAACTCCGCCTCTTTGTCGACCGAGCTCGCGATCCAGTCGAGGAAGCCCTGGTCGCCTTGGCTGACGCCAAACGACAAAATCTCCGGAAGCTCGTAGCTGTGCAGCTCGCGAATGGTCGCGGCGACGCCTTCGAACTCCTGCTGCAGGGTCTTGACGATCAGCAGCAGCTCCCCGTCCTTGCAGATCTTCCCCTGCCAGCGGTAGATCGAACGGATGGCGGGGATGATGTTGACGCAAGCCGCCTGCCGGCGGGCGATGAGCTCGCGCGCAATGAGATAAGCCTGCTCCTCGGTGCCTACGGTGGTGACTACTACGATCGCGCGCATGGCGGCCACGTTACTGCACCGCCAGCGAGCGAGTCAATGAGAGTCACGGGCCCGGTAACGGGGCATGACCCGGTGCCCGCGCGTCCGGCGATCCCCTCGTACCCGAACGTCCTGGCGAGCGGCCCGTTGCCTTGCGGCGCTAGGCTCCCGCCGCTCGTCGCACCTCGCGCACCTCGGGATCGGTGAGGAGCTTGACGGCGATGATCTCCACCGCTTTGCGGAGACCGCTGATCTCCGCGCGGACCCCTCCCACCTCGCGCCGCAGCTCGGCCGTCAGCTCCATTCTGCTCTCGGCGATCGCACCGCCAAGCTCTGCGCGCAACTCGCCGCTGCTGGCGGCAATCGCAGCGCGAAGCTCCGCGTGCAACTCGCTACTGCTGTCGGCAATCGCAGCGCGAAGCTCTGCGCGCAACTCGCCGTTGCTGGCGGCAATCGCAGCGCGAAGCTCTGCGCGCAACTCGCCGTTGCTGGCGGCAATCGCAGCGCGAAGCTCCGCGCCCAGTTCGCTGCTGCTCGCGGCCAGCGCCGATGCCAAGTCCTGCCGCCACTCCGAGCTCAGCTCGCGCCGGGTTTCCGCAAGATCCTTCTTCCACTCCGAGCTCAACTCGAGTCGAGTCTCCGCGAGGTCCTGCCGCCACGCTGCGGTCAAGTCCCCGCGCAGCTGCTGCAGCTCCTGGCGCAGCTCCTCCTTGCTGCTCCTTACGGCCTCGATCACGTCCCGCTTGAGCGCCTGAAGCTGGCCGTCGTCACTCTCTCTGTCCGCCATCCGTCCCAACCTCCGCCTGCGTTTCGCCTTCGGCACCATACGCCCCGTCCCGTGGCCCGTCAAGAATGCGCGCGTTGGCTTCGACCACGTGGGCCTTCGGGGTCCGCGATCGCTCGGGCAGCCGGTTCGGGCCTGGGCTCGGACCGGCTGCCGCGATCCCTGTCGCTATCCTGCCGTCATGGCCTTCCGCGCCTCGCCACCCCCTCTCCGGGTTGATTGACGGCAAGCCTCTAGATCAAGTCTCCTGCCAACCGGGCTCTTCGAGGCCAATCATCTGCAAACAAAGGAGCTTGTCGTGCAGCGGGCCTCTCGCCTCGAGCCGCCGCGTGTCAAGGCATTTGGCCGCCGCCGCCGAGATTCGGCGAGCGGCGGGCGGCGAAAGCCGCATCCACGCTGCAATCGAGAGCGCCGAGGCGCCCTGTCAAAGGATCTGGACAACCGCTGAATCGTTGGACAGTGGGACGTAGTAGATTACGTCGCATGGCTCAAGAGCGGCACATCGCGCGGGAGTACCTGGAGGCGTTGATCATCGCCGCCATCTTCCTGCAGTTCGCGAACACCTTCGTGGTCCAGACCTACTTCATCCCCAGCGGCTCGATGGAGGACACCCTGCTGGTCGGCGACCACCTCTTCGTCAACCGGTTCATCTATGGCCCGGCACCGACGGACCTCGAGCGCAAGCTGCTGCCCCTGCGCCCGGTGCGGCGGGGTGACATCGTCGTCTTCCGCTCCAAGGAGAACCTCCGCCTCGACGTGGTGAAGCGCTGCGTCGGCGTTCCCGGCGACGTCATCCGCGTCGTCGACAAGCGGCTGTTCATCAACGGCAAGGCGGTGAACGACTCCGCCTACGCCATTCACCGCCCGCAACCGGGGACCCCCGACCTCATCCCGGAGAACTACCCCGGACAAATGGCGACGCGGGACCACTTCGGCCCCTTCACGGTGCCGCCGAACGGCTACTTCTGCATGGGCGACAACCGCGACAACTCGTGGGACTCCCGCTTCTGGGGGGAGCTGCCGGCGAGCTATCTCCTCGGCAGGGCGTTCGCCATCTACTGGTCGTACGGCGGCCAGACGTCGGACGGCAGCTGGCAGGGCTGGGGCTCGAAGATCGCCGACCTCGGCCAGACCGCGATCGGGTTCTTCTCGAAGACTCGCTGGAACCGCACGTTCAAGCTCGTCCGGTAGCGCCGCGGCTCGCCCAGATGTCGAACGAGACCACGCCGAAGCCCGTGGCGCGGGAGTATCTGGAAGCCCTGCTGATCGCCGTCATCTTCGCGACTTTCGCGCGCACCTTCGTCTTCCAGGCGTTCAAGATCCCGTCGGGCTCGATGGAAGAGAACCTCCTCATCGGCGATCACCTGCTGGTCAACAAGTTCATCTATGGACCGACCAGGTCGCCGCTCGAGAGAGCTCTGTTGCCCTTTCGCGAGGTGCGGCGCGGAGACGTCGTGGTCTTCCGCTGGCCGGTGGATCCGTCCCGCGATTTCATCAAGCGCGCCGTCGGCCTGCCCGGGGACGTCGTCAAATTCGTCGACAAACACCTGTATGTCAACGGCAGGCTGGTAGCCGACGAGCGCTACACCTACCACACCGATCCCGTCACCTATCCACCCGGCCCCGCCCAGAGCCCTGGCCATTCCCGCGACAATTTCGGACCGGTCCGCGTCCCTCCCGGCAGCTACTTCTGCCTCGGCGACAACCGCGACAACTCTCATGACTCCCGGTTCTGGGGCGTGGTGCCCGCGAACCATCTCAAGGGCCGGGCCTTCGTCATCTACTGGTCGTTCGAGGAATCGCCCTTCGAGACCGTGGACTTGCCCGGTTGGCGCGGCAAGCTGCGGCAGATCGCGCACGTGGCGCTCAACTTCTTCTCCCACACCCGCTGGGAGCGCACCCTCAGGATCGTGCGCTGACCTCCGAGGCGTTGCCGCCGGTTTGCGCTAGACTCCTCGAGCCACTACTCAGAGTAGGAGACAGGCCATGCCACGCAGGGTCGCCGAACGAGGCGAGGGGAATCTCGGGTGCATTCTCTGGGTCGCCGCGCTGGGTCTCGCCGTCCTGATCGGGGTCAAGATGGTGCCGGTCAAGATGGCCAGCTCTCAGCTCTACGACTTCATGGAAGAACAGGCCAAGTTCGCGGCCACGGCACCGCCAGAGGAGCTCGCCAAGAGCATCGTGGCCAAGGGCAAGGAGCTCGAGCTGCCGTTGACCAAGAACGACGTGCACGTCGAGCGAGTCGGCGACAACATCCGGATGCGTGCCGTCTTCACCGTGCCGGTCGACTTCCCCGGCTACACCTACCTGTGGCACTTCGATCATCAGGTGAATCGGCCGATCTACATCTTCTGAGCCCGATGTGCGCCGTCCGCGGCAATGCCGATGAGCACCGAGCCCGGGAGCGCCGCCGCGGCGCCTGACGCCGAGCAGCCGATGGCGGCCCCGGACTCGGCCGCCAGGGCCGCCCGGACGCGGCGCCGGCAGATCGCCCAAGCCGTGGCCGGCGGCTTTCTGCCGGGCGCCCTGGTCGGCGCCCACCTTGCCGGACTGCTGTTTTTCCTGAACCCGGCCCTGCCCTGGCGCCTCACGCCGGTCTTTCGCGCCGTCTCCTGGTACGCGATGGTGTTGGGGGCGTTCAGCCTTGCGCTCCACCTGCCGCTGCTCGCCGCCCGCCGCGCGCGCCCCAACCGCCTGCTGCCATGGACGCTGACGGCGGCGTTCGCGCTGGCGGCGGTGCTCGACTGGACTCATGCCTCCCACTATGCCTACTACCTGCCCACCGGCATCAACGAACGACTGATCAAGACCGCCATCTGGCTCTCGGTCGCCGCGCTGATCGCCTTCTACACCGCGCTGCTTCATACCCTCGACCGGCGCCGCTATGGATGGCGCAGCCAGCTCGCGTTCGTGCTGCTCTATGGCCTCTCCATCTTCGTCATGATCGAGCGGCGAGAGGCCTTCCATCCACCGCCGGCGCTGCCGCCGCGCCCGGCCGTGGTCGAGCGGGTGCCCCGACCCAGGCTGTGGGTGATCGGCCTCGATACGGCGACCCTCGACGCCATCCTGCCACTCGCCGGTCAGGGACAGCTGCCGTTTCTAGCCGGCATCCTGCGTCGAGGTGCTTACGGACGTCTGGAGTCTTTGTCGCCAGTTCGACCCGAGGCGTTGTGGACCACGCTGGCGACCGGCAAGTACCCGTGGCAGCATGGGGTCACCGGGGGCCGCTTGTACAGCGCCCAGCGCATCGGCCGCGGCGCGGAGCTGCGGTTGCTCCCAGTGGGCATTGCCTTCAATCGGTGGGGCCTGCCGGCGGCACGCAGCCGTCTCTTGCACGGTTTCTCGCGGCAAGCACTCACGCTCTGGGAGATCCTGCCGCGGCTGGGCATCCCGTCGGGAGTGGTGGGATGGCCGGCTTCATCGCCGGTTTCGTCCGAGCCGATGTTCGCGTTCTCGGATCGCTATTTTGCCGATCGCGCCGAAGCCGGCGATGCCTGGCCGCCGCAGCTGGCCGACCTGGCCCGACGTTTCCGCCCAGAGCCGCGCGCGGTGCGAGCCCTGCTCGCATCCCACTTCGGGCCCGGCTCTCCGCCGCCGCTGGTGACCGCCTTCTCGGAAGATTTGTGGCGGGAGTCGCTGACCGAGGCTCTGCTCGACCGGAACCCGGAGCTGGGCAGCCTTTCATTGGAGTTGCCTGGGCTGCGTCAGGTCTCGCGCCGATATTTCGGCGGCTTCTATAACGTTCAGTTCCGTGCCGTTCAGGCACCGGACTTCGTCGAAGCCTCCGACCGCGTCACCGACTACTACACGCGCCTGGACGCCTTTCTGGCCGAGCTCTGGCAACGGCACACCGGAGCCGACATCCTGGCGCTGGTCTCCGCGTCCGGCATCGAGGGCTCGACCGGCTGGCGGCGGGTGCTCGGCGAGCTGTCGCGGGAGGCATCGCTCGAAGGATTCGAGTCCGACGCCCCTGACGGCGTCCTGATGCTCTATGGAGAAGGGGTACAGCCGGGCGCCCTGCTCACCGGCGCCCGCTTGGTGGACGTAGTTCCAACTCTGATGTACGCCCTGCACCTGCCGGTGGCGCGCGATCTCGACGGCGAGGTGCTCACTCCCGCTTTCGACAAGTCCTTCCTGGCGCGATACCCGATCACCTTCCTGACCACCTACGAGACTCTTCCCAAACCAGAGGCGGCTCCGCAGCAATGAACCTTTGAAAGGGCTTGTGTGACCGCGCCGGACGGCCGGACGGCCGATATCCCTTGACTTCCGCTCCATTACCGCCATAGACGCCTGCAAGCGCATCGAAACCGTTGTGATCCCTCTCTGGCCGTCCGTTGCCTCAGGAATCGCCGGCCTTCTCCATCAACAGGTCGTAGAGGCGCATCAGCTCCTCTTCGGAATGGAAGTGGATCTGCAGCCGCCCTCCCTGTCCTTGGCGCCGGATCTCCACCTTGGTCTGCAAGCGGCGGGTGAGCTTCTCCTCGGCGGCGGCGGTATGGACCTCGACTCTCCGCGGCGGCCGCTTGGCGCGCTCGCGCGGTGGCGCCGCCAGATGCTCCAGCTGGCGGGCGGAGAGCTCTTCGCGCACCGCCTGCTCGGCGAGGGCGATCTGCCGGTCCCGGTCTCCCAGGGCCAGCAGCGGCCGCGCTTGCCCGGCCGTCAGCTGGCCGCTACGCAAGAGCTCGTGGATCTCCGCTGGCAGCTTCAGCAGGCGCAGGGAGTTGGTGATCGTGGTCCGTCCTTTGCCGACTCGGATCGCGATCTCTTCCTGCGACACCCCGAATTTCTCTTGCAAGGTCGCGTAGGCCTCGGCCTCTTCGAGCGCATTGAGATCGCTGCGCTGCAGGTTCTCGACCAGCGCCAGCTCGAGCCTGGACCGGTCGTCGAGGTCGCCGCGAATCACCACCGGCACTTCCTCGAGGCCGGCGCGGCGGGCGGCGCGCCAGCGCCGTTCGCCCGCGACGATGCTGTAGGAGCCGTCGCTGTCGAGAGTGACGACCAGGGGCTGTACCAGTCCCTGGGTGCGGATCGATGCGGCTAGCGCCTCGAGCTCGTGGTCGTCAAAGCTCGCACGGGGCTGCCAGCGACTCGGCTTGAGGGCGGTGACCGGCAGCTTACGGATGCCGCCTTCCCCGCGCTCCGCGCCTCGCGAGACGTCAGGGGGCTGGATCAACGCGTCGAGGCCCCGACCCAACCCGCGTTTTTTCAGCGTCGTCAAGCCGCCCTCCGCAGGAACTCGCGGGCGAGGGCAAGATAGGCCTCGGCTCCGCGGGACTTGATGTCGTACTGGAAGATCGGCAGGCCGTGGCTGGGCGCTTCGGCGAGCCGGATGTTGCGCGGCACGACGGTTTCGTAGACCTTGCCGGAGAAATGCCGGCGGATCTCCTCCGCCACCTCCCGCGAGAGGTTGGTGCGGTCGTCGTACATGGTCAGCAGGATGCCGGCGATCACCAGGCGGGTGTTGAGGCTCTGCTGGACCCGGCCGATGGTGGCGAGAAGCTCAGTCACCCCTTCGAGAGCGAAGTACTCGCACTGAAGCGGCACCAGCACACCGTCTGCGGCTGCCAGAGCGTTCACCGTCAGATGGCCCAGCGACGGGGGACAGTCGAGCAGAATGGTGTCATAGCGGCCGGCAACGCTGGCGAGCACCTGCTTGAGGCGTTCCTCCCAGCGCGGCTCGCCGACGAACTCGACCTCGACGCCAACCAGATCCCTTTGCGTCGGGACGAGGTCGAGGTTGGGAAACCCCGACGGGCGGATGGTGTCGGCCAGCGATGCCTCACCGGAAAGGACATGGTACAGATGCGGCACGGAGGCGCGCACGCCCAGGCCCCGGGTGGCATTGCCCTGGGGATCACAGTCCACCAGCAAGACGCGTCTCTCGAGCGCGCCAAGACCGGCCCCGAGGTTGATGGCGGTAGTGGTCTTGCCGACCCCGCCTTTCTGGTTGGCGATCGCGAGGATCATGCGTTTTTCGGGCCCCCGGGTTGCAGTGAGGTAGGACGTCCGGCTAGCAACTGCAAAATGCGGCGCCTTTCCCCCCCGATCAGTCGATAGCTGGCGTGGGGCACGAGCTCCGGCGGTAGATCGGGGTCGCGCTCTCCCACCCAGAGGAGCACAGAACCGCCAGGCAACAGCCGCCGCGCCAAGCCTTCCAGGACGCCCCTCCCCAGCTTGAGCGCGCGAACCGTCACCAGGTCGAAGCTCTCCGGCAGGCCGTCAGGCAGCGGACTCGCGACTCTAACATTGAGGCATTGGCAGGGCAACGAGGCTTTCCGTGCCGCCGCGACCAGGAACGACCACTTCTTCTCCCGGGCTTCGACCAGGGTCATCCCGAGGTGAGGACGCGCCGCCGCCAAGACCAGCCCCGGAAAGCCGGCGCCGGAGCCTAGATCGATGGCCCGGCGAGCCGCAGGCGGTATGAGAGGCAATGCCGCAAGCGCCTCACCATAGTGTCGAACCAGCACCTCGTCCGCGGTTCCCGGCCCGATCAGCCCAAGACGCTCATTCCAGCGCGCCAGCTCGAGATAATGGCTATACAGCGCCGCCATCGCCGCGGCCGTCAAAGGCTCCAGAGATACCGCCGCGAGACCCCGCTCGAAGTCGGCCCTCGAAATTGCCGGCAGCTTGGCTCCCATGACTCACTCTTTTCCTATGCCCATCGTAGGTCCCACCCGTACCCATGGACAAGGACCGCGTTTCACGGGAAACTCGACGGTGAAACAACAGCCGGGAAACCAGGTTTCACGGGAAACCCGACGGTGAAACAACCCAACGCCGAGACCCCAACCCACACCTCTCCATCCCAACCCTCCGAAACCGCCCGCCAGGACGCATCCGGCCTGGAGGCCGGCATCCTCCTGGGCCTGCTGGTCGGCGAAGGCCATTTCGGGGGTGACGGGCGCCAACCGCAGATCACCCTGCGGATGCACACGGATCACGAGACCCTTTTCCGCTGGCTAGAGAAGACTTTCCCGGGAGGGAAGCTCTACGGTCCCTATCACCACGGCGGAAGAAGCTACTTCCAATGGATGGTCCGTGGAGCCTACTTGCGAGACATCCTGGTGCCCCTTCTAGATCGCCACCTGAGTCCCGAGCTGGACGCGAAGGCCTATCAGCGCTACCAGGAGATGAAGCACCGCTACGGTCTGGCCTAGCTCAAGGCGTGTCAAAGCACGGGATTATGCACTTGACAAACCCTAATCCCGAAGGACCAGGACGCAGATTGCGGGCACCAAGGCGCCGCCAATCAGTAGGACGGCGAACACAACTGACTTTCCTCCAGCCTTCTTGGGGTTCTGTGGTACGAAACCACCATATCTTGTGGATTACCACTTGCGCATTCAGTGACTGATCAGGGAGAATAGTTACCAGCCCGAGAGGGTGAGTAGGTCAGTCTTGAAGGCTTCCCCCGTAAGGCGCCGGGCCTCGCCATGTCCCCAATTTTGGGCGCAGGCAGGCAATCGCGCAGAAAGGGAAAGCCATGGGAAAGGTGAAGAAAGTCCCCGTGGGACCCAAGACCGTAATCTTCCGGCCCTGGATCACCACGAGGGATGGACGACGCCTCTACGCTTGGACTTACGGGCTTAAAGCTTGGCGGCTAGTAGTCCGTAAGTAGGTAGCGTAGGACCGAAAGCCCTCTCGGGCGTCTTCGCCGTTCACCCTGTCAAAGAGATAGTGCGGCAGCTCCGTGCAACCGGGATAGTAATACCCTCTCGATCGTGGCGTCAAGATCTTGCCTTTTTTTGCTGATTCTTGATGATAGAGGCATTCCCTTGACAAGGTCTGCCCGCCCCCTCAAGATTCGGCAAGATATGGAGTCAAAGGTGCAGCCAGACCCTCCGCGCAAACGCGGCCGTGGCCCGAAAGACAAAGAGGGCAGTCGGCCTCTCCGCGCCACCCTGCGTGGCTTTCACCAATGGGCCTTCGAGCAGGTGCGCATCGGCCAAGGCGGCCCAGAAGGAGAGGATTCGGACGCCCTGAACCACGTTATCGGCCGTTGGCTTGAGCAGGACCGCGATTGCGCGGCTCGCGACTTCGGCATCACCCGAGAGGCCTGGCGGGAGGCATGCGGCTTGAAGGTGGCCGACTTCCAGACCGAGAAGGCGAAACGCGACAAGAAGACCAGCGCCGACTAGGTCGATCGTTCGAGTCCAGATCCCATCCCTGGCCTTGCAGCTCCATCAATATGGGCCACGGTCAGAGAAGGGTGGAGGAGGGCAGCGGGCGGCGATGTCCTCCCGGCCGCCGTTTGGGCGAGTCCGCAGTCCGACCACCCCCATCAACCGCTCGCCCAACCGGAGGCCGGGAGGACATCGCTGCCCGCTGCCCGGCCGGAGGGGCACACTCCTCGCCGCAGTTCTCAGGCCGGGCGCACGGTGATGCGCTTGAAGTAGCCTTCGCCTTCGCTCTCGGTGACTACCGCTGGATCGTCGGCGAGAGTCACGTGAATGATTCGCCGGTCCGCGGGATTCATTGGCACCAGGGTCCTGGATCTGCCTCGCTGGCGGACCTCGTCCGCTGCCTTCTGCGCCAGGCTGCGCAACCGCTCCTCGCGGATCTCGTGGAAGTTGTCGCAGTCCACCCGGCAGAGCAGGGCCTCGCCTGAGAGGCTGCGGATGATGCGCGGGAGCAGGTGCTCCATCGCCATCAGCAACTCGCCGTCGTCGGCGAAGCACCAGTCCGCATCCGTCCCCACCAGATCGATCTCCAGCCGCTCCTCACCCTGATAGATGTGCGGCGTCAGATTGAGCCCGGCGATCCGCAACAGCAGCTCGACCCCCTTGGCCGCCGCCTCCGCCTGCGGTCCCTGCGCCAACGGGTAACGCTCGCCGATGTTCCGCGGCTTCTCCGGCAGCGCCACCAGGTCCTCTCCCGGCATACCGGTGCTCCCTGTCGCCGACAGCCCGAGCTCGCCATGCCGCGGCTCGCGCGGATACGCGCCCGACGGCCGTCGCGGCCGGCCGCGGTGCTCTCCCTGCCCTCGGCGGCCTCCCGACGGTGCACCATGCTCGAGCGCAGACGTCCCGGATGTCGCAGGAACGCCGCGATGCGGCGGCCTCCCGCCGCTCGCGGGTTCCGCGTGGCCGGCGGGACCCGGACCCTCGGCGGCGCCTGCGGCACCTGCCGCCTGCGGCTCAGCCGGCGGCCGCCGGGGCGCCACAGCCGCCCGCTCCGGAACCTCCACGGCGGCCTTCGGCGGCCGGGGCGCCGCAGCCTCTTGCCGGGGTGCGGCGGGATCGACCTCGATGACCACCTTGCGGCGCACCTTGATGAAGCCGTGCCGCTTCTCGACCTGGCGATACGCGACCTCTTCCGGCTGCAGATGGTAGTGATTGGCCGCCTGGACCAGGGCCTGTTGCAGGGTGTCGCCCGAGAAGAACCGTCGCTTCGAGTCGTTCATGTCCGCTTCCGCTTCCCCTCCCGAGATCTCGCCGCTCATTTGGAGCCTTCCAGCTTCCAGAAACGGTTGTAAACCGCCTGCTGGGCGATGGTCAAGACGTTGTTGGTGAGCCAGTACAGCACCAGCCCGCTGGGTGCCGACAAGAAGAAGATCAGCATGAACAGCGGCATCAGCAGGAAGAGCCGCCGCTGCGCGGGATCCCCGGACTGCGGCGCGAACTTCACCTGCAGGAACTGCGTCGCGCCCATGATCAAAGGCAGGATCAGGTGGGGGTCCGGCGCCGACAGGTCGTGGACCCAGAACACCCAAGGCGCGTGGCGCAGCTCGACGGAGGTGCTGAGCAGGCGGTAGAAGGCGTAGAGGATCGGCATCTGCACCAGCAGCGGCAGGCAACCGCCGGCGGGGTTGACGCCCTCGGACTTGTACAGCGCCATGACCTCCTCGTTCATCTTGCGCTGCATCTCGAGGTTGGGGCGGCCCTGCTTGTCCTTGAGCTTCGGCCGGAAGCGGTCGCGAATCGCCTGCATCCTCGGGTTCAAGACCTGCATCTTGCGCATGGACATCGTGCTGTGGTGCGTGAGCGGCAGCAGCAGCACCTTGATCAGCACCGTCATCAAGATGATGGCCCAGCCGTAATTCGGCACGACGTTGTCGTAGGTCCAGTGCAGACCGGCCAGCAGCGGCCGCACCACCGGGCTGAGCCACCCCAGGCTCACGGTCTCCTCGAGGCCGTAAGGCAGCGCCTTGAGCTTCTCGTAGCCTTTCGCGCCCAGGTAGCACTCGAGCGACAGGCTGCCTGCGGCAGGCTCCAGGACCAACGCGAATTCGCGGCTGAAGGCCTTCTGCTCGCTGGTCATCGCGTCCTTGGGCGGCGCCGGCGAGAAGAGCGCCCCGCCCGTCTGCGGCTCGACCAGCATCGGCTGCAACACCGCCCGCGCCAGGCTGCCGCCCTGCGGCACGGCGATGGCAGCGAAGTAGGTGTCCTCCAGGCCTGCCCAGCTCAGTCCCCGGCCCGAGTAGGCCACGGGCTCGCTGTCGCTCTTGGCGGCCAGGACCTTGACGTCGTCGCCGGCCTTGATCACCGCGCCGCGCAGGCCGTAGCGGCTGTCCAGCTCGGCAGCCGTGGGATTGCCGATCCCCGGGCCGAGCAGCAGCGCCCAGCTGCCGGCCGCCTTGACCTCGACCGCGAGCAGCCCGCGCTCGTCGAAGCGGAAGGTCTTCTCGGCGCTGCCGGCGGGGCCGCGGTAGCGGAAGGTCGCCGAACGGCCGTCAGCGCCGCGATCGACGGCAAAGAGCGCCTCGTCCAGCGGCAGCGGCCGCAACTGCTTATCGACCAGCGCGAAGGGATAGGGGCCCCGGACCCGCTTGCGCACCAGCTCGACGCTCCCGGTGCCCGCCTGCTCGACTCGCAGCGACAGCAGCTGGGCTCCTCGGTTGGCGAGCACCGCGCTCGTCTGGTTGCCGTTGAGCACTACCTGAGCTTCGCGCTCCCCGGCGATCGGCGGTCCGGTCTCGGGGGCGACAGGCGCTGCCGTCGCCGCCGCCGGAGAGCTACTGCTGCCGCTGCCAGGAGCGGGCGTGGCGGCGGGCGCCCCCGGTGTCTCGGCTGCCGGTTGACTGGCGGTGCTTCCGGACGGCGATGTCGCCGCTGTGGGCGATGCCGGCGAGGCCAACGGCACCGGCTGCCGCCGGACCTGCGGCGGCGGGAAGAAGAATTGCCAGGCCGCCACGATCGCGACCGACAGCACGATAAACAGGATTACACGGCGATTATCCACAGGTCATCGGATCCTTCTCGGTCAAATTCGAGCTGCCGCGAGATCATGTCCACCCCATAGGCGCCACTGGCGGCCGCCAGCCAGCCCACCGCAACCTAGACGGCCCATGCCGGTGCTCGGGTCACGACGCGGCTCACGGAAGATCGATACCTCCGGGATGAAACGGATGGCAGCGCAGCAGCCGCGCGCCGCCGCGCGCGCCGCCGCGCCAGAAGCCGTACTTGAGCAAGGCCAGACGCGCGTACTCGGAGCAGGTCGGCGAGAACCGGCAGGACCGGGGCAACAGCGGGGAGAGCCAGCGCTTGTAGGCCGCCAGCAAGGCCGCCGCCCAGCGGGTCCACCGGGACCACCGAGTCGCCGGGGTCCACCGGGTCGCCGGGGTCGCCGGGGTCCACGGCGTCCACGGGCTCCTCGGCGCCGCCCCGGTCGAGCCGGCCCCGCGCCTCATGGACGTCCACCCGACCGCTGCTCTCGTTCCCGCCGTCCGCCAAGTCCCTCGAGCAGCACCAGCAGGTCTCGCCGCACGTCGCCAAAGCTGGCGCTCCTCGCCTCGACTTTCAAGTGCGCTACGAGGTCGAGCGGCGCCAGCTCTGCCCGCCCAGCCCAGCGCCGATAGGTCTCCTTGATCCAGCGCTTCAGCCGGTGGCGAACCACGGACTTGCCCACCTTGCGGCTCGTGGTGACCCCGATCCTCGGGTGACCGAGCGGGTTCGGGATCAGATAGAGGGCCACCAACGCGCCTTGGCGCCGGCGCCCGCTCCTGTAACACCTGAGATAGTCCGCACGCAACAGCAGCCGCTCATGCGGCGGCAACCCCTCGCCGGGTAGCTGCGGGCGCCGGGGAGATGGTCGGCCCTCGGCGCCCGCCGCTGCGGGCGTGCCAGAGGGTGTCGCAACCATTGCCTGCTCCGGAGTCCTCGACGCGGGCGGGCCTGGATGGCCGCGCATCAGACGCTCAGTCGCGTCCGTCCCTTCCTGCGCCGCCGCGACAACACGGCCCGGCCATGGCGGGTACGCATACGCACCAGGAACCCATGGGTCCGCTTGCGGCGGCGGTTGTTCGGTTGATAGGTGCGTCTCACTTGTTTAACCGCCTTCTGACTTCATCAAGGGATAGGGCCGGAGGACTGGAACGGGACTGCTCCCGGCGCTCCGAGCGAAACCAGTAACTTAGACCACACGCGGCGCCACCGTCAATGCCCGCGACCCTGGACCGATGCCCATTCCCCGGTTCGACGGGCCATCGGAAGGCATCGAAGGCATCGAACGCATCGCGAAACCATCGCAAGGCGCCAAAAGCACGCCAAGACTGCCGGCCCCCCGCAGAAACCACCGCGCCGGCGAGCCATTTCCCGGCCATTCCGAGCCATTTCCGGCCACCACGCGGCGGCTGCCCGAACAGCGCCGGCCCGCTCGACCGCATTGGCGGAGAGGGTGGGATTCGAACCCACGGACCGGTTGCCCGATCAACGGTTTTCGAGACCGCCCCATTCGACCGCTCTGGCACCTCTCCCTATGGGACCACTGCGCAAGATGGCGGAGAGGGTGGGATTCGAACCCACGGTAGAGTTTCCCCTACACACGCTTTCCAAGCGTGCTCCTTAAGCCACTCGGACACCTCTCCCGGCTGCTGGCAAAGAACGCCGGCGCCCAGGCCTTGCCTGCGAGCGCCGGCTCGCGAATCTCGACGTCGATCGAGCGACGCCGGCCTGACTCTCCGATCGCGCACCCCGTCACGGCGCCAATCGCCGATCGCAGTGCCGCTCTCAGCCTTGGGGGCTCACGGCGCGCGGAGCCCTCAAGGCGAAGAAGAAGCCGCGCAACAGCGCCGCACTCTCCTCGGCGAGGACCCCCGAGCTCACCTCCAACCGATGGTTGAGCCGCGGGTCCTGTACCAGATTTCCAAGGGAACCGCAGAACCCGGCTTTCGGGTCCGCGGCGCCGTACACCAGCCTGTCGATCCGGCTGGCGACCAGGGCGCCGGCACACATGGAACACGGCTCCAGCGTCACGTACATACTGCAGCCCGCGAGCCGCCATCCCTGCACCCGGCGAGCCGCCTCGCGAAGCGCCAGCATCTCGGCGTGAGCCAACGGATCGCCGTCGAGCTCCCGGCGATTGTGCGCGCGGCCGACGACCTGTCCGTCCCGCACTACCACCGCTCCGATCGGCACCTCGCCCAGCTCCGCGGCGCGCCGCGCCTCGGCGAGGGCCTGCATCATCCAGTACCGGTCGTCCACTCCCGCATCCTGCCGCCCATGCGGAGGAGCGGGTATCTTACTCGATGCCCGCCACCCCGGCAAACGCCCGCCGTCGCGCCTTTACATCCCCGACCCCACGACGTACCATGGGTTGGCTCGACAGTGGCCCACGAAGGGTTCGGGTCCTGTGCATCGGCGGCTTCCGAACCTCGTCAGGCCCGGAAGGGAGCAGCGATAAGGTATGCCGGCCGAGTGCCGCAGATCCACCGGAACCCTTCGTAGGCCACTGTCCTCGTTGCCATGGCCTACCAGGTACTAGCCCGCAAGTGGCGCCCCCAGAACTTCTCCAGCCTCGTCGGTCAAGCGCCGATCGTGACGGCGCTGCGCAACGCGCTCGCCGAGGGGCGCATCGCGCACGCCTACCTGTTCTCGGGGATCCGCGGCGTGGGCAAGACCACCGCCGCCCGCGTGCTCGCCAAGGCGCTCAACTGCGAGCGCGGCCCCGCGCCCGATCCCTGCAACCAGTGCTCGCCGTGCATTGAGATCGCCCGCGGCTCCGACCTCGACGTCATCGAGGTTGACGCCGCCACCTACTCCAAGGTCGAGCAAGTCCGCGAGCTGACCGAGAGCCTGCGCTACGGGCCGGCTCGCGACCGCTACAAGGTCGTCGTGCTCGACGAGGTCCACCGCCTGTCGCGCCAGGCTTTCGACGCCCTGCTCAAGATCGTCGAGGAGCCGCCGCCCTACCTGGTGTTCATCTTCGCGACCACCGAGATCGAGGCGGTCCCCGCCACCATCCTCTCGCGCTGCCAGGAGTTCCAGTTCCGGCGCGTCCCGGCGCCGGCGGTGGCGGCGCTGCTGCGGGAGATCTGCGACGCCGAGTCCATCCAGGCCAGCGACAGCGCGCTGCGGCTGGTGGCGAGGGCTGGCGAAGGCAGCGTCCGCGATGCCGTTGCGCTGCTCGACCAGCTCGCCACCTTCGGCTCCGGCGCCGTCTCCGACGAAGCCGCCGTGCGCTTGCTGGGCGGCCTCGACATCGCGCTCTTCCGGCGTCTGCTCGAGGCCATCTTGCAAGGAGATGCCGTCAGCGTGTCCCGCGAGGTCCGCCACATCGAGGACGAGGGCTGGGACCCGCGCCACGTCTTTGGCCAGTTCCTCGCCTACTGCCGCGACGCGCTGCATCTCGCGCTCGGCGCCGATCCGGCGCAGGTGGACCTGGTCCTCGAAGAGGCCCAGGCGCTGGCCGCGCTGGCTCGCGGCGGCGGCTACGAGAACCTGTTGCGGCTGGTCAATCAGCTGCTGGCGAGCGAGCCCGTGGTGCGCCGCACCGAGATGGGCGCCCTGGCCATCGAGATCGCCTGGCTGCGCGCCGCCGAGCTGCCCAAGCTCATCCGCGTCGAGCAACTGCTCGCCGGCGGATCGCTCGCGGCGCCGCCGCGCCCGGCGCAATCGCTGCCGCCGCCACCGCCATCGCCATCGCCGAGCAGCGGCGGCGGCACCGCTCCCGCCGGAGGTGCCGCGCCGGCACGGTCCGCAACCGCGCCAGCCATTCGCGCTACCGCGGCAACAGCAACGACTGCAGCAACGAGTGCCGGAGCCGCCATGACCGCGGAAAACCCGGCGAGCTCGACGAGCCTGGCGAATCAGGGGGGGCCAGCAGCTCCGGCAACTTTGGCGGGGCCAGCAACGTCGGCGGTTCCGGCAACTTCGGCGGGGCCGGTTACTCCGACGGGTTCGGCAGCTTCGGCGGGGCTGGGCACGCCAACACCTCCGGCGGGTCCGGCGGGTCCGGCGCGCCGGGAGGGTCCGGCTGCCCCAGCGGCTACCTCCGCTCCGGCAGAGCCGGCAAACGGGCGGCACCGACAGGCGGGCGCCGCCGGCACCGCTGCCGCCGCCGGCGTGGCAGGAAACACCGCCGCGGACCCGCGGGACTTTCTCGAAGAGGTCGCCGCCCGCAAGCAGCCGCTGGCAGCCCACCTGGAACAGGCGGCCGCTCTCCGCTTCGAGGACGGCCACCTGCTCATCCTGCTGCCACCCGGAGACGCCTACTTGAGCTCACGCCTGCGCCAGCCGGCCAACCGCGAGATCATCGACGCGGCGGTGGCCAAGGTCTGGGGCTCCGAGGCCGGCTGGAACTTCGCCGAGGGACCGGCGGTCCCGCCGACCCCGGCGACCCCGGCGACCCCGGCAACCGGCGCGGCCGGAAGCGCCGCCGCGATGTCGGCGCCGCCGGCCCGCTCGTCATCCGGCGAGCTTCCGACCGACAAGCAAGGAGTGTCGCGACTGGCGACAGCCGGAGTCGCGACCGCCGCGGTGCTGAATCCGGCGGTGCAGACCCTCCTGGACATCTTCCAAGGCAAGGTCGAGGCCGTCGAAGAGCATCGCGGCTCGAGAGAGGAATGACATGAGCAGCATGCAGAAACTGATGAAGCAGGCGCAGCAGATGCAGGAGCGCCTGCAGCGCGAGCTGGCGGAGACGGTGGTCGAGGCAAGCGTCGGCGGCGGCATGGTGACCGTCAAGATGAGCGGCCACAAGCAGCTGGTCTCGGTCAAGATCGATCCCGAGGTGATGGACAAGGACGACCCGTCGATGCTCGAGGATCTCATCGTGGCGGCCGTCAACGAGGCCGGCCGCAAGGTCGAAGAGACCATGCAGGGTCGGATGGGGGCCCTCGCCGCCGGGCTGCCCGGCCTGTTCTGAGCTCGCCCACGGTGCCCGCCAACTCCCCGCGCCAACCTGCCGATCCGCTTGCGCGCCTCGTCGGCGAGCTCTCGCGGCTGCCGGGGATCGGTCCCAAGACCGCTTCCCGCCTCGCCCACCACCTGCTCAAGGTCACCGCCACCGAGGCGCAGGCGCTCGCCGCGGCCATCATGGAGGTGAAAGAGAAGCTGTTCCACTGCTCGCGCTGCAACGCCATCACCGCCGTCGATCCCTGCCGCTTCTGCTCCGACACGCAGCGCGACCGCGGCCAGATCTGCGTCGTCGAGGAGCCCTTCAACATCGCGCCGATCGAGCGGACGGGCGAGTATCACGGCCTCTATCACGTGCTGCTCGGCGCCCTGTCGCCGCATCGTGGCATCGGACCCGACCGGCTGGCGATCCCCGGCCTGTTCTCCCGGCTCGAAGGCGTCGCCGAGATCGTGCTCGCCACCAATCCCAATGTCGAGGGCGAGGCGACGGCCCTCTATCTGGCACGGCTGCTCAAGCCGCGCGGCCTGCGCGTGACCCGGCTGGCGTTCGGCATGCCGGTCGGGGGCGACATCGAGTACACCGACGAGGTCACTCTGGGACGCTCGCTGGCCGGCCGGCGGGAGATGTGAACCCCGGCGACGCCACCGACCCGGGCGGCGCCGCCGGCCCCGGCGAGCCCGCCGGCTTAGACAGCGCCGGCGACCACCTTCCCCGCATCGTCCATCCCCCTCCGGGTCCCCGCTCCCGGGCCCTGGCCATCGACCTCGAGCGGCTCGAGGCGCCCGGCGTCAACACCGTCGCCGGAGCCGCCGATGGCGAACCGCCGATCCTCTGGGAAACGGCGCGCGGCGCCAATGTCCACGACGTCGACGGCAACCGCTACGTCGACCTCACCTCGGGTTTCGGCGTCGCCGCCGTTGGCCACCGCCATCCGGGCGTGGTCGCCGCGGTCCGCCGACAGGCAGGGCGTCTGCTTCACGCCCTGGGCGACGTGCACGCGCACCCGCTCCGGGTCGAGCTTGCCGGCCGGCTCGTCAGCCTGGCGCCGGTCGACGATCCGCAGGTCTTCTTCGCCGCCTCCGGTGCCGAGGCGGTCGAGATCGCGCTCGAGACGGCGCTCGCCGCCACCGGCCGGCCGGGCATCGTGGCCTTCGACCCCTCGTATCATGGGCTGACTCTCGGCGCCCTGGCCGTCACCTCCCGGCCCGAGTTCCGCGCCCCTTTCACTCCTTACCTGCACCCGCACGTGCGGCGCCTGCCTTTCGGCTGCTCGCCGGACGCGATCGCCGCGGCGCTCGCCCCGGTCCCGATGACCTCCGGGGTTTCCGGGGTCTCCGGAGGCTCCGGGGCCTTCGGGAGCTCCGGCGGCGGCCCCGCCGGCGCCGTGCTGGTCGAACCGATCGTCGGCCGCGAAGGAGTGCTGCTGCCGCCTCCCGGCTGGCTCGCCGCCGTCGCGCGCCTTTGCCGGCAAGCCGGCGCGGTGCTGATCGCCGACGAGATCTTCACCGGCTTCGGCAGGACCGGTCGCCGCTTTGCCGTCGAGGCCGAAGAGGTCCGGCCGGACGTGCTCTGCTGCGGCAAGGCGCTCGGCGGCGGCCTGCCGATCGCCGCCGTGCTGGCCAGGAGACCGCTGTTCCAGGCATGGAGCACGCCAGGCGAGGCCCTCCGCACCTCCACCTTCCTCGCCAACCCGGTGGCCTGCGCCGCCGCCCTGGCGGTGCTGGATGCGCTCGAGCAAGAGCGGCTGCCGGAGCGCGCCGCCCGCCTCGGCACGCAGGTGGCCGCCCGGCTCTCCGGCTGGACCGGGAGCTTCCCTGCCGTCGCCGGCGTCCGTGGCCGCGGTCTGCTCTGGGGCGTCGAGCTCCGCTCGCGCCAGACCGCCCGCGCCTGGGTGGCCGCGGCCCGCCGGCGCGGCGTCCTCATCCTGGCCGGTGGCCCCGAGGGCAAGGTGGCGCAGCTCGTGCCGCCCCTCACCATCGCCGAGCCACAGCTCGCCGGTGCCCTCGATCTGCTCGAGGAGGCGCTCGTCGAAGCATCGTCAGTTACAATGATTGGACCTTGACGACCGAGTTCCTTTTGCGGCGCTGGGAGCTGTTCTCCCATTTCACCGAGGCCCAGCTCGAGCAGCTCGGCGGCTTCGCCGAGCATCGCCGCGTCGCAGCCGGCGAGCACATCCTGCGCGAGGGCGAGCCGACCACCGACGCCTATCTCGTCGAGAGTGGCAGCGTGCGCATCCAGCGGCGCACGCCATATGGCTCGTTCACCCTCGCCACCCTGAGCCCGGGCCAGCTGTTCGGCGAGACCAGCTTCGTGGACGGCAACTCGCGCTCCGGCGATGCCCTGGCAATCGCCGATTCGGAGGTCCTGGCGCTCAATGCGCAGGCCCTCGCCGGGGCCATGGAGAACGATCAGCGCTTCAGCGTCGCCCTGTACTGGGCGTTCTGGAAGAGCCTCTCTTTCAAGCTGCGCCAGACCAACGAGCAGCTCACTCGTTTCTTCTCCAAATCGGGAGAGCCGGCCAGCACCCAGGAGCCCGCCGCCGAGGCGGTTGCCGACGACTTCCACGTCGACCTCGCGTCGAAGCGCAAGCTTTTCCAGGAACAGAAACTCTCCAGCCTGGAGATCAATTTCCTCGCCTCGCTGTCGCGGGAGAAGAAGTTCTCTCCCCATCAGCAGATCTTCCGTGAAGGGGAGCTCGGCGACGAGATGTACGTGCTCCTGGAGGGACGGGTGATGATCAGCAAGTTCATCCCCGGCGCCGGCGAGGAAGCTCTCGCCTTCCTCGAGCGCGGCGACTACTTCGGCGAGATGGCGCTGATCGACAACCAGCAACGCTCGGCGGACGCCACCGCTTCCGACGGCGGGGCAGTGGTCCTGGCCATCCCCAGGGAGGTGCTGGCGGGCATCCTCGACATCCACCGCGTCTCGTCGCTCCCCCTGCTGCGGGTGCTTTGCACCATGGTGGCCGGCCGCCTGCGCGAGCTCGACGACAAGATCATCGGCTGGTTCATCCTGGCTGGCGGCTCCACGACCGGCTGGCCCGCCAGCCGCTAGCCTCCGGGGAACCCTTTCCGGCCGGGCCGTAGCTGCGGAGCCCCTCCGGCCTCCAGTTGGCCGGAGGGTTGGATGCGGGTTCGGTGGACTGCGGTGCCGGCCAAACGGCGGCCGGAGGGGCTCCGCAGCTCGCGGCCCTCCCTTCCCCTCCGGCCACCGTGCTCTTCGGTCGGGCTCCTTTCACTTTCCCTCGCCAGCAGGACTCGCGGTTCTCTCTCCCGCGGCGGCACGGGCCCGCAGCACCTTGCCGACCAGCGCCGACATCGGCAGGGCCGAACGCTCCTCGGCGCCGAACCAGCCGCTGTCGATGCCCTCTCGCACCTCGTCGTTGCCGCCGGCGAGCAGGTCCGCGCCGTGGATGGTGACCCGCAGGTCGCGATAGGTGATGCCGTGCCGAACCGCCGCGAGCGCGGGACCGAGACGCCAATCGCCACCGTACTTTTCCGCCAGGCCGTGGCGCGGTTGCACCGCCATCCCTTCCCGCAGCTCGAGCCAGGGCAGCTCCCAGGTGCCCGCCAGCAGCCGTCTCTCCTGCTCCTCGGGCGGCGACGTGCCAAGGGCGGTATGGAGGGAGCTCCGCGGCTGCGACGTGCCGAGAGCGGTATGTAAGGGGCTCCGCGGCCGCCGGAACAGCAGGACGCGGTCGGGGTCGTCCCTCGATGCCACCACCGCGACCAGCAATTGGCGGATCTCGGTCGGGCGACGGCGCCGCGGTGGCGGATACAGCTCCGGCCGTCCCGCAGCCGCGGCGCCGCAGCCAGGCCGTAAGGGACAGCGCTGGCACCGCGGCTGCCGTGGCAAGCAGAGTGTGGCGCCCAGCTCCATCAGCGCCTGGTTGCTGTCCCCCGGGCGGGCAGGATCGAGCAGCGCCGCCGCCGCGTCCAGCAGGCGTGCCCGTGACGCGCCGCGTTTCGGATCTTGCGCCAGCGCCAGCCGGCGTGCCATCACCCGCTCGACATTGCCATCGAGCACCGGCGCCGCCACGCCAAAGGCGATACTCGCCACCGCCGCAGCGGTATAGGCGCCGACTCCCGGGAGCTCGAGAAGGCGCTCGACGGTGCGCGGGAACTCCCGCGCATCGACGATTCGCCGGGCGGCGGCGTGGAGTTGCCGTGCACGCCGGTAATAGCCGAGACCGGACCACAGTGCCAGCACCTCATCGAGGGGAGCCCGGGCCAGCTCGTCGACGCTCGGGAAGCGGCTCAGAAAACGGTCGTAATACGACAGGACGGTTTCCACCCTGGTCTGTTGCAGCATTACCTCGGACACCCAGATGCGATAGGGATCCTGGGTAAGGCGCCAGGGCAGATCGCGCCGGTGGCGATCGAACCAGGAGAGGAGGTCGCGTCGGAGAGAGGACTGAGACCTTTTCACCGCGACAAACTATACGCCGTACAGGCCAATCTGGCAGCCAACGGACGCACGTTCTCGGTGCCCGGTGCGGCCGGGAAAACTACCCGGTCGCGAGCCGGCCACGGGAGAAAGAGCGGGAGGCCCTCGCTCTAGCGGTTGGTCTTTATGGCTCTACCCCTGTGTATAGGGGACTTGGCGGGTCGTATTGGACGGCAGGACCTTGCGGGTCCCGCGGGTTGGAAGGATTCTGTTGACGAGCCGAGGGCCTCCCTCTCGACTATACGGCTTCTGTGTGTTTGAACACTGTTATTTGCGGGACTTATTCCAATGAGCGCATCAGCCCCATTCCTGCATAGACTCGTTTACTTTTTTGCAATCAGGAAAGTGCCCCTGGCGTTTCCGCCAGGGGCACCAGAGGGGGGAGATCCCATTCAGTTGGTGGGCCGGTTGTGGCTGTACCCCTGTATATTGAGGGGATTTTGGCTGGGTTCGATTGGAGTTGAGACCTCGTACGATCTCGAAAGTTGGTAGGACTGTGTTTGGCTGGTGGAATCTCCCCCTCGTAGTTTCCTTGTGTTGCCTCACACTTATTGCAATCGCCGTGCCTGGCCGGCTGGCCGCAGGGATCGGGTCCCGTTCGATGCGTCTGCCTCGACCCGGAACGACATCCAGTCCTGACGCCTCGGACCTCGCGCGGTGACGCCGGGGAGACGAGGATGCCGGGCGGCCTGGCGAAGGCAGCCGGGGCGAAGGAACAGGAGGAAGAATGGGGAGACCGGAGGGAAGACAGGCAACCCGGACGAGGGCGGCGAGGCAGCAAGAGCGTGCCGACTTGGCAGGGCGCGAGCCGCCGCCAGCGGCGGGGCGGAGACGCGACCTCTCCCGCTTCAGGCCCGACTGGGGGAGGTCCCTGGGCGATTGGCTGGGTGGCTCTACCCTTGTAAAAGGGGATGGGGTGGTTACGTTGGGGGTGAGATCAGGTACGATCTCGAAACAAGGCAGGGAACAGACGGATGAAGGGACCTCCCCCTCGTGCGTTGGTGCTTCTCATGGCCGGCACGTGGTGCAACTTCTATACCTACCTTCGGGGAATCACCCTCCGACAGGCCCTCTGGGCGGGCGGCGGAAACCATCCCGGCCTCCGGTTGGGCGAGGGTGGTGAATGAGAGGCCGGAGGACTGCGGTGGCTCGCCCAAACGGCGGCCAGGATGGTTTCCGCCGCCCAGGGACCTGCCTCCTCCCACTTCGGCTGTGTTCTCACCGGTGACGATCTCGCCAAGCTGCACGTCTTCGGCGAAAGTCGCCTGGGCAGCTGGTAATCGCGCCGCATGTTGACTCCCAACTGCGGCTGTTTTCTCGCCGGCGACCGTCTACGCGAATGACATGATGGCGGAGAGATGGTCGCTGAAAAGACGGCGCCGTTCCTTATCGGCTGGAAGGAATACCTTGACCTGCCTGAACTTGGATTGCGGCGCTTGAAGGGCAAGGTCGACACCGGCGCCCGTACTTCCACCCTCCATGTTCATGGCCTGACCTACCTGGAGAGCCTCGCCGGCGGCGGCCAGGCCGCGGAGGTCATCCTTGCACCAGACCGGCGCGATGCCGGCCGCCTGGTCACCGCCATGGTCACGGTCCTGCGCCACGTCCGGGTGACCGATTCGGGCGGCCATCACGAGCTGCGGCCGCTCATCGAGACCGAGTTGGTTCTCGGGCCGGTGCGCAAGCGCATCTTTCTCACCCTGACCGATCGCTCGGGCATGTTGTTTCGTATGATCCTGGGCCGCAAGGCGGTGGAAGGCGACTTCCGCGTCGACCCCGCGGCCAAGTACCTGCTGCGCGCCTGGCACCGCCGGCGAGCCGAGTCGAATCGAGAACGACTTTGAAGATCACCGTCCTTTCCCGGGGCTCGTCGCTGTACTCGACCGCGCGTCTCGTCGAAGCCTGCCGCGCGCGCCATGCCGAGGCGTCGGTGCTGGACCCCCTGCACTGCGTGGTCAAGCTTTCCCGCAAGCGTCCTGAGGTCCATCACGACGGCGAGCGCATCACCGGCCTCGACGGTGTCGTGCCGCGCATCGGCGCCTCGATCACCTTCTACGGTCTCGCGGTGCTGCGCCAGTTCGAGATGATGGGCGTGTTTCCCGCCAACGACAGCCAGGCGATCGCCAAGAGCCGCGACAAGCTTCGCGCTCTGCAGCTGCTGTCGCGTCACGATATCGGGATCCCTCCCACTGCCTTCGCCAGGCGCCGGGAGGACGTGCGCTCGGCCATCCGCAAGGTCGGCGGCACGCCGGTCATCCTCAAGCTGCTCGAGGGCAGCCTGGGCACCGGCGTCATCCTTGCCGAGTCGGTGAAGTCCGCGGAGTCGGTGCTCGAGGCGATGCACTCGCTCAAGCAGAACATCCTCATCCAGGCATTCATCGAGGAGTCCCAAGGCACCGACTACCGCGCCATCGTAGTCGGCCAGAAGGTGGTCGCCGCCATGGCCCGCCAAGCGGTCGAGGGGGAGTTCCGCAGCAATCTCCATCGCGGCGGCTCGGCCCGCGCCGTAACCCTGGAGCCGCAGTTCGTGGCGACCGCGATCCACGCCGCCGAGGTGCTCGGACTCAATATTGCCGGCGTCGACATGATCGCCTCGCGCGAGGGACCGATGGTGCTGGAGGTCAACAGCTCGCCCGGCCTCGAGGGCATCGAGACGGCCACCGGCATCGACGTGGCGGGCGCCATGATCGACTTCGTCATCGAGAACGCGGCGCACGGCTATCGTGGCTGACCGCGGAAATCGGCGGAGATCGGCGAGCATCGGCGGGCATCCGCGAGCATCGGCGGACATCCGCGAGCGACGCGAGGACGGGACTTGAGCATGCGGAACGCGCTGCGCTTCGCCGGCACTCTGGTTGGTGAAGGGCAGACCGCCGACATCAAGCTCAAGGTCGCCGAGTCCTACACCGCGGAACCGGTATCCATTCCCTTGACGGTGGTGCGCGGCGCCGCCGGACCGACGGTCTTCATCACCGCCACGGTCCATGGCGACGAGTTGATCGGCGTCGGCATCCTGCGCTTGCTGCTCAACGAATGCTCGTTCGCCGAGCTTGCCGGGACGATCATCGCCGTCCCGGTCGCGAACGTTCCCGGCTTTCTCGTCCTCGACCGCCGCCTGCCGGACCGCCGCGATCTCAACCGCAGCTTCCCGGGCAGCCGCGGCGGCTCGCTCGCCTCGCGCCTTGCCGAGGTCCTGTTCCGCGAGGTGGTCGTCAAGAGCGACTTTGGGATCGATCTCCACACCGCCGGCGCCGAGCGCACCAACTACCCGCAGGTTCGCGCCGACCTCTCGCAGCGTCACGTCGCCGCCCTCGCCGCGGCGTTCGGCTGCCCCTTGATCGTCGACTCTCCCGCTCCCGAGCGGTCCCTCCGCAGCACCGCCGTCGCCGCCGGCGTGCCGACCATCGTCTACGAAGCCGGCAGCCCGCTGCGCTTCGAGCGGCCGTTCATCGAGATCGGAGTGACGGGCATCCTCAACGTCCTGCGGTCGCTCGGCATGTTGCCCGGCGCCGTCCAGCGACCTCCGGTGCGCCTGGTGCTGCGGCGGACGCGGTGGGTACGCGCCAAGGTCGGCGGCATCGTCGATCTCAAGGTGGAGCTCGGCCAACCGCTGCTTCGGGGCGACCCGATCTCCGTTCACACCAACCCTTTCGGCCGCGGTCAAAGCGTGCTCAGCAGTCCCCACGGCGGGCTGGTCCTCGGCTTGACTCAGATCCCGCTCGTCCATCCCGGCGACGCGGTCTGCCACCTCGCCCCACTCGGCGCCGATGAGCTCGCATCCTGGCGGCGGTTCTATGGGCGCCGCAAGGGAGTAGGATGAGGAGATGGGCGCGACTTCCAAGGGGGCGGCGGAGAGAAAAAATCGGGGGCTTGCGCGGCCGGGAAGCTGTGGTATGATGCCCCCCAGTCGTCGTCAAACACATCAGCGTCGCAGGACCCCCGAACCTCGAGATTTCCACAGGTTGTGGAATTACTGTGGATTTTGTCGTTCCGCGATCTGACGTGCGTTCTCTGACGGTTGCCGAGGTTCCATGCCGCAATCTCTCTGGTCACTGCTGCAGAAGCAACTTCGTCAGCACCTCGATCCGGAGGAGTTCGCGACCTGGTTCCGCCCGCTGAAGGTGCGGGACGACGGCGGCAAGAAGCTGGTCCTGCTCGCTCCCAACTCGCGTTTCCTGCACACCCTCGAGGAGAGCTACCGTCCGACGGTCGACCGCGCGCTCGCCGGTCTAGACGGGCCCGGTTTCGAGGTGCTGTTCTCGCTGGCCCAGGAAGGTGGGGAGCCCGCCGAAGTGCCGGTGGTGTTCTCGGACTTCAATCCCAAGTACCTGTTCCAGACCTTTGTCGTCGGCAAGTCGAACGAGTTCGCTCACGCCGCCGCCGAGGCCGTGGCGAAGAACCCTTCGCAAAGCTACAACCCGCTCTTCCTCTATGGGGGCGTCGGCCTCGGCAAGACCCACCTGCTGCATGCCATCGGCCACGAGATCCTGCGCCATCAGCCGCAGATCCGCGTGCTGTACCTGGCGGCCGAGCAGTTCGTCAACGAGCTCATCAACTCGATCCGCTTCGACCGCATGCCTGCCTTCCGGGAGCGCTACCGGACGATCGACGTGCTGATGATCGACGACGTGCAGTTCCTCGCCAACAAGGAGCGCACCCAGGAGGAGTTCTTCCACACCTTCAACACGCTCTACACCAGCCAGAAGCAGATCATCCTCTCCTCGGACTCGTCGCCCCGCAACATTCCCACTCTCGAGGAGCGGTTGCGCAGCCGGTTCGAGTGGGGCTTGATCGCCGACATCCAGCCTCCCGATCTCGAGACCAAGGTGGCCATTCTGCAGCGCAAGGCCTTCGGCGAGAACATCCAGCTTCCCGAGGAGGTTGCCGAGTTCATCGCCCAGCAGGTGCGGTCCAACGTCCGCGAGCTCGAGGGGCTGCTCAACCGGGTGATCGCCTTCTGCTCGCTGACCGGCAAGCCGATGTCGCTGGCGCTCGCCCGCGAGACGCTCAAGGACATCCTGCCGGAGGAGGGCCGCAAGCCGACGCAGCAACAGATCATCAAGACGGTGGCCCGCCACTACGACCTCAAGATCCAGGAGATCAAGAGCAAGAACAACTCCCGGCAGGTCGTGATCCCCCGCCAGGTGGCCATGTATCTCTGCAAGAAGCTCACGACCCTCTCCTACCCCGAGATCGGCAAGCTCTTCAACGACAAGCACCACTCGACGGTGATGTACTCGGTAGAGAAGGTAACCCAGACCCGAACCACCGACCCCGACTTCGATCGCACGGTCCAAGCCCTCGAGCAGCAGCTCACCTAGAAGCTACGGTCCCTTGATTCCGGACCGCAGCAGGGGCCTCCGGGGAACCCTCCCGGCCGGGCTGCGGGCGGCAGGTCCCGCCGGCCTCCAATGGGCGAGGGTCGTGTATAAGCACCTATGGTGGACTTTGGTGCTCGCCCAAAGGAGGCCGGAGGGACCTGCCGCCCGCGACCCTCCTCCCTCCCCTACGGCTTGGTAGTCTCTTCGGTGACCTCTCCTTACTCCACAGACTTCCTTGACCCGCAAGTATTCCTGTCCGGCGGTTTTATCTTGTGCAGAGGAGGTCCGACTTTAGCTGGGTGGCGAGATGTTGATCTCGAAATGGGTCGCGTATAGGACATTGGTCGCCGGAGAGAAAAGCAGCCGTAGAGGGAGGAAGGAGGGCCGTGGGTGGCAGGGTCGCTGTGGCCTCCTTTGGGCGAGCCCCGAAGTCCTCCGTCGGCGCCGGAGGCCCCGGAGGCCTGCTGAAAGCGCGCCGCAAATCCCTGTGGATTAGCTGCGGTAATCTTCCTTGGCGGCTGGTATTGCCCAGGTGGTCAACAGGCTCTCCACAGCTTACTCACCGGGTAACGCGACCTGCACTTGGCTCATAAGTGAAGTTGCTACAGTCTCTTACGTTGCTTTTCCTCTTTTCCACAGGAGCCTTCTACGACGACGGCTATGCTATATTCAGGTGTCTGACTTGAAGGAGAAGAGCGGGAGAGAGAATGGAAATCCGCCTCAAGAGACACGACTTCCTGGGCGAGTTGATCCCCATGCAGGGGATCGTCGAGCGCAAGACCACCATCCCGGTTCTGTCGCACATACTTCTCAATGCTCGTGACTCCAAAGACGCCAAGCTCCATCTGGCCGCGACCGATCTCGACGTCTCCCTGACCTCGCGCTGCGAGGCCGAGATCCGGGAAGGCGGCGCCATCGCCGTTCAGGCCAAGAAGCTGATCGAGATCATCCGTTCCCTATCCGCTTCGGAGGTGCTGCTGGTGCAGGAAGAGCCGCGCGTGCTGAGCATCCGCGCCGGCAGCTCCCGTTTCAAGATCCATGGCCTCGCGGCCGACGACTTCCCGACTCTGCCGACCGTGCCTGCGTCCGCCGGCGCCAAGGTCGAGATCCCGTTCGCGGACTTCCGCCGCATGGTGGCCAAGATCCTCTTCGCGGTCTCGGCCGAGGAGTCGCGCTTCCAGCTCAACGGCGCTCTCTTCAAGATCAAGGACGGCGCGCTCGAGATCGTGGCCACCGATGGCCACCGGCTGGCGCTGGTCGAGAAGCGTGAAGAGTCCCTACGCAACGTCCCCGGAGATGCCGGGGACGATTCGGTGCTGGTGCCGCGCAAGGCCTTGCAGGAGCTGCAGCGGCTCGAGGGCGATGCGACGGCGACGACTCTCGAGTTCCGCCGCGGCGAGCACCACCTCTCCTTTCGGCTTGGCCAGCGCGAGCTGATCTGCCGCATCCTCGAGGGCACCTTCCCGGATTACGAGCGGGTGATCGCCAAGGACAACGACAAGAAGGTCATGTTCGACCGCAAGGCCCTGGCCGAGGCGGTGCAGCGCGCGGCGCTCATGACCAGCGACCGAGCGCGTGCCGTGCGCCTGCAGTTCTCCACCCACCAACTGGTGATCTCGGCGGTCAACGCCGACCTGGGTGAGGCGGTCGAAGAGGTTGCTTGCGAGTACGACGGTCCTGAGTTCCGGCTCGGCATCAATCCCGATTACCTGTCGCAGTTCCTCGCGGCCGTGGACACCGACCGTGTCCGGCTCGAGCTCAAGGACGAGAACACGCAGTGCGTCGGCTACCCGCAGGAGCCGCTGAACGCCGGTGACGACCATCCCGACCCGGCGCAGGCCGAGGATGCCTCCGGAGGTAGGGCTTCAGCCGACCGTGCCGATGCCGCGGCTGGCGCGGGGCAGTCACCGCCGGCGGCTGGGACGGACGGCCGCTATCTCTGCGTCATCATGCCGATGCGGATCTGAATCGGAGACCCGCGGCGGGCCGCCCACAGCCCCCGGGAGTCTCCGCCCTTCTCGTCGTGCTGTCGCACTTCACAGCGCGCGGTTTCCGCAACCTTCAACCCCTGGACCTCGCGCCGTCCCCCGGCTCGCACCTGCTCCTCGGCGGCAACGGTGCGGGTAAGACCAGCCTGCTCGAGGCGATCTACGTGCTCGCCACGACCCGCAGCTTTCGCGCCGGCCAGGTCGTCGATTGCGTGGCGCACGGCGCCGACGAGCTGGCGCTATGGGGAGAGGTGGAAACCGACCGTCGCGCCGACCTCGCGGTGAGCGTGCGGGAGGGGGTGCGGCAGCGCAGCGTCTACGGCAAGCCGACCTCATTGGCGGATCACCTGGCGGTGCTGCCGGTGGTGGCCTGGGCGGCGGTGGAGACCGGAGTGCTGGTCGGAGCACCGGGAGCGCGGCGCCGTTTCATGGACCGCGGCGTCGTCGCCACCCGTCCGGCGGCGCTCGAAACGCTGGGCCGCTACCGCGAGGCGCTACGGCAAAAGCGCGAGCTGCTGGCGCGCAACGGCACGGGGATCGAGATCTGGAACGAGCTCCTGGCCGCCACCGCCGCCGAGGTCATCCGCCTGCGCGCCGCCTACGTCGACACGTTGCGGGTCGAGCTGGCGTCCGTGCTGGCCGAGGTGGGCGAGGTCCGCGAGATTACCGCCGGCCCTGTCGTGGCTGCGAGCACAGCCACTCCTCCCGGCATTCCGGCCTTTACGGCGCTCCTCTTCGGCGGCGATGTCTCCGGGAGTGCCGGCGGCGCCGGCATGGCGTCATCCGGCGGTCATGCGGGCGGCCACCCGGGCGGCCAGGCGGGCGCTCAGGCCGGCCTCCGGCTCGCCGACATCGAGCTTCGCTACCAGCCATCGCCGCCCCAGGGGCTCGAGGGCCCGGCAGCCATCGCCGCCGTGCTCGACAAGGCCGTCGAGCGCGAGCGGCGCCGCCAGCAGCCGCTGCTCGGACCACAGCGCGACGAGCTCGAGATCCTGTGGGCCGGTCACGAGTTGCGTCGCGTGGCCTCAGCGGGCGAGCGCAAGGCCTTGTCGCTGCTCCTGCTGGCGGCCCACGGCAGGGTGGTCGAGGCGGCAGGCCGCCGTCCCGTCTATCTCCTCGACGACGCCGACGCCGAGCTGGCTCCCGCCTCGGTAGCAGCGGTCTGGTCGGTCTTCGCGCGCCGCGTAGCGGCAACCGGCGGCCAACTCTTCGCCAGCTCGAACCGTCCCCAAGTCTGGCTAACCCTGGATGTGGACACCCTCTGGCAGATGGAAAAGGGCAGCCTCTCGCGGCTTTAACCTCCGCCTCCGGGGAATCTCCCCGCGACCCATCCTCCTCCCCTACGGAACCGGTCGCCGGAGGGACAAAACAGCCGTAGAGGGAGAAAGGAGGGCCTTGGAGGCGGATGTTCTCCGGCCTCCTTTGGGCGAGCCCCCGCAGTCCACCGTCCCTGCATCCATACCTTCGCCCATCGGAGGCCGGAGGACATCCGCCTCCAAGGCCCGGCCGGAGGGTTCCCCGGAGGCGTCCCCGGAGGCGTCCGCTGAGGTATAAACTCCTGTGCCTTCAGAGATTAAGCCCTCGTAAAAGGGGCGTTTTCATGCTACAATCAGGCTCGTCCCAGGGCCCCGCCCGCGGATACCCCTCCTAGGGGTGTCCCCTCGGGTATCAGCGGGCCTGAAATCCAGCCCATCCTACTTGGTGACAGGGGAGCGCTTTGCGAGACCCAGACGACCGGCAGGGCGAAGAGTTCGAGGAGCAGGCAGTGACGACCAGCGAGTTTCAGTCTCCGGCGGCGGCGGCCGCCGGCGATCCGACCTATACGGCAGAGAACATCAGGGTCCTCAAGGGCCTCGAGGCGGTGCGCACCCGGCCCGGCATGTACATCGGCGACACCGATGACGCCTCGGGCCTGCATCACATGGTTTTCGAGGTGGTGGACAACTCGGTGGACGAGGCGCTCGCCGGGTACTGCTCGGCCATCGACGTGGTGATCCATAGCGACAACTCGGTGACCGTTGAAGACGACGGGCGTGGCATCCCGGTCGACCTGCACAAGGAGGAGGGGCGCTCGGCGGCCGAGGTCATCATGACCGAGCTGCATTCGGGCGGCAAGTTCGACAAGAACTCCTACAAAGTCTCGGGCGGCCTTCATGGCGTCGGGGTATCCGTGGTCAACGCCCTGTCGGAGACCCTGGAGCTCGAGATCAAGCGTGACGGCCGGGTGTGGTACCAGGTCTATCACCGCGGCGAGCCCGAAGCGCCGATCGCCGCCATCGGCACCAGCGACAAGACCGGCACGAAGGTGCGCTTCTGGCCCGATCCGGTGATCTTCGCGGTGCTCGACTTCTCGTTCGACACGCTGGCGCAACGCCTGCGCGAGCAGTCGTTCCTGAACCGCGGCATCCTCATCCGGCTGCGCGACGAGCGCTCCGACCGGTCGACCGAGTTCCGTTACGCCGGCGGCATCGCATCCTTCGTCGAGCACCTCAACCGCAACAAGACACCTCTCCATCCGGTGCCGATCTACCTGGCCGACAGCCGCCTCGACGGCAGCGGACCGGAGAACCCGGAGACCGTCGAGGTCGCGTTGCAGTGGAACGAAGGCTACCAGGAGCTGATCTACTGCTTCGCCAACACCATCAACAACCGCGACGGCGGCACCCACCTGGTGGGCTTCAAGTCGGCGCTGACCCGCACCATCAACGCCTATGCGGCTGCCTCCGGCCTGTCCAAGAACCTCAAGGAGAACCTGACCGGCGAGGACGTGCGCGAGGGGCTGACGGCGGTCGTCTCGGTCAAGATCAGGGACCCCAAGTTCTCCTCCCAGACCAAGGACAAGCTGGTCTCGTCCGAGATCAAGCCCTGGGTCGAGCAGATGGTCGCGGATCGTCTCGGCAGCTACCTCGAAGAGAACCCGCGGGAGGCGCGGCGCATCGTCGAGAAGTGCGTCGAGGCGGCGCATGCCCGCGAGGCGGCGCGCAAGGCGCGCGACCTGACGCGGCGCAAGGGAGCGCTCGACGCCTCCAATCTCCCCGGCAAGCTGGCCGACTGCAGCGAGCGCGATCCGAAGCTCGCCGAGATCTTCCTGGTCGAGGGCGACTCGGCCGGCGGCTCGGCCAAGCAGGGCCGCGACCGGCGCTTCCAGGCGATCCTGCCGCTCAAGGGCAAGATCTTGAACGTCGAGAAAGCGCGCTTCGACAAGATGCTGTCCTCCGACGAGATCAAGACCTTGATCATTGCGCTCGGCACCGGCATCGGCAAGGACGACTTCGAGGTCGAGAAGCTGCGGTACCACAAGCTGATCATCATGTGCGACGCCGACGTCGACGGCAGCCACATTCGCACCTTGATCCTGACCTTCTTCTACCGGCAGATGCAGGAAGTCATCCGTCGCGGTTATCTCTACATCGCCCAGCCGCCGCTCTACAAGGTGAGCCACGGCAAGAGCGAGACCTACCTCAAGGATGACCGCGAGTACCAGGCGTTCCTGGTGAGCCGCATCCAGGAAGCCTGGGAGCTCGAGATCGAGGGACCCGGAGACGGCAATGGCCACGGTCCGCGCAACCGCCTCGCCGGTGCCCGGCTGGCGCATTTCCTGGAGAAGGTGGCGAGCTTCCGAGGCACCCTGGACCGCCTGGCGTCGCGCGGCTACCCGGCGGCGGCGCTGAGCATCGCGCTGCTCGGCGGCATCCGCGACAAGGCATCGCTCGGCGACCCCGAGAAGGTGCGGGCGGTCGCGTTGCGTCTCGAGGCGGCCGGCTTTCACGACGTCGAGGTCGGCCAGGACGAGGAGCACGGCACCGGCCGGATCCGCTTCTTCTTCCGCCGCGACGGCGTCGAGCGCGAGGTGCGCGTCGACTGGGGCCTGGTGACCAGCGCCGAGTACCGGGCGCTGGCCACCAACGTCCACGGGCTCGAGGCGATTGCCGCCGCCCGCTTCGTGCTCAGCCGCGCCGCCGGCCCCGGCCCGAAGCCGCAGCGAGCCGACGAGACCCCGGCCCCTGGACTGAGCACCGTCCCAGTGTCCACGGTCGCCGCCGCGGCCCCCGGCGCCCCCGTCGCCGCCCATACGAAGGACAGCCTCGAGGCGGCGCTCGAGATGCTCTACGACAACGCCAAGAAGGGACTTTCCATTCAGCGCTACAAGGGCCTCGGCGAGATGAACCCGGACCAGCTCTGGGAAACCACCATGGATCCGACCCGGCGGCGCCTGCTGCAGGTGCGCATCGAGGACGACGTCGAGGCCGATTCCATCTTCACCGTGTTGATGGGCGACGAGGTCGATCCGCGGCGCGAGTTCATCCAGAGCAATGCCCTCGACGTGCGCAACCTGGACGTCTAACACGGAACTCTACTTGATGAGGGGGAGGGAAGGGCGTCCCCTTTCCGCCGCCGCGGGTCCGCGGTCCGCAGCACTACCGATAAACGATGAGCAGGAGAAGGATTAGACCTTCCGTCACGAGATGAGCGAAGAAGACCAGATACCTCCCTTCGTGCCGCCGGCGGAGCAACCGATCCCCGTCGACATCGAAGACGAGATGAAGCGCAGCTATCTCGATTACGCGATGAGCGTGATCATCGGCCGTGCGCTGCCGGACGTGCGCGACGGCTTGAAACCGGTGCATCGGCGCGTGCTCTACGGCATGTGGGAGAGCGGCAACCGCTCCGACCGGCCGTACAAGAAATCCGCGCGCATCGTCGGCGACGTGATGGGCAAGTACCACCCGCACGGCGACACCGCGATCTACGACACGGTGGTGCGCATGGCCCAGGACTTCGCCATGCGCTACCCGCTGGTGGACGGCCAGGGCAACTTCGGCTCCATCGACGGCGACAACCCGGCGGCGATGCGCTACACCGAGGTGCGCCTGACCCGCCTCGCCGAGGAGATGCTCCGCGAGGACATCGACAAGGAGACTGTCGAGTGGGTCCCCAACTACGACGGCTCCGAGAGCGAGCCGGCGGTGCTGCCGGCGCGCGTTCCCAACCTGCTGGTCAACGGGGCCTCCGGCATCGCGGTCGGCATGGCGACCAACATCCCGCCGCACAACCTCGGCGAGGTGGTCGACGCGCTGAACCTGTTGATGGACAACCCGGAGGTCACGTTGCGCGAGCTGATGGCCGCGCTCCCCGGTCCCGACTTCCCCACCGCCGGCTTCATCCATGGGCTGCAGGGCATCCACTTGGCCTACGAGACCGGCCGCGGCCTCATCCAGGTGCGGGCGCGCGCCGAGATCGAGACCCAGGCGCGCGGCGAGCGGCAGGCGATCGTCGTCACCGAGATCCCCTACCAGGTCAACAAGAAGCGGCTGATCGAGAACATCGCCGTACTGATCCGAGAGAAGAAGCTCGAGGGCATCGCCGACCTGCGCGACGAGTCCGACCGCGACGGCATCCGCATCGTCCTCGAGGTCAAGCGCGGCGAGGTGCCGGAGGTGATCCTCAACTCGCTCTACAAGATGACCCAGATGCAGACCACTTTCGGCATGAACATGCTGGCGATCGTCGACAACCAGCCGAAGGTGATGACGCTGCCCGAGCTGCTCCGCCACTTCCTCAATCATCGCAAGACGGTGATCATCCGCCGCACCCGTCACGACTTGCGCAAGGCCGAGGAGCGGGCGCACGTCCTCGAGGGCATCCTCAAGGCCCTGGACCACCTCGACGAGGTGATCGCCACCATCCGCGCCAGCCGGACGCCGGCCGAGGCACGCGAGAACCTGATGTCGGGCTTCTCGCTCTCCGAGGTGCAGGCCCAGGCCATCCTCGACATGCGCCTGCAGCGCCTGACCGGCCTCGAGCGCGAGAAGGTGGTGGAGGAGTACCGGGAGCTGATGACGCTGATCGAGAGGCTGCGCTCCATCCTCGGCTCGGACCGCCTGGTGCTCGCCGAGATCAGGCGCGAGCTGGGCGAGCTCAAGGCGGCCTATGGCGACCGCCGCCGCACCGAGATCATCCCCGAGACGCATGACATCTCGATCGAGGACATGATCGCCGACGAGGACATGGTGATCACCGTCACCCGCTCGGGTTACGTCAAGCGCTCGCCGCTCGCCCTCTATCGCTCCCAGAACCGCGGCGGCAAGGGGCGCACCGGCATGGTGACCAAGGAGGACGACTTCGTCGAACACCTCTATGTCGCATCGGCGCACAGCTACATCCTGGTCTTCACCGAGAGCGGGCGCATGCACTGGCTCAAGGTGCACGAGATCCCGGAGACCGGCGCGGCGGCGAAAGGCAAGGCGATCGTCAACCTGCTCAACCTCGAGCCGAACGAGCGCCTGGCCACGACCGTCGCGGTGCGCGAGTTCCGCGACGACCGCTTCCTGTTCTTCGCCACCGCCAACGGCACGGTCAAGAAGACCGAGCTGTCGGCCTACGCCAACCCGCGGCTCGGCGGCATCATCGGCATCAACCTCGACGCCGGCGACCGCCTGCTGGCGGTGCGCGAGACCGACGGCAGCCAGGACGTGCTGCTCGCCACCGCCCGCGGCTTCGCCATCCGCTTCCCGGAGAGCGAGGTGCGGCCGATGGGACGCGCCACCTACGGCGTGCGCGGCATCCGCCTGCGGCCGCGCGATCGGGTGGTCGGCGCCGCGATCCTCGAGTCCGCCGGCGAGGTGCTGTCGGTGACCGCCAGCGGCTTCGGCAAGCGCACGCCGATCGCGGACTACCGCAAGCAGAGCCGCGGCGGACTCGGCATCATCAACCTCAAGGTCAGCGACAAGACGGGCGAGGTGATCTCGGCCAAGCACGTCACCGCGGGCGAAGGCCTCATCCTCATCACCCAGGCGGGGATGATCATCCGGCTCAGCGTCGCCGACGTCCGTCTGGTCGGCCGCTCGACGCAAGGCGTCAAGCTGATGGATCTCGATCCGGAAGACCGCCTGGTGGCGGTGGCCAAGCTTGCCGAGCCCGCGCCGTCCGACGCCGAGGAGGTCTCCGTCCCCGATGAGCTCGCGACGGGCCTTGGACCGGACGGCCCCGATGGCCCGGACGCCCCGGAAGGCGACGACGTGAACTGACCTCGCGGCGGACCGCCGCGTCCGCCGTGCTTCCCGTTGGATCATCCGCGGCGTGACCGGCAGGTCAGACTCGACGGCGGCACGCCAGGCCGAGCGGCTGTGCCGCCTGGCCTGGCTGTTCTATCTCGTCCTGGCCCTGGCCGGAAGCCTGTGGATCGGCCTGCGCCAGGGGCGGATCCCGCTGCGCTTGTTCGTCGATCCCTCGCGCTGGTGGCTCGACGCGGCGGTGGGGGCCGCCGCGGGAGGGGCGCTGCTCGCCTGCTGGGAGGCGCTGCGCCGGCTGCTGCCGGCGGCCCGCGGCCTCGAGGAGCGGCTGGGGGAGTTGCTCGGCGGCCTGACCACGCCGCAGGCGATCGCGCTGGCGGCGCTGTCCGGCTTCTCCGAGGAGCTGTTCTTCCGTGGCGCGGTGCAGGGCGCGGTCGGCTGGCTTGCCGCCAGCCTGCTGTTCGCGTTGCTGCACTCCGGACCCGGCCGCGAGCTCCGCCTGTGGACGCTGTTCGCGCTCTGCGCCGGCCTGCTGTTCGGCACCCTCATGCTCTGGCGCGGCAACCTGCTGGCGCCGGCGCTGGCGCACTTCCTGGTGAACGCGGTCAACCTCTATCGGCTTAAGGAAGCCCCAGCGGAGGGCGCTTTACCCCAAACCTGAACCCGGGACGATCGAGGACTCTTCAAGAAGCGTCCATTGGATCTCCCCCGCATCCCCTCGATCCCCTTCCCACCCTCCGGGGGGAAGGGGACGCCCCCTCCCCTGCCGCGCGAACGAGCGTCGTCCTGCTCCTTTGATAGACTGCCGGAGACGGCCTTTTAGAGGGACCAGGAGACCTGAACGATGCCGAACGACTCGCGAGACGTGCTGGCCCGGGTGGAAGCCGAGAAACAGGTCTACCTCGAGGAGCTCGAGGATTTCCTGCGCATCCCGTCGATCTCGACCGACCCGGACTATGCGAGCGACGTCTGGCGAGCGAGCGAGTTCGTGCTCGACAAGCTGCGGGCCGCCGGCTTGACCGCCGAGCGCATCGAGACCGCTGGGCATCCGCTGGTCTATGGCGAGTGGCTGGGCGCCCCCGGCAAGCCCACGGTGCTGTTCTACGGCCACTACGACGTCCAGCCAGTCGACCCGGTCGAGCTCTGGCGCCATCCGCCGTTCGAGCCGACGATCGAGGGCGACAAGCTGGTGGCGCGCGGCGCCACCGACGACAAGGGGCAGTCTTACGCCCACGTCAAGGGCGTGGCGGCGACGCTTGCCGAACGCGGCAAGCTGCCGGTCAACGTCAAGTTTCTGATCGAGGGCGAGGAGGAAGCCGGCGGTCATGCCATCGATCTCTACGTGCGGGAGGACGGCGGCAAGCGGCTGCGCTGCGACTGCGTCATGATCTCCGACAGCTCGCTGTTCGCCCCGGGCCAGCCGGCCCTGATCTACGGACTCAAGGGGCTGGCCTACATGGAGATCAAGGTCACCGGCCCGAACCGCGATCTGCACTCCGGCACCTTCGGCGGCGCGGTGACCAACCCGCTCAACGCGCTCTGCGAGATCATCGCGCGGCTGCGCGATGCGCGCACCGGCAAGGTGCTGATTCCCGGCTTCTACGACGACGTCAAGCCGCTGGCGGACTGGGAGCGGCAGGAGTTCGCGCGGTTGCCCTTCGACGCCGAGGCCTATCGCGCCGAGCTGGGCGTGCCGGAGCTGGTCGGCGAAGAGGGCTACACCACCCGCGAGCGGACCTGGGCCCGTCCCACCCTGGACGTCAACGGCATCTTCGGCGGCTACCAGGCGCGTGGCGCCAAGACCGTGCTGCCGTCGTGGGGCGGCGCCAAGGTCTCGATGCGCCTGGTCCCGGATCAGCAACCCGACAAGGTGGCGCGCCTGTTCACCGACTACGTCCACCAGGTGGCGCCGCCGGGAGTGGTGGTCGAGGTCAGCAACCTGCATGGCGCCGAGCCGGTCCTGGTGCAGGCCGAAGGGCCGCTGGTCGAGGCCGCGATGGCGGCGATGGCCGACGCCTGGGGGGCCCGGCCGGTGCGCATTCGCGAGGGCGGATCGATCCCGATCGTGTCGGCGTTCTCGCAGGTGCTGGGCAAGCCCGTCCTGCTGCTCGGCTTCGGCCTCATCGACGACGCCCTGCACTCGCCGAACGAGAAGTTCAACATCAGCCATTTCTACAACGGCATTCGCTCGGTGGTGCGGCTGCTGGACCGCCTGGGCGACGTGAGCCCATGAGAAGCCAGGGCAATCTCGAGCGCGAGATCAAGTTCCGCTCCGACGACCTGGCGGCGCTGCGCGAGCGGCTGGCGGAGCTGGACGCGGAGCGGGTGGGCCCGGCGGCCTTCGAGGACAACTGGATCCTGGACCGCGGTGACGAGTTGCTGTCAAAAGGCCGGATCCTGCGCCTGCGCACCGACGGCACGCGCTCGCATCTGACCTTCAAGGGGCCGATGCACATGGAGGGCAAGCTCAAGGTGCGCCAGGAGCTCGAGATCGGCATCGAGAGCGCGGACGAAGCGCGCTCCCTGTTCGAGCAGCTCGGCTACGCCGTGGTGCGGCGCTACCAGAAAGTCCGCGAGGAGTGGCAGCTCGGCGGCGTCACCATCGCCCTCGATCACACGCCAATCGGCGACTTCGCCGAGTTCGAAGGCGACGGCGCCGAGACGGTCGCCCGCCGCTGCGGCTTCGATGCGGGCAAGGGAGAGGCCCGCTCGTACCTGCGCCTCTACGACGACTATCTGAAGGAGCATCCGGAAGCCCCGCCCGAGATGGTGTTTCGTTCATGACCTAGGGGACGCCCCCACCCCCTCGATGCCACCAGTTTCGTCCTGACGATATGCGGCTGCGGGCGCTGGTCCTTGCCGCCGGGCTCGGCACGCGGCTGCGGCCGCTGACCGACGAGCTGCCGAAGCCGCTGCTGCCGGTGCATGGCCAGCCTCTCCTCGGCCTCACCCTGCGGCGTCTGGCGGCGGCAGGCTGCGAGGCCGCCGCGATCAACCTCCACCACGGCGCCAGCCAGGTCCGCCGGGCGTTCGGCGGCGAGCACGCCGGGCTGCCGCTGACCTGGTCGGAGGAGCCGCGCCTGCTCGGCACGCTCGGGGCGCTGGGACCGCTCGCCGGCTTCTTCGCCGCCGCCGACCTGGCGCTGATCGTCAACGGCGACAGCCTCTGCCGCTGGCCGCTCGCCGAGCTGTTGCGGCGACACCTCGAAGGCGGCGCCCTCGCCACGTTGCTGCTCGCCGCCCGCGCCGATCCCGCGAACTTCGGCGGCGGCGTGGCGGTCGACCGCGCCGGCAGGGTGCTCGAGCTGCGCCCTGGCGGCGCCCCCCGCGGCGTCCTCGCCATGCTCGCCGCGCCCGCAGCTCCCGCAGCTCCCGCCGATGGGCGGTCCGGCGCCGGCGGTTCACCGCCGGCGCGGGAGGCGCGGCGGCGGGTCTTTGCCGGCGCCCATGTCCTCTCGCGCCGCCTGCTGCAGCGGATCGCGGCCAGCCCCGCGCCGCCACCGACCGATTTCGTTCGTGATCTCTACGAGCCGCTGCTCGCCGAACAGCCCGGCTGCCTGAGCTCGCTGGCCACCAGGCGGCGCTGGCATGACCTCGGCACGCCGCGCCGCTACCTCGAAGCGGCTCTCGACTGGACTGGCGCTCGCGGCCGATGGATCTCGCCGGCGGCGGAGGTCTCGCCATCCGCAGCGGTGCGGCGCTCGAACGTCGAGGCCGGCGCGCGGGTCGGCGCCGGGGCGGTGGTGGAAGATTCGGTGTTGCTGCCCGGCGCCAGGGTCGGTGCCGGCTGCGAGGTGCGGGGCTCGATCCTCGGCCCCGGCGCCGAGCTTCCCGCCGGCAATCACGTCGCGAGTGAGCTCGTGGTTACCGGCGGCGGGCGCTCATTGATTCGCTAGGCTAGGTGGCATCGCCTGCCCGGCGATCCCGACCGTGAAACCGGAGCCGCTGAGAGTTCTCAAAGCAGGTGGCGAGTCCGAGCAGAAGCAGCGGCTCGAAATTCATCTGATCACATCTCTCCTTCTCATTGCCTGGCGCCGAGGCGCGAGGCTGAACGCTGGCGCGCCGGAATTCAAAATCCAGACGAACCCGTCTACTAATTAGTGTGGCGATCAGGCGCTTTCGGGACAAGTTTCGATCGCCGCCGGACTTTCTATTTGTGACTACGTGTCTAACATTGTTGTACAGCTTCGCCGTCATAACTGCGGCTTAACTTCGCGCGCTTGACTTGCAGACTTTCGATGACTTATACCTGCAAGTCTGCGGCTACTGGCTAGCCCCCTGCCGCAGAACCGAACCCATGATCTCCGGTTATTCGAGAAGTGACGGTACCCCTGTCGGCGAATCGCGCCGCCCGTTCGCTCGCCAGGCGTCGGCGCCGCGGCGCTGCGGCGCGCCATCTCCGGCCTCGAAGCGGCGGCAAGCGGAGCGATGAGCGACGTCGCCTCGCGCCACCCGCTCGTCACCGCGGCGACGGCGCCGGCCGCCAAGCCGGCGCTGGAGCGGGGGTCGCGACCAGGTGCCGAGGACCCTGGAGCTCGCGGCGGCGCCGAACCCCCGGCGACGAGGACCGCCGGCGCCGGCGACCCCGCGGGATTGTCGCGCGGGCAGCTCGATCAGCTGATCGAGCGCTTGCGCCGGAAGCGGTCCGCCGGCGCGCCGGCCGCGGCGCGCCAGCCGCCACCGCGCGACCGCCGCCTGCCTGACACCGGGCCGTACGCGCTCTCTTTTTCGCAGCAGCGGCTCTGGTTCCTGTTGCAGCTCGACGCGCTCTCGCCGGCCTACAACATGGCCGGCGCTCTCGACCTCCGCGGACCGCTCGACCGCCGGGCCCTCGGCCGCGCCGTGGCCGCGGTGGTGGCTCGCCACGAGGCGCTGCGCACCCGCTATGGGGCCGCCGGCGGCTCGCCGTTCCAGATGATCGATCCGCCGGCGCCGGTGGCACTGCCGCACGTCGACCTCGCGGCGATGCCGCCGAGCGCCGCCGCGGCGGCGGCGCTACGCCTGGCCACCGCCGAGTCCAGGCGGCCGTTCGACCTCGAGACGCGCTGGCCGCTGCGTGCGGTGCTGCTGCGCCTGGCGGCCGAGCGCCACCGGATGCTGGTCACCATCCATCACATCGCCGCCGACGGCCGCTCGCTCGAGATTTTCCTCGACGATCTTGGCGAGCTCTACGCCGCGGCCAGCGCCGGCCGGCCGGCGGCGCTGCCGGAGCTGCCCTTCCGCTTCGTCGACTTCGCCGCCTGGGAGCGGCTGGAAATGTCGGGCGGCGCGAGCGGCGCGCCGGCGCGCCAGCTCGAGTACTGGCGGGAGCGGCTGGCCGGCGTGCCGGCGACGCTCGAGCTGCCCGGCGACCGGCCGCGTCCAGCCCGCCCTGGTTGGCGCGGAGGCAGCGTGCGGCTCGCCATCCCCGCACCGCTGGCCGGTCAGCTCGTGGCGCTCGGCCGGCGGCACCGCGCGACGCCGTTCATGACTCTGCTGGCCGGTCTCGAGCTCCTGCTCTCGAGGCACAGCGCCCAGGACGACCTGGTAGTTGGGACGGCGCTGGCGAACCGCAACCTCGGCGGCACCGAGCGGCTGGTCGGCTGCTTCGTCAACATGCTCGCGCTGCGCGGCGATTTCACCGCGGCAGTGAGCTTCGACGACCTGGTAGCGCGGGTGCGCGCCGCCACGCTCGCCGACATGGCGCACCAGGAGCTGCCGTTCGCGCGGCTGATCGAGGAGTTGCAGCCCGAGCGTTGGCTCAGCCGGACGCCACTGTTCCAGGTGGCGTTCGTGCTGCAAGGCGCGCCGCTCGCCGCCAGGCGGGTGGGCGCCCTGGCGCTCACCCCGGCGGCGATCGAGACCGGCACTGCCAAGTTCGACCTCACCTTCGATCTTGCCGGGGACGAAGCAGGGTACGCCGGACGGCTCGAGTTCAGCGCCGACCTGTTCGACCGCGCCACCGCCATCCGGTTGGCGGCGCACCTCGAAGCGTTGCTCGCCGCGGCGGCGGCGCGCCCCGAGTCGCCGCTGCCGGAGCTGCCGCTGACCAGCGAGGCTGAGCGCTTCCAGCTGCTGTTCGAGTGGAACGACACCCGCTCGAGCTATCCGAGGGATCGCTGTATTCACCAGCTATTCAGCGAGGTCGCGGCGCGCCAGCCGGAGGCGGTGGCGGTGTCCGCGGCGAGCGGCGAGGCCCTCCTCACCTACTCCGAGCTCGAGCGCCGGTCCGATCGGCTGGCCCGCCACCTGCGGCGGCTGGGAGTGGCGCCGGAAGTGCCGGTCGCGGTGCTGAGCGACCGCTCGCCGGAGCTGGTGGTCGCGGTGCTCGGCATCCTCAAGAGCGGCGGCGCCTATGTGCCGCTGGACCCCGGCCATCCGCCGCAACGGCTGGCCTACATCCTGGGCGAGACCTCCTGTCCGGTGTTGTTGGCGGACCCTCGCCTGCTCGAGGCGCTGCCGGCGGCGGCCCTGCCTGAGCCGCGGCCGCTACTGGTGCCGATGGATCCAGGGTGGCGTGCGATCGCGGCGGCCGGCGGCGGCGGCGATGAGCCCCACCGCGACGAAGGCGACCCGGGCGGCGCGCGCGTCGAGTCCGGCGCCCGCCCCGACAACCTGGCCTACGTCATGTACACCTCGGGCTCGACCGGCCTGCCGAAGGGGGTGGCCGTGGTGCACCGGGCCGTGGTGCGGCTGGTGCGCGACACCGGCTACGCGGCATTCGGCCCCCGGGAGGTCTTCCTGCTGTTGGCGCCGCCGGCCTTCGACGCCTCCACCCTGGAGCTGTGGGGCCCGCTGCTCAACGGCGGCCGCCTGGTGATCCATGACCGCCGCCAGCCGGATCTGGCGGATCTGGGCGAGACGCTGGCCGCCTCCGGGGTGACCACGCTGTGGCTCACCGCGGGTCTCTTCCACCAGATGGTCGATGCCCAGCTGCCGAGCCTGCGCTCCCTGCGGCAGCTGCTGGCGGGAGGCGACGTGCTGTCGGCGCCGCACGTGCGCCGGACGCTCGCGGAGCTGCCGGGCATCACCGTGATCGACGGTTACGGGCCGACGGAGGGGACCACGTTCACCTGCTGCCAGCCCCTGCGCTCGGCCGCGGAGGTCGGCGCTGCCGTGCCGATCGGGAGGCCGATCGCGAACACCACCGCGCAGGTGGCGGATGCCGGCGGCCGCCCGGCGGCGATCGGCGTTCCCGGAGAGCTGATGATCGGCGGCGACGGCTTGGCGCGCGGCTATCTGCGGCGGCCCGATTGGACCGCGGAGAGGTTCGTCCCCGACCCCTTCGGCGGCGAGAGCGGCCGCAGGCTCTACCGGACAGGGGACAGGGTGCGCTGGCTGGCGGACGGCCGCCTCGAGTTCCTGGGCCGCCTCGACCGGCAGGTCAAGGTCCGCGGCTTCCGCATCGAGCCGGCCGAGGTGGAGCAGGTGATGGCCGATCATCCGGCGGTCGAGTCCTGCGTGGTGGTGACGCGCGCCGCCTCCCCCGGCGACCTGCGGCTGGTGGCCTACGTGGTGGCCCGGGACGAAGCGGCGCCTCCCGATGCGCCGGAGCTCCGCGCCTTCCTGCGGGAGCGGCTGCCCGAGCCGCAGGTGCCGTCCGCATTCGTCGTCCTGCCGGCGCTGCCGCTGACCGCCAATGGCAAGGTCGATCGCGCGGCCTTGCCCGAGCCGCGGTGGACGGGCGGCGCCGAGCGGCCGCGGCGGCGGCCGCGCGACCCCGAAGAGGAACTGCTCGCGGGGCTGTTCGCCGATCTCCTGCCGGGGGACGGGCCGCCGGCCGAGCGCCGCGAGCGCATCGGCATCGACGACGGCTTCTTCGAGCTCGGCGGCCACTCGCTGCTCGCCTCGCGGCTGGTGTCACGGGTGCGCGAGACCTTTGGCGTCGAGCTGCCGCTGCGCACAGTCTTCGAAGCGCCGACGGTGGCGGCGATGGCCGAGCGCCTGCGCGCCGCGAGGTCGGAGCCAGGCGCGCCGCCGCCGCCGCCGCTGGTCCCGCGGCCGCGCCCGCAGGGCACCGCGCCGCTGTCGTTCGCCCAGGAGCGCCTGTGGTTCTTGTCGCGGTTGGAGCCGGAGAGCACGGCCTACCACATCGGCGTCAGCGCGCGGCTGCGCGGGCGGCTGGATCGGGGAGCGCTGGCCGCCGCGCTGGCCGGCATCGTGCGCCGCCACGAGGCCCTGCGCACCGTCTTCGAGGAGATGCCCGTCTCGGCTGGCGGCCGGCCGGTGCAGCGCGTTCTGCCATCGCCGCCGTCGCCCCCGCCGCCGCCGCGGATGAGCTTGACGCATCTTCCCGCACCGCGCCGGGATGCGGTGGCGGCCGCGGTTGCAAGCCTGTGGTGCGAGCGCCCCTTCGATCTCACGGCGAAGCCGCTGCTGCGGCCCCTGCTGCTCGAAGTGGAGGCGGAGGAGAGCCGGCTGGTGCTCGCCATCCATCACATCGTGGCGGACGGCTGGTCGATGGGCGTCCTGTTGCGCGAGCTGGCGGACCTCTACGCGGCGGCCGCGCGCTCGGCCGGCGACACCGCGATTGGCGCCGCGTCGCCGCCGGCAAAGGATGCACCGGCCCTGCCGGCGCTGCCCATCCAGTACGCGGACTTCGCCTTCTGGCAGCGGGAGTGGCTGCGCGGCGACGAGCTGGCGCGGCAGCTCGGTTACTGGGAGCGGCAGCTTGCAGGACTTGCCACGCTGGACCTTCCGGTGGACCGGCAGCCGGCGCCGGCGGGCGCCCGCCAGGCCGGGCGGCAGTCGCTGGCGCTTTCCGCCGGCCTCGCCGAGCGCATCGCCGCGCTCGCCGCGCAGCAGGGAGTGACGCTGTTCATGGTCCTGCTGGCCGGGCTGCAGGCGCTGCTCTCTCGCTACGCCGCGCAGCACGACGTGGCGGTCGGCGTGCCGATCGCCAACCGCAACCGGGCGGAAATCGAGCCGCTGGTGGGGTTCTTCGTCAACACGCTGGTGCTGCGCACCGACCTGTCGGGGGAGCCGACGGGCCATGAGCTGCTGGGCCGGGTGCGGGAGGCGGCGCTCGGCGCCTACGCGCACCAGGACGTGCCGTTCGAGTTGCTGGTCGAGCGGCTGGCGCCGGAGCGGCAGTTGTCGGGAACGCCGCTGTTCCGGGTCATGCTGGTGGTGCAGAACACGCCCTGGCCGGCGTTGGCGCTGCCGGGCCTGGAGCTGGAGCCGGAGGCGGTGCCGGGACCCACCGCGAAGTTCGACCTGACCTTGAACTGGATGCCGGAGCCGGGCTGGCGGGGAGAGCTCGAGTACAGCCGCGGGCTGTTCGACGGCGCCACCATGCGACGCCTGCTGGGCCATCTGCAAATCCTCCTGGAGGCGCTCGCGCAGGCGCCGGAGCGCCGGCTCTCGGAGCTGCCCTGGCTCACCGAGCCGGAGAGGGCGGCGCTGCTCCGCGAGTGGAACGACACGTCAGTGCCGGCGGCCAGCCGCGGCCGGGTCCACCAGCGGGTGGCGGCGCAGGCGGCGGCGCGGCCGGACGCGCCGGCCGTGGTGTGGCCGGGCGGCTGGCTCAGCTACGGTGAGCTCGCCGCGCGCGCCGCGCGCCTCGCCGGTCGTCTGCGCCGCCTGGGGGCGGCTCCCGAGGTGCCGATCGCCCTCTGCCTCGAGCGCTCGCCGGAGCTGGTGATCGCCGCCCTCGCCGTGCTGCAAGCTGGCGCGGCCTACCTGCCGCTCGACCCGACAAGCCCGCCCGAGCGGCTGGCGAGGTTGCTCGCGGACGCCGGCGCGCCGGTGGTGATCACCAGCGAGCGCCGCCTCGCCGGGCTCGCCCTGCCGCCCGGCGCGGCCGCGCTCGTCCTCGATGGCGATCGCCTTGCCGAGAGAGCCGCGACGGGCGGCAGCACCGGCCTGGCTGCGGGCGGCGCGGGCGGCGCCAGCGGCGGGAGCAGTGCGGGCAAGGCGGGAAGCGCGATCAATGCCGCGGTCGCCGCGGACGACGCGGGCGAGACGGACGCCTGGATGGCCGGCGGCGAGAGGGAGTCGCCGCCGCTGCCGCCCGGCGGCGAGGTCGACGGCAACCTGGCTTACGTCATCTACACCTCCGGTTCGACCGGCAAACCCAAAGGCGTCGGGGTCAGCCACGCCAACCTGCTCAGTCTGGTGGATTGGCACCAACGGACCTACCGGGTGAGCGCGGGCGACCGTGCGACGCTGATCGCCTCGCCGGCGTTCGACGCTTCGGTCTGGGAGCTGTGGCCCTACCTCACCGCCGGCGCCAGCCTCCATGTGCCGGACGAGGAAGATCGCGCCGCGCCGGACCGCCTGCTGCGGTGGCTGGCGGCCGCGGAGGTGACCATCAGCTTCTTGCCGACGCCGCTCGCCGAAGCGGTGCTGGGCGAGATGGCCGGGGAAGCGAGCGCCCCGCCGCCCAAGCTGGCGCTGCGCGCCCTGCTCACCGGCGGCGACCGCCTGCGCCGGCGGCCCCCCGCGGGTTTGCCCTTCGCGCTGATAAACCACTATGGGCCCACCGAGACGACGGTGGTGGCGACCTGTGGCGTGGTGCCGCCGGCCGCGGCCGCCAGCGCGGCGCTTCCCGGCATCGGCCGCCCCATCGACGGCCTCGCCATCCACCTGCTCGACCCCGCCGGCCAGCCGGTCCCGATCGGCGTCCCCGGCGAGATCGCCATCGCCGGAGCCAGCCTCGCCCGCGGCTATCTCGGCCGCCCCGAGATGACCGCGGCCAGCTTCGTTCCCGATGCCTTGAGCGGGGTGCCGGGCGGGCGCCTGTACCGCACCGGCGACCTGGCGCGCCGCCGCGCCGACCACGGCCTGGAGTTCCTCGGCCGGCGGGACCAGCAGGTGAAGATCCGCGGCGTCCGCATCGAGCCGGGAGAGGTCGAGGCCGAGCTCGCCACCCATGCCCGGCTGGCAGCGGCGGTGGTGTTGGCCCGCACCGATGGCGGGGCGGAGGCGCGCCTGGTGGCCTACGTGGTGCCGCGCGATCAGGAGGCGGCGCCCGACGCCGGCGAGCTGCGCTCGTTCCTGCGCGAGCGGCTGCCCGAGGCGCTGGTGCCCGCCGCCTTCGTGCAGCTGCCGGCGCTGCCGCTGACCGCCAACGGCAAGGTCGATCGCGCGGCGCTGCCGGCGCCGCAGTGGGCGAGCCTGCCCGCGGGCGCGCCGTACCTGGCGCCGCGCAACGCGGACGAAGAGGTGCTGGTGGCGCTGTGGAGCGAGCTGCTGGGCGCCGAAGCCGTCGAGCGGGCCGGGGCCGCCGCCGACTTCTTCGCCCTGGGCGGGCATTCGCTGCTCGCCACCCAGCTGCTCTCCCGGGTGCGAGACGCCTTCGGCGTCGAGCTGCCGGTGCGTAGCGTGTTCGAGTGCCCCACCGTCGCCGCCTTCGCCGGCCGTCTGGCCGAGCAGCGCCGGCGCGCCGAGGTCGGGTCGCCAGGGCAGCAGACGCAGCCCATGCCGCAATCGGTGCCGCCGATCGCGCCCATGCCGCCGGGAGAGCGGCAGGCCCGGCTGTCGCTGTCGTTCGCCCAGGAGCGTCTCTGGCTCCTCGAGCAGTTGCAGCCGGGCAATGTCGCCTACAACATCCCCATCGCGGTGCGCCTGCGCGGCCCCCTCGATCCGCGCCGCTTCGCGCGCTGCCTCGACGCGGTGGCGGCGCGCCACGAATCGCTGCGCACCACCTTCCACGCCGTCGACGGCCAGCCCTTCCAGCGCATCGCGCCGGCGCTCGCCCTCGGGCTGCCGGTCGTGGACCTGCGCGGGTTGGCCGGCGGCGCCGAGGGGGCCGGCGGCAGCGCCGAGCTCGAGGCCCGACGCCTGGCCGAAGCCGAAGCGGCGACGCCTTTCGACCTCGAGCGCGGACCGTTGCTGCGGGCGCGCCTGGTGCGCCTTCCCGGCGACCGGCAGCTGCTGCTGATCAACATGCATCACATCATCTCCGACGGCTGGTCGGTCCGCCTTCTCTTGTACGAGGTGACACGGCTCTACGGCGCGGCCCCCGTGCCGGCCGGCGCGACCGCCGCGCCGTCCGCGTCGGTCCTGCCGCCGCTGCCGGTGCAGTACGCCGACTACGCCCACTGGCAGCGCCGGTGGTTGGAAGGCGATGTCTTTGCCCGCCAGCTTGACTACTGGCGCCAGGAGCTGGGAGGCGAGCTGCCGGCGCTCGACCTGCCCATCGACCATCCGCGGCCGGCGGTGCAGACGTTCCGCGGCGGCGCGCAGCGCGCGCCCGTGCCCGCGCCGCTGGCGGCAAACCTGCGGGCGCTCTCCCGGCGCGAGGGGGCGAGCCTCTTCATGACGCTGCTCGCCGGCTTCGCCCTGCTCCTCCGCCGCTTCGGCGGCCAGGAAGACATCCTGATTGGGGTTCCCATCGCCGGCCGCCACCACCGCGAGATCGAGCCGCTGATCGGGTTCTTCCTCAACAGCCTGGTGCTGCGCACCGACCTCTCCGGCCAGCCGAGCTTCCGCCAGCTGCTGCGCCGGGTGCGGCGCGCCGCCCTCGACGCCTACGCTCACCAGGACCTGCCGTTCGAGCGCCTGCTGCGGGAGCTGCAGCCGGAGCGCGACCTCAGCCGCACGCCGCTGTTCCAGGTGTACTTCAACTTCCAGAACCTTCCCGAGCTCGACCTCGGGATGCCCGGCATCGAGGTCGAGGAGGTGCTCGACGTCGAGGAGCCGTCGAAATTCGACCTGACGCTCTACGTCCACAACGACGGCGGCGAGTTGCGCCTGCACCTGGTCTACAACGCCGCCCTCTTCGCCGCCGAGCGCATCGCCGAGGCGCTGCGCCAGTACCTGGCGCTGCTCGAGCAGGCCGTCGCCGAGCCTGACGCGCCGGCCGCCAGCTTCTCGCTGGTCACCGCCGAGGCCCGGCACCTGCTGCCGGACCCGACCCTGCCGCTCGACGACGGCTGGGCCGGGGCCGTTCACGAGCACTTCGCCGCCTGGGCCCGCCGGGCTCCCGACCGGCTGGCGGTCACCGACCCCAGCGGCGCCTGGACCTATGCCGAGCTCGATCGCCAGAGCAACCGCCTGGCCAATCGGCTGCTCGCAGCCGGCATCGGCGGCGTCCGCCGGGAGGACCCGGTGGCGATCTACGCCCACCGCAGCGCGACCCTCGTCTGGGCAGTGCTGGGCACGCTCAAGGCGGGCGCCGCGTTCGTCATCCTCGATCCCGCGTATCCGGCGGCCCGGCTGATCGACATCCTGCGCATGGCCCAGCCGCGGGCCTGGCTCGAAATGGCGGCCGCCGCCTCGCCGCCGCCGGCGCTTGCCGCCGCTGTCGGCGAGCTCCCCGAATGCCTGCGCCTGCGGCTGCCGCCCTGGCCGGCCTGCGGCGACGACGGCGGGCCGCTGGCGGACTCTCCGGACAGCGAGCCGGAGATACCCTGTGGACCCGAGCGCCTGGCCTACATCGCCTTCACCTCCGGCTCGACCGGCACGCCGAAAGGGGTGCTCGGCCGCCATGGGCCGCTGTCGCACTTCCTGCCCTGGCAGGCCGCCGAGCTCGGACTGCAAGCGGACGACCGCTTCAGCCTGCTCTCCGGTCTGTCGCACGACCCGCTGCAGCGCGACATCTTCACGCCGCTCTTCTTGGGCGCCGCGATCTGCATCCCCGATCCCGCCGAGATCCTGGGCGCCGGCCGGCTCGCCGCCTGGATGGGTGATGCGCGGGTGAGCGTCGCGCACCTGACCCCGGCCACGGGCCAGCTGCTGACCGAGAGCGGCGCCGCCGGCGGCGAAGATCCGGCCGGGTCGCCGCCGCCATTGCACGATCTGCGCTTCGTGCTGCTGGTCGGCGACGTCCTCACCCGCCGCGACGTCGACCGCCTGCAGCGCCTGGCCCCGCGGGTGACGGTGGTCAATCTCTACGGCAGCACCGAGACCCAGCGCGCCGTCGGCTATCACCTGGCGGCGACCGCCGCGAACGGAGCGAGCACCGGGCCGGCCGCCGCCCTGCGCGGCAAAGCAATCCTGCCCTGCGGCCGCGGCATGAAGGATGTGCAGCTGCTGGTCTTCGGCGGCGGCGGGCAGCTGGCCGGCGTCGGCGAGGTGGGAGAGCTGGCGGTGCGCAGCCCGCACCTGGCGCGCGGCTACCTCGGCGATCCCCAGGCAACCGCCGAGAAGTTCCAGGTCAACCCGTTCACCGGGCTCTCCGGCGACCGTCTCTACCGGACCGGCGACCTCGGCCGCTACCTGCCGGACGGGGAGGTGGCCTTCGCCGGCCGCGCCGACACGCAGGTCAAGATCCGCGGCTACCGCATCGAGCTGGGCGAGATCGAGGCCCAGATCGGCCGCCTCCCCGCGGTGCGGGAGTCGGTGGTGCTGGCCACCGACAGCGAGGCCGCCGACAAGCGGCTGGTGGCCTTCGTCGTCGCGCGGCCAGGAACCGAGCTGGATGTCCCCCAGCTGCGCGCCCACCTGCGCCACGCGCTGCCGGCCTTCATGGTGCCGGCCGCCTTCCAGCTGCTTCCCGGCCTGCCGCTCACCCCCAACGGCAAGGTCGATCGCAAGCTTCTGCTACAGCGGGCCAAGGCGCCCTCGGAGACCGCCATGGACTACATCGCGCCCCGCAACGACCTCGAGGCCGCCATCGCCGGGATCCTCCGCGACGTGCTCAAGGTCGAGCGGGTCGGCGTCGAGGACAACTTCTTCGAGCTCGGCGGCAACTCGCTGCTGCTGGTCCAGGCCCAGAGCCGGCTGCAAGCTGCCTTCGCCCGCGAGTTACCGGTGTTCGAGCTGTTCAACAACCCGACGGTGCGCGACCTCGCCAGGTTCCTCGGTGCCAGTTCGGAGCCGGCCCCCGCCGTCGACGACGGCACCGCCGCGCAGCTGCGGGTGGGCAAGGACCGGCTGCGCCGGCGGCTGGCCAAGGCGCAGTTCGAGCCCGCGGACGCACCAACGCAAGAGCGGCACGCCGGTGAGCCGCACCAGGCGCACCAGCCGCGGGCAGGCGGTAAGGAGGTAGCATGAGCGAGCCTCAGCATTCTTCTTCCCTCACCGGCATGGAGGTGGCGATCATCGGCATGGTCGGCCGCTTCCCGGGCGCTGCCGACGTCGAGCAGTTCTGGTGCAACCTGCGCGACGGCGTCGACTCGCTCACGCCGCTGTCCGACGCCGAGCTGATCGCCGGCGGCGCCGACCCGGCGCAGCTGCGCTTGCCGGGCTACGTCAAGGCCGCCCGCCTGATGGCGGGCCACGACCAGTTCGACGCCGGCTTCTTCGGCTTCAGCCCCCGCGAGGCGGAGATCATCGATCCGCAGCATCGCGCCTTCCTCGAGTGCGCCTGGGAGGCCCTCGAGGACGCCGGCTACAACACCGAGCAGCAGCTGTCGCGCCGCGTCGGCGTCTACGCCGGCGCGCGGATGAACGGCTACCTGCGCAACGTCTATTCGAGTCCCGCGGTGCTGGCCTCGACCAGCGACCTGCAGATCCAGGTCGCCAACGACAAGGACTTCCTGGCGACCCGGGTGTCCTACAAGCTGAACCTCGGCGGTCCCAGCATCTCCGTGCAGACCGCCTGCTCGACCGCCCTGGTCGCCCTGCACCTGGCCTGCGGCGCGCTGCTCGCCGGCGAGTGCGACATGGCGCTGGCCGGCGCCGTCGGCGTCCGCATCCCGGAGACCGGCTATCCCTACGTGCCCGGCGACGTCAACTCGCCCGATGGGCGGGTGCGGGCTTTCGACGCCAAGGCCCAGGGGACGATGTTCAGCAGCGGCATGGGGATCGTGGTGCTCAAGCGGCTGGCCGACGCGCTCGCCGACGGCGACCGCATCCGCGCCGTGATCAAGGGCTCGGCGGTCAGCAACGACGGCGCGCGCAAGGTCGGCTTCACCGCCCCCGGCGCGGACGGCCAGACGCGCGTCGTGCGCGCCGCTCTGCTCGCCGCCGAGGTCGATCCCGAGACCATCAGCTACGTCGAGGCGCACGGCACGGGCACTCCCGTGGGCGACCCCATCGAGATCGCCGCGCTCACCCGCGCTTTCCGCGAGAGCACCGAGCGCAAGGGCTTCTGCGCCGTGGGGTCGGTCAAGACCAACATCGGCCACCTGGGCGTCGCCGCCGGCGCCGCCAGCCTGGCCAAGACCGTGCTGGCGTTCGAGCACCGCCAGATCCCCGCCTCGCTCCACTTCACCGAGCCCAACCCCGACATCGACTTCGCCGCCAGCCCGTTCTTCGTCAACACCGAGCTGCGCGACTGGACCGTCGCCGGCGGCCCGCGGCGCGCCGGGGTCAGCGCCTTCGGCATGGGCGGCACCAACGCGCACGTGATCCTGGAGGAGGCGCCGCCGGAGCCGCCGCCTTCACCGTCGCGCCCCCGGCAACTGCTGCTGCTCAGCGCCCGCACCGAGACCGCGCTCGCGGCGGCCACGGTCCGCCTCGCCGCCCACCTGCGCTCCCATCCCGAAGCGGACCTGGCCGACGCGGCCTACACGCTGAAGGTCGGACGCAGGACCTTCGAGCACCGCCGCGCCGTGGTCTGCGGCAGCGCCGAGGAGGCGATCGCGGCCCTGGAGGAGTTGCCCGCCGAGCTCGTCCTCACCCGCGCGCCCGAGGCGAGGTCCGCCGGCGCCGGCAGGTCCGGCGGGGCGGCCGGGGAGGCGGCCGGCGCCGCGCGCGGCGTCGCCTTCCTGTTCTCCGGACAGGGCGCTCAGTACCCCGGTATGGGCGTCGAGCTCTACGCCACCGAGCCCGCTTTCCGAGCCGAGGTCGACCGCTGCTCGACGCTGCTCGCCTCGCGCCTCGGCTTCGACCTGCGCGACGAGCTGTTCGCCCCGCGGCCGGCGGCGCCGGACCGGGCGCAGCACGCCGCCGACCGCCTGCGCCAGACCTCGCTCACCCAGCCGGCGCTCTTCGTGCTCGAGTACGCCCTGGCGCGGTTGTGGAGCGAGTGGGGGATCGTGCCCGACGCCATGCTCGGCCACAGCATCGGCGAGTACGTCGCCGCCACGCTGGCCGGAGTGATGGCGCTGCCGGATGCCCTGGCGCTGGTTGCCGCGCGCGGCAAGCTGATGCAGTCGCTGGCCGGCGGAGCCATGCTGGCGGTGCCGCTGCCGGAGGACGAGGTGGTGCCGCTGCTCGGCCCGCGGCTGTCGCTCGCCGCGGTCAACGCTCCTGCACGCACCGTGGTGGCGGGCCCGGAGGAGGCCGTCGAGAGCTTTGCCCGCCAGCTGCAGGCGCGCGGCCTGGCGCCGCGGCGCCTGCAGACCTCCCATGCCTTCCATTCGCCGATGATGGAGCCCATCCTCGGCCCCTTCCTGCGCGAGGTCGAGCGGGTGCCGCTCGCGCCGCCGCGGGTGCCGTTCCTGTCCAACGTCACCGGCACCTGGATTACGCCGGAGGAAGCCACCGATCCCGGCTACTGGGCGCGCCACCTGCGCCAGCCGGTCCGCTTCGGCGATGGCGTGGGCCGGCTGCTCGAGGAGCCCGGGCGGGTGCTGCTCGAGGTGGGTCCCGGCAACAGCCTCGCCGGCATGGCGCGGCAGCATCCCGACCGCCAGCCCTGGCAGCCGGCGCTCGCCTCGCTGCCCGGGCCGCGCGAACGCAAACCCGAGTCGATGGTGCTGCTGCGGACGTTGGGCGAGCTGTGGCTGCACGGGGTTGCCGCCGACTGGACGGGCTTCTATCGCCACGAGCGCCGCCGCCGCTGCTCGCTGCCGACCTACCCCTTCGAGCGCCAGCGGTATTGGGTGGAGCTCGACACCGCCGGCAGCCAGGCATTGTTCGGGCGCCGCGGGTTGGCGAAGAAGCAGGACGTCGCCGACTGGTTCTACCTCCCGTCCTGGCGGACGACGCTGGCGCCGCCGCTGGACGCCGAGCCGGCCGAGCCGGGCGCCAGCTGGCTGATCTTCGCCGACGGCCGCGGTCTGAGCGAGCGGCTGGCCGTCCGCCTCGAAGCGGCCGGCCAGAAGGTCGCGCTGGTCGAGCGCGGCGAACCTGGCGAACCGTTCGAGCGTCGCGGCGAGGCGGCGTGGAGACTGGCGCCGGCCGACCGCGAGGGATATGACCAGCTGCTGCGGGAGCTGATGGCCGGCGGCGCCGCCCCGCGCACCATCGTCCACCTGTGGTGCGTCGGCGGCGACGCGCCGGGCGCGGACTGGGAGCTGTCGAGCCAGGAGCTCGAGGACCGCAGCTTCTGGAGCCTGCTCTATCTAGCCCAGGCGTGCGGCCGCCAGGGTCTCACCACGCCGCTGGCGCTGCTGGCTGTCGCCAGCGGGCTGCACCGCGTGCGCGGAGAGGAACGCCAGATCTGCCCGGAGAAGGCGATGCTGCTCGGGCCGGTGATGGTGATCCCGCGGGAGTACCCCCACATCCGCGCCGCCTGCGTCGACGTCCAGCTGCCTGACGCCACCACGGAGGTCGGCGAGGTCGAAGAGCTCGACGAGCTTGCGGCCCGCCTAGCCGCCGAGGCGGCCGGGCCGCTCGCCGACGCGGTGGTGGCGCTGCGCGGCGACCAGCGGCTGGCCCGCGAGTTCAAGCCGGCCCGCATCGAAGCCTGCCCGCCCGAGCGGCTGCGGCTGCGATCCGGCGGCGTCTACCTCATCACCGGCGGCCTGGGCGGCATCGGCCTCACCTTCGCCGAGTTCCTGGCCCGCGAGCACCAGGCCAAGCTCGCCCTGCTCGGTATCACCGCGCTGCCGCCGCGCCCCGATTGGGAGCGCTGGGTCGCGGAGCACGGCGAGCGCCACCGCACCAGCCAGCGCATCCGCAAGGTGCAGGAGCTCGAGAGCGGCGGCGCCGAGGTGCTGGTGCTGGCCTGCGACGTGGCGGCGGCGGACCAGGTGCGCGAGGCCGTGGCGGCGGTGCGCGAACGCTTCGGCGCCATCCACGGCGTCATTCACGCCGCCGGCCTGGCCGGCGGCGGGGTGATCCAGCTCAAGGCTGCGCACACCGCCGCCGCGGTGCTGGCGCCGAAGCGGCGCGGCACTCGCTGCCTGGAGGCGGCGCTGCGCGGCACGCCGCTGGACTTCTTCGTGCTGTGCTCGTCCACCATCGCACTGGCCGGCGGCCTCGGCCAGGTCGACTATTGCGCCGCCAACTCGTTCCTCGACGCCTTCGCCCATGGGGCGGCCGCGGCCGGCGGACCGCCCACCGTGTCGATCAACTGGGGCGCCTGGGAGGAGGTCGGCATGGCGGTGGCGAGCGGCATGATGGGCGGCCCGAAGGCCGAATCCGCGGTGCCCGCCGCCGTCGAGCGCCTCGACATCCATCCGCTGCTCGACCGCTGCCTGCGCGAGACCGCCGAGGAGGCGGTGTACGAGACCGACTTCAGCGCCGGCCGCCACTGGCCGCTCGCCGAGCACAAGATCCTCGGCCGTCCGGCGCTGCCCGGCACCAGCTACCTCGAGATGGCGCGGGCCGCCTTCGAGCATCATGCCGCCGCCTTCGAAGCTCAGGTCGCCCCGGCGGTCGAGCTGCGCGAAGTGCTGTTCCTGACGCCGCTGGTGCTGGACGACGCCGAGAGCCGCACGGTGCGCCTGGCGCTCACCCGCGACCCGGACGGCTTCTCTTTCCGGATGTCCAGCCGGTTGCCTGCCGGCGAGGGCCGGGGCGACGGCGGCGAAGCGGCCTGGCAGGTCCACGCTCGCGGCCGGGTGCGCGGGATGACCGTCGAGGCGCCGCCGCCGCCGCTCGACCTCGCCAGCCTGCGGCGGCGCTGCAGCGTCCGGGAGATCGTGCCGGAAGGCCCGCTGATGAGCGGCGGCGAGGGGCCGATCTTCTGGGGCGCCCGCTGGCAGAGCCTGCGCAAGGTGGAGGTGGGCAACGGCGAGTGGCTGGCGACCCTGGAGCTGCCCGCGGAGTTCACCGGCGACCTGTCGCGCTTCGCCTTGCACCCCGCGCTGCTCGACGTCGCCACCGGGCTGGTCGGCTTCTTCGCCGAGGGCACCCACGTGCCGCTGTCCTACCGCCGGGTCGTCCAGCTGCGGCCGCTGCCCTCCCGCATCCTCAGCTATGTCCGCGAGGTCGGCGAGGGGGGAGCGGGCAAGGAGACGGTGGCGGTGGACGTCACCCTGCTCGACGAGCAGGGTGAGCCGCTGGTCGAGATCCAGCACTTCGTGCTCAAGCGCATCGATGCGGCGGCGGCGTTCGCCCGCCCCCCCCGCTCGATCGCGAGGCCCGCGCCGGGCATCGAGGGCGCGGCGCCCGCCGCGGCAGTGCCGGGCGCGGCCGGCACCGGGGACGTCACCGCGGGGGGCGAGGCCCCGGCGGCGGCGGCCGCCGCCGCGGCGCCCCAGTTCCCCGGCGGCCTACCAGCGGCGGGCGCGGAGGGCATCCTGTCGCGCGAAGGCGTCGAGGTGCTGCGGCGGGTGCTGGAGCGCGGCCGGACCCTGCAGCAGGTGGCGGTTTCGGCGAAAGACCTCGAGGCGCTGTTCGCGCAGGTGCGCGACCTCGACCCGTCCGGCATGCTGCCAGGCGCCGGCCGCGGCGCGGGCGGCGCGGGAGCGGCCCGCGCCTCGCACCCACGGCCGCAGCTCTCGACCCCCTACGCCGCACCGCGCACCGAGGTCGAAAGACGGTTGGCTGCCATCTTCCAGGGCGCCCTGGGCATCGACGAGGTAGGCATCAACGACAACTTCTTCGATCTCGGCGGCGACTCGATGGTCGGCATCCAGGTGGTGGCGCGAGCCAACGAGCTGCAGCTGCAGCTGTCGCCCGATCAGCTGTTCGAGCACCAGACGGTCGCCGAGCTGGCGGCCCTGATCTCCGCCGGCGCCGGCGGCGGCGAACCGGCGCCTGCCGCCGAATTTACCGCGGCGCCGGCGGCCGGCGCGTTCGCCGACTCCGGGTTGAGCGCCGAGGAGCTCGGCAAGGCTCTGGCCAAGCTCGCCGGCGCGAGCTGACGCGGATCGTTCGCAAGACGGCGCGCACGAGGAGACAAGGATGGAGAAGCTCCTGCGGGACCTGCGCTTCGCGTTGCGCATGCTGGCCAAGAACCCCGGCACGACGACGGCCGCGGTGCTATGCCTGGCGCTGGCCATCGGCGCCACCACCGTCGTCTTTAGCTTCGAGAACGCCGTGCTGCTGCGCGGTCTGCCCTACCGCGACCCTGACGCGATCTTCATCGTCTGGAACCAGTTCCTGGCCAACGACGACCCCAAGGAGCAGCTCTCGATCCCCGAGTACCTCGATCTGCGCGAGCAGGCGAAGAGCTACGCCGAGATCGCCGCCACCCGTCCCTTGCTGTCCAATATCACCGGCGACGTCGATCCCGAGCTGCTGGTCAGCGTGCGCACCTCGCCCAGCCTTTTCCGTCTGCTCGGAGTCACGCCGGCGGTCGGGCGCTGGTTCCTGCCCGACGAGGAACAGCCCGGCCACGACCGGGTCGTCATCCTCTCCCATGAGCTGTGGGAGCGCCGCTTCAGCTCCGACCCCGGCATCGTCGGACGCAAGGTGGTGATCGACGGCCAGCCCCACACGGTGGTAGGAGTCACCGGCAAGGGCTTCTACTTCCGGCGCAAGGGGCGCGATCTCTGGCTGCCGCTCACCATCGACCGGGCGGCGCAGCCGAAGCGCGACGACCGCTCGTACGAAACCTACGTCCGGCCGCTGCCAGGGGTGACGCCGGCCGCGGCGCAGGCAGAGCTCAACGCCATCGCGCGGCGGCTGGAACGCGACCGGCCGGACTTTTACCCGGCCAACAGCGGCTACGGCATGAAGCTCGCCTCGTACCGCGACGAGATCATCGGCGACAGCCGGCCGGCCCTGCTGCTGCTCGGCGCCGCGGTCGCGCTGGTGCTGCTGATCGCCTGCGCCAACGTGGCCAACCTGCTGCTGGCGCGCGCCACCACCCGCGAACGCGAGGTCGCCGTCCGCATCGCCTTCGGCGCCGGCCGGCTGGCGCTGCTGCGGCAGTTCCTGGTGGAGAGCTTGCTGCTGTCGCTGGCTGGCGGCGCGCTCGGCCTGCTGCTCGCCTCCTGGGGAGTGCGGCTGACGGCGAGCATGAACATCGCCAAGCTGCCGCGCCTCGACGAGGTGTCGATCGACGGCAATGTGCTGCTGTTCACGCTGCTGGTCAGCGTGGCGACCGGCCTGTTCTTCGGCTTCGCGCCGGCGCTGCAGGCATTCCGCAGCGACCACCTGCACTCGCTCAAGCAAGGCGGGCGGGGAGGCTCCGAGGGCGCCGAGCGCCAGCTCCCGCGCCGGTTGCTGGTGGTGCTCGAGGTGGCGGTGGCGCTGATGGTGCTGGTCGGGGCCGGCCTGCTGGTGCAGAGCTTCCTGCGCATGGCGCGCCTCAATCCCGGCTTCAACCCGCACGGCGTGCTCACCCTGGAGCTATTCCTGCCGTCCGCGAAGTACCCCGACAAGGCGCAGTGGGCGACCTTCTACAACCGCCTGGAGCAGCGCCTGACCGCGCTGCCGGGGGTGGTCGCGGCCGCCACGGTGAACGCCGTGCCGCTGGGCAAGGTGCAGCAGGTCGGAGAACTGCAGATCGAGGGGCTGCCGGTGAAGCCGGGCCAGCCGGGGCCGCAGGCGGGCTGGCGGATGTGCAGCCCGGAATACTTCCGCGCCATGAGCACTCCCTTGATCGAGGGGCGGTTCTTCACCGAGCTCGACACCGAGAAGTCGCCGCCGGTGGCGATCGTCGACCGGCGCATGGTGCGGCGCTACTGGCCGGGCCAGAGCCCTCTCGGCAAGCGCCTGAAGATGGTCGGCCTGGACTCGACCAACGAGTGGCGCACCGTGGTCGGCGTGGTCGCCGACGTCAAGCACGTCTCTTTCGACAGCGACTCGCCGGAGCAGATCTATGCGCCGTTCCGCCAGTACCCCCAGATCTTCGAATACGTGGTGGTGCGCGCCAATGGCGACCTCGGCGCGCTGTCCACGGCGGCGCAGAGGGCGGTTCGCGACGTCGACCGCGACCAGGCGGTGTTCCGGGTCGAGACCATGGACGAGAAGGTGGCGCTGACCACTGCCTGGCGGCGCTTCTACACCGCGCTCCTGGCCAGCTTCGCGGTCGTCGCCCTGGCGCTGGCGATGGTCGGAGTCTACGGCGTCACCGCGTTCTCGGTCGCCCAGCGCCGCCGCGAGATCGGCATCCGCATGGCGCTCGGGGCGCGGCGCGAGAGCGTGCTCGGCCTGGTGCTCGGCCAGGCCCTGCTGCTCGCCGGCCTGGGCGTGGTCGTCGGCTTCGCGGCGGCGCTGGCGCTCGCGCGGGTCGCCTCGAGCCTGCTGTTCGGCGTCGGCTCGACCGACCTGTTGAGCTTCGGCGGCGGCGCCGCGCTGCTGGTGGCGATGACGCTGCTCGCCAGCTACCTGCCGGCGCGCCGGGCGTCGCGCCTCGATCCAGTGGTGGCTCTGGCGGTCGAATAGGGAAACGGTGAAATGGCCCTGGACAACATCGCAGACCTCTATCGGCTCGCGCCGGTGCAGCAAGGCATGCTGTTCCACACCCTGGCAGCACCGGGGTCAGGGGTCTATTTCGAGCAGTTCAGCCTGCGCTACGAGGGCGGCTTCGACCCCGACGCCTTCATCCGCGCCTGGCAGCGGGCGATCGACCGCCACCCGGTGCTGCGCACCTCGTTCCTCTCGGATGACCTCGAGCAGCCGGTCCAGGTCGTGCACCGGCGGGTCGAGTTGCCGGTCGATCGCCAGGACTGGCGCGGGCAGTCTCCCGGCGAGCAGCTCGAGCGGCTGCGCGCCTACGCCGCGGCGGACCGCCGCGCGGGGTTCGACCTCACCCGGCCGCCGCTGCTGCGGCTCGGCCTGATTCGCACCGGGGAGGAGGAGCACCGGGTGGTGTGGAGCTACCATCACCTGCTGCTCGACGGTTGGTCGGCCGGGTTGGTCATGCGCGAGGTTTCCGCTCTTTACCGCGAGGCCACGATGGGCGAGGTGGCCCTGCTCGAAGCGCGCCGGCCCTACAAGGACTACGTGACCTGGGTGCTGGGCCAGGACCTGGCCGCGGCCGAGACTTACTGGCGCCGCACGCTCGCCGGCTTCACCTCGCCGACGCCGCTGGGGGCGGACGCCTCCCGCTCCGGCCCGGAGATCGAGGCCGGCTACGAGCTGCGCCTGCGCCGGCTGCCTGCGACCGCGACCGCTGCCCTCAAGGCCTTCGCGCACGGCAACCGCCTCACCCTCAACACTCTGGTCCAGGGAGCATGGGCGCTCCTGCTCTCGCGCTCCAGCGCCGAAGAGGACGTGGTCTTCGGCGCCACGGTCGCCGGCCGGCCGCCGTCGCTCCCAGGCGTGGAAGCGATGATCGGCTGCTTCATCAACACCCTGCCGGTGCGGGTGCGGGCGGCGGCCGGGCAGGAGCTGGTGCCCTGGCTGCGCACCCTGCAGGGTGCGCTGGCCGGGATGCGCCGCTACGAGCACAGCCCGCTCGGCCAGGTGCTGGGATGGAGCCAGGTCCCCCGCCCCCAGCCGCTGTTCGAGAGCATCGTGGTGTTCGAGAGCTTCACCTCCGAGGCGGCCTTCGAGATGAGCCACTCCGGGGTGTTCCAGCGCACCAACTACCCGCTCACCCTGGTGGCCTCGCCGGGCAGCGAGCTGTCGCTGCGCATCGGCTACGAGCCGAGCCGCTTCACCGCGGCAGCGATCGAGCGCCTGCTCCGCCATCTCGAGGTCCTGCTGGGGGGAATGGCGGGCGGCGGCGCGCGGCGCCTGGAGGAGCTGCCGGTGCTCACCGCGCCCGAGCGCCACCAGGTGCTGGTCGAGTGGAACGCGACCCGGGTGGAGGAGCTCCTCGTTCCCGCGCGGACCCTCCACGGTCTGATCGAGGCCCAGGTGGCGCGCACCCCGGACGCCGTGGCCGTGGTCTTCGAGGGGGAGCGGCTTACCTACCGCGAGCTCAACGCCCGGGCCGACCGGCTGGCGCGCGACCTCCGGCGGCTCGGGGTGGGTCCGGAGGCGCCCGTCGGCGTCTGCCTGGAACGCTCGGTCGAGCTGGTGGTGGGGCTGCTCGCGGCGCTCAAGGCCGGGGGCGCCTACCTGCCGCTCGATCCTGCCTACCCGCGCGAGCGCCTGGCGCTGATGCTCGAGGACGCCTGCCCCGGGGGGCGGCTGCCGGTGCTGCTGGTCCAGGAGCGGCTGCTCGCGGCGCTGCCGGAGGCCGCGACCGCCCCAGGGGAGCGGGTGGTTCTGCTCGAGGCAGGGTGGGGCTCAGCGGCGACCGCCGGGGACCAGCAAGCAGGCCCGGCGACCGGCACCGGGCCGGCCGGACCGGACCATCCAGACCATCCGGATCAAGCGGCCTACGTCATCTTCACCTCCGGCTCCACCGGCCGGCCCAAGGGGGTCGTCAACACCCACCGCGGGATCGTCAATCGCCTGTTGTGGATGCAGGCCACCTACGGTCTGACCGCCGGCGACCGGGTGCTGCAGAAGACCCCCTTCAGCTTCGACGTCTCGGTCTGGGAGCTCTTCTGGCCGCTGCTGGCCGGGGCGCGCCTGGTGGTGGCGCGGCCCGGGGGGCACCAGGACCCCGCCTATCTGGCGCGGCTGATGGCCGAGCAGGCGGTCACCACCGTCCACTTCGTGCCGCCGATGCTGCACGCCTTCCTCGAGCAGCCGGAAGCGCCGCGATGCGCCTCCCTGCGGCGGGTGATCGCGAGCGGCGAAGCCCTTTCGGCCACCCTCGTCCGGCGCTTCCACTCGTGCTTCGCGCCGGGCGCCGCCGAGCTGCACAACCTCTACGGTCCGACCGAAGCCGCCGTGGACGTCACTTTCTGGCCCTGCCGGCGGCAGGGGCCGGGTCTCACCGCACCGATCGGACGGCCGGTGGCCAACACCGCGATCCACCTGCTCGACGCCCAGCGAGAGCCGGTGCCCATCGGGAGTGCCGGGGAGCTGCACATCGGCGGGGTGCAGCTGGCGCGCGGGTATATCGGCCGGCCCGAGCTGACCGCCGAGCGGTTCATCCCGGACCCCTTCGGCGCCGAGCCCGGCGCGCGGCTGTACCGGACCGGCGACCTCGCCCGCTACGGTGCCGACGGTGCGATCGAGTTCCTGGGGCGCGTCGATCACCAGGTCAAGATCCGCGGCGTCCGCGTCGAGCTGGGGGAGGTCGAGACGGTCCTGGGGCGGCACCCGGCGGTGCGCGAGGCGGTGGTGACGGTGCAGGCCGACTCCCCCGAGGGGCCACGGCTGGTGGCCTATCTGGTTGCACGGGACGGCATGCCGGCTCCGGAAGAGCTGCACGACTTCCTGCGCGAGCGCCTGCCGGAGGCCATGATGCCCGCCGCCTTCCTGCGCCTCGAGCGGCTGCCGCTGCTCCCCAATGGCAAGGTCGACCGCAAGGCGCTGCCGGCGCCGGACCCCGCGAGGCCCGCGCTGCGGCAAGCGTACGCGGCGCCCGGCACGGTCGTGGAGCAGGAGCTGGCCGCCATCTGGAGCCGGGTGCTCGGCGTGACGCCGATCGGCCTCGACGACGACTTCTTCGCGCTGGGCGGCGATTCCATGCGCAGCATCCGGGTCTCGGCGCTGGCGCGCGAGCGCGGGCTGGAGGTGCTGCTGCCGCAGCTCTTCGCGCGGCGGACCGTGCGTGAGCTGGCGCGCGTGGTGCGGCCGGTCGCGGGCGATCCGGCGGACCTGCTCGCCCGCCTGGACCAGCTCTCCGAAGGCGAGATCGACGGCATGCTCGGCGAGCTGCTGGCAAGAGAGGAGATGACTCCATGAGCCTTCCCGACTCGCTTGCCGGCGCCTCGCTCGAGGAGAAGCGCGCTCTGCTCGGCCGCCTGCTGCGCCGGCAGACGGCGAGCGCTCCCGAGCCGTTCGCGCTGGTGGCGGAGGAGGATCGGCGGCGGCTGCCGGACGGCCTCGATGACGCCTATCCGCTGACCCTGCTGCAGCGAGGGATGCTGTTCCACAGCGAGTACGCGCCGCGCGAGGGGCTCTATCACGACCGCTTCCGCTACACCCTGCGCGGCCGCTGGGACCCGGCGGCGCTCGAGGAGGCCGGCAGGCGCCTCGCCGCCCGGCACCCCGTGCTGCGCACCTCTTTCGACCTCGCCCGCTACAGCGAGCCGCTGCAGCTCGTGCACGCGGCGAGCGCCATCCCCGTCGAGGTCCACTCGCTGCGGCGGATGAGCGTGGAGGCACAGGGGGAAGCGCTGGCCGCCTGGCAGGAGGGCGAGAGACGGTGGGACTTCGAGTGGTCCCGGCCGCCGCTCCTCCGCTTCGCGGTGCACCTGCTCGAGGGGGACGAGGAGGATTGCTTCCATCTCACTCTCAGTTTTCACCACGCCATCCTGGACGGTTGGAGCGTGGCGCTCTTGCTGGCGGAGCTGCTGCGCACCTACAGCGCGCTGGCGCGCGGGGAGGACCCGGCGCCGCTGGCGCCGCTGGCCGCCACCTTCCGTGACTACGTGGCGCTCGAGCGGCAGGCCTGCGACGCGGACGAGGTGCGCGACGCCCTGCTGCGGCAACTCGCCGAACCGACGCGCGGCACCCTGCCGCGCTGGCCCTTCCGCCCGCGCCGCGCCGGTGCCGGGAAGGTCGGGGTCCACGGCGTCCCGCTGCCGGCCGCCACCATCGACGGCCTGAGCGCGCTATCCCGCGAGCTGCGGATGCCGGTCAGGACCTTGCTGCTCGCCGCCCATCTGCGGGTGCTCGCCGTCTGCAGCGGGCAGCAGGACGTGTTGACCGGCCTGGTGCTGAGCGGACGGCCGGAGGGAGAGGACGGCGACCGCGTGCTCGGTCTCTTCCTCAACACCGTGCCTTTCCGGATCGCCCTGCGCGGCGGCTCCTGGGGCGAGCTGGTGCGCGAGACCTTCCAGCGCGAGGCGGACCTCCTGCCGCTGCGCCGTTATCCGCTGGCCGAGGCGCAGCGCCGCCTTGGCGGCGACCCGCTCTTCGAGACCGCGTTCAACTTCACGCATCTGCACGCTTACGCCGAGGTGGCCGAGGTCAAGGGCCTGCAGGTGGTGGATGCCCAGTTCGACGAAGCGACCAACTTCACCTTGATGGTCAATTTCCGCCAGGACGCCGTGGGCATGGGGCTCGAGCTCGTCTACGCCCCGGACCAGCTCGCCGCCGAGCAGGTGCGGCGGCTCGGCGGTGCTTACGCGCGCGTGCTGGCGGCCCTGGCGGCGATACCGGCCCTGGCGGCGATACCGGCGATGGCGGCGCGGCGGGCGATGCCCTCAGGTGTCGAGGGGCGCTATGAGCTCCTCCCCCTGCTCACCGCGGAAGAGTGGCAGCAGGTGGTGGTGGACTGCAACGACACCCGTGCCGCGATCCCGGCGATCGGCGTCCACCGCCTCTTCGAAGCGCAGGTCGACCGGCGGCCCGCGGCTGTCGCCCTGGTCTGCGGCGATCGCCGGCTGTCCTATGCCGAGCTGGACGCCGCCGCCAACCGGCTCGCCCACCACCTGAGCCGCCGCGGCGTAGGGCCCGAGGCGCTGGTCGGGATCGCCCTCGAGCGGTCGCACGAGCTCGTCGTCGCCGCCCTCGCGGTGCTCAAGGCGGGAGGGGCCTACGTCCCCCTCGATCCTGCCTACCCGGTGGAGCGGCTCGCCTTCATGGCGGAGGACGCGCGGCTCGCCGCGCTGATCACGCAGCAGCACCTGCTGCCGCTCCTGCCTGACGCGGGGACGCGGACCGTGGCGCTGGATCGCGACGCGGCCGTCATCGCCGCCGAAGCCGCCACCCGGCCCGACGGCGGTGCGCTCCCCGAGAACCTCGCCTACGCGATCTACACTTCCGGCTCGACCGGCAGGCCCAAGGGAGTGCAGATCCCGCATGCCGCGGTGGTGAACCTCCTCGCCTGCATGGCCGGCCGGGTCGACCTGCAACCCTCCGACCGCCTGCTGGCGGTGACGACGCTGTCGTTCGATATCGCCGCGCTCGAGCTCTTCCTGCCGCTCACGGTGGGCGCCACGGTCGTGCTGGGGCCGGCCGGAGGCACCGCCGGGGAGGAGATGCGGGCGCTCCTGGCCAGCTCCGGAATCACGGCGATGCAGGCCACGCCGTCGACCTGGCGCCTGCTCCTCGAGGCCGGCTGGCGGGGGACCGAGGGGCTCAAGGTGCTCTGCGGCGGCGAGGCCCTGCCGCGCGAGCTCGCCGACCGCCTCCTCCCGGCCTGCGCGACGCTGTGGAACCTCTACGGTCCGACGGAAACGACGATCTGGTCGGCCCTCCACGAGGTGACGCGCGAGGCGGGGGTGCCGATCGGGCGGCCGCTCGCCAACACCGAGCTCTACATCGTCTCGCCTGATCTGCAGCCGGCGCCGGTGGGCACCCCCGGAGAGCTGCTCATCGGCGGCGCCGGCCTCGCCCGCGGTTATCTGCGCCGGCCCGAGCTGACGGCCGAGAGGTTCCTCCCCGATCCGTTCTCCGGCGTCCCTGGCGCTCGGCTCTACCGCACCGGCGATCTCGCTCGCCGGCTGCCGCACGGCGAGGTGGAGTACCTCGGGCGCATCGACCACCAGGTGAAGATCCGCGGCTTCCGCATCGAGCTGGGCGAGATCGAAGCGATCCTGGCGCGCCACCAGGCGGTCAAGGAGTGCGCGGTGGCGGCGCGCGACGCCGGTGCCGGAGACCGGCGGCTGGTGGCCTACTTCGTTCCCGAGCCGGACCGGACGGCGGAGGTCGAGGAGCTGCGCAGTCTGCTGCGCTCCCGCCTGCCGGAGCACATGGTGCCGAGCGCCTTTGTCCAGCTGGACGCCATGCCCCGCACCGCCAACGGCAAGCTCGACCGCCAGGCGTTGCCAGGCCTCGACACGGTGCGGCCGGAGTCAGGGCACGCCTACGTGGCGCCGCGCACGCCGCTCGAAGCCCAGCTCGCCACCCTGTGGGCCGAGGCGCTCAAGCTCGAGCAGGTCGGGATCCACGACAACTTCTTCGAGATCGGCGGCCACTCCCTGCTCGCCACCCAGCTGGTGTTCCGGGTGCGGCACGCCTTCGGCATGGAGCTGCCGCTGCGCGTTCTGACCGACTCGCCGACCATCGCCGAGCTGGCCTACGAGCTCGCGCGGCGGCAAGCGGACGAGGGAGAGGCGGCGGAGGTGGCGGCGGTCCTGGCGGAGATCGAAGGGCTGGCGGACGAGGAAGTGGAGGCCATGCTGCACGACGCGCCGGAGAGTCGATGAGCGACCAGGCGCAGCGCATCAACGAGCTGTCACCCGCCAAGCGCGACCTGCTGTTGCGCCGCCTGCGGGAGCGGCGCGGGGAGGGCGGAGCCGTCGAGCCGGACTTGCCACGGCTGGCGCCGGACGCGGAGCGTCGCTACGCCCCCTTCCCGCTCTTCGGCATTCAGGAGGCCTACTGGCCGGGGCGCAGCGGTCTCTTCGACCTCGGAACGGTGGGCGCCAACGGCTACTTCGAGCTGCACTTCGAGGGATTCTCGCCGGCGCGGCTGCTGGCGGACCTCACCGCCGGTTTCCGGCGGCTGATCGTGCGCCACCCCATGCTGCGCATGGTGATGCTGCCCGGCGGCGAGCAGCGGATCCTCGAGCGCGTGCCCGAGTTCGAGATCGAGGTCGCGGATCTGCGGGGGCTGGACGAAGCCGCCGTTTCCGCCCGGCTGCGCGCCTCGCGCGAGGAGCTGCGCAGGGTGCAGGCGCCGGTGAACCGCTGGCCGCTGTTCGAGGTGCGCGCCTTTCTGCTCGACCGCGACGTCGCGCGGCTGCAGACGCGCTTCGAGTTGTTGGTCCTCGACGGGGTGATGCGCTTCCTGCTCTTCGGCGAGCTGTTCGACCTCGTCCGGCAGCCGGACCTCGAGCTGCCGCCGGTCGATTGCGCCTATCGGGACTTCGTCCAGGCCTGGAAGGAATTCCGCCCCACCGCATCCTTCCGGCGGTCGCGCGAGTTCTGGCTGCGCCTCCACGAGCGTATGCTGCCGGCGCCCGAGCTGCCGCTGGCCGCCGACGTGGGCCCAGCCACGCCGTCGCCTTTCGTCGATCACGAGGAGTGGCTGCTGCCCCCGGAAGCCTGGTCGCGGCTCAAGACCCGGCTGGCCGAGCTGCGGCTGACGCCGACGGACCTGGTGACCACCACCTTCTGCGAGGTCCTCGCCGCCTGGACGCGGACACCGGGTTTCACGCTGGCGGTGTCGGGCGTCTACAAGCCGCCCCTCCACCCCCATATCGAGCGCCTCATCGCCAACTTCAACAGCCTCACGCTGCTGCCCGTGGAGGGGATGGAGGGCGACATCGCCGCCCGGGCGCGGCGCCTCCACGACCTCATCAGCGCCTGCCTCGATCACGCCGGCTTCTCCGGCTTCGAGCTGGTGCGCGAGCTCGGCCGCCGGCGCGGCGGCAGCTCACGGACGCCCGTCCCCGTCCTCTTCGACAGCCTGCTCGAGCTGCAGCACCGCCGCTACGGCTACCTCTTCGGTGGCGAGCTCGGCCTCGACGCGCGGGTACGCTATGCCGAGGAGGGCGGCCTGTACGCACCGCAGCTCCTGCTCTTCGTCATGGTCAGCGAGATGGGCGGCGCGCTGCACCACCGCTGGCGGTTCGTGGACGGGGTCTTCCCGCCGGGGCTCATCCAGCAGATGGCCGAGGCGCACCGCCGCCGGCTGCAGAGCCTCGCCGCGGACCCGGAGGCATGGACCGCCCGCTGGCCCGAGGTCCTGCGTTTCCTCACCCCGTCCACCGCCGAGCCGCCGCCGGAGCCGGCGCTGAGCTGGAGCCTGGCGGCCGCCACCCTGACCGCGCTCTTCGCCCGCCAGGTGGCGGCGCGGCCCGACGCGGCGGCACTGGTGGCGCCCGGCCTGAGCCTCACCTACCGCGAGCTGGCGGCGCGCGCCGCGCGGCTGGCGGCGGCCTTGCGCCGCGCCGGCGTGGGGCGCGGCGGCGTGGTGGCGATCGCGCTCGCCGAGGGATGGGAGGAGGTGGTGGCGATTTTGGCGGTGCTGCAGGCGGGCGCCGCCTGCCTCGCGGCCGACCCGCGCTCTGGTGACGACCGGATCATGCCGCTGCTCGCGCGCTGCGACGCCATCCTGACGCCGCCGGGAGAAGGCGGCGGCGAGGACGGGGAGAGCGCCTGGCCGCCCGCCGTTCGGCGGCTCCGGCTGACGCCGGCCGGCCTGCTCGAGAACCCCCTCGCGGCTCAGTCCGAAGATGAGGCGCCGGCTCCCGTGGCGGCGTCGGACCCCGACGACGCCGCCTACGTGCTGCCGGCGCCGGCGGCGGAGGGCGCCGGCGCGGCCGCCGTGTTCGACCACCGCGCCGCCGTCCACGCGCTCCTGGCCGCCCACCAGCGCAGCGGGATCGGACCGGAGGATCGCCTGCTGTGTGTCGCGCCGCTGTGCAGCGAGCAGGGGCTCGGCGACGTCGTCGGCGCTCTCCTGACGGGTGCCGCCCTGGTGTTGGCGCCGCCCGCCGCGCGGCGTGACGCGGCGGCGCTCTACGACGCGGTGGAGCTGGGGCGGCCCTCGGTCTGGAGCCTCACGCCCGCACTCTGCGAGCGGCTGGTGACCTGCGCCGAAGGGAGGCCGGACGCGACGCTCCCGGCGCCGCGCCGCGTGCTCCTGCGCGGCGACACCGTGCCGGCGCGCCTGCCGGCGCGTCTCGCCGGCATCGCCCCTCAGGCGCAGTCGTGGCTGCTGTCCGGTGCCTTTGGCGCCGCGCTCTGGTCGCTCTGCCAACCGCTTGCCAAGATGGGCCCGGATGGCGCCGCCGGCGGCCAGCCGCTCGCCGGCCAGACGGTGCGCGTCCTCGGCGCCGAGCTCGAGCCGCGCCCACCGTGGGTGGTGGGCGAGGTGTTCCTGGGCGGGCCGACCCTGGCCCGCGCGTGGTGGCAAGACGAGACCGCATCCGCCGCGCGCCTGCTGCTCCACCCCCGCACCGGCGAGCGCCTGCTGCGGACGGGTCTCCTTGCGCGCTGGCTGCCAGGGGGGCGGCTGGAGTGGCTGGGTGCGCCGGACGCCGAGCAGCAGATCCTTGGCTACTGCGTGTGGCTGCGCCGGATCGAGGCCCGCCTCGAGCAGCACCCGGCAGTGCGCGGGGCCCTGGTCCTCCCCTGGCGCGGCGCGGCGGGCAGGCTTCGGCCTTGGGCCTACGTCATCCCGTGCTCCGGGCGGCTCGCCAGCCGCGCCGCCGACGACGAGCTGGCGCGGTTCCTGGCCGAGAGCCTGCCCTACTACATGCTGCCCGCCGGCTTCACCATGCTGGAGGATTGGCCGCTCACCCCCGAGGGCGCAGTCGACCGGCAGGCCCTGCCGGCGCCCCCGGCCGCCCGGCGCCAGGCCGGCGAGCCGCCGCCGCCGGACCCCCTGGCGCGGGAGCTGGCGCAGCTGGTTGGGGACGTGCTGGCGCGCGACGCGGTGCAGGTGAGCGACGACTTTTTCGCCCTCGGCGGGGACTCGCTGCTGCTCACTCGCCTGATGCACCGGGTGGGCGAGCGGTTCGGACCGGGGCCCCCGCTGTGGGAGTTCTTCTACGAGCCCACGCCGCGGCACCTGGCTCGGCTCGTCCGCCGCGGTGCGGCCGGCCAGGCCATCGCGCAGCCGTGAAACCCAGCAGCTCGACTCTGGAGGAAACCGCCATCAGCAACCCAACGTCTCGTCCGGCCGGCATGAACTCCTTCCTCATCATCTGGTTCGGCCAGGTGGTCTCGCGCCTGGGCACCGGCTTCACCGGCTTCGCGCTCGCTGTCTGGGTCTACCAGCGCACCGGGTCGGTCACGCAGCTCGCGCTGATCTCGTTCTTCACCGTGGCGCCGGCCGTCCTGATGTCGCCGTTCGCCGGCGCCCTGGTGGACCGCTGGGACCGGCGCCGGGCGATGCTGCTGAGCGACAGCGGGGCGGGAGTGAGCAGCCTCGCGATCGCGCTGCTGTTCTACGGCGGCCGGCTCGAGATCTGGGCCATCTATGTCGTGGTGGCGATCAGCTCGCTCTTCCAGTCGTTGCAGTGGCCGGCCTTCTCCGCCTCGACCACCCTGCTGGTCGGCAAGCAGAATCTCGTCCGCGCCAACGGCCTCAACCAGATGGGGCAGGCGGTGGCGCAGATCGCGGCGCCGGTGCTGGCGGGAGCGCTGGTGGGGAGGATCGGGGTCCCGGGCGTCATCCTCATCGACGCCGCCACCTTCCTGTTCTCCGTGGGGACGCTGCTTGCCGTGCACATCCCGCGCCCCGAGTCCAGCGCCGAAAGCGCGGCCGGCCGCGGCTCGCTGCTGCGCGAAGCCGCGTACGGCTGGACCTACCTCACCCGGCGGCGGGGCCTGCTGGCCCTGCTGGCATTGTTCGCCGCCGCCAATTTCACCATGGGCATGCTGACCGTCCTGATCGTGCCGCTGGTGCTCTCCTTCAACACCGCGGGAACCCTCGGCACCGTGCTCTCCATCGCCAGCAGCGGCCTGCTCCTGGGCAGCCTCGCCATGGTGGCCTGGGGAGGGCCCGCTCGCCGGATGCGCGGCGTCTTCGGCGCGCTGCTGCTGCAAGCGCTGGTCCTCTTCGTGGGCGGCTGGCGCGCCAGCGTCCCCCTGATCACCGCGTCGGCGTTCCTCTACCTGCTCTCCTTCCCGATCATCAACACCTGCAGCCAGGCGATCTGGCAGACCAAGGTGGCGGCGGACGTCCAGGGCCGGGTCTTCGCCATGCGGCAGATGATCGCGCTCTCCGCCATGCCGCTCGCCCAGCTCGCCGCGGGGCCGCTCGCCGACTTCGTCTTCAAGCCGCTCCTCGTCGCCGGCGGGCCGCTCGCCGGATCGTTGGGGCGGATCCTCGGCGTCGGTCCGGGGCGCGGCATCGGCCTCCTGTTCATGGCGCTCGGGATCGCCAACCTCCTGGCCTTCGCCGCCGCCTGGTCGTACCCGCGCCTGCGCCGCCTGGAGGACGAGATGCCGGACGCCGTCGAGGTGCCCGTCCCGGCCGCACAGCCAGCGGAAGCGACGTCGTAGCCAGGTCGTAGCGCACGCCCGCGCCGCCCCGCACGATGGCTTGCTGCGCGCCCCGGCGGGGCCTCGCCTCATGGCTGTCATGTCGATTGGACCCGCGAGCGCGCGTCTGCGATGATGATTGCTTGCCCGGCGGGATCGGAAATAGAGAAACGATGCGGCATTCGACCTTGAAGCTGTTGGTGTTCGACTGGGACGGCACACTGATGGACTCGGTGGGGTCGATCGTGGGCTGCACGCGGGCGGTGATCGCCGAGCTCGGGCTGGGCGAGGCCGACGAGACGATGATCCGCGGCACCGTCGGCCTCGGACTGCGGGAGACCGTCGACTCGCTGGTGCCGGGCTGCGACGACGCGCTCTACGAGGTCGTCCTGGAGTGCTACCGGCGGCACTGGGTGGAGACCTTCCGCGACCGGCCGCCGCTGTTCCCGGGAGTGCGCGGCATGCTCGGCGAGCTGGCGCAATCCGGCTACCTGCTGGCGGTGGCGACCGGCAAGAGCCGGCGGGGACTCGAGCACGCGCTCGATCAGACCGGCCTGCGCGGTCAGTTCCACGCCACCCGCACCGCCGACGAGGCGCTCTCCAAGCCGCACCCGCAGATGCTGCTCGACCTCCTCGATCAGCTGGGGGTCCGGCCGCGGGCGGCGCTGATGGTCGGCGATTCCATCTACGACCTGCGGATGGCCGCCGAGGCCGGCACTCACGCCGTCGCGGTTCTCACCGGTGCCCACAGCCGCGAAGAGCTCGCGGCCGAGACGCCGCGGATCCTGCTCGATCGCGTCGCCGACCTGCCGGCGTGGCTGGCCAGCGAGAGCCCCCTGGCGGCGGACCGGCAGTTGGCGCCCGCCGTCCCCTAGTCTTCGGGAAACCCTCCGGCCGTGAATCTCTTCGGCCGCCCTCATCGATCGCTGCGGCCGTGAGCTCAGGTTGGCTTGATGGGCCGCAGCTCGATCCAGCCGCCGTGGCGCAGGTGCGGGCAGCTGCGAGCGATTTGCAGCGCCTGCGCGGCGTTGGCGGCGTGGATGACGAAGTAGCCGCCGATCCGCGCGCCGGCGCCCGGTGGCGGAGGCGCCGCCGTGTCCGCGGCCGCGAGGTCGATCTCCTGGCCGGCGCCGGCGAGGAGCCAGCCGCGGCCTGCGAGCTCCTCTCCCGCTTCCATCGCGCCAGCGCGCCGCGTCGCGCGCGCCCAGCTTCGGTATTCCTCGACCAGCGCGGCATGGCCCCCGGGCGGGGTCTTGAAGGTCCGATCTGCTCGGAGCAGCAGGATGTAGCGTCCGCCGGCTGCCGCGGCAGCCGGGGCGGTCTCTCTGCGCCCGGTCAGCACTCCGCCGGCGAACAGCAACGCGGCGGCGGCGAGGGCGGCGGCGGCACGGATAAGGGCGGGTCGCATGCGCCATTCGGGGCGCAGGTATCCGCGCGCCGCCAGGCTCCGAACGACCCTCTCCTCCAAGTCCGCGGGCGGCTGCCGCTGGCGCGGCAAGCTGGCAAGGGCGGCACGCTCGATCGGGCCGAGGGGCTCTTCTGGTTCTTTGCTCTCTTCGCTCATGGTTCACTCTCCGCGTCCGCGTCGCGGCTCCGCTGGTCGCCGGTCGCGACACTCCCTGCCGTTCGCTCGGCTGCAGAAAAGTAGGCGCGCAGCGCACGTCGTGCACGCGACAACTGGCTCTTGGAGGTCCCCGGCTCGATTCCCAGACGGGCGGCGATCTCCGCGTGCGTCAGGCCCTCCACGTCGTGCAGCACGAGGACCTCTCGACAGCCGTTGGGAAGACCCAGAACGGCACGCTCCAGGTCGAGGCCCAAGATCGTGGGTGGGGCTTCTTGCGCCGGCTCGCCGCCAGGGCGCGCCGGTGTGCCGGCCTGCCGCCGCCGGAGGATCTCGCGGCAGCAGTTGATCGCGATACCCGTCAGCCAGGTGCGCAGACTGGAACGCCACTCGAAGGCGGCCAGCCCCTCCGCGGCCCTCAGCCACGCCTCCTGGACCGCGTCGTCGGCACCGCGTCCGGTGCCGCCGAGCAGCCGCGTTGCAAGCTGATAGAGCGCCGGCGTGTGACGGCGGAAGAGCTCCCGGAACGCTGCCGCATCCCGGGCTTCGATGAACCGGGTCGACAGCTCGCGATCCGCTCGCTCGTCGGTTGCGGCGACGAGCTCGTCCGGGGCGAGAGGGGGCGGCCTCTTCGTCATCACCATGCCGGTGAAGCTCGAGGGTCCCTATCTCACCTATGGATGCGACTGAGGCGGATGTCTTCGAGCCACCTGTCCTGGCCGTTCTCGTACCAGGTCCAGCGGGACGAGATGTGATCGGCATCCTCCAGGCGCACGACGACCTTGTCCATGTGGCCGCGATCGCGCGACGGCAGGTTGACGCCGTCCAGGAAGGTAAAAGTGATCGTGCGGCCGCCGTCCTCGAAGCCGCTGGCGACCAGCCGCGGAGTATTGCCCGCCTCGCAGTAATGGGTCAGCAGCAGCCTCCCGCCGTCGAGCTGAATCATGGTCGCCATCCTGCTCTCGGTCCCCTTCTCGCTGGTGAGCCGCGAGTCTTCCGCGAGCACCGTGCCATTGGCGATGAGCCGTAGGGTCATCGTTTCCTGGTGCCCTTCGCTGCTGCGGCCGATCCAGGTCCCCTGGAGCTCTTTCAGCCGCTCGAAGGCCGCGGACGCTGGCGTGGGAGCGGACGCCGCATCAACCGTGCCGGCGGCAAGCAGGGACGAGGCAAGGTAAGCGGCGGCGAGCAGCGCGCAGACAGCGGCTAGAAGGATCCTGCGACGGCAGCGCATGAGGTGCATGGCGGCTTCTCCGGACGAGATGCGGAGATGCGGCGGCCGGACCCATTCCGGCGTGCTCCCATCCGTCTCTCCGTGTCGCCGGACGGCCGAAAGGTTGCACGCGCATCGATCACCGCGGGGCCCGACGCCCCGTCGCCGCGGCTACCCCTTGCCCTTCCACGTGGCGATCTGCGCCTCGAGCTCGGAGACCTGTACGGGCGGCGGCGGCTGCTTGGCGGCGTGCGCTGCCGCGAGGGCCCGCTCGCCGGCCGCGACCGCTCCCTTGTAGTCGTTCTGGCGGGCGAGCAGGCGCGCCTTGGCGCGCTGGTTCGAGAACGTGGGCTCGACGGCGATCGAGGCGTCGACCCAGCGCGCGGCCTCCTGCAGGCAGGTCCCCGACTGAATGCACCAGGCCGCCGCGCCGTCCTGCCAGCGCTGCTCCGATTGCGCGCCCTCCACCAGCAGCCGCGGTGTGTCGGCCTCGATCTTCCAGGCCATCTCGAGCTTCTCCCAGCGCAGCGCCAGCACCGCCGAGGTGTCGGAGAGATTCCTGAACTCGAAGCTCATCCACTCCTGAGGCTCCGCCGCCGGCGCGGGCTTGACGTGGAAGCGCAGAGCGTCGTGGTCCGGCTTGTAGGAGAAGGCGCCCCACTCTTCGGCGTCCTTGCTGAGGACGATCACCCAGTCGTCGGCGCCGGGGATGGTCTGCAGGCCGTAGATCCCGGCCGGCAGCTCCTTGCCGTCGATGCGCACCGGAGTGCTGAAGCGGATCGTCGTGTTCTCGTTGGCGCCGGTGCGCCAGACCTCGCCGTATGGCACCAGCTTGCCCCAGATGACGCGGCCCTTGACCCCGGGGCGGCTGTAGCGCACGGTCACTTCGGTGACGCCGACGGTCTGGGACACGCTGGCGTTCGGGCTGGGCCTGGGCAGCTGCCGTCCGGGCGGCTGGGCCAGAGCGGCATGGCTTCCCGGGGCCATCGCAATCAGCGCTCCTGCCACCGCCAGCGTTCGCCATCCTTGCATCGTGAATTTCTGCTGCATGACATCTCCTTTCGGTCGGAACCGTCGAATCGGTCGAAGTCAAAATGGTCGAAGTTGAATCGGTCGAAGTCGAATGGGTCGAAGGCCGAATCGATCGAATTGGTCGAACCGTCGAAGCGCGGTCGGACTCTCGTGCTCGGCCCGTCGCCGTCGCGGCGCGCCCGACCGTTCAGCCGGCGGTGGCGGCCAGCATCGCCGCCGCCTGCCGGCGTCCTTCGACGGCCTCGCTGGCACGCCGCGCCATCCCCTCGGCGGGCTCGAGCCATCCCGCCAGGTTGCGCAGCACCAGGTCAGCCAGCAGGCGGAGATGGTCGGGTCGATCGTTCAGCGCCGGGATGTAGCGGTAGCGCTCGCCGCCGGCGTGCAGGAAGATCTCGCGGTTCAAGCCGTCGATCTCCTCGAGCGTCTCCAGGCAGTCGGCGGAGAACCCGGGACAGATCACGTCGAGGCTGCGGACTCCCTGCGCCGCCATGGCGCGCATCGTCTGCTCGGTATAAGGCCGCAGCCACTCCTCGCGGCCGAACAGCGACTGGAAGCTGACCTCGTAACGCTCGCGCGGCAGCTGCAGCCGCTCGGCGACCAGGCGCGCGGTCTTCTGGCAGTGGCAGAAGTATGGGTCGCCGGCCAGGAAGTAGCGCTTCGGGATGCCGTGGAACGAGAAGAGCAGCTTTTCCGCCGCCGGCGCCGCGGCCCACGCCTCGCGCACGCTGTCTGCCAGCGCCGCGACGTAGGCCGGTTCGTCGTGGTAAGGGTGAATCATCCGCAGCTCGGGCACCCAGCGCCAGCCGGCGAGCTCGGCGGTGATGGCGTCGAAGGTAGAGCCGGTGGTGACCGCCGCGTACTGCGGATAGAGCGGCAGTACCGCGATCCGCCGGCAGCCGAGGCCGGCCAGCTCGCGCAGCGCCGCGCGCACCGAGGGGTTGCCGTAGCGCATGGCGACGCGCACGTGCAGCGGCGCCGGCACCTCGCGCGCCAGCAAGGCCGCCACCCCCGCCGCCTGGCGCCGGGCGATCACCAGCAAAGGCGATCCCTCGGCGGTCCACACCTTGCGATAGAGCGCCGCCGACTTGCGCGGCCGGAACGGCAGCACCGCCAGGTGCAGCACCAACCACCAGAGCGGCCGCGGCAGCTCGATCACCCGCGGATCGAGCAAGAACTCCCGCAGGTAGCGGCGCAGCGCCGGCGCGTCAGGGGCGTCCGGGGTGCCGAGATTCGCGAGCACCACGCCGATCGGCGTCGCCGCCGGCAGCTCGCCGTGCGCGAAGTCGGCTTGACCGAAGTACCGCATCCGGATCGTTCTCTCTGCCTGCCGGGACCGTTGCCGGGCTCTTGGCTGGGCCAGTCTAGACCGAACTCCGTCGTGCAGCGAAGGCCGCGAAGACTTCGCTCACCTGCTCCCAGCCGACGCGCAGCAGGAACGAGTTGTTGCGCCCATAGGACTTGCTGCCCAGGATGTAGAAGCCGGGCTCCGGATTGGTGAGGGCTTCGACGCCGTGGGAGGTCTGCTCGAGGCAGTCGCCGGCGGCGGCGCCGAGCAGCGCCGCGGACAGCTTCATCGGACCGCTGGTGGCGTAGCACTCGTGCACCTGCAGCTGGCGGTAGAGCTGATGGTCCCCCACCGCGCCGGTCAGCGACAGCACGCGGTCCACCGTGACCTGCCAGGCGCCGTCGCCTTCGCGGCTGCCGTCGCGCGTCCGCCCCAGCGTGACCGTCAGGCGGCCGTCCGCTCCGGCACGCTCCGTCTCGCTGGCGGCGGCGGCTGCCCGCGCGATGGCTTCCACCACCACCCCGCGCTCCGCCGTCACCGCGGGGGAGGCGCCGGCTGCCAGCTCGGCCGCGGACGCCGCCAGCCGGGCGCGCTCGGGAAGCGGGTCGTCCGGCGGGCTGCCCCAAGCCGGCTCGGCTCGCCGCAGCGCCCAGATGACCCGTGTCCCCGGGGCGGACCGCGCCAGCTCGGCGAGGCCGCGCGCCGCCGTCTGCGCCGAGGCGCCGGCGCCCACCAGCAGCACGGTGCGGCCGGCCCAGTCCGCGGCATCGCGCGCCAGGTCGGGGATGGCGCGCCGGATCTCGGCTGCCAGCTGCCATTCACCGGGCGCCGGGATGCCGCCGTCGCCGAGACTGTTGGGGTGGCCGAAGTTGCCGGTCGCGTCGATCACCGCGTCGGCGTGCTCGATCCACTCGCCGCCGTCCCGCTCCGCTAGCAGCAGCAGGAAAGGCCGCCGGTCGCGCTCGGCGGTGGCGATCTCCTCGTGCTTGAGCAGGCCCTCGCGGCCGACCGCCACCACGCGGGTGCCGAGCCGCAGCCGCGGCGCGATCTGCGGCAGCGCCGCGACCCGGTCATAAAGCAGCTCGGCCAGCTCGCGGCCGGTCGGGCAGGAGGCTTGGCCATGGCCGGCCGGCGGCGCCTCGCCGGCGGCCTCGAGATGGCGGCGCATGCGTGGCGAGACGTCCATCTCCCAAGGCGTGAAGAGACGCACGTGCCCCCAGGCGCGCACGTTGGCGGCCACCTCCCGGCCGGCTTCGTAGAGCGTGAACGGCATTCCGGCTTCGGCGGCTGCCAGGGCGGCCTCGAGGCCGATGGGGCCGGCCCCCAGGATGGCGAGGCGGTGCCGGCGGCCGTTCCCGCCGGGCGCTGCGGTCGGTGGCATGGCAAGGGTCTCCGGCGGCTCAGAAACGTGAGGCGGCGCGCTCGCGAGCCGGCAGCACCTCGAGGCAGGTGGTCCACCAGCCGGTGAGCAAAGTGGCCGCGAACTCCTCGGGAAGGCTGGCTTGGCGCACCTCGGCCGCCATGGCCTGGTGATCGTAGCGCAGCGGCACGAGCTCGACGCCGAGGCCGCCGAGGCCGCCAAAGCCGCCGACGCCGCCGACGCTGCCGACGCCGGCGATAGATGGTCCGCGATCGGCGGCGGCTCCGCCTCTGGATCGTAAGGCGCCGCTCGGCAGCGCCTCGAGCAACGCGTACCAGACTTCCGGCCTGCCGTCGTTGGCCGGCCGGCCGATCACCCCGACATTGACCGCGTCACGGCCCGAAGGGAGGCGGCGGTGCCAGTGCAGGCCGGTGTGGGTGCAGAGCAAGGCGTCGCTGTGATGCTGATCGAGCAGCACCTCGAGGAACGCGTCGGGAGAGGTGGAGTCGAAGAGGAACTCGTTCACCCGGCGAGGCGAGCCGTGGACCAGCAGCAGCTCGCGGCCGCCCACCAGCACCCGGCGCCGCGCCGGCAGCTCTCCCATCCAGCGCTTGAACGCCGGTGAGCAATGGCGAGCGGTGTAGTCATAGGAGATGGCCGCGAAATGATTGTCGCGCGGGTCGGTATAGCCGCAGTTGCAGTCCTCGCGTCCGGCCGCCAGCGATTGCTCGTAGTTGCCCTGGATGGCCCGCACGCCGCCGGCGAGCAGCAGCGGCCAGACCCTCTCCGGCTCGGGGCCGAAGCCGCCGAGGTCGCCCAGGCAGTAGACCGCCTCCGCACCGCGCCGCGCGGCGTCCGCGAGCACCGCGGCAAGCGCCAGGTGGTTGCTGTAGACGCCGCCGAAGACGGCCACCTTACCGAACGGTCCCTCGACCGCGGTGGAGTCTGGGAGCGGCAGCCGGTAGTCGCGGCGCGCCGCCTGCCGCTCGGCCTCGTCGCCGCGCCCGCCTGCCGCCGCGGCGGCGGCGCGGAACTCCGAGAGCGGCACCAGCCGCTCCCCCCAGGTGGCGAGGCCGCGGTGTGCGGTCAGTGCGGCGAGCTGGCGCGGATCGGGACGCGGTCGGGTCGAGGCGGTCATGGCGCGGGCGGCGGCGGCGTGGCGTCAAGTGCGGCAGCTGGCCCCGTAGACGTGGCAGGTCCAGCAGGCCGCGTGGCGCAGCGGATAAGGTCCCAGGGCGTCCGCCAGCGTCTCGCCCATGCGCGCCGCCGGCTCGTTGACCAGGATCGGGCAGACCCAGACGCCCTGGTCGGTGACCATGCGGCAGGAGCTGCACTGCAGGTGGTCCCAGTCCCCCTCCGCGGCGGGCGCGCCAGGGGCAGGGCGCGGATCGGACGCGGGAATCGCGGGGAACCCAGGGGACGCGGCAGGGTGCGGATCGGGCGCGTGGATCTCGGGAAGCCCATGCGGCGCAGGGGGCGCGGCGGTCGCAGGGACCCCGGTGGCCGCAGGGGGCGCGGCGGGCGAGAGGTCGCCGGCGCGCAGCCGC
>Ga0209118_1000037_pt1 | contig 100924 bp, 79 predicted proteins | sample BlaSpr_A8_Ref_M1_FD_187988 | JGI IMG/M metagenome (GOLD analysis project Ga0209118, IMG submission 187988) | Forest soil microbial communities from Thunder Bay, Ontario, Canada - Black Spruce, Ontario site 2_A8_Ref_M1 (SPAdes) (version 2) | ecosystem: Environmental > Terrestrial > Soil > Boreal... | reverse complement strand
CGCTCGCGATCGGGGCGCCGGTCCAGACGGCCGGGACCGCGGCGCCGAACCGGGGGGCCGGGAACAGAGCGGCGGTCCTGACGGCCGGAAGCAGAGGAGCGGCCCGAGCGGCCGGGCTCAAGGCGGCCAGCCGGAGTGCCGCGTCGCGACCAACCGGCAAGGCCAGGGCCTGAGGTTCACCGGCGCCGGATCCGGTTCCGAGTGACGGTGCGGGTGCCACGCCGGAGCCAGGCGGGCTAGCGTCGGGCGGCGGGTTGGCGCCGGATGGCGGCGGCGCCTCATGGTGGCCCTTTTTCTTCTTCGTCGAGTCGGCGGGCTTCTCGCCGGTCCCGGCCCCCGGCTTGGCCGCCGGTGCGGCCGCCTGCTCACCCGCGGTGTGGCCCTCCGCCAGCTTCGCCAGCTGGCGCACGATCGCCACCACCACCGCCCGCGGATTGCTGCCCAGGTAGTGGGCGCCGGGAAGGGCGACGCTGGTGGCGAGCGCCGGCGTCAGCGCCGTGCACAGGCTGGTGGCCTTCTCGCCGTCGCCGTAGATGCACAGCAGCGGCTTGCCCTTGAGCTTGGCGACCTCGGGCAGCACCGGCCGGTCCTCGCCGCCGCCATGGCCCAGCCACTCGCTGAGCCGGAATTCGAAGCTGGTGGTGCGCCCCGGGCCGAGCAGGGCCACCAGGCGCACCTTGTCCAGCACGTCGGGAGGCAGCCGATCGACCATGAACGGCAGCACCTCGCCGCCCAGGGAGTAACCGATGAGCAGGACGTCCTTGCGTTTCCAGGCGGCGAGATAGGTCCGCAGGATCCGCGCCAGGTCGGCGGCGGCGCCTTCCGGGGTGCGGGGCGTCCAGAAATACTGCAGCGTGTTGAGGCCCACCACCGGGAAACCGCGATCGGCCAGCTGGCCGGCCACGTCCCGGTCGAGCCCGGCCCAACCGCCGTCGCCCGAGATCACCACCGCCAGGGTGTCGCCGGTCGCGCCCGGCTCCGGCAGCTCGAGCAGCGGCAGGTCGGCGAGCGACTTGCGCACGACGGTCTCGGGCGGACGGGCGAGGTCGGCGGAGTTCAACACCCGCAGGTAGGCCTGTTTGAGACCCGCGGCAGCGCGCAGCTCGGGCGAAGCCTGGTGGTGGCCGCTGCTCTTCGGCGGCGAGACGACCGCCGCGCCCTTGACCTTGGCGGCGTAGGCCTCCGCCGCCTGTGGAGAGCTGCCGCAGCGCGCACCGCCCCCCCCGCCCGCCGCCGCGGGCACCAGCAGCCACGGCTGATCAAGGCTCGCGACCGGCTCCAGCTGATAGGAGCCGCCGCCCGGCAGCGCCTTGGAGGTGAGGCCGCGCCCGGCGCACAAGGGATGGCTGGCCTCGAGCTCCGGACAGAAACCGAGGCTGACGGCGCCGGCGAAGCTGCCGCTCGGCGCCTGGGCCAGCGCGCCATAGGCGAGCGTGGCGCCGGCGCCGAAGCCGGCCAGCACCGGCGGCGTGTAGACCGGCAGCTCAAGCTTCTTCTGCACGAGCTTGCTCAGCATCTCGAAATCCCCGGCCGGGTACGAGCAGTCCTGGGTCAGGCGCTCCACCTTGCGCAGGTAGTACTGCAGGTCGAGGCCGATGACCAGCGCGTCGAGCGACTCGAGGCTGCGCGCCAGCGCCTCGGCCTGGGCGTCCCAACCGTTATCGCCGGAGACCAGGACCACGACTCCTTTCGGAGCTCCGGCATGGCGGTAGATGGAGACCTGTCCGAAGCGGCCGTACGTCTGATGCTCGACCGCACCTGCGGCAGGCGCAGCCGCAGCGGCCGGCGCGGCGGCAGCCGTGGCCGGCGCGGCGAGGGCGGCGATTGCAGTGATTGGCGCCAGGGCCGCCAGCAGGAGCGCCGCGGCCGGCGCCCGCTCAGCGCGTGACTTCGAGGATGGACCGTTCACTTGCGCGCGGCCGCCGGCTGCACTTCGCGCAGGATGCGGTCGGCGAGCGACGCGTAGTCGCCGCCGAAGTGGTGCGAGCCCTGGAAGGCGATCGCCTTGCCGAGCCCGCCGATCTCGGTGCACAGACTGTCTTGCTCCTGCTGGCCGTAGAGGCACAGCAGCGGCTTGCCGCGCAGCTTGGCGACCTCGGGCAGCACCGGCACGTCGCCACCCTCGCTGCCGCCCAACCAGTCGGTCAGGTGGAACTCGAAGCTGGTCTTGCGGCTCGGACCGAGCAGGACGATGAGCCGCACGCGGCCGAGCAGGTCGGGAGGCAGGCGGGCGGCCATGAACGGCAGCACGTCGGCGCCCAGCGAGTAGCCGACGAGCAGCAGCTCCTGCCTCCCCCAGGCGGCCAGGTAGTGGCGCACGACGCGCTGCAGGTCGGCGGCGGCGCCGTCGGGGGTGCGCGCCGTCCAGAAGTACTGCAGCGAGTTGAACCCGATCACCGGCACGCCCTTGGCCGCGAGGTCGTTGGCCACGTCGTGGTCGATGCCCGCCCAGCCACCATCGCCGGAGACGATCACCGCCAGCAGGTCGCCGGATGGCTGTTTCGCCGGCACTTCGACGAGCGGCAGGTCGTTGACCGGCGGCGGCGCCCCCGCGGTCCCTGCCGCCCCCGCGGCCAACGGCGCCGTGCCCGCGGCAGGGGCCGCCGGGGCGGGAGCCGCCGGGTGAGGCGGCGCGGGGCCGCGGGCGCTGCCGCGACCGGCAGCGGGCGCCGCGCCGGCGACCCCCGGGGCCGCCGGGGCCGCCGGGGTGGCGGCCGGCGCGTGACCAGGCTCGACGGCGCTGGTGAGGCGCTGGAAGGCCTGCTTGAACTGCTCCTCCCAGTTGGTAGGCACCGAGAAGCCGTGGCCGACCTTGGGCAGCATCACCGCTTCGCCGTGCTTCACCTGGCGAACGTACGCCTCGACGTCCTGTGGCGAGCACACCTGATCGATCAGTCCCTGGAAGGCCACCCAGGGCTGCTCGAGAGTGTCGGCCGGCTTGAAGCTGACGCCCTTGCCTTTCGGGCCGGGGCCCCAGGTCAACCCGTGACCGGCGCAGAACGGCTTGCGCAGCGGCAGGTCGGGGCAGAAGCCCATGCTGATCGCGCCCTTGAAGGTGTTCGGCGGCGCCTCCACCAGCAGCGCGTAGACCAGGGTGGCGCCGGAGGAGTAGCCGACCAGCACCGGCGGCGTGTAGGTGGGGAAGCCGAGCTTCTTCTGCACGACCTTGCTCAGCAGCTCGGCGTCGCTCGCCGGATAGGAGCAGGTCTCCTTCCCTGCGGCCAGCGCGGCCAGGTAGCGGGGCAGGTTGATGCCGACTACCAGGGCGTCCATCTTCGCGAGGGTCTTGGCCATGTCGACCACGCCGAGATTCCAGCCGCCGTCGCCGGAGAAGAAGAGCACGACGTGGCGCGGATGAGGCGTCTGCCGATATAGCGCGACCTTGCCAAAACGGCCGTAAGTCAGCGTCTCGGCGGCGGGCGCGTCGCCGGCGGTCCCGGCGACCCCGGCGGACGTTGCGCCGGCATGCCTGGCGCCCTTGGCCGGCACGGCGGCGGCGAAGGCGGGCCGCCCGGCAGCGCCCGCGACGTCCGCCGGGGCCATCAGCGCCGGCAGGGCCGTCAATGCCGCCAGGAGCCATGCCGCCAGCAGGCCGGCCATCCGTCTCGTCTTCATCTGCCAGAACCTCCCGCCGCCCGTTCGCATCACCGCGGCAACGCGGCGCCAGCCGCTCTCCGGCGAGCCTGACGCCCGCCGGCATCCGCCGGCATCCGCGGGTGCTCGCCGAGGTACAAGCAAGATCCATGCTCCACCGAGGGTATGCTATCCTCCACTTCCCCCTGGGGCCGCGGGTTTCCCGCCGGCCTGCGTGTGCCGTACCACTCCATCGAGGACAGTCCGTGATCGAGAAACGAGAAGACGTACGCAACCTGGCGATCATCGCCCATGTCGACCACGGCAAGACCACCCTGGTGGATGCGATGCTCTGGCAGAGCGGCATTTTCGGCGCCCACGAGCATGTGAACGAGCGGGTCATGGACTCGATCGACCTCGAGCGCGAGAAGGGCATCACCATCATGGCGAAGAACACCGCCATTCTCTATCGCGGCACCCGCATCAACATCGTCGACACGCCCGGCCACGCCGACTTCGGCGGCGAGGTCGAGCGCACGCTCGAGATGGTCGACGGCGTGCTGCTGCTGGTCGACGCCTCCGAAGGACCGCTGCCGCAAACCCGTTTCGTGCTCAAGAAGGCACTCGAGGCCGAGCTGCCGCCGATCGTGGTGATCAACAAGATCGATCGCGCCGACGCCCGTCCCGGCGAAGTGCTCAACGAGGTCTTCGACCTGTTCATCGATCTCGACGCCGGCGAGGAGCAGCTCGACTTCCCGGTGCTCTACGCGAACGCCCGCGCCGGTCTGTGCCGGCGCACGCCCGACGGTCCGGACGAGACCCTGGCGCCGCTGTTCGACGCCATCCTGCGCACCGTGCCGGCGCCGTGCTACGACCCGGAGATGCCGCTGCAGCTGTTGATCACCACCCTCGACTACGACGACTACGTCGGCCGCCTGGCGATCGGGCGCCTGTTCAACGGGCGCGTGCGCAAGGGGGAGGAGATCGCGATCTGCCGCCTCGACGGCGACTTCACCACGGCCAAGGTGAGCGTGCTCTACGGCTACGAGGGCCTGCGCCGCATCGAGGTGGCCGAGGCGGGGCCGGGCGACATCGTGGCGGTGGCCGGCCTCGAGGAAGTGCAGATCGGCGAGACCCTCTCCGCCCTCGCGGACCCCCGCCCGCTGCCGCCGATCCACGTCGACGAGCCCACGATCACCATGGTGCTGTCGATCAACGACTCGCCGTTCTCCGGCCGCGACGGCAGGCACGTCACCTCGCGCAAGCTCAAGGAGCGTCTCGAGCGCGAGCGCCTGGTGAACGTCTCGATCCGGGTCGAGCCCACCGAGACGGCGGACGCCTTCCGCGTCTCGGGACGCGGCGAGCTGCAACTGGCCATCCTGATCGAGATGATGCGGCGCGAGGGCTATGAGCTGTCGGTGGGCAAGCCGCAGGCGATCACCCGCGCGCAAGACGGCGTCGTCCGCGAGCCGATGGAGATGCTGGCGATCGACTGCCCCGAGGAGTTCATCGGCGTGGTGACGCAGAAGATGGGAGAGCGGCGGGGCCGCATGATGAAGATGAGCAATCACGGCTCGGGCCGCGTGCGCATGGAGTTCCGCGTGCCGTCGCGCGGCCTCATCGGCTTCCGCACCGAGTTCCTGACCGACACGCGCGGCACCGGCATCATGAATCACCTGTTCGACGGCTGGGAGCCCTGGCAGGGCGACATCGAGCACCGCGCCACCGGCACCCTGGTCGCCGACCGCCAGGGGCGCGCCACCGCCTATTCGATCGAGAACCTGCAGCCGCGCGGCGCGCTCTTCCTGTCGCCGGGCGACGAAGTCTACGAGGGCATGGTCATCGGCGAGCATGCCCGCGGCAACGACCTCGACGTCAACGTGACCAAGGAGAAGAAGCTCAGCAACATGCGCGCGTCGGGCTCCGACGACATGATCCGCCTGATCCCGCCGCGGCTGATGAATCTCGAGCAGGCGCTCGAGTTCATCCGCGATGACGAGCTGGTCGAGGTGACCCCTGCCGCGGTCCGCCTGCGCAAGCGCGTGCTCGCCGCCAACCGCCGCAAGTAGCGGCGGGGGCTCGTCACCGCGCGAGCATCAGCGCCGCCAGCATCGCGGCGCCGATGATCGTGTAGAGCGCGCGGTAGCGGACCTGCAAGCGGCGGATGCTCTCGAAGGTCAAGCCCGCGCCGAGGGTCCGGAGCGACCAGTAGAGGTGCACCGGGTAGAGGATGGCCGCGAGGATGACGAGCGGGCGCGGCACGATGCCGCGGGTGGCCAGCACCGCGAGCTGGAGGTAGGCGAGAGTGAAGACCGCGAGACCGGCGGCGAAGATCGACGTTTTGCCGAACCTCACCGCGTTGGTCTTGATGCCGTTGAGCAGGTCCCCTTCATGGTCCCGCACCTCCTGGGTGAGATGCCCTGCCGCGAAGGCGAGCGCGAAGAAAGTGGCGATCTCGATGCCGCGCCGGTCGATGGCGGCGAACAGCGACCAGCCGAGCAGGAAGTGGAGGGCTCCACCGGCGAGGTGGAGCGCCGAGTTGAGCAGCGGGATGCCCTTGGCGTTGGAGGCGGGAAGGGAATAGAGCGCGCTCAGCATCGCGATCGCCAGCGCGATGTCCAGCGTCCGGAGGCCGAGCCAGCCGAACAGCAGCAGGCTCAGCGCGAGCAGGGCCATCCAGAGGCCGCCGATCTGCGAGCGGCGGATGCCTTTGGTCGCGAACGCGCCGGCAGATCGGTTGGGGTCCTGGAGGTCCGCGCTCATTCCGGCCCAGTCGTTGAGCACGAAGATGTGCGCCACGAGACCGCAGCTGGCAGCGGCGAACAGGGCCAGCGCCGCGACCGAGCCCGCGGTCACCTTGCCGATCGCGAAGGCGGCGCCAAGCAGCGGCGAGCCTTGCAGCACGAGAATCTCGCCGTAGCGAAGACAGGACAGATATCGGCGCAGGAACCGCGCCGTTCCTGGCCGATCCGCCGTTGCCGGCGCCGGGGTGCTGGCGGCGGCGTCAGTGGCGGCGGGCATGCTCGAGATACAGCCTGAGCCAGAGCGCATATCCGAACTCCGTCGACCAGTAGAACCTCGGGGTCGAAGCGGTGAGATCGTTGTGGTAGAGCAGGGGAGGGGACCGGCGGATGGATGAGAAATCGTCCGCCGCGAGCGACTTCAGCAAGGCCAGGGTCGCGGCGGCGCCAGGGAGGGTCGCGGCGGCGCCGGGCATCGTCGCTTCGGGGCTGATCGCCGTGCCGCCGGCGCCCGGCATCGTCGCATCGGCGCTCAGCACGTGGCCGCCGGCGCTCAGGTAAGGCTGCAGCAGCCGGCAAGCGGCGATCCAGACCTCCTGCTCGGGCGCCGCCGCGCGCAGCCGCGACGCGGGAAGACGCAGCGCGCAACCGGCCCGGCGGAGATCGGCTTGACGCAGGAGGGGCACGAGAGGCGCCTGCCGGTAATAGACCCAGATCCGGTCCTCGGCGATCGCGCGCCCGAGAGCGCCGCAGAGCGCGCGGGCGGCCGGCGGATCCACCTGCGCCAGGAGCAAGAGCACGTGCATCTGGATCCCGGCGTCGGCGGGGTTCGGATCTGCCGGGTCGATGCACTGATATTGCTCGCGCGGCGCCAGCCAGGTGCGATAGAGGCCCTCGGCGGTCCGATATTGGGCGAGGGTCGCGAGGGCGGCCGGCAGCGACGCCCGATGCCCTCCGGATCCTCCGGGTCCTCCGGGGCCGCCGGGTGCGATCCTCCAGACGAGAGCGGTGTCGTCGGCGTCCGGCGTGATCCCGCAGCCGAGGGCGGGGATGGTGGGCGCGTCGGGGCGGCCGTGGTAGCGAACGAGCCCATTGGCCTCGATCTGGCCAGCGAGGTGCCGCCGCGCCCGCTCCAGGCTTTCGCCGAGCCCGGCAGCCATCGCCACCGGCTCGAGGAGGTCGACCATCATGGCGGTGAGGAAGGTGTTCATCTCGCGCTGCGGATTCTCGAAGCGCGGAACCGGGGTGTGGGAGGTGAGCCAGTAACCCGCGGGCTGCTGGCGCTCTCTGAGAATCGCCGCGACGCGCCGGGCGCTTCCGGCGAGGTCGTCGTTCGGGCCCGGCCCAGCGCCGCGGGTCGCCTCGGCCGGCGCGGTCTCCTGGCGCACGGCGTGCGGCGTCGCGTCGCCCGGAGCGGTCTGCTGGCGCCCGGCCTGCGGCGTCGCCTCGCCTGGTGCGGTCTCCTGGCGCACGGCCTGCGGCATCGCCGCCAGCACCCTGAAGCGGCGCTGGGCCAGGAGATGCGTCTCGCCGTAGTCGCTGTCCTGTAGGGTGGCGGCAACGAGGTGCCCGCCGGGGGCGAGGCCGGCCGTCCGGACCGCGAAGCGCCAGCCTGCCGGACTCGCTTGCCGCAAGGCGTTGCTGACGTCGGGTCGGTCGAAGAACGTGCTGGTGAATCCGGCCAGGTCGCCATCCAGCAGGACCGCCACCCGCCAGGGAGAGCGGTCACCGGCGAGCGCCCAGCCCTCGAGCAGGATCTCCTCGCCCGCCGCCCTGACGGTCGCTTCGTCGCGGCCGGCAACGATCATCCGGTCGACATTGCCGCGCGCGTCGAGCGCCAGGTCGCCAGGCGCTCGCGCGTGCCGCAGCTCGGCCACGAAAGGCGTGTTCCGGAGATCCCAGGCGGCCTTCATCTGGTCGGGACCGGCGGCGACGGCGAAGATTGCGGAATCGCTCGCGCCCGTGTACCAGAAGGCGCCGACCGCCTGGATCGCGATGGCCGCGCCAATGGCCAGCACGAAGACGAGGCGCCCGGCGCCGCGGAGTGCCGCGACGGCGGGCGGCAGCATCCAGAGCAGCACCGGCAGGAGATCGGTCAGCCAGCGCGGGCCCCAGGAATCGCCGGCTCTCCAATCGGCCTTCGCATAGATCAGCAACTGCAGGGTCGCGGCGATGCCGAGCGCCAGGGTGAGGCCGCGAGCGCCGTGGTCGCGCATTACAGGTCGCCAGTAGCTCGGCAGCGAGCAGCAAAGGAGTAAGAGGAGGAACGGCGAGAAGGTGAACAGACCCCTCGTCGGGCTGAACAGCACTCCCGCAATGCCAGGCAGCAGGTCGTGTTGAAAGAAAGTCGCATTTCCGGGCAGCCCATAACCGCCGCCGATGCTCCCCGCCGCCCATAGGTTGTAGGCGAGGACCAGACCGGCGGGCAGCACAGCCCCCGCGACGAGGAGCGGCGCCAGGCGCCGGGCCCACCAGAGGCCATAGACCCCGATGGCCGCCGCCAGGATGGAATCGGGAGGACGATTGCAGGCAATGAGGCCACACAGGACCCCTGCCGCGAGCACCCGGGGGGTGGTGCACGGACCGGTGACGAGCAGCAGCGCGCCGATCACCAGCAGCTCGGCGAGCCCGTGCTGCCACAGGGCTTGACCGCTGATCACCCAGGTGGTGGTGCCGAAGGCGAAAGCCACGGCGAGCAGCAGAGCGTCGCGCGGCGGCGCCCGTCGCCGCAGCAGCAGGTACAGGAGCGCCACCGACGCGGCGGCAAGCAGCGACGCGGTCAGTTTCTCCATGATCCTGGCGGCGCGATCCAGTCGCTCGTCCGTCCAACCGCGCACGTGGAGGTAGACGACCGCGGGCAGGTAGAGCGGTGCGACGAGCACCGGCAGGACCACGGGATAGAGCGAGATAGGGTGGCCGCCGCGACCGGAGACGATCCAGTAGGGGTTGGAACGGCCCTGCGCCGTGATGGTCGAGATGGGGTCCAGCAGCACACTATGGTAGCGCCAGATCCCGAACGGCAGGTACCGCGCGGGGTAGGTGTCGCCGGCGCTGATCGAACGCAGGTTGGCGTTGTAGACCAGCAGGCAGACGAGCCCGAGGAGAAGGCTGATCCGCAGGTCGCGATGGCGTTGCGCGGGCTCGTCTGCGCAAGGGCTTCCCTTAATTGTCCCGCCCTCCATGCCACCGGGTAATGCCGGCGTCCGGCGATTTGCCGCGGCAGCTTCAGCAGCAGCTTTGCGAGGGCAGCAGGCTATCATAGACGGCGCGCGAGCGGCAGTCATGCGGAGCCCTACACCGCAGTCACGCGGAGCTTTACACCGCGGTCTCCGCCACCTGCTCAGTGGGCAGGCGAAGGAGCGGCCGGCGGCAGCGCGGCGAGGAAGCCGCGCACCGCGCGGTAGAACTCGTCCGGCTGCTCGAACCAGCCGCCGGTCTCAGTCGTAGACGCCGTCCGCGTACCAGGCGCCGGAGGCGCGGTCGCGGAAGATGCGGTAGATGCCACCGGTGGTGAGCTCGACGTCCCAGTAGTCGCGTCCGGTCGGGTCGGGAGTCCACCACTCGTCCTCCAGTCCCCAGGGGCCCGCGGCCACCTTCACCCGGCCGGCGACGCGCAGCCGCCCGGCGGTGTCCTCGCGGGCGATGGGCCGGATCTCGACGGGAGCGAGCAGGCAGGGCTCCGATGCCAGGAGGAGCTCCGGGAGCTGGAAGGGGTCCGGTTCCGAGATCTCGGGTGATTCCGGGGCCTCGAAGGAGTTCGGGGCCTCGAAGGGGCCCGAGGTCTCGAAGGGCGCCGGGGCCTGGGAGGCTGCGGCCCGCGGTTCTGGGGCCTGGAAGGGGTCCGGAGCGGGTGGAGGCTCCGAGGTTGGGGATTTCCGGATTGGGGCCGGGGATACTGGGGTTGACCGAGACGCTGGGTCCCGGCAGGCTGCGGCCCGCGGTTTCGGGGCCTGGGAGAAGAGAGGGGCCGTTTCTCCCGCGTCTTCCGCGTCCTGGACGAGGACCTCGATCTCCAATGCCGGCCGCACCACCCGTACCGCCAGCAGGCCGCGTCCTGCCGTAGACCTCAGGTCGCGCCGGACGTCCGGAGTTAGCGGCGGCGGCGGCGGGGCATACTCGACGAGCGCCTGGCGCTCCGGCCGATGGCCGTCGACCGGCCGCGGCGAGCCGACGCGGCCCGGGCCGAGGAGGGCGAAGAGGCGCGCCAGGGTGGCGGCCAGCTTGTCGGGAGACAGCGCTGCCGGGCCGTACAGCGCCAGCTGGGCCTCCCGCGGGCGGTCCGGGTGGGCTGCCAGGGTGAAGCCGGCGACCGGCGCGCCCGGCGGGCGGGCCTCGAGGTCCAGGCGCAGCAAGGTCAAGAGCGTCTTGACGTCGCGGGTCGGCGCCGGCAGATCGATGGTGCGCGGCTGATGGCCCTCGGGCTCGAGCCGCAGCGTCAGCTCCAGGCGGGCGCAGGCCAGTCCGTTCGCTTCCAGACGCAGGCACAGGCGCTCGAGAGCCGCCCGGCACACGAACAAGAAAGGCTCGAGCGCCACCAGCGGCCATTCCAGGTCCATCCCTTCGTGGAATGCGGGCGGTGGCTGGCTGGGCATCAGCGGCCGGGGGTCGATTCCACGCGCCGTGGCGTGCAGCTCGCGGCCGGCGTTTCCCAAGCGGCTGGTGACGCGCGCCACCGGCAGGCGGGCGAAATCGCCGATCGTCTTGATGCCCCACTGGGCGAGGGTGGCGACGATGTCGATGATCCCCGGGGTGCCCGAGGTCCCCGGGTGGGCCGGGATCCCCCAGGTTCCGGCGGCCCCCGGCGCTCCCGCGCCCAGGGTCTCCGGGGTCGGCGACAGGCGGGCGAGCGGCAGCGGCGCCAGGAAGGCTGCCTCTTCCCCCGCCGCGACGATGGCGGGCGACTCCGCGAGGGTGGCGGCGATCCGGGCGGCGAGCTTGCTCGAGGCGATGCCGACTTTCGCCGGCAGGCTGGCCGCTTCGGCGGCGCCAGCCAGGGCGCATGCCAGGCTCATCTCGGGGCTCGCCGCCGCGGCGGCCGGGGAAGACGGGGAGGCCGCGGTGCCTCGTGGACCGCCCTTCCTCGCGGGCCGGAAGCGGCGGTCGATCCCGTCCACGTCGAGATAGGCGACCCCTTCGCCGTCATCCTCGATGCGCGGCGAGAAGCGCTCGGCGATCTCGAGCAGCGCCTCCTGGGCCGCACGCTCACACTCCGCGTCGCGCGGGCGCGCCACCAGCTTGGGAATGAGCGCCCGCGCCTGGGGGAGCGTGAGGCCGGGCCGCACTCCCGCTCGGCGCGCCAGCCGCGAGGCGGCGATGACGCGGGCGGCGCTGCCGTTGCCCTCGACGATGACCACCGCCTCGCGCGCCAGCTCGGGCTCGCTGCGCAAGCGGGCCGCGAGGGGAAAGAGCGAGACGGCGACGCAGGCGAGGCGAGGCAGGGCCACGGTGCGTCCTCAGATCCGGCCGGCCTGCCGCGCCACTGCTGCGGTCGCCGAAGCTGCCATAGTGGCCGAAGCCATGGCCGCTGTCGCCTGCCGCGCCCGTGCTGCGGTCGCCGCCGAAGCTGCCGCGGTCGCCGAAGCTGCCGTAGTCGCCGAAGCCACGGCAGCTGTCGCCGTCGCCGGAGTCGCGGCGGCTGCCGGAGCGGTCGGGACCCCGGGGCCTAGCGGCGAGAGCCGCAGCTCCAGCCCCAGGGAGCCGGCGGGCAGGCGCCGGCCGCGGCACTTCTCGAGCGTCACCCGGCAGGAGAGGCCGTCGAGCAGCCAGGAGGGGCCTCCCGGCGCTCCCTGCCAGCGGGCGCGTCCGCGCGCCGCCTGCAGCACCATCGTCGCTGCCGTGCCGCTCACCCGGTAGGAGCTGGCGACCAGCAGAGCGGCGCCCTGCGCCTGGGCGGCCCGCGCCAGGCGCAGCCACCCCGCCTCGGCCCCGCGCCCGCCGCGCACCGGCGGATTGCCGAGGTCCAGGACCACCATCGGGAAGCCGCCGCCGAGCAGGATCTCGGCTCCGGCCAGCGCCTGCTTGAGGGTGGTGGGGCGCAGCCAGAGCAAGCGGCGGAGATCCACCCCCAGGGCGGCGGCGGCCTGCGGATCGAGCCCGTCGCCGAGGTCGACCAGCGCCGTCGCTTCGCCCGCGGTGGTGGCCGCGGCGATGGCCGTCAGCACCACGGAAAACCGCCCGCTCGAGCGGGCGCCGATCATCTCGACCAGCTTCCCCCGCGGGAGGCCGCCTCCCAGCAGCTCGTCCAGAGTGGGGAAGGTCTTGAGGGTCGTTTTCAGACGCGGGGACGCGGCCGGGTTCTCCTGGGACTCCAGCGCGCGGCCGTACTCGCTGGCGCTGCGCAGGCTGTCGATCAACGGCGCGAGCGAGCTCAGCGGGTCCCGCGGATCGAGCGGCTGCGCCAGCTTGCCGCGCAGGCGTTCGAGGGCGGATGCTCCCGGCGCTGGCGCGAGGGGGTCAGGGAGGATCTCGCTGGCACGGAGGAGGGCTGGCATGGCCCCAATCTAAGGCGTTAATAGAGCGTAAGTCAAGCCTTAGCAAAAACCGATAAATGACGTAAATATGTGTTCCTACAGCCGCTTAGCGTATATCGATCACAATATCCGAGCGCCGCGCACCACCCGCCCGAAAATCATCGGCCGGCGCCCCCGCGGTAACGTGAAAGCAGAACCGCGCCTCGCCCTGCCGCGTGGGCATAGAATGAGGTTCGTGGTGGGGCGTCCACACATCGCCTTGGCGGTCCTCGCGGCACTGGCGGCGCTGGCCGGGCTGGCCGCGACGACCGAGGCGGCGCCCGCCGCGCCGATGACCGTCGGCGCCGCCGGCGCGACGAGAGGTAGAACGATGAGCATGACCCTGACTTCTTCCGCCTTCACCCACCAGGGAGAGATCCCGGCTCGCTACAGCTGCGAGGTCAAGGGCCGCGAGGTCTCGCCGCCTCTCTCCTGGAGCGGCGTGCCGGGCGCCGCCAAGAGCGTGGCCCTGATCGTCGACGATCCGGACGCTCCCGATCCCAAGGCACCGCAGCGGACCTGGGTGCACTGGGTGCTCTACGACCTGCCGCCCACCGCCGCCGGGCTGCACGAAGGCGTCGAGCCGGGCGACCTGCCACCAGGGACCCGCGAAGGCAAGAACGACTGGAACCGCACCGGCTACGGCGCGCCCTGCCCGCCGATCGGCCGGCACCGCTACTTCTTCAAACTGTACGCCCTGGACACCGTGCTGCCCGATCTCGGCCAGCCCGACAAGCGGCGGCTCGAGCAGAATATGGAAGGCCACGTGCTCGGCCACGCCGAGCTGATCGGCACCTACCAGAAGGCCGGCAAGCGCAGCATGCTCGGCGCGCTGCTGGACCGCTGACCAGGTAACCGCCGGCAAGCGTGCGGCAGCCAACCCGATGGACGTCTCCGAGGTACGCCGCGACTACAGCCGGGCCGCCCTCGACGAGCGCGACCTGGCGCCCGACCCGATCACCCAGGTTCGCGCCTGGCTGGCGGAGGCCCTGGCCGCCGATCCCGCCGACCCCACCGCCATGACCCTGGCCACCGCCGACCAAGAGGGCAGGCCGTCGGCGCGCGTAGTGCTGCTCAAAGGCTTCGACGAGCGAGGTTTCGTCTTCTTCACCAACTACGGCAGCCGCAAAGCCCAAGAGCTAGCCGCCAACCCCCAAGCCGCCCTGGTCTTCTACTGGCCAACCTTCGATCGCCAGATAAGGGCCGAGGGCAACGTAGAGAAGACCTCCCGCGCAGAAACCGAAGCCTACTTCGCGACCCGTCCAGTAACCTCGCAGCTAAGCGCCTGGGCTTCCCGCCAGAGCGAGCCAATAGCCGGCCGCGCCCCCCTAGAGCAGGCCCTGGCCGCCGCCGCCAAGCAATTCGAAGGTGCCAAGGTGCCTGCCCCCGACTTCTGGGGAGGCTACCGCCTGAATCCAACCTGGGTAGAGTTCTGGCAAGGCCGCAAGAGCCGCCTGCATGACCGGATCGCGTATCGGCGGAAAGCCGACGGAGCCTGGGCCATAGAGCGGTTGCAGCCGTGAGGGCTGTGGGTGAGCTGGCGGTTCAGGGTGAGGCGGTCTGGGCCTGAAAATGACCTGAATCCTTCTTCAGAGACCTGATCGCCCGAGGATCTTTCTAACCTCCTCATTGAGCGGACCAACGTCAGGAGTTGTCAACACCAAATCGATGCGGCCTGGAGTCCTTGTCGCCAGGACGCGAGCAATGGCTGGCTCCAAGTCGTCAGAAAAAGTCTCGATTTCTTTGATCATGTTGTCTACAAACCGGCCCATAAGTTCAACCAAGCTCCTCTGCTCTTCTTCAACTAGAAGATTCAAGAAGTCGGCCGACCAGCGGATCAAGGTGAGATAGATTTCGCCAAGTCTTTCCGCGACATAAACCAACTTCTCTGGATCGCCTGGGACTCCTGGGGGCCCAAGAGCGTCTGGTAGAGCAACCTCAAAGATCCTATCGGTCGCCTTGAGGAGCTGTTCTATCTGGTCCATCTTCTCGGCGCACCAACTTACTAATGCTCCTGCGGACGGAAAGCGAGTACGCTTAGCCATCGCGAGACCATAGTGAAGATCGAGTGATTTGCCTTCCATATCGGAAGCATGTCAATGATAGAGCGATGAATAAAGACATAGACCGGGATGCCCCTGGCGCGAGCCTTCGTGTATTCCATATTTGTCACTGACTTACCGTTCATGGCTACATGGCCGTACCTGGTGCCCACAATCAATACGAAGAGGTCAGCCTTCTGTTCTACGGCTTGCATGCAGTTCTCTATAGTATCGAGACTGGGGTCGACGGGGAAAGACTCATACTCAGAGAGAACTGGCTCAAGTCCAAACGACCGCGCAAAATCGCTAATATCAACGCGGACCTGTCGCAGATCGTAACATGTTGAGCTCACGAACAGATGTGGAGGACGACTCATTGTATATTCCTACTTTACGTGGCTGCTCGTTGCAGCAAGGCTGCCGTCGGGTTCGTGTCTGTCCCGCCGAGCAGCTTAGCGGACTAAAGCAGACCTCAGGTCGATGGGCTTCCCTGTTAGCACGGCGTAGAGCACGTCGGGGTCGAGGTCGGCGCCATTCGGCCACGATACGGTTCCCTGCTCGGGATCTACTCGCACGTTGGCGACTTCCCGAACATCTCGTAAGGGCTCAAAGATGCCTTTGAATTCGATCAGCTTCGACAGATCGACCTCGCCCTCGACTCCATCCTCGAAACGAAGGTAGAGCTTGTGGCCTCCTGCCGGGCGAGCTTCCACGATGTCCTTGAGCATGGCTTACTCCAAAGGAGCTATCCGCACCAGCGGCTCCTGCTTCCGCGCAAGCTCCCAATCGGCTAGAAGCTCGGCTTTGTGCAACGCCGCCCATTCCACGACAAGCCCGAGCACCCTTGGCGTCAGCTCTCCGTACAAGACGGTCAGTGATTCGATATCGATGATCGCCTTCAGCTCAGCATAGCGTGCGTGGAAGTGTGGCGGCGGATGATCGTTATAGTACATCAAGATGACGATCCCTAAGAATCGGCTGATCTCTGGCACCTTGCTCGTGTTCTCCTGGGTACGTCAAAAAAACGGGCGGCAATTCAGGCGGTGAAGCGCCGGCGATAGCAAGGCCGGTCGGCCTCAAGCTCCGCCTTGAGAATCGGGAAGACCTCTTCGTCATAGCCTGAGTCATCGGCGAGCCACTCGCGGAGGAGCTGGAGAGCGCGGGCGTTCCGAGCGCGAACGCCGCCGTCGAGATCTGCTTCCGGATCAGTAACTTGACGCTGGGTGGTCATATCCTCCTCGTCGGCTTACAAAGGGGCCGGCGAGGTCCAGCTCCAGTCTACACCCTGTGCCGGCAATGGGAGGTCGGTCCAGGGCCGTCAAGTCAAGCGGCGTAGGGGCGGGCGGCGGGGCGCAAGCCTTTCGGGTTGGCATCAACGACCAGCGTGGCGGGCCGCGTCTTGGCCAGCGAGGGAGAACCTGCGAGAATGCGTCCGGAGGGAGAACTGCGATGGCCAAGGTCGTCTTGGAGATACCGTCGGAGATCGTCGATGCCGTCAGGCTTCCTCCCGCCGAGATCGAGGCCGAGCTCCTCAAGGAGCTGGCTCTTGCACTCTACCGCCGCGGGGTTCTCTCACTCGGCAAGGCCCGCGCGCTGGCGCAGATGGATCGCTGGCAGTTTGAGAGCCTCCTCGACGAGCGCCGGATCCCTCGCCACTTTGCGGCGGCTGATCTCGAGGAGGATATCCGGCACGCCCTCGATGTGCCCGCGGTATCGACCGACTTGACGACAGCGGAGATCCTGGCCCTGGTCCGCGAAGGCCGGCGTCCGCGAAAGGTGGATGAGGAGGCGCTGGCGGTCCGCCAGAGCGCGCCGACCCGTCGCGGGAGGAACCCGCGCGGGAAGCCCTGAAGGACTGGAATCCTTTATCGCCTATGCACTGCCTTGTGGGCACAATCTCAGGGGCCTAACGTAACAGAGCCTTTCGACGTCTTCACTGTCCGCGAGCTCCACGACCGCGTGGATGACCTGATTCGCGCTGCCGAAGAGGGCAAGCTCTCGATCATCACGAAGCATGGCCGGCCCGCCATCCTGGCTGTACCTTTTGACGAACGTCTGCTCGCTTTAGGCGTCCACCGCGCCTTCGCGCTGCATCTCTATGAAGCCGGGCAGGTGACCCTGGTACAGGGAGCGAAGTTGGCCGGTCTCTCTGTGGAGGCGTTCATCGAGCTGCTCGGCCAGGCCGGCGTGCCGGCGGTGAGCTATCCCCCTGAAGACGTGGCTGGCGATCTCAAGATCGCGCGTTGACGGGACTCATCGCCGCCGAGGCCGGCCTGCGGCGGGTCGGGTCAAAGAATGCTTGCCACGCCGAAGTAGATGAATACATCGGCGGCCAGGTGCGCGGCGATGGCGGCTTCGAGGCCTCGCTTCCAGTAGAGCCAGCCGAGGACGATGCCGGCGACGCCGTTGAGGGTGATGGCCCTGAGGTAGGGATGGGGCACGTTCGGGAGGTTGCCTACGTGGGCCAGGCCGAAGAGAAGCGCGGAGACCAGGATGCTGAGCCAGATCGCTGGGGATTGCGACGACGGGCCGAGCCTGGAGAGCGCTAGCAGGGCGATCCAGGCGACCAGGGTGGCCACGATGAGGCGAAACGTGAGCTCTTCGGTGACCGCGGAGTAGACCACGATCAGGCATCGGACGAGGACGGGCTGCGCGCCCAAGGCTCGCACGTGTTCCTGGCTGACCCCTGAAAACAAGAGGAGATCGAGCCCCATCATCGTGCTGGCGGTGGCGACGCCTGCCAGCAGGTAGAGCCATAGGGACCGTACGAAGAAGTGCCGGAGGTCTTGCGTCGCTAGCGCGGAGTTCAGGGGCGTACCCAGGCCCAACCCGCGGGGTGGCCAGCGAAACTTGCTCAGGACGCGAGCCGGCATGACTACGCCCCCCAGGGATTGTCCGCGGCTCCCGCCGCCTTGCTGCCTAGACCACGTCGGCCAGACGCCAGACCAGGCCGGCGGGGGTGGTGACCCTGACGTTGCCTTGCGGGCTCTCGACCTGGACCTCGAGGGTGTCGCCGCGCTTGACGACCTTGACCTTGCCGGGGCCGCTCTCGACTGTGACCAGGACGCCGTCGGGAGCGGCGGCCAGGGCCCGGCAGGCGGCGCGCGCGGCTGGGCGCCAGGCGTGCAGGTCGGCCGACGAGTGATACCGACACGCCTGGTGCTGGCTGTTGAAGGCCGCCGCGTCGATCACTGCCGCGAGGAGGCCGGCTGGGACCGGCAGCTGCAGGCCGAGGGTGCCGTTGTGGTAGCGCTCGCGTAGCTCCACTCTCACCATCCGGCTGTGGGCAATGCTGTAAGCGAGCAGCATGCCGCTGCTCACGGCCAGCACCGCCGCGAAGACGGCGGCGATCAGCACGAACCTGCCAAATCTAGTCATGAGGCCCTCCTGCGCGCGGCCCCGCGCGGTCTCGCCGGCGGCTGCCGGCGGCTTTGCTCAACGCCCTTCCGAATCGCCGTCCACCCACATGCGGACGGTCTCGCGGCCGCCGTTGACGGTCACCAGCTCGCCCTCGCCGGTCCTGGCCAGCGCCGCGACGGCGGCCGCCAGGTCGAAGCGGTCGCCGCCGCCCTGGAGCAGCGCGTCGACCACCGGCACCGGAATGCGCACCACCACGTGCTTGGCATCCTCGGCGTGCCGGCGCCCGCTGTCCTCGGAGTCGTTGCGGTCCGCCGCGCGGATCAGCAGGTAGCCGCCGCTGCGCGCCACCCGCACCTTGGTGTGGCCCTCGTCAACCGTCACGTAGGCGGCGTCGGGCTGGCGTTGCACCTCCCGCCAGATGCGCCGCAGGTCTTGGACCGAGAGGTCGCGGCCATCGATCCGCAGCTGGCCGGCGGTGCGCGCTTCCTCGGGAATCAACGGTGTTGCCGCCTGGACCACCGACAGCGGCAGATTGATGCTCACCCGGCTGTCGTCGTTGCCGTCGTGTACCTTGATGTGCAGCCACAGGTCGGTCTTCGCCTCCGCTGCCGCCGCGCCCATCAATAAGAGGGCGATGCCCATCACGCTGTTCCACGTCATCACAGTCTCCTTGGCGCCGCCTTCGGGCGCCTCTGTAGACAGAACGATGACCTGGCCGTAAAGGTTTCACGAGCGCCCACCCTCGGCAGTGGCCGGCGGCGGAGTCTCAGTCCGGCCTGCCGCGGGTCAGGGGGTGGCGGGGAGGCTGTACTCGAATTCGTAGAAATGCTGGCCGCCGGTGATCTTGACGTCCATCTTGCCGGTGAGACCCACCAGCTGGCCGGTGGCGGAATCCGGCACCACGGTGACGTTCAGTTGCGGCGTGCCGCGCGTCATGGTCGCGGAATGTTGCATCACGAAGCTGCCGGTGCGCCCCTTGAGGGTACCGCTGACCCGCTCGATCATGACGTACGCCATCGAGCCCTCGACACTCGTCGTGGCGGTCAGCATCTCACCCTTGCTGGTCGCTTCGAGATCGCCGTGGAACTGCTTCTCGTTGGACATCCTGCCAAGGGTGGTCGAGTCGGCTTTGTCGTCCGGCGACAGTGGCGTCATCTTCACTTCGAACGGCCCAGTTGCATGCATCGTCATGACCGCCTCCTTCCGGACCGGCCCGGGGGCCGGTGCATGGGTCTGTGGAGATGCCGAGGATGCAGCTCCAAGGGACAGGCAGATGCCTGCGATGGATCCTGCGATGGCGCGAGATCGCTGCTTCATCGTAGCTCCCTCCCTCCGTTGCTGTCAGCTCGGGCCGCACGGGCCGGCCGCCGCGAGCCGTCGAAGCCCAACCTTAGCGGCTGCGCCGCCTGCGGGATTGAACAAACGCGACAGCCCCGAGCTTGACTCCCCGCTCTGCCTCCCGGACACTCTCGCCCATGACCGGCCGGGTCGGGCGCATCCCCGCGATCCTGCGTACGCTCACGCTCGACTCCGCGGAGTGGGCGACGCGCGGCGTGCTGCGCCCTCAGGCACAGCCGCCGGGAAGCCCGATGCGGTTCGCGCCCGCCGACGACCTGAGCGCCGTCGTCGATCTCTACTGGATCGCCCGCTGGGACCTGGCGCCCGACGAGACGAGGGTCGTCGAGACGCTGCCGCATCCGTGCGTCAACATCGTCGTCGAGCAGCAAGGGCGGTCGCTCGTTCACGGCCCGGTCAAGGGCAGGTTCTCGAGAACTCTCGCCGGCCGTGGCCAGGTGGTGAGCGCGCGGCTCCGGCCGGGCGCCTTCCGCGCCTTCAACCAGCGACCGGCCTGGCAGCTGGTGGACGCCGTGCTCGACTTTCCCGAGGCCTTCGGGGTGGCCAGCGGGCCCCTTGAGAGCGCGGTCTTCGCCCAGGCGGACGATCGGGGGATGGTCGGGGCTCTCGAGCAGTTCTTGCGCGAACGGCTGCCGGTGCCGAACCCGGCAGCGCTCGACCTCATCGACTGCATTGATCGTATCGTCGGCCGCATCGCCACCGATCGCGACCTCGTCAGGGTCGAGGACCTCGCGCGGGGGATGGCCATGGGCCGGCGCACGATCGAGAGGCTCTTCCGCGACTACGTCGGCCCCAGCCCGAAGCGGGTCATTCGCCAGTACCGCCTGCAGGCCGCCACCGGCGAGGCCGCGAAGGGCGGGGTGGCCAACTGGTCGCGACTGGCCAGCGACCTCGGCTACTCCGATCAGGCGCATTTCAACCGCGACTTCCGGGCGATTGTCGGCATGACGCCATCGGAGTTCGCGCGCCAGGCCTCGCCGCCCCGCCCCGCGCGCGGCCGCAGGCAGACGTAGGTGCTCCCCCCGTCGTTGCTCTCTCCGGCCACCAGGTCTGCGCCCACCGGACCCGCGGTTCTGCCGCCCCCACCCGGTATAGCATGGGCGGGCCGCGCCGCGCCGCCGGCGGCGAACGGGGAGCCGGCAGGCGATCCGCACCCCGATCGCGCCCCGGCGGGGGACGGGGAGGCCGCCAGAGCGAGAGCACCAGGATGGAGAGCGCATGATCGAGGCGGAGGCAAGACTGCGGGTGGTGATCGACCGGGTGCGGCCGGAGATCGACGGCGGCCGCTTCGCGATCAAGCGCATCGTCGGGGAGAAGGTCACGGTCGAGGCCGACGTCTTCACCGACGGCCATGACGCCCTGGGCTGCCTGCTGCTCTACCGCGACGAGCGCGCCGCGGCGTGGAGCGAGGTGGACATGGAGGCGCTCGGCAATGACCGCTACCGGGCGGAGCTCACCGTCGCCACCGTCGGGCGCTGGCGCTACACCGTGACGGCGTGGGTGCACCCCTTCAAGACCTGGCGCCGCGACCTGCGCAAACGGGTCGAAGCCGGCCAGGACGTCGCCCTCGATCTGCTCGCCGGGGCGGCCCTGATCCAGCAGGCGGCGGAGCGGGCGCGCACCGCCGGGCGCAAGGCCGACGCCCGCGTCCTGGCCGGCCTGGCGCGCTCTCTCGAGCAGGGGCGCGACCTCGAGGCCCGCCTGCGGCTGGCGCTCGACGACGAGCTGGCGCAGCTCATGGACCGCCACACCGATCGCGCCCACGCCAGCACCCACCACGAGCTGGCGGTGGTGGTCGACCGGGCGCGCGCGCGGTTCTCGAGCTGGTACGAGATGTTCCCGCGCTCGTGCTCGCCGGAGCCCGGCCGCCACGGCACCTTCCGCGACCTCGTGGCGCGCCTGCCCTCCGTCGCCGAGATGGGCTTCGACGTGCTCTACCTGCCGCCCATCCACCCGATCGGCTTCACCCATCGCAAGGGCAAGAACAACCGTCCGGTGGCCGAGCCCGACGACGCCGGCAGTCCCTGGGCGATCGGCAGCCCGGCGGGCGGGCACAAGGCGATCCTGCCCGAGCTGGGGACCGCGGAGGACTTCCGCCAGGTGATCGCCAAGGCGCGCGACCACGGCCTCGAGATCGCCCTGGACGTCGCCTTCCAGTGCTCACCCGACCATCCCTACGTGCGCGAGCATCCGGAATGGTTCCGCAAGCGTCCCGACGGCACCATTCAGTACGCCGAGAACCCGCCCAAGAAATACGAGGACATCTATCCCTTCGACTTCGAGTGCGAGGCGTGGAGCGAGCTCTGGCAGGAGCTCAAGAGCATCTTCGATCATTGGATCGGCGAAGGGATCCGCATCTTCCGCGTCGACAACCCCCACACCAAGCCTTTCGTCTTCTGGGAGTGGTTGATCGGCGAGATCAAGCGCGGCCATCCCGACGTCATCTTCCTGGCCGAGGCGTTCACCCGGCCAAAGCTGATGTACCGCCTGGCCAAGCTCGGCTTCACCCAGTCCTATAACTACTTCCCCTGGCGCACCAACCGCTGGGAGCTGACGCAATACTTCACCGAGCTCACCACGACCGAGATCGCCGAGTACTTCCGTCCCAGCCTGTGGCCGAACACGCCGGACATCCTCGCCGAACAGCTGCAGTTCGGCGGCCGCCCGGCATTCATGCAGCGGCTCATCCTGGCGGCGACGCTCGGCGCCAGCTACGGCATCTACGGGCCGCCCTTCGAGCTGCTCGAGAATCGCCCGCGCGAGCGCGGCAGCGAGGAGTATCTCGACTCCGAGAAGTACCAGCTGCGCCACTGGGACCTCGGGGCGCCGCACAGCCTGCGCGACCTGATCGCATTGATCAACCGCGTGCGCCGCGAGAACCCGGCGCTGCAGACCGACCGCGGCCTGCGCTTCCATGCCACCGACAACGAGCAGCTGCTCTGCTACAGCAAGTCGGCGGCGGCCGCCGACAACGTCATCGTCGCCGTCGTCAACCTCGATCCGCACCACGCGCAGTCGGGATGGCTCGATCTGGACCTCGCGCAGCTCGGCTTCGAGACCGGCCGGCCGTTCCAGGTGCACGACCTGCTGACCGGCGCGCGCTACCTCTGGAGCAGCGGCCGCAACTTCGTGCAGCTCGACCCGCAGCAGACGCCGGCGCATCTGTTCCGCGTCCGGCGCCGGGTGCGCTCGGAGCAGGATTTCGATTACTTCCAGTAGGTTTCCCATGCGGTGTGCGGAGATGCGATGAGTCGAGACGATGACACCCGGCGGCGCGGCGCGGGCGGCGATCCGCTCTGGTACAAGGACGCGGTGCTCTATGAGGTGCACGTGCGCGCCTTCGCCGACTCGGACGGCGACGGCATGGGGGATTTCCGCGGCTTGACGGGCAAGCTCGATTACCTGCGCGACCTGGGCATCACCGCCATCTGGCTGCTGCCTTTCTATCCCTCGCCGTGGCGCGACGACGGCTACGACATCGCCGACTACACCAGCGTCCATCCCGCCTACGGCACGCTCGAGAATTTCCAGGGTTTCCTCGACGAGGCGCATCGCCGCGGCCTCAAGGTGATCACCGAGCTGGTGATCAATCACACGTCCGATCGCCACCCCTGGTTCGAGCGCGCCCGCGCCGCCGCGCCGGGCACGCCGGAGCGCGACTTCTACGTCTGGAGCGACACCCCCGACCGCTACGCCGACGCGCGCATCATCTTTACCGACACCGAGACGTCGAACTGGGCGTGGGACCCGGTCGCCAAGGCCTACTACTGGCACCGCTTCTTCTCGCATCAGCCCGACCTCAACTTCGACAATCCTCGCGTGCACGAGGCGCTGCTCGCGGCGCTGGACTTCTGGATGGAGATGGGGGTGGACGGCCTGCGCCTGGACGCCGTGCCCTATCTCTACGAGCGCGAGGGCACCAACTGCGAGAACCTGCCGGAGACCCACGCTTTCCTGCGCCGCCTGCGCGCCCACGTCGACGCCCGGTTCCAGAACCGCATGCTGCTCGCCGAGGCCAACCAGTGGCCGGAGGATTCGATCGCTTATTTCGGCGACCCCGACCACGGCGCCGGCGAATGCCACATGGCGTTCCACTTCCCGGTGATGCCGCGCCTCTACATGTCGATCCGCATGGAAGACCGCTACCCGGTGGTGGACATCCTCGAGCAGACGCCGCCGATCCCGGCGAGCTGCCAGTGGGCGACTTTCCTGCGCAATCACGACGAGCTGACGCTCGAGATGGTCACCGACGAGGACCGCGACTACATGTACCGCGTCTACGCCCAGGACGCGCAGGCGCGCATCAACGTCGGCATCCGCCGCCGCCTGGCGCCGTTGATGGGCAAGGACCGCCGCCGCATCGAGCTGATGAACAGCTTGCTGTTCTCGCTGCCCGGAGCGCCGGTGCTCTATTACGGCGACGAGATCGGCATGGGCGACAACATCTACATCGGCGACCGCAACGGCGTGCGCACTCCCATGCAGTGGAACGGCGACCGCAACGCCGGCTTCTCGACCGCCAACCCGCAGCGGCTGTACCTGCCGGTGATCACCGACCCCGAGTTCCACTACCAGGCGATCAACGTCGAGACCCAGCAGGCCAACCCGCACTCGCTGCTGTGGTGGACGCGGCGGCTGATCGCGCTGCGCAAGCGCCACCGCGCCTTCAGCCGCGGCGACCTCGAGTTCCTGCACCCGGACAACCACCACGTCGTGGTCTTCCTGCGCCGCACCGCGGACGAGACGCTGCTGGTGGCGGCCAACCTGTCACGTTTCGTGCAGCCGGTCGAGCTCGACCTCGCCGCGCACGCCGGCGCCACGCCGGTCGAGCTGTTCGGCGGCACCGGGTTCCCGCCGATCGCCGGCGACCGCCGCTACCCGCTCACCCTGGGGCCGCATTCCTTCTACTGGTTCGCCCTCGGGCGCCAGCCGGTCCGCGCCCGGGTGGCGCGCGGCGGTGTGGCGAGCCGCGAGATGCCGGAGGCCGAGGTGCCGGTGGTGCTGCTGCCCGGCGCCGACGCCGACGCGGGAGCCGCCGCCGGCGCCGGAGCCGCCCCCGGCGCCGATGCTTGGCAGCGCCTCCTCGCCGCTCCCGGCAAGGCGGCCCTCGAGGCGGCGCTCGCCGCGCGCCTGCCCGCCTTCCGCTGGTTCGCTGCCAAGGCGCGCATCCTGCGCACGGTGACCCTGGCCGAGGCCATCCCGCTCGACGGCGGCGCCTGGCTGCTGCTCCTCGACCTCACCTACGAGCAGGGCGAGGCGGAACGCTATGCCTTGCCGCTGGCCTTCGCGCCTGGCGGCACCGGGCCGCGCGAGCCGCGCGAGGCGCGCGATGTTCGCGATGTCCGCGATGTTCGCGATGTTCGCAGCATGGTGGCGCGCGTGGAGCCCGGTGGGGCCGCGGCGGGCGGCGGCGGGGGAGAGGCTTACGGCGTGCTCTACGACCCGTTCGAAGACGCAGCTTTCGGCCGCGGCCTGCTCGCCGCGATGGCCGCCGGGCGGCGCTTCCACGGCCCGGCGCACGAGGTGGCGGCGTGGACCGACCCCGGCTTCGCCGAGCTCGCCGGCGCCGAGCCGCTGAGCGGCGCTCCAGAGATCGAGCCGCGGCCGCTCGGCGCCGAGCAGAGCAACACCTCGATCCGCTACGGCGATCGGCTGGTGCTCAAGCTCTTCCGCAAGCTCGAGCCGGGCATCAACCCCGACCTCGAGATCGGCCGCTTCCTGACCCGGTCGACCAACTTCCGCCACGTGCCGCCGGTCGCCGGCGGCCTGGAGCTGGGCGACGGCGGCCGCGGCCGCGAGCCGGTGACCCTGGCGGTGCTGCAAGGGTTCGTTGCCAACGAGGGCGACGCCTGGAGCTTCACTCTCGACGCCCTCGGACGCTACTTCGAGCGGGCCCGCACCGGCTGGGGGCGGGGAGACTTCGGTCCGGCGCAGGTGCCGGCGCGGCCGTTGCTCGAGCTGGTGGAGGTCGCCGGCGGCCCCCACCCGCCGGCCGAGCTCTACGAGCGCATCGGCACCTACCTGCCGGCGGTGCGCCTGCTCGGCGAGCGCACCGCCGAGCTGCACCTCGCGCTCGCCTCGGCGCCGCCCGACCACCCGGCATTCGCTCCCGAGCCCTTCTCGACGCTGCACCAGCGCTCGCTCTACGAATCGATGCGCACCACTGCCAGCCGTACCTTCCAGCTGCTCCGCCAGCGCCTGGACGACCTGGCGCCCGAGGCGCGCGCCGCGGCGGCGGCGGTGCTGGCCGCCCAGGACCTGGCGCGCGAGCGCTTCGCGCTGCTCCTCGGTCCGAAGGTCACCGCCACCCGCATCCGCACCCATGGCGACTATCACCTGGGGCAGGTGCTCTACACCGGCCGGGACTTCGTGATCCTCGACTTCGAGGGCGAGCCGGCGCGGCCGCTCTCGGAGCGCCGCTTGAAGCGCTCGCCGCTGCGCGACGTGGCCGGCATGCTGCGCTCGTTTCAATACGCCGCCTATGCCCGCCTGTTCGAGGAGTCGGGCAGCGGCATCATCCCGCCGCCGGAGGCGCCGATCTTCGAGAGCTGGGCGCTGTTCTGGGAGCGCTGGGTGTCGGCGGCCTTCCTCGGCGCCTATCTCGAGCGCACCGCCACCGCCTCTTTCGTGCCTGCCCAGCGCTCCGAGCTGGCCATCCTGCTCGACGCCTACGTGCTGGAGAAGGCGATCTACGAGCTTGCCTACGAGCTGAACAATCGTCCGGGCTGGGTGCGCATCCCGCTCGCCGGCATCCTCCAGATCCTGGGCCTGACGGGGACGGCGGCGGCGCCCGCCGAGCACACCGAGCGCACCGATCGCGGTCGGGTCGTGCCGCCGGACGCCGCCTCGAGCCAGCCGCGGCCGGTGGCGCCCGAGGCACCGCGCGGCCCGGGGCCGGAGCCGCGGGCCGAGGGCGGCCCGGAAGGCACCGGCCGATGACGGGGACGCGCCACGAGCGCGAGGTGCGGGAGCTGCGGGAATTGGCGCAGCTCTACGGCGTGCAACCCGCGTACTTCGACGTCTACGGCAACCACGTCGAGGCGTCCCCGGAATCGCTGCTGGCGGCGGCGTCTGCCTTGGCCGGCCCCTTCGAGGGCATGGACGACGTCGCCGAGGCGCTCGCGGCGCGCCGCGACGAGCTCGAGTCGCGGTTGATCGAGCCGGTGCTGGTGGCCTGGGACGGCCGTCTGACCGAGATCGAGCTGCGCTGCCCGGAGGCGTTGTCGGCGCCAGGGGCGCCAGGAGGGGCATCGGCGGTCGGCGCGCCCCCGGCGCACGGTGCATCGGCGGCGCACGGTGCCGTCGGGGATGCCCGCGCGTCCGGCGGGGGTCGCGGCGGCGGCGGTGCCCTCGCCTGCCACCTCGACCTGGAAAACGGCGAGCGCCGCGCCTGGACGTACCACGTCGACAGCCTGCCGGCGGCCACGCCGCGGATCCGCTGGCTGGCGCTGCCCGAGGCGCTGCCGCCCGGCTATCACCGCCTCGAGGTGAAGCTCGGCGGGCGCACCGCGCGGGCGTTGGTGATCGCGGCGCCGCTGCGCGCCTATGCCGGCGACGGCAAGCCGTTCTGGGGAGCGTTCCTGCCGCTCCATGCGCTGCGCACCGCGCGTTCGTGGGGCGCCGGCGACCTCACCGATCTCGGGGCGCTGGCGGAGTGGACGGCGGGGCTCGGCGGCGGGGCGGTGGCGACGCTGCCCTTGCTCGCCACCTTCCTCGACGTGCCGTGCGAGCCGAGCCCCTACGCGCCGGCTTCGCGCCTGTTCTGGAACGAGCTCTACCTCGATCCGCGCCAACTGCCGGAGGCGACGCTCTGCCCGGCGGCGCAGCGGCTGCTCGAGTCGACCGAGCTCGCGGCCGAGATGCGGGTGCTCGCGGCGCTGCCGCTGGTCGACTATCCGCGGGTCGCGACCCTCAAGCGCCGGGTGCTCGACGAGATGGCGGCGTGGTGCTACGCCAGCCCGGGTCCGCGCCGCCAGGAGCTCGAGCGTTTCGTCGCCGCGCGCCCCGAGCTTGCCGCCTACGCCGCCTTCCGCGCCGTCGGCGACCGCCGCGGCGAGAGCTGGCAGGCGTGGCCCGCGCGGCTCCGCGAGGGCAGCCTGGCGCCGGCCGACTACGACGCGGAGGACTACCGCTACCACCTCTGGGTGCAGTGGGCGATGGACCAGCAGATGGAGCAGGCGGCCGGCCACGCCCGGGGCGCCGCCTCCGAGAGCGCGGCTCGCTCCGGCACCCCCGGCATCCCCGGCGCTGCCGGCAACACCCGGCGGGCCGGCCTCTACCTCGACATGCCGCTCGGCGTGCACGGCAGCGCTTATGACGTCTGGCGCGCGCCCGACGTCTTCGCCGCCGGCGCCTCGGCGGGAGCGCCGCCCGACGCCTTCTTCACCAAGGGCCAGGACTGGGGCTTTCCGCCGCTGCGCCCGGACCGCCTGCGCGAGCGCGGCTACGATTACCTGATCGCCTCGCTGCGTCACCACCTCCGTCACGCCGGCGTGCTGCGCCTGGACCATGTCATGCAGCTGCATCGCCTGTTCTGGGTGCCGCGGGGTCTCGGGCCGGCGGGCGGGGTCTACGTGCGCTACCCGCACGAGGAGCTCTATGCCGTGCTGTCGCTCGAGTCGCACCGCCACCAGGCGCTGATCGTCGGCGAGAACCTCGGCACCGTGCCTCCGGAGGTGAACGAGTCGATGGCGCGCCACGGCGTGCTCGGCATGTACGTCGTGCAGTACGAGCTGGCGCCGGGCGGCGGCGGCCTGCAGCGCGAGCCGCCGCCGGACTCGGTGGCCAGCCTCAACACCCACGACATGCCGACCTTCCGCGGTTTCTGGGAGGGGCGGGACGTCGACGACCTGCGGGCACTCGGTTTCTTCGACGAGCGCCAGGCCTTCGAGGAGCGCCAGCGCCGTGACGCCCAGCGCCGGCAGCTGGTGGGCGCGGCGGCGGCGCGCTGGCCCGGCGCCTGGGACGGGCGCGGCGATCCCTACCCGCTGGTGCTGCGCGACCGCCTCGAGCACCTGGCGGCCAGCCCGGCGCGGATCGTGCTGGTGAACCTCGAGGACCTGTGGCAGGAGACCGAGCCGCAGAACGTGCCCGGCACCGGGCCGGACCAGCGGCCGAACTGGCGGCGCAAGGCGCGATTGAGCTTCGAGGAGATGACGCGGCGCCCCGAGGTGGCGGCGGCGCTCGAGCGCATCGATCAATTGCGGCGCGGCACCGCCGCGGAGCCGGCGCCGGCGCCGGCGAACGCCGGCAAGGGGGAAGCGTGAGCGATGAGGCGCCGGCGAAGCCGGCGAAAGCGGGCAAGGCTGACGCGGCGAGCTCGGGCAAAGGGGCCGACGCCGCGAAGGCGGGCAAGGGGGCCGACGCCGCGAAGGCGGGCAATGCGCCGAGCACGGGCAAGCCGGCGAGCGCTGGGAGCGAGGCGGACACGGCGAACACCAGGAGCGCGGCGGATGCAGCGAACGCGAGCCAGGGAGCCGACGCCAGGAGCGCGGCGGATGCAGCGAACGCGAGCCAGGGAGCCGACGCCGAGAGCGCGGCGGACGCGCCATTCCCTGCGATCACCGCCGAGGACCTCTACCTGTTCAACGAGGGCACCCAGGTCCGCCTGTACGATCAGCTCGGCGCGCACCCGGTCTGGGCCGGCGAGGGCGAGGAGCGCCGCCTCGCGGGCACCCGCTTCGCGGTGTGGGCCCCGAACGCCCGCTATGTGGCGGTGATCGGCGACTGGAACGGCTGGGACCGCGGCGCTCACCCGCTGGCGGCGCGCGGCGGCTCAGGGGTGTGGGAGGGATTCGTGCCCGGCGCCGGACCGGGAGCGCGCTACAAGTACCACATCGCCTCGCGGCACCGCGGCTACCGCGTGGACAAGGCCGACCCGCTGGCCTTCCACGCCGAGACGCCGCCCTACCAGGCCTCGATCGTGTGGGAGCTCGACTATGCCTGGGGCGACGCGTCGTGGATGGCGGAGCGCGGCGCCCGGCAGTCGCTCGGGGCTCCGATCTCGACCTACGAAGTGCATCTCGGGTCCTGGCGGCGCGTGCCGGAGGAAGGCAACCGTTCGCTCAGCTATCGCGAGGCCGCGCCACAGCTCGCCGATCACGTGACCCGCATGGGCTTTACCCACGTCGAGCTGATGCCGGTCATGGAGCACCCTTTCTACGGCTCCTGGGGGTACCAGGTCACCGGGTTCTTCGCGCCCACCAGCCGCTACGGCACCCCGCAGGACCTGATGTACCTGATCGACTACCTCCACCAGCGCGGCATCGGCGTCATCCTCGACTGGGTGCCGTCGCATTTCCCGAACGACGAGCACGCCCTGGCTTTCTTCGACGGCACGCACCTCTACGAGCACGCCGATCCGCGCAAGGGTTTCCAGCCCGACTGGGGGAGCCTGATCTTCAACTACGGGCGGCGCGAGGTGCGCAGCTTCCTGATCAGCAGCGCGCACTTCTGGCTCGAGCGCTACCACGCCGACGGCTTGCGGCTCGACGCCGTGGCCTCGATGCTGTACCTCGACTACTCGCGCCAGGCCGGGCAATGGTTGCCCAACATCCATGGCGGACGCGAGAACCTCGAGGCGATCGAATTCTTGCGCGAGCTCAACGCGGCGGTGTACCGCGACTTTCCCGACGTGGAGACGGTGGCCGAGGAATCGACGGCCTGGCCGATGGTGTCGCGCCCGGTGTACCTGGGCGGGCTCGGCTTCGGCTACAAGTGGGACATGGGCTGGATGCACGACACGCTGTCGTACCTCGCCCAGGACCCGATCCATCGCCGCTTCCATCAGAACGAGCTGACGTTCCGCGGCATCTACGCCTGGAGCGAGAACTTCGTGCTGCCGCTGTCGCACGACGAGGTGGTGTACGGCAAGGGCTCGCTGCTCGCCAAGATGCCCGGCGATCGCTGGCAGCGGCTCGCCAACCTGCGCCTGCTCTATGCCTGGATGTTCGCGCAACCGGGCAAGAAGTTGCTCTTCATGGGCGGCGAGCTCGCCCAGGAGCGGGAGTGGAGCCACGAGTCGAGCCTCGACTGGTACCTGCTCGACGGCGATCCAGCCCATACCGGCCACGCCGCGGTGGCCAGGTGGCTCGAGGACTTGAACCGGCTCTACCGCGAGCGGCCGGCGATGCACCAGCTGGACTGCTCCGCCGCGGGCTTCTCCTGGATCGACGGCTCCGACGCCGAGCAAAGCGTGCTGGCGTTCGTCCGCCAGGGTGAGGCGGGGACGGTGCCGGTGGTGGCGGTCTTCAACTTCACGCCGGTGCCGCGCGCCAATTACCGCATCGGCGTTCCGGGCGGCGGCTACTGGCGCGAGGTGCTCAACAGCGACGCCCGCCATTACGGCGGCAGCGGCATGGGCAACATGGGCGGCGTCGAGGCGGCGCCGCTGCCACTGCACGGCCGCAGCCATTCGCTCGCCCTGACGCTGCCACCGCTCGCGGCGCTGTTCCTCGAGAGCACTGCCGGAGATATCGCCGCCGAGGCGGCTGACCTGCGGCGCGCGGCGGCCACGGTCCCGGCGACGGCGCGACCGGAGGCGTCCGAGCCGGAGGCGTCCGAGACGGCCGCGACGTCCGAGCCGGCCGCGCGTCCGGAGTGACCTTGGTCTTACGCCCAATAACCGCGCTTCCACTCAGCCGCCAACAGCCGCTGCCGCCCGTGGATCGACTACGGCAGCGTATGACAAGACGGCTGTCGCCGAACCGGCTTTCAGCGGCGTCAGCGCAGGTAGCCCAAGGCGCGCAGCCTGGCCTGCTCCTCGGGCGAGAGGGAGCGGGCCGGGACGGCGTCGGCGCCGCTGCGCTGCGGCGCCCCCTGCAGCAGGGCGTGGCAGAGTTCGAAGCGCGCGTCCGCCGGCGAGAGGGGAGACCGCTCTCGCGGGTCGGACAGCAGGTCGAAGGACTGGAAGGGCGGCGCCGGTCGCGAGAAGCGGTCGATCCGGCCGAGGTTCTCGATGCACTTGAGGGTGCGCAGCCTGGCCGCCCTGAGGTGAACCGCGTCCGCATGGGTCTCGGCGAAGAGTGGACGCGGAGGGCGGTCACCGGCGCCGCCGCCGGCGAGCTGCAGAGGGATGCCGTCGAAGCCCGCTCCCTCAGTCGCCGCTCCCGCCAGCGCCGCGATCGTCGGGGCGAGGTCGACCAGGCTGACCGGCGCGGCAACTCGGGTGCCTGCCTGCAGCGAGCGAGGGGCTTTGACGATCAGGGGCACCCGCAGCACCTCGTCATACAGCGTCCGGCCGTGATCGAAGCCGCCGTGCTCGTAGAACTCCTCGCCGTGGTCGCTCAGCAGGACGATCAGGCTGCGGTCGTAGACCCCGAAGAACTTGAGGAGGTCGACGAAGGTGCCAAAGGCGCGGTCGGCCGCATGCACCTCGCCGTCGTAGAGGGCACGCAGGTGCTCGACCTCGGCACGGTTGCGGCCCAGGCCGCTCGAGAGAAAGTAGTTGGGGTCATAGAGCTCAGGACGCAGCGTCCCCGGGCGTTCCCGCGCAAAGCGGGCATCGTCCCCCCGCGGCCGGTAGAGCGCGTGCGGATCGACCGCGTGGAGGTAGGCGAAAAGAGGTCTCTCGGGGTGCCGGCGGCGCAGCAGGTGGTGCCACAGGAACCAGCGCGCGGTGTCCGATGGGTTCTTTTCGGTCTGGCGGATGTCCAGGTAGAAGCTCTCGAATCCCCGCTCCAGGCCGAAGGTGTCGCCACCTAGCAGCCACTGGGAGATCCCGAGGGTCTCAAAGCCCTGCCGCGACAGGACCTCTGGCAACCACGGGTGAAGGCCCTCGGCAAGGCGGTCGCCTGGCAGGACGACGCCGTGGTGGGAGGGATAGAGCCCGGAGAGGACCGCGAAGGTGGAGGGCAGAGTCCAGGAGGACGCGCTGAAGGCCCGCTCGAAGACCACTGCGTCGCGGCTGAACCGGTCGATGCGCGGCGAGGTCGGGCGCGGCGAGCCGTACACCCCCAGGGCGTCGGCCCGCAGCGTGTCGATCAGGTAGACGAAGACATCGGGTTTTCCAGGCTGCGGTCTGCCGGGGGGAACGACCTGGAACACCGGCAGGTCCATCCAGGCCGCATCGGCAGCGGCATCGGTACGCGCGCCGCCGTCCTCGACCTGCAGCAGAAGGCGAGCAGGCCGCTGGTCGCGGACATGGATCGTGAGAGCTTGCCCGCCCGCGCTCTCGGCGGCCCCGCGCCACAGCTGGTGGCGGGAGCTGTCCCAGCTCTCAAGGCCGACGCCGAGCTCGAGACCGTGGCGGGAGGTGTGCACGGCACCCAGCTTGAGGTGGATCTGCCGTGCCGGAGGCAGGGGAAGCGCCGTGGGCCGCCGGTGGAGAGGTAGATCCGCGCCGTCGCGCCCGGCAAGGGCCCCCGACCTGTCGTCGAGCTCTAGCGGCTCGCCATGGGGCACCACCGCCAGGACGTCGAAAGCGGCAGCCAGGGTGCGCGGGTCGGTACCCAGGCCGACCCTGGCGGGCACCGCCTGATAGGTGAAGTGCAGATCGAGGACGTTGATCGGGGAGGTGAGCGCCGACGGGGGCAGGGCGAAGCGCAGCTCGGTCCAATACCTTGGCATCGGCTGGCTCGCGAGCTGCTTGCCATTGAGGACTGGCGTCAGGATCTGCTGCGGCGCCCCCGGGTAGACGAGGGGCACGCAAATGGCCACGAAGTCGGCGTCCGGCGCCAGGGGCACTCCGAAGTAGATGCGCGCCGCTTGCTCGGCCCAGCCGATGCCACGGCGGCCGTCCGGCCAGCGTTCCTCCGGCTCCTGCCAGCCCGGCCCGAGACGGATGCTCCTGGGTCCACCCTCGAAGTTCTGCTCGAAGGACGACTGATCGGCAGGCACCAGCTGGGGGTCGAGGAGCAGCGATCCAGCGCTCGCCGTCGAGGCAGGCGCTGAGGGAGTCACCGACCCGGTGCAGTGCCAGGCGAGCGCCGCGACGAGCGCCGCGGCGAAGATCTCGATCCGATGCCGTGTTGGCCGGGAGATGGAACGTGGCTGTTGAGTCATCTTCAGGCTGCCGATGACGGCATCCGCGTGGCTATGGTCAGATAGACGGTGCCGACAGGCAGGTGGTTACACCTGATGTGGAGCCTGCCCGGTTGCACGTCGAGGCGCCGGCGCGGTGGAGCCTTCCGAGAAGCTTCCGAGACGTTGCAAGGAAGGGTAGTGCGGCCGCCTGCCCGACGATGCGACCCTGCGGAGCAGCAGCCGTCTTGTCGCGCCGGCCGCCGGCGCCGCCGGCCTTGCCGCCAGGCACACCGCGCTACCGGACCGACCGGGCCGGGATCTTCTTGAGCTCCTCGTGCATGCGGCGCTCCGCATGCCAGAGATCGTAGGCGTGCTGCATGCTCAACCACGGGGCGGCGCCGTTGCCGCAGAACTTGCCCAGACGGACGGCCATCTCCGGGCTGATGCCGGAGCGGCCGGACAGGATGCGGTGCAGGGTCTGGCGCGTCACCCGCAGCTGCCGGGCAGCGTCGCTCACCGTCACGTCAAGGGTGGGCAGCACCTCATCGCGGAGGATCGCTCCCGGATGCGCCGGCGGCCGGTGCGGGCGGCTCTGCGGCTTCTCGACAACCTTCCAGTAACTTCGCGATGATGGCATGGTCATCCCCCCCTCGGCGCGGCGAACCTTCCGCCCGCCTGCACGTATGTACCGTCAAGAGGTTCCGCAGTTCACTCTCCGCCGCCGCGACGGCCCGCGGAAGGCTGCGGCCACTCGCCACCAAGGGAGGTCTCATGGTCAGGAAACCGCTTCGTCTCTCGGCTCTCGGAGCGCCGCTCGCGGCCGCCGCCCTGCCCGCGGTTGTCGCGGTCGTGGGCGTCCTCGCGCTCCTCCTCGTCACCGGGCCCGCCGCGGCCCAGCTCGCCAGCATCACCGTGCCGCCCTCCGGCGGCAACCAGCGGGCGACGATCATCCAGGGGATCGGCATGGTCAAGGTGTCGATCGACTACAGCAGCCCGCACGTCCACAGCCCGGCCGGCGAGGACCGGCGAGGGAAGATCTGGGGCGGCCTCGTCCCCTACGGCATGGCCAGCCTCGGATTCGGCACCTGCGGCGACCAGTGCCCCTGGCGGGGCGGCGCCAACGAGAACACGGTGTTCACCACCACCCACCCCATCAAGGTGCAGGGGCAGGCGTTGCCGGCCGGCTCCTACGGCCTGCACTTCCTCCCCGACCGCGAGGAGTGGACGGTCGTCTTCTCGAAGAACTCCACCTCGTGGGGCAGCTTCTTCTACGACGCCAAGGAGGACGCCCTGCGAGTCAAGGCGAAGCCCGCCAAGAGCGACTACCACGAGGACCTGACCTACTGGTTCCGCGACCGCAAGCTCGATCATGCGACCGCGGTGCTGAGCTGGGAGGACCTCGAGCTGCCGCTCGACATCACGGTCGAGAACGCCAAGGACCTCTACGCGGAGAACATGGAGCGGGAGCTGCGCTCGAGCGCCGGCTTCACCTCGGTGGGGTGGGACATGGCCGCCAACTACTGCCTGACGAACAAGACCCACCTCGACGAGGGCCTGCGCTGGGCCCAGAAAGCGCTCGACGTCAACACCGTCGGCCAGGTGAACTTCACCACCCTCTCGACGCTCGCCGATCTCCAGGAGGCCAACAACTTGACGGCGGAGGCGAAGCAGACTCGCGCCAAGGCCCTCCACGACCCGACCGCCGGCCCCATCGATCTGCACCAGTACGCACGCCAGCTGCTGGCGCAGAAGCACACCGACGAGGCGATGGAGGTCTTCAAGCTCAACGCCAAGCTGCACCCGAACGCCTGGCCCGTCCACCTCGGCCTGGCCCGCGGCTACGCGGCCATCGGCCGCCACAAGGAGGCGCTCGCGGAAGCCAAGCTGGCGCTGCCGCAGGCTCCCGACGACGCCAACCGCAAGAACATCCAGGGCATCATCGAGAAGCTGGAGCAGGGCAAGGACATCTAGCGGGGAACTTTCGCGTCGGTCCCGGCGGCTGCCCGCCCGGGGCAGCGCACCTGTCCAAGCAGGGAGACGCCCCGGGCAGGGCAGGCTTCGCCCGGCCCGGGGCACGGTGGGTTGACTAGAGGCGCGGCTCAGCGACCGCGAATGTTGTTGATGACGACGGTCGGGCCGCCACAGGGGGCGTTCGGGTCGTCATCGTAGAGGATGCCGGAGACCCTGACCCTGTCGCCGGCCTGGTAGGCGCGCAGGTCGCCGTCCAGGGCGAAGACGTTGGCGCCGGTGTCGAGGGTCGGGCAGGCGCCGGCCGCCTCATGGAGCCTGCCGACGAGTTCCACGCTGCGGCGCGGGCCGTGGTAGACGTAGTGGCCGTTCCGGTCATAACGCTCCAGGGAGCGTTGGTCGCGGTCGTCGTCCCGATCGCGCCGCTCGCCGCCGAGCCGGCCGGTGCGCTCCGCGTACCGATAGAACGGTTCACCGTTGAGGTGATCGTAGCGGGTGGTGCGGTGGTAATCGTCACCCCACAGGGTCTGAACGAGCGTCACCTCGAAGCCGGGTGCGCCGCACCCCGGGTCAGGAACCAGGCGCCCTTCGAGACGGACGTGGTCCCCGGTGAGCATGCCTTCGGTGCGCCCGACGACCGAGTACACCCTGCCATCGTGCTCTCGCAGCATCAGGCAACCGCCGCTGGCGCTGAGATAGCCATCGACGTGGGCGACGCCGGGATAGGCGGCGTAAGACGTACCGGGTGTAAGGGCAAGGACGCCAAGGAACAACAGCGCCGGTCCCAGCACCCGGAAGCGGGATCGTCGTCGTGGTGTCAGGTAGGTCATTCTGAACCTCCTTCTGTCAGGTCTTCGAGGCCCGGCCGCTCGATCTTCTCGCGTCCGGAGCCTCATCCCTCCAAAAGGCAGCAAGCCGCCTGCCAGCTCGGCGCAAACCGGGCGTAATTACCGAATCGCCCGGATAACGTCGCTTCGGGGAGAGGCCATGCTTGGGGGCGAAGGACCGATGCGGGTCGGCAGAGATTCCTGGGGGGACCCAGCCGCGGCGGAGGAGTCGGGGGAGGGGGCAGCCTTGGAGGGGCTTCCGGGAGGTTTTAATCTCAAAGGCTGGATTATCCAGCTTCCAAGGCTGTAGAATCCAGCCGTGTGGATCGACCGACGCATGGCAGATCGGGTGCTCGCGGCGGCGCGGCAATTCCCGGCGCTGGTCGTGACCGGCGGGCGACAGACGGGGAAGACCACGCTCCTGCGACACCTGTTTCCGGAAGCGTCCTTCGCGTCGCTGGACCTGCCCTCGGCCGCCTATCAAGCGGACGAGCGGGGAGAGGAGTTCCTGGCCGGCTATCCGGAACCGGTGATCCTCGACGAGGTGCAGTACGCTCCCGGGCTGTTTCGCCACTTGAAAGTCGCGATCGACGCCGACCGGCCGCGGCGTGGCCGGTTCCTGATGACCGGTTCGCAGAAGTTCTCCCTGATGCGGGCCCTGTCGGAGAGCCTGGCGGGCCGATGCGCGGTGCTAGAGCTCGATACGCTATCGAGCATCGAGATCCTGGCGGCCTTCCCCGGCGAGACCATCCCGGTCGAGGACATCGTCTGGCGCGGCGGCTTTCCGGAGCTCTGGCGCGATCGCGAGATCGAGTCCCGGCTCTTCTACTCGAGCTTTGTCGCCACCTATCTGGAGCGGGATGTGCGGCTCGCCCTGCGGGTGGGAAGTCTCCGCGATTTCGAGCGCTTCCTGCGCGCCTGCGCGCTGAGGAGCGGCCGGTTGCTCAACCTGACCGATCTCGCCCGCGACGTCGGGATCGCGGGCACCACGGCGCGCGACTGGCTCTCGGTCCTGGAGGCATCGAGCCAGGTGGTCCTGCTCGAGCCTTACTTCGCCAACCCCACCCGGCGCCTGATCAAGACCCCGAAGCTCTACTTCCGCGACAGCGGCCTGCTCTGCTTCCTGCTCGGCCTGGAGAGCCCGGGAGCCCTCTCGTCGTCTCCCCTCGCGGGGCCGATCTGGGAGACCTTCGTCCTCGGCCAGATCCTGCGGGCGCGAGCGGGGGCCGGCTCCGCGGCCCAGGTCTTCTTCTGGCGCGACGTCCACGGCACCGAGGTCGACTTCCTGATCGAGCAGAACGGCCGGGTGCGCCTGATCGAAGTGAAATGGACGGAGACGCTAGCAGATCCGCGGGCCCTCCGGCCGCTCCTCAAGGTGCGCGACATGCTCGGAGATCAGGCCCTCCCCGAGCACTGGATCGCCAGCCGCACCCACCACCCGCATTCCCCGGCCAACACCCCTGGAGTGCGCTTGGTCAACGCGGCGTCGTTCGGCGGCTGGCTGGACGTTGGTGAGGACTACTGAGTCTCGCGAAAGACAGGGACGGAGCGCCTCACACGAAAGGCCCAATTCGTGGCCGCCCTACTCTCGTCGCGGTGGATCCGCAAGGCCATATTATCCCAAACGGCCTTATCCTTTAATAAGGATTCACCGATGCCGCCGCTAAGAAGGCCGACCTTAATATGAGCAGAAAGGCTGCCGAGGCGAACCCAATGAGCCCCGAGCCAGCTGAAGCCTCACGCGGGACCTTGAGCCGATGATAGGGATTGAACTGAACCTGCTGCTCACGATGCGGACCTGTCGGTCTGCCCAACCCGCGGCACGTAGTATCGGCACAACTTGAGTGTTAGCGAGTTGATTCCCGGGTCTCATCTTCGGGGTCTGGAATGACAGCCGTCGCCTCGATCTCGACTTTGGCTCTCGCTTCGAGCAGGGAGTGGACCACCAGCAGGGACATGGCGGGGTAATGGCGGCCCATGACCGCTCGGTAGGCCGCGCCGATGGCTTGCCTGGCGGCGAGATATTCTGCTCGGTCGGTCACGTACCAGGTGAGGCGCGTGACGTGGCGGGGCTCGGCTCCGGCGGCGCGCAGGACGGCGGCGACGTTGGCGAGGGCCTGGGCGGCCTGCGCTGCGATGTCGTCGCTCGCGAAGGTTCCGGTGCGGGGGTCCGAGCCCACCTGGCCGGCGAGGAAGAGCTGGCGGCCGCGGGCGGCCACGGCGTTGACGTAGCCCTGCGGCACCGGCCAGCCCGCGGGCTGGATGATCTCGAGCGGTGGGGGGGTGGAGGTCTCGGTGGCGCTCGGTGCGCTCGGATCGCTCGGATCGCTCGGATCGCTCGGATCGCTCGGAGCCAGGGGTGTCCCGCCCTCGGCTGGCGGCTCTGCGCTCACCTCGCTCCTTCCCGCAGCCGGAAGCGCTGCAGCTTGCCGGTCTCGGTGCGGGGGAGGGAGTCGAGGAACTCGATCCGGCGCGGGTACTTGTACGGAGCGATCTCGGCCTTGACGAACTCTTGCAGCTCCTTGGCGGTGGCGGGGTCTGGGGGGACTCCCGGGGCGAGGACGACGAACGCTGTGACCACCTGGCCTCGCTCGGGGTCCGGGAGGCCTACGACTCCGCATTCCTGGACCTTCGGGTGCTCCAGGAGCACTGCTTCGACTTCGGGGCCGGCGATGTTGTGGCCGGCCGAGATGATCATGTCGTCGGTGCGCGCCTGGTACCAGAAGTAGCCGTCCTCGTCCTGGATGTACGAGTCGCCGGTGAAGTTCCAACCGTCCTGCACGTAGAGCTTCTGGCGCTCGACGTTGTCGAGGTAGCGGCAGCCGGTCGGCCCCCGCACCGCCAGGCGGCCGATCGTGCCGGGCGGCACCGTGCCTCCGGCGTCGTCGACCACCTTCGCTTCGTACCCGGGGATCACCTTGCCGGTCGCTCCGGGGCGGATGTCGTCGCCGGAGGAGCTGATGAACATGTGCAGCAGCTCGGTCGAGCCGATGCCGTCGACGATCTTGAGGCCGGTCGCGCGGTGCCAGGCCTCGAAGGTGGCGAGCGGCAGGGTCTCGCCTGCCGAGACGCACTCGCGCAAGCTCGAGATGTCGTAGCGGTCGAGGATGCCGCACATCGCGCGGTACCCGGTCGGGGCGGTGAAGCAGACCGTGGCGCGGTGGTCCTGGATGCCTTGCAGCAGGTGCGGCGGCGTCGCCTGCTCGAGGAGCAGGGTCGACGCGCCGATGCGCAGCGGGAAGAGCAGCAGGCCGCCCAGGCCGAAGGTGAAGGCGAGCGGCGGCGAGCCGCAGAAGATGTCGTCGCGCCGCGGCCGCAGCACGTAGCGCGGGAAACAGTCGCTCGCCGCCAGCACGTCGCGGTGGAAGTGCATGGTGCCCTTGCCCTGACCGGTGGTGCCGGAGGTGAAGGCGATGAACGCGACGTCGCTGGCGGCGGTGTCGCAGTTGGCGAAATCGCCAGGCTTGTCGCGGGCGAGCTGCTCGAGGCTCTTCTCGGTCGCGAGACCAGTCCGATCCGCGCTGGCGCCCGCCGTGGCGCTCCCGGCTTGCCCAGCAGCTCTACGATCCGCCGGGCCCGGACCGCCGACCTCTGCACTGCCTGCGACGAAGGTGCCGCCGCCGGCGCCTTCAACGTTGGCGCTGCCGCTGCCGGCGCCGCCGATGCTGGTGGCGCCCGCCAAGCCGGCGCCGCCCAGGAACCGCACCACGCGTGCTCCGGCGCGCGGCTCTCCCGCCGCGGTCGCGCTCATGGCTTGCTCGCAATCGGCGGCCACCCGCGCGTCGGTCAGCGCCAGCTGGATCTGGGCTTTGTCGGCGATGAAGGTCAGCTCGCGCACCCGCAACAGCGGCATCGTGGTCACCGCCACCCCGCCTGCCTTGAGCACCGCGAACCAGCAGGCCGCGAGCATCGGCGTGTTCGGGCCGCGCAGCAGGACGCGGTTGCCCGGCACCACTCCGAGATCGTCGACCAGCGCGTGCGCGACGCGGTTGGCCGTCTCGAGCAGCTGGCGGTAGGTCCAGCGGCCGCCCGGGAAATGGATGGCGATGCGCTCGCCGTCGCCCTCGGCGACGCGGCGGTCCAGGAGCTCGGCGGCACAGTTGAGACGCGCCGGGTAGGCGAGCTCGGGCAGCGCGTCGTAGCTCATCCGCGGCCACAGCTCGCGGGGCGGCAGGGCGGCGCGGCAGAAGGGATCGCGGTGGGCGCTCCGCTCGCCGTCGCCTGGCGCGGCGGCGGCCCGCGCCACCGGTGCTGCCGGCGCTGGATCGCGGTGAGCACTCCGCTCAACGTCGCCGGGTGCGGCTGCGACCGGCGCTGCCGGCGTTGCCGGCGGTGAGTCGCGGGGTGCGCTCGCGGGTGGCTCTGCCATCGCTCAACTCTCCACGGGGGCCGGGCTCCGCTCGGCGAAGCCGGTTGGGGAGGAGGCGGCTTTGCCGGAGCCGGCACCGTGCGGATTCTCGCCGGAGCCAGCGCTCGCACCGGCATCGCCGGCTCCGGCTCCAGCGCTCCCATTGGCATCGCCGGCGACGGCGGCTTCGGCCGCCAGCACCTGCCCGGCGATGACCAGGCGCTGGATCTCGCTGGTGCCCTCGTAGATGCGCAGGGCTCGCACCTCGCGGTAGAGGCGCTCGACTGGCGCGCCTGCCAGCACGCCGCGCGCTCCGAGCAGCTGTACCGCCTCGTCGATGACCCGCTGCGCGGCCTCGGTCGCGAACAGTTTCGCCATCGCCGCCTCGCGGGTGACGCGCGCGGCGCCGCCGCGGTCGCGGGCCCAGGCCGCACGGTAGACGAGCAGGGCGCTGGCGTCCACCGCCGTCGCCATGTCGGCGAGCTTCGCCTGGGTCAGCTGGTGGCCGGCGAGCGGCTGCCCGAACACCTCCCGCCGCCGCACGTGGGCCAGCGCCTCGTCGAGGGCGCGCCGCGCCAGGCCGAGCGCCGCGGCGCCGACCGTGGGACGGAAGACGTCGAGAGTGGCGAGCGCCACCCGCAGCCCGCGCCCGGCCTCGCCGACCAGGGCGCCGGCGGGCACGCGGCAGCCCGCGAGCTCCAGGGTCCCTAAGGGATGCGGCGCGATGACGTCGAAGCGCTCGCCGATGCGCAGGCCGGGACGGTCGGCGTCCACGACGAAAGCGGCGTAGGAGCGCTCGCCGCCCTCGGGCAGCCGGCAGAAGACGATGTAGAAGTCGGCGATGCCGGCGTTCGAGATCCAGCATTTCTGGCCGTCCAGCACGTAGTCGCCGCCGTCGCGCCGTGCCGTCGTGCGCATGGCGGCGACGTCCGAGCCGGCAGCCGCCTCCGAGAGGGCGAAAGCGGCGATGGCCTGCCCCGCGGCCACCCGCGGCAGGTACTCGCGGCGTTGCGCCTCGGTCCCGAAGAGCGACAGCGGACCGCTGCCCAGGCCCTGCATGGCGAAGGCGAAATCGGCCAGTGCCGAGCCGCGGGCGAAGGTCTCGCGCAGCAGGCACAGGGTGCGGACGTCGAGCCCGGCGTGCCCCGAGGGCTCCGGCCGCTCCGGGTGACCGGGGCGCTCCGAGCGCTCCCGCTCCGAGCGTTCCCGCCCCGAGCGCTCGGGTCTCTCGAGGCTCTGGTTCTCGCCGCGCTCCGGGCCTCCCGGACGCTCCGCGGCCGGCACCACGTGGCGCAGCCAGCCGGCCTCGCCCAGCCGCCTCACGATGGCGCGGCACGCCTCCCCGGTGTCACCGCCGCCGCGCTCGGGCTCCGGCAGCGCGGCGCCCTCGCGGCGCCACCAGTCCTCCGCCTGCCGCGCCAGCGCGCGGTGACCGTCGTCGAAGAAGGGCCAGCCGAGGAACGAGGTGTCGGCCATGCGTTTCAGTTGCCTTTGAAGACCGGCTTCTCTCTGGCGATGAAGGCTCGGTAGGCGCGAGCGAAGTCCTCGGTCTGCATGCACAGGGCCTGGGTCTGCGCTTCCGCCTCGATGGCCTCGGCGAGCCCCATGCTCCACTCCTGGTGGAGCGCCCGCTTGGTCATGGCGTGGGCGAAGCTCGGTCCGTTCGCCAGCTCCGACGCCAGCGCCCGCGCCTCCGGGAGCAGCGCTTCGGGTTCGACCAGCCGGTTGTAGAAGCCCCAGCGCTCGGCCTCATCGCCGCCCAAGCCACGGCCGGTGTAGAGCAACTCGGCGGCGCGTCCCTGGCCGACGATGCGCGGCAGCATGGCGCAGGCCCCCATGTCGGCGCCGGAGAGGCCGACCCGCGTGAACAGGAATGCCACCTTGCTGCGGGCGGTGCCGAGACGCAGGTCGGCGGCCATCGCCAGGATGGCGCCGGCGCCGGCGCAGGTGCCGTCGACCGCGGCGATGATCGGCTGCGGGCAATCGCGCATCGCCTTGACCAGCTCGCCGGTCAGGCGGGTGAACTCGAGCAGCCGGTCCGTGCGCCCGGCCTCCTGCCACGCGATCAGCGGCCCGATGATGTCGTGCACGTCGCCGCCCGAGCAGAAGTGGCCGCCGGCGCCGGTCATCACGACCGCCCGCACCTGCTCCGCAGGCGCAGGCCGGCGCAGCGCCTGGAACGTGTCGGCCAGCTCGCGATAGGACTCGAAGGTCAGCGGGTTGCGCCGCTCGGGGCGATCGAGCGTCACCACGGCGACGCGGTCCGCCACCTCCCAGCGGAACTGCCGCGGCCGGATCGGCGCCTCGCCGGCGGCGCCGCCCTGGTCACTGCCGGCACCGCCGCCATCCTCGCGGGTCTCGGCGCCGCCCGGCATCAGGGCTTCCGTCATCGTCAGACCTCCGCTGGCGCTCATCCAGCGCCTACCGCGCCGCTTGCTCCACCGCCGCTAAAACCGTGCTCGAGTCGGCCAACTCGTCCTGCTGCGGCCCGGCGCGGGCGCGGGCGAGGGCGCGCTCGAGCTGGCTCTTGCCAGTCAGATACTGCACCGGCCAGGGTTGCTCTGAAAACCCCAGCTCGGCGGCGGCGCGAAGGGTCCAGTGCGGGTCGGTGAGGTGCGGGCGCGCCAGCGCGCAGAGGTCGGCGCGGCCGGCGGTGACGATCGCGTTGACCTGGTCGGGCTCGGTGATGTTGCCGACCGCGATCGTCGGCACGCCGGCCTCGTTGCGGATGCGGTCGCTCCACGGGGTCTGGAACATCCGGCCATAGATCGGCTGCGCCGCGGCGGCGGTCTGGCCCGTCGAGACGTGGAGGATGTCCGCGCCGGCCTGGTGGAAGGCCGCCGCCGCCGCCACCGCCTCCTCGGCGGCGAGACCGTCCTCGACCCAGTCGGTGGCCGAGACGCGCACCGACATCGGCCGCGCCTCCGGCCACGCGGCGCGCATCGCGGCGAACACCTCGAGCGGGAAGCGCAGGCGGTTGGCGAGCGCGCCGCCATACGCGTCGCGGCGGCGGTTGAGCACGGGGGTGATGAAGCCCGACAGCAGGTACCCGTGGGCGCAGTGCAGCTCCAGCATGTCGAAGCCGGCGGCGACCGCCATGTGGGTGGCGCGCACGCACTGCGCGAGCACCTCGTCCATGTCGGCGCGGGTCATCTCGCGCGGCACCTGCATGCCCGGGCGATAGGCGACCGGCGAGGCCGCCATCACCTCCCAGCCGCCGCTCGGCAGCGGCTCGTCCATCCCCTCCCACATCAGCTTCGTGGAGCCCTTGCCGCCGGAGTGGCCGAGTTGCAGGCAGATCGCCGCCCGGCTCCGCGCGTGCACGAAATCGACGATGCGCCGCCAGGCCGCCACGTGCGCTTCGGCATACATGCCGGTGCAGCCCGGCGAGATCCTGCCTGCCGGGGAGACGCAGGTCATCTCGGTGACGATCAAGCCGGCGCCGCCCAGGGCGCGGGCGCCGAGGTGGACCAGGTGGAAATCGTTCGGCGCGCCGTCCTCGGCGCTGTACATGTCCATCGGCGACACCACCACGCGGTTGGCGAGCGTCAGGCCGCGCAGGCGGAAGGGCGTGAACATCGGCGGCGGCGGCGAGCCAACGGCCGGTGCGGCAAGCAACCCCGCCGGGGTGGCCACCGGCTCGGCTGGTGCGGCACCGGCGCGCCCCGCGAACCAGCGCTCGACGCCGCCCAGGTAGGCGCGGTCGCGCCGGCGCAGGTTCTCGTGGCTGACGCGCTGGCTGCGGGTGAGCAGGCTGTAGGCGAACTGCTCGGGCGCGAGGCCGATGTAGCGCCTGACGTTCTCGAACCACTCCATCGAGTTGCGCGCCGCGTTCTGCAGCCGCAGCGCCTCGAGCTTGCGCTCCGCTTCGTAGGCGGCTAAGGCCGCCGCGAGGCACGGCCCGGCGTTGTCGGCATGGGGGGCCTGTTCGGCGTGGAGGGCATGGGGGGCATGGTCGGGCGCGCCCGGGAGGAGCTCGGCGCCCGCGGCGCTCGTGGCGCTCGCAGGGAGGCCGGCCGCGCCGAGCGCCCGCGCCAGGGCGATGGCGTCTTCCATCGCCAGCTTGGTTCCCGAGCCGATCGAGAAATGGGCGGTGTGGGCGGCGTCGCCGATCAGCACCACGCGGTCGTGATACCAGTGGGCGTTGCGCACGCGGGTGAAGCTCTGCCACGGCGCCGCCCGCTGGTGCGGCGGCGCGTTGGCGAGCAGCGCGTGCCCGTCCAGCCAGGGCGCGAACAGCCGTTCGCAGGCCGCGACCGTGCCGTCGAGGTCCAGCCGGTCGAAGCCGGCGGCGCGCCAGGAGGCCTGGTCGCACTCCACGATGAACGCCGAGTGGCGCTCGTCGAAACGGTAGGCATGGGCCTGAAAGACGCCGTCGATGCCGCCAGGGCGGTCGACGAACAAGAAGGTGAAGGCGTCGAACAGCCGCCTGGTGCCGAGCCAGACGTACTTCGCGGTGCGCACGTCGAGATCGGGCTCGAAGTGCGCGGCGAGCTGGCGGCGAACGACGCTGTTGACACCGTCGGCGGCCACCACGAGGTCGGGCCGGCCACCGAGCCCGAGGTCCGGATCGCAGAGGTCTTCGAGCCCGCGCACCTCGCGGTGGAAGTGCAGGGCGACGCCGAGCCCGGCGGCGCGGCGCTGCAGGATGGAGAGCAGGGTGCGGCGGGCGATGCCGCTGAAGCCATGCCCGCCGGAGGTGATCACAGAGCCCCTGACGTGGATGTCGATGTCGTCCCAGCGCGCGAAGTGATCGCTGATCTCGCGGCAGGTCTCGGGATCCGCGGCGGCGAAGTTGGCGAGCGTCTGGTCGGAGAAGACCACCCCCCAGCCGAAGGTGTCGTCGGGGCCGTTGCGCTCCAGCACGGCGATACGGTGCGCCGGATCGGCCTGCTTCATCAGCAGGGCGAGATAGAGCCCGGCTGGGCCGCCGCCGATGATCGCGACGTTCATGGGGAGGCCGGCAGGAGGGCCGGCGGGCAGGCCGGCAGCAGGGCCGGCGGGCAGGCCGGCGGCAGGGCCGCGCAGCGGCAGGTCGTCGTCACCTCGGCGATGCTAGCACGCGGTATCGGTGGGCAGCGCCTCTGGTGCGCCGCTTGCATCCGTCTCCGCGGCGTGCCGCGACAGATCCTCTCCACCTATCGCGTGCAGCTGCGCGCCGAGTTCGATTTCGACGCCGTGGCGGCGGTCGCGGACTACCTGTCGGCGCTCGGCGTCTCGCATCTCTACTGCTCGCCGTACCTGCAGGCCGCCGCCGGCAGCACCCATGGCTACGACGTCGTCGATCCGACGCGGGTCAGCGAGGAGCTCGGCGGCGAGGCGGGGCCACTGCCGGGCCGCCGGCCTGCTGGGGCGATTCCCCGTGGCGCTCCTGTCGTGGGTGGCGGCCGGGGAGGGAGGGCGACCTCAGCGAGGCCGGCGGATGAAGGAAACGCCTCATCGATTGTTCCATTCGCAACGTTAGCTGTGCTCGCCGTATAATCGGTTGGAACAGAGAGACCTGCTTGGAGAGCCCATGAACCGACGCACTCTGCCATTCGTGCTCATCCTGCTGCTTCCTGCCGCGGCGCTGGCTCAGAGCAGCCAGCGCGGCCAGCACCTCGGCGTCTATACGCCGCCGGAGGACGCCGCCGCCATCAGCGCCGCCCGGGCGGCAGCCGCCGCCGCGGCCGCGGCGGCGCCGCGCATCGCCGAGCGCTACGGCTTGGCGCCGCTGGCCGAGTTGGGCGACGCGACGGTCGAGGCACCCGACCGCATCGCGGCGATGCGCGCCTGGAACGAAGCCCATCGCCTTCCCGTGCACAACGGTTTCGAGCGGCCGCTTCGGGCGCCACGCCAGGTCCAGCTGACCGCCGGCCTGCTGGCGGCGAGCTCGGTGGCCGAGCACGCCGGCGGCCTGGCGATCCAGAGCTCGTTCGACAAGCTGGCCTGGGGCGGGATGGTGCGCGTGGCGAACGCCTACCGCCTGCGGCTGCATCTCTCCCGGATGAGCCTGCCGGCCGGCGCGCGGCTGTGGGTCACCGGCAGCGGTTACACCGCGGGCCCATTCGGCAGCGAGTTGATCGGACCTGACGGCGGCATCTGGACGCCCAGCGTTGCCGGCGGCGAGGTGGCGGTGGACGTCGAGCTGCCGGCAGCGGCGCTCGCCGGCAAGGCGCATTTCGGCTTCGCCGTGGACAAGGTGCTCGAGCTGTTCGACCTGGGAACGGTCGACACGGCGGCGCCCAAGCAGGGCCTCCAGTGCAACCTCGACGCGAGCTGCTACAGCGCCAGCGACTTCCCCGCCATCGACAGCGTCCGGCACGCGGTCGCCATCATCTTCTTCAACGACCACGGCCAGGGCGGGCAGTGCACCGGCCAGCTGCTCAACAGCAGCACGCCCGGCGTCCCCTACATGCTCACCGCCAACCACTGCATCTCGACACCGAATGCGGCGGCCTCCCTCGAGGCGGTATGGGACTACCGCACGCCGTCGTGCAACGGCCCCGCCCCGAGCCTTGGCACGCTGCCACGCAGCAACGGCGCCACGCTGCTCGCCACCGGCGCCGCCGGCCCCCAGAGCGACTTCACGCTGATGCGCTTGAACGCCGTCCCGGCCGGACGCAGCTTCCTGGGGTGGAATACCGACCCCAACGCCACCGCCGCCGGCACCCTGCTCTATCGCCTGTCGCATCCCGAAGGCCTGCCGCAGAACTACGTGGTCACCAGGTCCGACTCGACCACCCTGAGCTGCGACGGGATCCCGCGGCCGGAGTTTCTCTATTCGGACCAGGTGACGGGAGGGACTTTCGCCGGCAGCTCGGGCTCGGCGGTCCTGCTCGCGAACGGCGAGGTGGTGGGCCAGGAGTTCGGCGGCTGCGGCAGCGACAACGACTGCAGCCCGTTGCAGTTCACCGTCGACGGCGCCTTCGCGTTCAGCTTCCAGACCTTGCAGTCGTTCCTGCAGCCCAGCAACGTGGGCGTCTGCAAGCCCGACAAGTTCTCTCTCTGCCTGCTGGGCAAGCGCTTCAAGGTGCAGGTGTCCTGGACGAACCAGTTCGACGGCTCCTCCGGCGGCGGCATCGCCATTGCCTCGACCGGCAGCACCGGGTTCTTCTACTTCACCGACCCGTCGAACTACGAGTTGATCATCAAGATCCTGCCCTTCGCTCCCGTCGTCAAGGTGTTCTACGGCGAGCTCACCAACCTGCACTTCACCATCACCGTCACCGACACCAGCAACGGCGCGGTGAAGACCTACCAGAACACTTCCGGCGACTGCGGCGCCATCGACGAGAACGCCTTCACGACGAGCGCCGTCGCGTCCGTGGCGGGCGCCGCCCCCGTAGCGGGCACCGCGATCGAGAAGCGCGGCACCTGCGCGCCGTCCAGCAACACCCTCTGCCTGCTCAACCGCCGCTTCGCGGTGCAGATGACCTGGATGAACCAGTTCAACGGCGCCAGCGGCGCGGGAAGCCCGCGCAGCCTCAGCGACCAGTCAGGACTCTTCACCTTCACCGACCCGACGGACGTCGAGCTGGTGATGAAGATGGTCGATTTCGGCGACCGCACCGCCTTCTTCTACGGCGCCCTCTCCGACTTCGAGTACGACATCACGGTCCAGGACACGATCGGCGGCACCACCAAGACCTACCACAACCCGGCAGGAACCTACTGCGGAGGCCTCGACAACACAGCATTCCCGCCATAGCCCGGATTCCCGAGGGCTAGGAGCCCGTCTGAGTCAACGGCGGCCGAAGAGCCCGGTGGCCGTAGGGGCGAGCAAGGGCCGCCGCTGGCCCGGCCGGGGGGAATGCCCCGAAGGCGTGCGAGCTAGGCGACCGACAGCGGTAGCCGGAGCGTCGACCCGCCTGCCTCCTCGAACCAACCGATCCCTTCCAGCACCAGATCGAGCTCCACGACGTAGGCTCCGGGCTGGCCGGGGACCTCGATGTCGAGGGTCAGCTCGACCCGTTCGCCGGGCGCCAGATCGTGGGGCAGCACGGCGAAAGCGAAGTCCCAGGCGACCTCGGTCTCGTCGGCGCGCAAGAGGTGCGATCCCAGGCGCACGGCCCCGCGGCCCGTGCCAGCCTCGCCGCGGGCGCTCCAGACGGCGGCGCCGATGTTCTCGACCGCAACCCGATAGCTGGGGCTGGCGGCGCCGTCCGGAGCCGCGACGGGACCAGCGACCGGAGCGAAGGAGTTCGGACCCGCGACCGGGGCCGCGAGAAGAGAGATCTCGGCCGCGAAATGGGCCAGCGCGAGCCGCTCGTCTCCCGGCCCGCCTCGCCGGCAGACCAGCACGGCGCGCGCGCCGAAACGCGCGGCCACCTCGACCTCCGCGAAGCCCGCCGCCCGCAGCAGCGCTCTCGCCGCGCCGGGCGAGGGGACGAACCAGTTGGCGACCGCCTCCTCGATCCCCTGCTCGTTGTGGACGCAGGCCAGCCTGTGCAGCGGCCGGCCGGCGAGGGTCGCCACGGGGAGTTCCGGGATGAGCTCCGGTGGGCGCGCGCGCGACGGGTCGATCGGGTGCGGCGGACCGATCGGTGAAGGAGGCGGCGGCTCGGGCAGGATCTCCGTCTCCAGGATCAGGACACCGCCGGTGACGGAGAAGAGCTTCTCGAGCGCCAGGACGAGGTGCTTGCAGTGATAGATGAGCCCGAGGGCGAGGACCACGTCGAAGCGGCCGAGCCGCGCCGGGCTGAGCTTGTAAACCGACTGCCTGCGGAGCTCGATGTCCAGGCCGAGCGCCCGCCGCACCAGCAGCGCCTGGCGGATCTCGTGCTGCCGCGCGTCGACGCCCAGCACTCGCGCCGCACCGAGCCGCTTCGCCTGAACGCTGTAGAAACCGGCGCCGCAGCCGGCGTCGAGCACCGACTTGCCGGCGAGGTCCGGCGGCAGGTGACGGCGGACGACCTCCCAGGTACCTGCCGGATGGTCGGCCGGCTCGGTGCCGGCGCTCTCCCGCTTCGTCCACACGCCATGCGGCAGCTCGATGGCATGGAACCACGGCCGCAAGCGCTCGACCGCCGCGGCGAGATCCTCACGCGTCATGCCGATCGTCGGCTCGCTGCGCTCGGGCATCTTCGATCGCATCGATTACGCGGCTCGCTGCGCTAGCGCATTTTTGTGCGCATGAATGCGTGCGTGCGGGAGCCATTATGCAACACGGGTGAGAGCATGCACCGATCACCCTACCGGAGCCGTCGGGCCGGGGGTCTCCGGGCTCCTGCGCCAGTCGTCGACCAGGTGCCGGCGCACCTCGGCGAGAGCGCACGCCAGGACGATCAGCAGCGGCACCACCGATTGCAGCAGGAAGCGCTCCCAGGTCACCGACGCCAGGAAGGCGGGCTGCGGATGGATCGAGCAGGCGGCCCAGGCGATGGCCGGCGGACCCGCCGCGGCGGCCAGATAACTGCGGACGCGCGGGTGGCGCAGGGCGCGGCGGCCGGCGAGCAGGGCGGCCGGCACCAGCCACCAGAAGCCGGCCCAGTGCCCGAAACGATTCATCTTGTCGATCATCACCGGCACGAACGCGGCGGCGTTGGTGACGATGCCCGGCCAGACGTGGCCGGCCTGCATCAGCTCCGGATAGTTCTCGTCCTGACGATTCGGGATGCCGGCGCGCCAGGAGGCAAAGAAGGCCAGCGCCAGCATCACCGGCGCCACGGCGGCGGCGAAGCGCCAGGCGACGGCTCGCGACGGATGGCGAAGAGAAGCGCCCGCCGGCCCTCCCGCGCGCCAGCCGAGCGCCAGCGCCAGGCAGGCGAGCACCGCGCCTTCGTTCTTGGTGAGCACCGCAGCGGCGAGGAGCAGCCCGGCCGCAACCGCCAAACCGGGATCGACGCGCGGCCGCGGCCCGAGCAGCAGCACCAGAGCGGCGCCATAGAAACAGGCCAGCGGCAGGTCGCTGTAGGTGCTCTCGGCGCCGCCTTCGCCGTAGAGGAAGAATGGCGCGGCGGTGGCGGCGAGCGCTGCCAGGGCGCCGGCGGTGCGGCCGGCGGCGCGGCGCGTGCCGTCGTAGATCAGCAGCAGCAGCGCCGGCAGGAAGGCGGCGTAGACGGCGCGCGGCAGCGGGGAGTCGGGGTCGGCGCCGAACGCCTCCATCGCCGCCACCTGGGCGACCGGCATCAGCAGCGGATACTGCGGATGGGTGATGTACCAGCGCCCGTCGAGCAGCACGCCGGCGTCCACGGTGCCGGCGGCCCGCACGTAGCGGGCCTGGGTACACCAGGTCATGCGGCCGTCCCAGTCGTGCGGCGGATTGGTCACCGACTCGGCGAACACCCCGAGACAGATCAGCGCCGCCGCCAGCGCGCAGGCCGCCGCCAGCGGCCCGCCGAGATGGCGGATCCATGCCGCCGCACGGGAGAAGCCGCCGGCATCGGCCGCGAGGGCGCGGGAGCCGGCGCGGCGGCCAGGCGATCGTGGCGGTGCGCTTCTCGCCCGGCGCCGCCGGACCAGGCCGGCGGCCAGGCCGGCGAGCGCCGGAGCGGCGGCGGTCGCCCACACCGCCGGCGGCCGCAGCGGCACGCCGCCCACGTGAGACAACGCATAGAGGCTGCCCGCCACCGCCGCCACGCCCAGCAGGTAGCCATACGCCACGCGCCGCGGCAACGGCCGGCGGCGAAGGGTCGGAAAGAATTCGGTCAGCCCATAGCCGGGGACGGCGAACAGGGCGACCGCGCCGAGGCCGCCCGCGAGATCAGCGGCCACGCGAGCCCTCGCGGGCGCGGCGGTCGATCTCCTGGAGGAAACGGTAACGGTCGTAGAGGAGCGGCGGCCTTCCGCTGTCGAAGGTCACCACCACGTGGCGCAGGTTCGCCCCGAGCCGGCGGCGTAGCCGGGAGCCGCTGGTGAGCTCCTCGAGCCGGCCGAGATAGAGGGCGCGCCGCGGCGCCAGGTCGTAACGGACCCAGTAGGCGCCGCCGGAGCCGGGGACGCCGCCCTCGACCAGCAGGTAGCCCTCGCCAGCCGGCAGCTCGCGGCGGATCTGGTCGACGGCGCGAGTGTAGGCCTCGCCGTAGACGCGGCTGCGCGCCTCGGCCGGGCTCTCGTGGGCGTAGGCAGCCAGGTACAGCTCGCGGCCGGCGCGCAGCAGCGCGATGGACACCCCCGCCGCCAGGAACAGGACCAGCAAGCCGGCCGCCGCCAGGTCCAATGCCCGGTCGACGCCGGTCCGTTTGCCGGGGAGAGCGCGCGAGAGGTCCGGGCGGGCGGCGCGCATGGGGCGCTATTATGCAGCACGGGTCACGGCATGCACGAGTATCGGACGCGGCGCAGGATCGAGTTCTCCGACACCGACGCGGGCGGCCTCGTCCACTTCGCGCGTTTCTTCGTGTTCATGGAGATCGCCGAGCATGAGCTGCTGCGGGCGCTCGGCGCCAACGCCGGCGCCGAGCGGCAAGCCGACGGGCGGCTGATCGGCTGGCCGCGCGTCGCCTCCTCGTGCGAGTTCCTGTCGCCGGCCCGCTTCGGCGACGAGCTCGACGTCCACGTGCAGGTGGTGCGGGTCGGACGCACCTCGCTGACTTACGAGTTCGCCCTGTCGCGCGGCGGCATGCCGGTGGCGCTGGGCCGCACCACCACCGTCTGCGCGGTGCTCGACGCCCCCCAGGGCATCCAGCCGATCCCGATTCCCGAGGCGCTGCGCGCGCGGTTCGAGGAGGCGCCGGCGGGGGCTGCGGACTCTTGAGCGGACCTGCCGGTCGCCGTCCTCGGACGCTTGCTCCACGGCCCTGCCGCTATCTCACACGGCAGAGTCAGGTCAAGTTCGTACTCGGCGTTCCGTCCATGAGCTCACTGCTTCTTGCAGACGTGGTGCTCCCTGACCAGGACGCCGCCCTCCTTGTAGCTGGGACCGTCCACCACGTATTCGGACTCCGACCGTTTGGTGAACGTCGCGTCGATGTCCGGGGTCTCCGGCGTCTTCCTGGGAAATAAGCTCACGTATTTCCACGACCAGCCGCCGGCCGTCTCGGTCATCCGAATGGCGAAGTACTGGCCCGTATTCAGGATGCCGAAGCGCACCCAGGCCTGGCGCCCCTCGTCATACCCGGTGAGGAACTCGGCGTGAGTGGGCAGCGCGGCATCCGGAATCTGCCCCCCGGTGGTAAAGTCATAGGTCTGCCTGAGCCAGAGGTCGCCAAGCGCCTTCGACCAGTTGGTCGTGTAGGTGCCGGAGAACGTGCCGACGGTGTGCGCGCAATTCCAGGTCCCCACCAGATATTGCACCGCAGCGAGCTTCTGCTGGGCGGGCGCGGCCGCGTGCGCAGACGACGCTGCGAAGAACATCGCGGTCATGGCTGCGAGCGACGCGAACGACGCCAGAGTCCGTTGCATGATGTCTCCTTCCCTGGTTCGGATTCGCCGCGATGGCGGCGACCTCACGGCAGGGTAGTGACTCATGCCGGACGGCGCATGTGCTGCCCGGCCTATGCGGGAAGGCATGACTTTCGGCCTGTCTCTCGGGTCAGGGCTTCCAGGGCAGGGTCTTGAACGCCGGCGGCGATAGCAGCCGGAAGCTGGGCATCAGGCCGACCGTCTCGTCCCAGTAGGGGGTGTGCCGGAACCACCAGAGGTAGCGCGCCTGGGGATCGCCGGCGAGCTTGGGATCGGCGAGCGCCTGCTGCCATTCGGCGGCGACCCGCGGATCGCGGAGCAGCTCCGCGGCCCGGTCCTCGAGCACCCAGGGAGAGATGAATTCCTTCCGCTCCCAGATCGTCGACAGCAGCCCCCAGGAGAGCAGCGAGTCGCCGGCCTCGGGCTCGAGCAACTGCACGGCGAGCGCGAAGTCCGGCTGGTCGGCGGGCACCCAGAGGGTGCCGGCGGGGAGACGGCGGCGCTCGATGCGGCGGGTCACCTCGGCGCTGGCGTGCGTCAACCCCTGGTAGGAGGCGCCGGCCAGCTGGGGCGGGCCGAGCCGCATCGTCTCGACCTCGAGCTCGACGGCATCGGTGAGCTGCTCGACGCGCAGGGCCTGCACGCGCAGGGGCTCCTCGATCTGCGGCCAGCCGGGCAGCACCAGGTAGCCGCGCGGGCGGGGAAGGGTGAGGACCGCCCGCGAACCGTGGTACCACGGCACTTCGAGCGGCCGCACCTCGCCCCGCCGGTAGCGCAGCAGCGGCTGGCCGGTCACCTGCGAGGTCGTGGTCTCGGTGGCATAGAGCGGCAGCCGGATGCGGTCGGCGGCCGGGCTCTCCTCGAAGTTCACCACCACCTCCGAAGGCGGGGCGTGCGGCGCGCCAGCCGCCACCGTCGCCGCCTCCGCGGCGGCCACGGCGCCGCGCAGGCCGGCAGGGTCGCGGCCCACCTCGGCGAGCAGCGCCAGCAGAAAGTCGCGGGTGGCCAGGACGCGCTGGTCGTAAGGCTTGTAGGACAGGGTCTCGACCAGCACCGCCGGGCGGTTGCGCAGCGGAAAGTAGCCGCTCGAGAACCGCGGCTGGCCGACCCACGAGCTGAAGCCCTTGGCCGGGTCGAGCGAGTCCTTGAGGTCGACGTAGGGACCGGTGGCGTGGCCGGCGCGGCCGGTGGCGGCCAGCGCGGCGGGCATGCGGGCCCGCATCCAGGCGTCGACCGGCGCCGGCAGCTGCGGCGCCTCGGTCCAGGACCAGGTCAGCACCCAGTCGTGATCGACGCCGTCGGTGACGTGGTTGTCGACGAACAGGTGCGGCCGCCAGGAGGCCACCAGCCCGACCAGCGCCTGCGCCTCGGGCGATGCGACCTTGACGTAGTCGCGGTTGAGGTCGAGGCCGGCGGCGTTGGTGCGAAAGCCCATGCCGCGGTGCGGGCCGTCCTGGTTGGGACGGTTGTACGGCGAGATCCGCTCGTGGCCGTCGACGTTGTAGATCGGCACGATGAGCAGGGTGGCGTCGTCGAGCAGCTCGCGGCGGCGGCCGAGCGCCAGGTCCCGCAGGATCATCAGGCAGGCGTCCTTGCCGTCGATCTCGCCGGGATGGATGCCGTTCTGGATGAGCACGATCGGCTTGGCGAGGCGCCCGGCCGCGGCGGCGGTGAACGCCTGCTCGCGCGACACGATGACCAGCGGCAGCGGCCGGCCGGCGGCGGAGCGGCCGAAGCTCTCGACCCGCATCTCCGGCAGGCGGCCGGCGAGCCGGTGCAGGAAGGCCATGGTCTCCTCGTAGTCCGGGGTCGCCTCGAAGCCGGCCGCCTCCGCCGGCGTCAGCCACTCGCGCGGGACCTCGCTCGCGGACGCCGCGGCGGGGGCGGCGCCGGCGGGTGGGGCTGCCCCCGCTGCGGTAACCGCCGACGCTGAGACCGCCGCCGCCAGCGCTGCGATGGCAACGAGCGCCGCTGTCTCGACCAGCCAGATGAGCCGTTGCGCGCAGCGCGGACGTGGCATGCGGGGGGTCCCTCCGGGCGGCGAATGTACCACCACGCTGGTGTATGGTGGCGGCGATCAGGGCGTGAGGAGGTGCGGGATGTTCATCGGGCATTTCGGCCTGGGCCTGGCGGGCAAGGCGGCGGCGCCGCGAGCGTCGCTCGGCACCTGGTTCGCCGCGGTGCAGCTGCTTGACCTGCTGTGGCCGGTCTTCCTGCTGCTGGGCTTGGAGCACGTGCGCATCGCCCCCGGCATCACTCGCCTGACGCCGCTCGACTTCTACGACTACCCGATCACTCACAGCCTGCTCGGCGCCGTCGTCTGGTCGGTGGTCTTCGCGGCGCTCTACGGCCTGCTCCGGCCGTCGGCGCGCTGGGGACTGGCGGGCCTGCTCGGCCTCGGGGTGCTCAGCCATTGGGTGCTCGACCTGCTGGTCCACCGCCCGGACCTGCCGCTGCTGCCGCACGGCCCCTATGTCGGCCTCGGTTTGTGGAACGTGCCGGCGGTGGCCCTGCCGCTCGAGCTGGCGCTCTACCTCGGCGGGGCGGCGCTCTACCTGCGCCGGACGAGGCCGCGCCAACTGGGAGGCGGCGCCGCCGGCCGGTGGGCGATCTGGCTCCTGCTGCTGGCCCTGCCCGGCTTCTGGATCGCCGCCGCGCTCGGTCCGCCGCCGCCCGGCGTGCGCACCCTGGCCTGGGGCGGCCTGATGATCTGGCTCTTCGTCGCCTGGGCAGGGTGGTGCGATCGCCGGCGGGAGCCCCGCCCGCCTTAGCCCGGCCCGGGGATTCAATCCGCCGCGCAAGCGCGGTATGCTTGCTGCAGCTAGGGGAGCCGCGAGGCTGAGAGCCCGCTGCCGCGGCACGGGCAACCCTCAATACCTGACCTGGGTAATGCCAGCGTAGGGAAGCGATGCCCTCAACGCACACCCCGCAGTTCCCGTCGTCATCCGCCGCAAGCGCCACGCTGTCGGCCGCACCGCCGCCCGTACCTCGCGCCAGTGCGCTCTTGCAGCACCGCCAGGGAGGAGAGCTTCGATGATCGATCCGGTCCAACCAGCCGCCGAGCCCGAGGCGGGCGCCGCCGCGGGCAGCCAGCCCTTCCCCGCCTCGTGCAAGGTCTATGTCTCCGGATCGCGGCCGGACGTGCGGGTGCCGATGCGCGAGATCGAGCTCACTCCGACCCGGGTCCATGCCATGTCCGCCGCACCCCCGGCGGCGCCTGCTCCCGCCGGAGCAGGGGCCAAGCCCGCGGGACCCGCAGGAGCCGCCTTAGCTGCGGAGGCCGAAGGACCCGCCCGAGCCGCGGAGGCCACGGGAGTCCCTGCGGCCGCCGCGTCGCTCCCCAACCCGCCGCTGCTGGTCTATGACACCTCGGGCCCCTACACCGACCCGGCGGCCGTGATCGACGTGCGCCGCGGCCTCGGGCCGCTGCGGCGGCCCTGGATCCTCGAGCGCGGCGACGTCGTCGAGCTGCCCACCGTGTCCTCGGAGTACGGGCGCCGCCGCGCCGCCGACCCGCGTCTCGACGGGCTGCGTTTCGCCCATCCGCGCCGGCCGCTGCGCGCCCGCTCCGGCGCCAACGTGACGCAGCTGCACTACGCGCGCCGCGGCATCATTACCCCCGAGATGGAGTTCATCGCCATTCGTGAGAACCAGCAGCGCCGCGACCGCCTCGAGCGCGCCGCGAACCCCACGGACCCCGCGGTCATCGGCCGCCGCTCGGCGTCTCCCACACCTTCCGCAGCGATTTCCCGGCCCGTCCCGGCGAGCGGCGGCGGTGTCGCCCGGCATCCCGGCCAGGCCTGGGGGGCCGCCATCCCGGAGCGCATCACTCCCGAGTTCGTGCGCGACGAGGTGGCGCGCGGGCGGGCCATCATCCCGGCCAACATCAATCATCCCGAAAGCGAGCCGATGATCATCGGCCGCAACTTCCTGGTCAAGATCAACGCCAACATCGGCAACTCCGCCGTCGCCTCGTCGATCGACGAAGAGGTGGAGAAGATGACCTGGGCCATCCGCTGGGGCGCCGACACGGTGATGGACCTGTCGACCGGCAAGAACATCCACGAGACCCGCGAGTGGATCCTGCGCAACTCGCCGGTGCCGATCGGCACGGTGCCGATCTACCAGGCGCTCGAGAAGGTGGGCGGCAAGGCCGAGGAGCTGACCTGGGGGGTCTATCGCGACACCCTGATCGAGCAGGCCGAGCAGGGGGTGGACTACTTCACCATCCACGCCGGCGTCTTGCTGCGCTACGTGCCGCTCACCGCCGGCCGCATGACCGGCATCGTGTCGCGCGGCGGCTCGATCCACGCCAAGTGGTGCCTGGCGCACCACCAGGAGAACTTCGCCTACACGCACTTCGCCGAGATCTGCGAGATCATGCGGGCCTACGACGTCAGCTTCAGCCTGGGCGACGGCCTGCGGCCGGGCTCGATCGCCGACGCCAACGACGCGGCGCAGTTTGCCGAGCTCGACGCCCTGGGCGAATTGACGCGCATCGCCTGGCGGCACGACGTCCAGACCATGATCGAAGGCCCCGGCCACATCCCGATGCAGCTCATCCAGGTCAACATGGAGAAGCAGCTCGAGACCTGCGGCGAGGCGCCTTTCTATACTCTCGGACCGCTCACCACCGATATCGCCCCGGGCTATGACCACATCACCTCGGCGATCGGCGCCGCGATGATCGGCTGGTATGGCTGCGCGATGCTCTGCTACGTCACCCCGAAGGAGCACCTCGGCCTGCCCGACCGCGACGACGTCAAAGCCGGCGTCATCGCCTACAAGATCGCCGCCCACGCCGCCGACCTCGGCAAGGGCCATCCCGGCGCCCAGGCGCGCGACAACGCCCTCTCCAAGGCCCGCTTCGAGTTCCGCTGGGAGGACCAGTTCAACCTCGCGCTCGACCCCGATACCGCGCGCGCCTTCCACGACGAGACCCTGCCCGCCGAGGCCGCCAAGTTGGCCCACTTCTGCTCGATGTGCGGCCCCCATTTCTGCTCGATGAAGATCACCGAGGACGTCCGCCGGTACGCCGCCGAGCAGCAGCTCGCCGACGAGGAGGCGATCGCCGCCGGCCTCGCCGAGAAGTCCGAGGAGTTCCGCCGCGGCGGCCTGGAGGTCTACCGCTGACTTCTGAGGGGGCGAACGGTAGGGCCGCGGACAGCGTCCGAGGACGGCGACCGGCGACAGGGCGTAGGTGGCGCGAAGCGGCCCGCCGGTCGCCGCCCGCGCCGCCCGCAGGATGGCTTGCTCCGCGGCGCGGCGGCGCCAAGCCATGACGGCGCCGCGGGGGGCCACGGCGCCTGGTCGAGGGGACGGCTGGGCGGCTACTTCTTCGGGATGAAGCGTAGAGCTGCCGAGTTCATGCAGTAGCGCAGGTGGGTGGGCGCCGGGCCGTCGTCGAAGACGTGGCCGAGGTGGGAGTCGCAGCGGGCGCAGAGCACCTCGTTGCGGACCATGAACAGGGACCGGTCGCTCTCGTTGCGGATGCTCGTCGGGGAGAGCGGCTGCCAGAAGCTGGGCCAGCCGGTGCCCGAGTCGAATTTGGCGTCGGAGCTGAACAGCGGATTGCCGCAGGCGACGCAGACGTACCAGCCGGCGGCCGTGTTGTGGTCGTAGGCGCCGGTGAAGGCGCGCTCGGTGCCTTTCTCGCGGGTGATGGAGAAGGCCTCGGGGGTCAGGAGCTTGCGCCACTCGGCGTTGGTCTTGACGAGGTGGGCGACGCCGGGCTCGAGCAGGGTGTTGCCGGGGATGTCGATGACGGTCACGGCTTCTCCTTTCGCCGCCGCCGGCGGCGCGGCGGAGCGGTACGCTGCGGGCACGACGCCGGCGGCAGGGGCTGTCGCGGCGACGGCGGTGCCTTCCGGGGCCGGGGCCGGGGCCGCCGGCGGGAGCTGCTGGGCGAGCCAGGGCTGCACGTCGGGCGCCGCGGCGGCGGTCCGGCCACGGGAGGTCGTTCGCTGGGCCGCGATGTAGACCCCGACCACGACCGCCAGGACGACCAGGATGAACAGGTAGGGTTTCATGATGGTGCTTTCTCCTTCGCTGGCGCTTGCTGCCGCTGCCGGGCCCGGCGCCGGCGCGCTTCTCGCGCGCCCAACTCCCGCTTCGTGCCGGGTTCCTCGCGCCGGGCCTCCCGGGCGGCGGCGGCTCCAGAGCAGTGTACGCTGCTCGCCGCCTGCTTGGACTTCGGCGCGGCGGCGGATCGTCAGGCTCAGCCCTCCTCGACGCCCGACGCCCGATGCCCGATGCCCGATGCCCGCTGGGGGGTGTCGCCCGCGAGCTCAGGTGCCGCCGGACGTCGGAGCACGGCCGGCCAGGCGCTCGAAAGGGGCCCGCAGCCGCTCGGGCGTGCGGCAGGGGCGGCCGCTCCCGCGCTCGATCCAGATGTGCTCGGTGCGGCCGGTGGCGAGCAGCTCGTCGCCCCGCCGCACCTCGTAGGCGAAGCTGACGCCGCGGCTGGCCAGGCGCTCGCCCCAGCAGATCACCTGCACCGTGTCGCCGTAATGAGCGGGGCGGCGGTAGCGCACCTCGACGGCGGTCACCATCAGCAGGTAGCCGAGGCGCTCGATCTCGGCGTAGTGGAAGCCCGACATGGCGCACAGGCGGGTGCGGGCAAGCTCGAACCAGACCACGTAGTTGGCGTGATGGACGACCCCCATCTGGTCGGTCTCGGCATAGCGGACCTCGATCTCGGTCGTACAACGCGTCGGCTCGCCTGACTCGGGTCGGGTCGGTCGTTCGGATCGCCCGGGCCGCTCGGCGGACTCGCCCTGCCGGCGCTGCGCGCCCCGCCCGAGATTCTCGCCCAGGTCCCGCTGCTCGGGGCGATCGGCCTGGTCGCGCTCCTCACCCGGGTCGCGCTGTTCGGGCCGCTCGCCCGCGTCGCGCTCCTCGCCCAGGTTCCCCTGCTCGCGCTCTTCGCCCATCGGGCGCTCTCCCTGGCCTTTCGGCCGTGTTGCCACTGGGCCTCGCCGCCACCTGCCACGGCGGGCCGCCGGTAGCGCTCCGGCTGCTGCGGCGCCTGCTACCGGCCGCTTGCCGCGACGGCCGCCAGTGCCGGGGCGGGCCGCCGGTACTGCTCCGCGCCTGCGGCCGCTCAGCCGCCCATGGAATGGCGCAGCACCGTCCAGAGGATCTTATAGCCCGCCCGCAGCGTGCCGGCGACGGTGCCGGTGATCTTCGAGACGCCGACGCGGCGGCGGTACGAGACTGGCACCTCGGTCACCCGCAGTCCGCGCCGCAAGGCCTTGACCTGCATCTCGGCGGTCCAGCCAAAGTCGGGGTCGGACATGCCGAGGCGCTCGAGCGCCAGCCAGCGCGCCGCGCGGAACGGCCCCAGGTCGGTGTAGCGGTGCCCGTAGAGGAGGCGGATCAGGGCGCACGCGACCAGGTTGCCGGCCCGCGCCTGCGGTAGCAGGGCCCCGCGCTCGCGCCGCCCGAGGATCCGCGAGCCGATCACCACCTCGGCATCACCCGCCAGGATGGGGGCGATCAGCCGCGGCAGCTCGTCCGGGTGATCAGAGTAGTCGGCGTCCACGAACACCACGATGTCGGGCGGCTGGTGGTGGCGCAGGTAGTCGAGCGCGGCCAGGCAGGCGCTGCCGTAGCCGCGCCGGGACGCCGCGACCACCACCGCGCCGCCGGCGGCCGCCACCCGCGCGGTGGCGTCGGCGGAGCCGTTGTCCGCCACCACCACCCGCCGCACCGGCGGCCGCGGCAGGTCCGCGAGCACCAGCGGCAGCGACCGCTCCTCGTCGAGCGCCGGAATTACCACGTCGACGATGAAGGCGCTGGCGGCTGCGGCGGCGGGCATGCCGTTATCGGCGGGAATGGGCTCGGGAACGGGCATGCTCGAATCTTCAGGTGCTGCGCGACCGCTGGTGCGCGCTCTCGGATCGCTGCTGGGCGGGCGGCCGCCGGCTGCCGCGCGACCGCGAATCTCGCGCCCGATCGGCTTCGCTTCGACACATTACATTCCCGGCCGCCGGATTTTATGCCATGCTTTGCGCCGCCCAATTTTGCTGGGCGCGAGGTGCCTGATGATTCCCTATCGTTTGCTGGCGATGTCGTCGACGCTGCTGCTCGCCGCGGCGCTCGCCGGGCCCGCCGGCGCCCCGCCCGCCACTTCGGCGTCGGCGGCGGCGCGCCCCGGCGACCCGATGTCCGCCGGTGCTGCCGCCGCCGCGCCGGCCACCCCGGCTGCCGCGGCCGCCCCGGCCGGTCCGGCCAGCTCCGCCGCCCCGGCCGCTCCCGCCGCCCCTGCCGCTCCCGCCGCGCCCGCCCGTCCCGCCGCGCCGGCCAGTCCCGCCGCCCCGGCCAGTCCCGTCGGCCCCGCCAACTCCTCCGGACAAGCTCGCCGCGTGCAGATCCCCGGTCCCGACCTCAAGCTCCTCCCGTACACCATCGAGATCCCGGCCGGCTGGCAGATGCAGGCATCGAAGGACAAAGAGATCCAGGGCGTGTTCCTGGGGCCCCTCGTCACCGAGCCGGAGAAAGACGTCCGGGCGATCTACGTGCGCGTCAGCACGGCCTCGCTGGCGGATCTCGAGGCGGTGGTGGCCAACATCAAGAAGAGCGTCCCCGCCGACGGCAGCTGGTCGGCGCCGCTGGTCGAGGTGCGCGAGGTCGGCGGCGTGCGCGGGGTGCTGGTGCGGATGGACATCGGCAGCGGCACGGAGGCGCGCAGCACGCTGGTGCTCAAGATGCCGCTGGGCAAGACCAGCGTCGATTTCATGGCTTCGGCCCCGCGCGCCGAGTTCGATCGCCTGCTCCCCGGGTACCAGCGCGTCATCCTCTCGGTGCAGCCGGTAAGGTAGCTGCCGCGATGCCCGTGCTTGCTTACGAGGGGCGGTGGCCCGCCCTGGGGGCGCGCGTCTTCCTGGCTCCCGATGCACACCTGGTGGGCGACGTCGAGGTCGGCGAGGACGCGTCGTTCTGGTTCCACACCGCGGCGCGCGGCGACGTCAACTGGATCCGCGTCGGGGCGCGCACCAACGTGCAGGATGGCGCGGTGCTGCACGTCGCCTACCGCACCCACCCGCTGGCCGTCGGCGCCGGCGTGGTGATCGGCCACCAGGCGGTGCTGCACGGCTGCACCGTAGAGGACGGGGCCTTGATCGGCATCGGCGCGCGCGTGCTCGACGGCGCGGTGGTCGAAGCGGGCGCGCAGGTGGGCGCGGGGGCGGTGGTCACGCCCGGGCACCGGGTGACCGCCGGCCACCTGGCGCTGGGCATCCCGGCGCGGGTGGTGCGGCCGCTCACCGCCGAGGAGTCGCGGCGCATCGTCGAGACCTGCGCGCGCTACGTGGCGCTCAAGGAGCAGTACCGGCGCATGCTCGAGGAGTCGAGGGAATCGAAGGAATCGAGGGAGTCGAAGGAGTCGAAGGAGACGCGGCAGCCATGAAGCGGCGGGGAGCGGGCACGATCGGCAAGGGCGACCTCGGGCAGCGGGTGCTGCTGCAGGCCTGGGTGCAGCGCCGGCGCGACCATGGCGGCCTGGTGTTCCTCGACCTGCGCGACCGCAGCGGCGTGGTGCAGGTGGTGGTGCGCCCGGAGTCGCGACCGGAGGTGGGCGCGGCGCTCGCCGCGGCGCGCGCGGAGTGGGTGGTCGAGGTGGCGGGCGAGGTGGTGGAGCGGGCGCTCGAGAACGTCAACCCGGAGCTCGCCACCGGCACCGTCGAGGTGATCGCCGAGCGCGCCGCCGTGCTGGCGCGCTCGGAGGCGCTGCCGTTCGCGCTCGACGGCAAGACCGAGACCTCCGAGGAGAACCGGTTGCGCTACCGCTACCTCGACCTGCGGCGCGAGGAGCTGCTGGCCAACCTGCAGCTCCGCGACCGGGTCACCCTGGCGGTGCGCAACTTCTTCCATGAGCACGGCTTCATCGACGTCGAGACGCCGATCCTGACGCGCTCGACGCCGGAAGGGGCGCGCGACTACCTGGTGCCGTCGCGGGTGCACCACGGCAGCTTCTTCGCCCTGCCGCAGTCGCCGCAGCTGTTCAAGCAGCTGTTGATGGTCGGCGGCATCGAGCGCTACGTGCAGATCGCCCGCTGCTTCCGTGACGAGGACCTGCGCGCCGACCGCCAGCCGGAGTTCACCCAGGTCGACGTCGAGATGTCGTTCCCGACCGAGGACGACGTGATCGCGCTGATCGAGGGGCTGTTCAGGCGGATCTTCCCGCTCGGCGGCATCGAGCCGCCGGCGCCGATTCCGCGCCTGACCTGGGCCGAGGCGGTGGCGCGCTACGGCAGCGACCGTCCCGACCTGCGTTACGGGCTCGAGATCCTCGACCTCTCGGGCCTGCTCGGCGGCAGCGGCTTCCGCGGTTTCCGCGAGGCAGTGGCGGCGGGCGGCGTGGTGCGCGGCTTCGCCGTGCCGGGCAGGGCCGGCGCCGCCGACGCCAGCCGCAAGGACGTCGACGGCTGGGCGGAGATCGCTCGGCGGCAGGGGGCGGCCGGCGTGCTGACCCTGCGGCGCAGAGGCGGCGAGACCACGTTCCAGGTCAAGAGCGCGCTGTCGCCGGACGAGACGACGGCGCTGGCGGAGGCGCTGGCGCTCGAGGAGGGCGGGCTGGCGCTGCTCGCCGCCGGCCCGCCGGCCAGCACCGCGGCGGCGCTCGGAGCGCTGCGCCAGGAGGTGGCGCGCCGCTACAGCCTGATCCCCGAGGGCAACCACGCCTTCCTCTGGGTCACCGAGTTCCCGCTCGTCGAGTGGAACCCGGAAGCCGGGCGGTGGAACGCCATGCACCATCCCTTCACCAGTCCCGACCCGCGGGACGTCGACCGCCTCGACGCCGAGCCGGGGTCGGTGCGCGCCCGCGCCTACGACGTGGTGCTCAACGGCATGGAGCTCGGCGGCGGCTCGATCCGCGTGCACGACCGCGAGCTGCAGTCCCGGCTGTTCCAGCTGCTCGGCATCGGCCCGGCCGAAGCCGAGGCGCGTTTCGGCTTCTTCCTCGAAGCGCTGCGCTATGGCGCGCCGCCGCACGGCGGCATCGCGCTCGGCCTCGACCGCATCGTGATGGTGCTGGCGGGCGCGCCGTCGATCCGCGACGTCATCGCCTTCCCGAAGACCGCCTCGGCCTCCGACCTGATGACCAACGCGCCGTCGCCGGTCGACGAGCGGCAGCTGCGCGAACTGGGGATCGCCATCGCGTCCGCCGCCGGCCCCGGCGCCGGCGCCAAGTGACTGAGCCGGGCGCGGTCGAGCGGCTGCGCCTGCGCCATCCCGGCGGCGAGACGGCGATCTGGGCGGGCATCGGGGCGCTCGACGCGGCGCGCCCCGAGCTGACGCGCTGGGTCGCCGGCCGGACGCTGTTCGTGGTCAGCACGCCGCGGGTGCTGGCGCTGCACGGCGAGCGGCTGGCGCCGTTGCGCGACGCGGCGGCGCACCTTCACCTGCTGCCGGCGCCGGAGGGCGAGGCGGCCAAGTCGCTGGCCGTCGCCGAGAGCCTGTGGAACCAGATGCTGCTCGCCGGCGGCAAGCGCGACAGCCGGCTGGTGGCTTTCGGCGGCGGCAGCGTCGGCGATCTCGCCGGCTTCGCCGCCGGTTGCTTTCTGCGCGGCATCGGCTTCGCGCAGCTGCCGACCACGCTGCTGGCTCAGGTCGACGCGGCGATCGGCGGCAAGACCGCCGTCGATCTTCCGGGCGGCAAGAACACCGTCGGACTATTCCTGCATCCGGACTGGGTGGTCTGCGAGACGGCGCTGCTGGCCACCCTGCCGCCCGCCGAGCTGCGCTCGGGCCTGGTCGAGGTGATCAAGATGGCGGCGCTGCTCAACCCGCTGCTGCTCGACGCGGTCGAGGCCGGCCTCGGACCGCTGCTGGCCGGCGATGGCGCGGCCCTGGCGCCGGTGGTGACCGCCGCCGCCGCGATCAAGATTGCCGTCGTCGAGCGCGATCCCGACGAGCGCGGCGACCGGCGGCTGCTCAATTTCGGCCATACCCTGGCGCATGCCATCGAGTCCGCCTGCGCCTACGAGGGGCTGCGCCACGGCGAGGCGGTGGCCTACGGCATGCTGTTCGCGCTGCGCCTGGCGCGGCGGCGCGGCCTTCCCGCCGGCGCCGCGCGGCGGCTGGCGGCGCTGCTGGGGAGGCTCGAGCTGCCGCCGCTGCCGGCGCTCGCGCCGCAGGACCTGGCGGCGCGCATGGCGCGCGACAAGAAAGCGCAAGAGCGCGGCCTGGTCTGGGTGCTGCCGGCGGCGCTCGGCGCCGGCAGCATGGTCGAGGGCATCGGCTGGGAAGAGGTCGTCAGCGAGCTGCGCGCCTTCCTGAGGCACCCGTTCGCGGTGCGCTGAGCCGGCGCCGCCGCCGCCGGCCGCCCTCGCCGCGGGCCGCCTCGCCGCGGGCCGCCTCGCCGCCGGCCGCCCTCGCCGCGGGCCGCCTCGCCGCCGGCCGCCCTCGCCGCGGGCCGCCTCGCCGCGGGCCGCCTCGCCGCCGGCCGCCCTCGCCGCCCGGCCTGGCGCTGCTATAATCTATGTTCTTCTGAATCCGACCATTCGATGACCACCCGCCGTAAGCTCCTGCGCCGCATCAAGCTGCGCCACGTCTTGCTGATTCTCGTACTGCTGTCGAGCGGCGTGCCGCTGCTGATCAGCAGCGCCCTGCTGATCCCCAAGGCCAAAGACGTCCTGCAGGACGCCGAGCGCGACTATCTGACCCGCCGGGCGCTCGCCCTGTCGCGCGAGATCGACACCTACCTGGCCACCGTGCGGCGCCAGCTCACCCAGCTCGGCACCGGCCTGCTGCTGGCGCCCGGAGCCCCGGACATCGCGGCCCGCCTGCACGAGCCCTGGGTCGCCGGCTACTTGCAGAGCTTCGCCGCCGGCAGCGACGGCCTGCGGGCGCTGTACGTGCTCGACCTGCAAGGAGAGGGGCCGCGGCGCGGTCCGGGCCATCTCCCCGCCGACGCCGAGGCCGCGATGGACGCGGTGTTCGAGCAGGCCCGCGCCACGCGCGCTCCCGCCTATCGCTTCATCAACCGGGGGCCGCGCGAGGTGCCCAACCTGGCGCTGGCGGTGCCGGTGCCGGCCAATGCCGGCGCCGCGAACCCGGGCAGTCCGCCGCGGCTGGTGGTCGAGGAGCTGCTCGAGTTCAAGCCGCTGCAGGCGGTGTTCCAGGGCGAGACGCGCAAGGAGGTGGGCGTCTTCCTGCTCGACCGCCACGGCCAGATCCTCTGGTCGGACTCCGAGCCCGGCATGGCGGGGGCGCTGGTGCGCTCCGAGCTGGTGAAGCTGTTCGTCAAGCGGCCGATGAGCCTCACCCGCGAGTACGAGTTCTCGTCGCCGCGCGGCCGCCAGGAGGTGCTGGCGCAGGTCAGCGCCATCCCCGAGACCAGCTGGGGGGTGGTGGTGCAGAAGCCGCTCTCGGCGGCCTACGCGGTGATCGATCAGATGGTGCTGCGCACCGTGCTGGCGACGCTGCCGCTGATGGCCCTGTCGGTCTGCTTCGCTTTCCTGGCGGCGCGCTGGGTCGGCCGGCCCATCCAGCGCCTGACCGAGACCACCCACGAGATCGCCGCCGGCAGCTTCGGCGGGCGGGTGGAGATGAAGGGACTCTCCTTCGAGCTCGCCGATCTCGCCGAGGACTTCAACCGCATGAGCGGCCACGTCCAGAGCTACGTGCAGCAGCTGCGCGAGGCGGCGCAGGTCAACCGCGATCTGTTCATCGGCTCGCTGCGCGCGTTCGCGGCGGCGATCGACGCCAAGGACCCTTACACCCGCGGCCATTCCGAGCGGGTGGCGGCGGTGAGCCGCGTCATCGCGCGCCACCTGCTGCTCTCCGAGGAGATGCAGCACAAGGTGTGGATCGGGGCGCTGCTGCACGACGTCGGCAAGCTCGGCGTCGAGGACACCATCCTGCGCAAGGAGACCGAGCTGACGGCCGAGGAGTACCGGCAGATGAAGATGCACACCATCGTCGGCGCCGAGATCATGCAGCCCATCGAGCAGCTCAGGGAGATGATCCCGGCCATCCGCTGGCACCACGAAGCCTGGAACGGCCGCGGTTACCCCGACTCGCTGCGCGGCGAGCAGATCCCGCTGTTCGCGCGCATCGTGGCGGTTGCCGACACCTTCGACGCGATCACCACCAACCGGCCGTATCAACAGGCCGGGAACCTCCAGTATGCCGTCGACACCATCACCAAGCTGACCGGCAGCCGCTTCGACGCCAAGGTGGTGACCGCTTTCTTGCGCGCCGTGCAGGCTGGCGAGGTGCGGCCGATGGTGCCGCGCGAAGGACGCGTCACTCTGCCCGAGATCGAGGCGCGCGCCGCCGGCCGCCGATAAGCCGCCCGCAAGCATGTTCCAGTACGTCCTGGCGAACCTGCTGGCCAATAACGAGGACTGCCTCGGCGTGCTCTTCCTGGACGCCACCGGCGAGACCGTGGACATGGCGTGCGCCGGCTTGAGTCCCTACGAGATGCGGGTGGCCGGCGCCTACCTCGGCATCTACCTGCGGCAGCTGCGGAAGCTGCTGACCGGCAACCATCTCGGCAGGCCCTTGCTGGTGCACATCGAGAAGAGCGGCACCCACGTCTACGCCGTGCCGCTGCCCGACGGCTACTACCTGGCCATGGTGCAGCGCCAGCCGGCGCTGGTGGCGCGCTCCCGCGCCACCCTGGAGGAAGCGGTGCGGCAGCTCGAGCGCGAGCTCTTCGGCAACGACTATCATGGCAGCCATGAGTCCTGATCCCGGCGACCAGAACGAGCGCGACGTGCTGGAGCTGGCGCCGGAGGCGCGGCTGCCCGAGGAGACCGAGGCGGGAAGCTTCTGGAACAAGCTGCGGCGCGGGCTCACCATGACCCACACCGAGCTGATCGAGAAGATGAGCGCCGCCTTCCAGGGTCAGACGACCCTCGACGACGCCACGCTCGAGTACCTCGAAGAGATCCTGATCGCCGCCGACCTCGGGGTCGAGACCTCGCTCGAGCTGGTCGAGAGAGTCAAGCGCAACGCTACCCGCGACCAGTCGTCGAGCCCGGCGCGGCTGCGCAAGCTGCTCGCCGACGAGATGGCCGGCCTGCTCGAGGAGCTGCCCAGGACGCCCCTCGTGCCGACGTCGCGGACGTCGCGGACGTCGCGGACGTCGGCGGCGTCGCGGTTCCTGCAGGCTTCGCCGGGGTCGCCCGCCTCGCCGGCGTCGCCGGGGTCGCAGGGGTCGCGCCGCCCGGGTGCGGCTCACGCGATGCCGTCGCCGCCCGCGACTTCCGCGAGGCCCGCCGGCAGGGTGCCGCAGCTCACGCTGGTGGTGGGAGTCAACGGCGTGGGCAAGACGACCTCGATCGCCAAGCTTGCCCGGCTGGCCCAGCGCCAGGGGCAGCTGGTGATGCTCGCGGCGGGCGACACTTTCCGCGCCGCCGCCATCGAGCAGCTCGCGCTCTGGGGGGAGAGGCTCGGGGTCGACGTCATTCGCCAGCCGTTCGGCGCCGATCCCGCGGCGGTGGCCTTCGACGCCATCCAGGCGGGCCGGGCGCGCGGCATCGATCAGCTGTTCATCGACACCGCCGGCCGCCTGCACACCAAAGAGCACCTGATGGCAGAGCTCGGGAAGGTGCGCCGGGTGATCGATCGCGAGGCCGCCGACTGGCGGCGGCGGACGCTGCTGGTGCTCGACGCCACCACCGGCCAGAACGCGCTGGCGCAGGCGCGGACGTTCAGCCAGGTGGTGCCGGTCGACGGCGTGCTGCTGGCGAAGCTCGACGGCACCGCCAAGGGCGGCATGGCGGTGGCGGTGTCCCGAGAGCTGGGGCTGCCGGTCCTCTACCTGGGGGTCGGCGAATCGGCCGACGACCTGGTGGAGTTCCGGCCGCGGGAGTTCGCCGCTGCTCTCCTCGGCTGAAGCCGCCTGGCTGCGGCGCGCGTTGCGCCTGGCCGCCCGCGGCCGCTACCGGGCGACGCCGAACCCGATGGTGGGGGCGGTGGTGGTGGCGGCCGGCGAGGTGGTGGGGAGCGGCTGGCACCGCCAGGTGGGCGGTCCCCACGCCGAGGTCGAGGCGCTGGCCGCCGCCGGCGAGCGAGCGCGCGGCGCGACGCTCTACGTCACGCTCGAGCCTTGCGCCCATTACGGCCGCACCCCGCCCTGCGCCGATGCGGTCGCGGCGGCGGGGATCGCGCGGGTGGTGGCATGCCACGGCGATCCCGACCCGCGGGTCGGCGGCCGCGGCTTTGCCCGGCTGCGCGAAGCCGGCGTCGAGGTGGAAGTCGGGCCGCTCGCCGCGGCGGCGGTGCGGCTGAACCTGCGCTACCTGGTGGCGGCCACCGAGCGCCGCCCGCAGGTGACCCTCAAGTGGGCGATGAGCCTCGACGGGCGCATCGCCACCGGCGGCGGCCAGAGCCAGTGGATCTCCTCGCCGCGCGCCCGGCGCTGGGCGCTGGCGCTGCGCGAGGAGCACGACGCGACGCTGGTCGGCAGCGGCACGGTGCTCGCCGACGACCCGCGCCTCGACCGGCGCCTGGGCCTCGCCGGGCGGCCGGGCATGCGAGTGGTCCTCGACCGGAGGCTCCGGCTCGCCGCCTGGGCAGCCTCCGCACCGCCCGGCGCGCCGCGGCGGCTGTTCGGGGCAGCCGGTCCGCTGCTGATCTACACCGCCGCCGGAGCGGCCACCGCGGCGGCGGGTGCCGCGGAGCTGGCCGCCGCCGCGCGAGCCGCGGCCCAGGGCGCCACCGCCGAGACCCGGAAGACGCGGAAGGCTCAGGAGACCACGGAACCCCAGGAAACCCCAGAGGTCCCGGAAACCCCGGAGGTCCCGGAAACCCCGGAGGTCCCGGAATCCCCGGTGCGCCTGGGAGGCGCCGGTCGTCCGGAAACCCCGGAGCTCCCGGAAACCCCGGAAACCCCGGAAACCCCGGAAATCATTGCGTTGCCGGCGGTCGAGCCCGCCGCCGTGCTGGCCGACCTCTACGAGCGAGGAGTGCGCAGCGTCCTGGTCGAAGGGGGTGCCGAAGTGCTGGCGAGCTTCGTGGCGAGCGGTCTCTACGATCGGGTGGCCGTGGTCTGCGCGCCGCTCCTGATTGGCGGCCGCGAGGCCCCGGGCCCGCTAGCCGGAGCCGGCGCCGCCACCCTCGCCGACGCACAACGCCTGGACCACCTGCAGGTGCAGCGGCAAGGCGGCGACCTCGTCGTCGAAGCCCTCCGCAAGGGCCATCTCGAACAGCTGCTCGCACGCCTCCGGGGGTAAACCCCCCGGCCGGGCCGAGGCAGGCGGATCTCCTTGCCGTCCTCCTTGGGCGAAGGTGTGAAGCGGATGCTTGTCGTAATGCGGTACGTCGCCCAAAGGGAGGCCGGCAAGGAGATCCACCTGCCGCAGCCCTCCTCCCCCCTCTCCGGCCAAAAGTCTCTTCGGGCGCCGGTATCTCCATCGGTGCCTTTCCCCTCTCCGGCCACCGTTTCACCACGTACACATTCCGAGGGCTACGGAAGCCGCCGCTAGGGCCAACATCCCGGAGTCCAGGACCGGTCGCCGAAGAGACTTGTGGCCGGAGAGGGGAGAGGGGAGGGCAGCTGGCGGGCCCCTCCGGCCGCCGTTTGGGCGCCACCGCAGTGCCACAAACCCGCATCTACCACCTCCCAACCGGAGGCCGGATGGGCCCGCCAGCTGCCCGGGCGGGGGGATCACCCCGGAGGCGTAGGCTATACTGCCGCGCCGGAGAAAGAGCCATGGATTCCGCATTGCTTGGATCCGCCTTCGGGGCGCTGCTGCGCAACAAGCTGCGGAGCTCGCTCACCGTGCTCGGCATCACCATCGGCATCGCGGCGGTGATCTGCGTCGTGGCGATCGGCAAGGCGGGCCAGGCGCGCGTCGAGCAGCAGCTCAACAACCTGGGCGACAACTTCGTGTGGATCGAAGAGGGAGGCCGCGCGGTCAACGGCGTGCGCACCGGCACGCACGGCACCAGAACCCTCGTCCTCGCCGACGCCGTCGCGATCAAGAACCAGATCCCGTTGATCAAGAGCGTCTCGCCGAACGTCGACGCCTCCACTCAGATCGTCTACGGCAACCAGAACTGGTTCACCACCTACCGCGGCGTCTCGCCCGAGTACTTCGACATCAAGCGCTGGGTCGTCGACCAGGGCGCCGTCTTTGCGCAGGACGACGTCGAGCGCGCCGCCGACGTGTGCGTGATCGGCCGCACGGTGCGCGACCAGCTCTTTGGCGTCGAAGACCCGATCGGCAAGGTGATCCGCATGGGAAGCCTGCCCTGCAGGGTGGTGGCGACGTTGAAGCCGAAGGGACTCTCGATCTCCGGGCAGGACCAGGACGACACGATCATCCTCCCGTACACCACCGCTCAGAAGAAGATCAAAGGGATCAACTGGCTGGACGACATCCTCTGCTCGGCCGTGTCGCAGGACGCCGTAAAGCTCGCCGGCCAGCAGGCGGCGGCGCTGTTGCGCGACCGTCATCACCTGCGTCCCGAAGAGGAAGACGATTTCAACATCCGCAACCCGGAAGACGTGATCCAGGCGCAGCTCGAAGCCAGCCGCACCCTCACCCTGCTGCTGGTCGCGATCGCCTCGATCTCGCTCGTGGTCGGGGGCATCGGGATCATGAACGTGATGCTGGTGTCGGTGACGGAGCGCACGCGGGAGATCGGCGTGCGCGTGGCGGTGGGCGCGACGGAAGAGGCGATCCAGATCCAATTCCTCGGCGAGTCGGTGATGCTCAGCCTGGTCGGCGGCGCCGCGGGCGTGCTGCTGGGGATCGCGGCCTCGTTCTTCATCGGCCGCGCGCTCAGCTGGCCGATGGAGATGTCGGCCCAGGCGGTGCTGCTCGCGGCCCTCGTCTCGATCGTGGTCGGCGTGTTCTTCGGCTACTACCCGGCGCGCAAGGCCTCGCTCCTCGATCCGATCGACGCCCTGCGCTATGAGTGAGGCCGGCACGGCGCCGGCTCCGGGCATCTCGCCGCGGCGCCGCAAGCTGCGGCTGCTCGCGGCCGGCGGCGCCGCGCTCACGGCGGTCATTGTGATCGTCGCGATCGTCGCGGCGGAGCTCTACGGCGGCCCGAAGCTCAACCATCTCACCGCGAAGGTGCAGCGAGGCGAGATTCGCGACGTCGTCGACGCGACCGGCACGGTCAACGCCGTGATCACCGTCCAGGTCGGCTCGCAGGTCTCCGGCACCATCGCCAAGCTCAACGCCGACTTCAACTCGCGCGTGCACCGGGGCGACGTCATCGCGTTGATCGATCCGCAACTGTTTCAAGGAGCGTTGCAGCAGGCGACCGCCGACTTGCAGAACGCCAGGGCCAACGTCACGGCGGCCGAGGCCAATCTCGCCAAGGCCGGCGCGACGCTGGTGCAGACGAAGGCCGATTACGACCGCGCGGTGGCGCTCCTGGCCGCGAAGATCGGCACGGAGCAGGCGCTGGATCTCGCGAAAGCGAATTACGAGTCGGCGAAGGCGTCGGTGAACGCCGCGGCGGCGAGCGTGCTGCAAGCCAAGGCGCAGGTCAGCCAGAAAGCCGCCGCCGTGTCGGTGGCCCGCGCCAACCTCGACTACACGGTGATCCGGTCGCCGATCGACGGCGTCGTCGTGGCGCGCAACGTCGACGTCGGCCAGACGGTCGCCGCCTCGCTGCAGGCGCCGACCATCTTCACCATCGCGCAGGACCTCACCAAGATGCGGGTCTATACCAAGGTCGACGAGTCCGACGTCGGCCGGATCCGCGTGCGGCAAGCGGTGTCTTTCAAGGTCGACGCCTTTCCGAAGGATCTCTTCAGCGGCGTGGTGAGTCAGGTCCGCATGAATCCGACCACCCTGCAGAACGTGGTGACCTATGACGCGGTCATCGAGTTCGCGAACCCGGAGCTGAAGCTCTTCCCCGGGATGACGGCCTACGTGACCATCCCGGTCGCGACGGCCGAGGACGTGGTCAAGATCCCCAACGCCGCGCTGCGCTACAGGCCGCCGCTGCCTGCCGAGGCGGTGCTCGCCCTCTACGTGAAGTACGGGCTCGCCGACGCGGCGCGGACCGCCGATCCGGCGGCGGGCGCGGAGGCGGCGCCCGCGACCCCGACGTCGCGGGCGAGCGTCGGCCCCGCGGCGCCCGCGGGGCGTGGCGCGCGGCGTCCGTCGCGCGGCGAGAGCGCCGTCGTCTGGAAGCTGCACGCCGACGGCACTCTTGAGCCGGTCGAGGTCGCGCTCGGCATCACCGACCACACCTACACCGAGGTCGCCAGGCTGATCGCGGGCACCGTCAAGCCTGGCGACGACCTGGTCACGAGCTCCGTCACGTCGAAGGCCCTGCCGCCTGGCGCGCCGGGAATCCGGCGGTGACGCCGCCGTTCGGAGACGCGATCCTCCGCACCGACGAGGTCCACAAGTACTACGACCTGGGCGAGACGCGAGTGCACGCGCTGCGCGGCGTGAGCGTCGCGGTCGAGAGCGGCGGGTTCGTCGCGATCATGGGAGCGAGCGGCAGCGGCAAGTCGACCTTCATGAACATCCTGGGCTGCCTCGACCGGCCAACCTCCGGCAGGTACCTGCTGGCGGGCACCGACGTGACGAGTTACGACAAGCGGCAGCTGGCGGCGATCCGCAACCGCCAGCTGGGTTTCGTCTTTCAGGGGTTCAATCTCCTGCCGCGCACGTCGGCGCTCGAGAACGTGCAGCTGCCGACGCTCTATACGCCGATCGACAAGTCGGAACGCGCGCGGCGGGCCCGCGAGGCGCTCGACCTGGTGGGGCTCGCCGACCGCGCCGCTCACTTTCCGTCGCAGCTTTCCGGCGGCCAGCAGCAGCGCGTGGCGATCGCGCGCGCCCTGGTGAACCGCCCCACCATTCTGCTGGCGGACGAGCCGACCGGGAATCTCGACAGCCGCACCGCGGTCGAGATCATGGAGGTCTTCCAGGAGCTGAACGACCGCGGGTTGACCATCGTGCTGGTCACGCACGAGCACGACATCGCCCAGTTCGCCAGGCGCGTGATCGTCTTTCGCGACGGCAGGATCCGCAGGGACGATCCCTCGCTCGAGCGGCCGCGGGCGCGCGAGGTGCTGAAGACCCTTCCCACCCTCGAAGATTGACCGGCGCGCCTCCGGGGCAATCCCCCGGCCGGGCCTCATGGGGTGGGCGGGACCCCCCTCGGGCCTCCGATGGGCGAGGGCTTGAGCGGGGAGGGCGGAGGACTGCGGGGGCTCGCCCAAAGGAGGCCCGAGGGGGGTCCCGCCCACCACGGCCCTCCTTCCTCCCTCTGCGGCTGCGAAATCTCTTCGGCGATCTGTCTTGGACTCCGGAATGTCGGCAGGCGCCTCTGGGTGCCCTCTGTCCCCACCGCGAGCCGGTTCTCTCCGACCGAATCATAAGCATTGACATTCTATGTATCGGGAGATTAGCATGCATAGACAATCAAGGCTTGCGGCGCTTTGCCCTGGCCTTCTCACAGGAGATCTGGCATGCGTACTCCAATGTTCGAGCAGGCTTCCTGCCGCGGTCCTGCCGCGGCCCCTCCCTCGTCTTCCGTGGTCCCGACCTCGGCTGTCAGGTGGGCTGTATCGGCGGCGCTCTCCGCTTTGCTGGCCTTGCTGGCCCTGCTGGCGACACCGGCGATGGCCGCTTCGGAGCCGGCCGCCGCGGCCGCCGCCGGCTCATCGCCGGCAACGGCGACGACCTTGCTGCCGCCGAGCTCGGAGTTGACGCCGGTGCAGCCGGCGGCGCCTTATGGCACCGCGCTGGCGATCTCCGGCGACACCGCGGCGGTGACCGGGTTCTTGTCCGAGCGGGCGGTGGTCTTCATCTTCGTCCGTTCCGCCGGGGTATGGGCGCAGCAAGCGAAGATCGTGGACCCGGCGCTGTCCGACGCGTCGAGCGTCTTCGGCAGCGCGCTGGCGCTGTCGGGCGACACGCTGGCGATCGGCGCCGGCGCCGAGAGCGCGCCGTCGAGCTCGGTGTACGTCTATGTCCGCGCCGCGGGGATCTGGTCGCTGCAGGCCCACTTGCAGCCGGCGCGCGCCGCCGGCCTTGGCTTCGGCACCGCGCTGGCGCTGGCCGGCGACACCTTGGCTGTGGGGGCGCCCGGTTCGACCGCCGGCACCGCCGCCGGGGCCGCGCACGTCTACGCGCGAACCGGCGGGACGTGGAGGCGCCAGGCCATTCTCACCGCCAGCGCGCCCGCGCCGGCCGACCGCTTCGGCCGGGCGGTGGGAGTCGCCCACCAGCACGTGGTGGTGGGCGGGTCGGGCTTTGCCGAGGTCTTCGACCTGCGGAACGGGACCTGGCAGCGCTCGGCGATGCTCCATGGCAGCGGCCATGGCACCGGGTTCGGCAGCTCCGCCGCCGCTTCGCTCGCAACCGTGGCGGTGGGCGATCCCGCGAGCCAGCAGGTGTCGCTCTTCATCCATACCAGCGCCGGCTGGTTCCACCAGGCTGACGTGGTGCCGCCCGATACACGGGCCGGCGAGTTCGGCAGCGCCATCTCTCTGTCCCAGGACGTCCTCGAGGTCGGCGCGCCGGGCAGCTCGCGCCGGCGCATGCCGGCCAGCGGCGCGGCCTATGTTTTCGTCCTGCTGCAACGCGGCTGGCAACTCGAAGGCGCTTTCGGCCTGGCGGCGCCGGCGGCCAACGAGCGGTTCGGCGGATCGGTAGCGGTGTCGATCGACACCGCCCTGGTGGGCTCGACCGGCAGCGGCCTGGTGCCGACCTCGGCCTGGCTCCTCGAAGGCCTGGACAACCCATAGACGCCTACGGGGAACCCTCCCGGCCGGGCCGGGGGCGACGACTCCCCCGGCCTCCGCACGGGCGAGGGGTGATGGATGCGGGTCATGTGGACTGCGGTGCTTGCCCAAGCGGCGGCCGGGGGAGTCGTCGCCCTCGGCCCTCCTTCCCCTCCGGCCACAAGCTCTCCGCCGAGCGTGTTCTCTGCAGCAACGTGGGTCGTGATCCAGTTGGCTGAGGTTCTTGTTCCTGGTCGCCCCGGATGAGTCTCCTCCGAAGGTTTTCTCTCCACACCGCACCAAGTGACCGGTCGCCGGAGAGCCCTGCAGCCGAAGGGGAAGGAGGAGGGGCGCGAGTGGCGGATGTCCCTCCGGCCGCCGTTGGGCGAGCACCGCAGTCCACATGACCCACCTTCATCACTCTCGCCCACCGGAGGCCGGAGGGACATCCGCCGCGCGCGCCCCGGCCGGGAGGGTTCCCCGTAGGCAGATGGACGGATCGAGCTATTCTGGTTACATTCACCCTGTCGATGGTGGATGGGGGGCGACGCTTCAAGTCCATGTTCACAGGTTTGATCCAGGAGCGCGGACAGATCCTTGGCGACCCGCGGCCTTCGGGGCTGGGCGGGGTGCGGCTGGTGATCGCGCTCGACCGGCGACTCGCCGCCGAGCTTGGCGCCGGCGCGAGCCTGGCGGTGGCGGGGGTGTGCCTGACGATCGTCGACAGGGGAGAGTCCTCGGTGACCGTCGAGCTGGCTCCCGAGACCCTGGCCCGCACCACTCTGGGCGGGCTGCGGTCCGGCGCCGCGGTCAATCTCGAGCCGGCGCTGCGTGCCGGCGAGCCGCTGGGCGGCCACCTGGTGCAGGGCCACGTCGACGGCACCGCGACCGTGGTGGCGCGGCGCGATCTCGACGAGCACCGCGTCCTCGCGTTCTCGCTGCCCGAGGCGCTGGCTCCTTACCTGGTGGAGAAGGGTTCGGTGACCGTGGACGGCGTCAGCCTGACGGTCGCCGCCCTCGCGCCTGACCGCTTCGAGGTGGCGCTGCTGCCGCACACCCTGGCCGTGACCACCCTTGGCGCGCTGAGCCCGGGTGACGCCGTCAACCTCGAGGTGGACGTGCTCGCCAAGTACGTGCACCGCATGCTCGCCGCCCGCGGCCTGGTGCCCGAAGCGGCGCCGGTTGCCGCCGCCGCGCCTGCCGCCGGCCGCCGGGGGGCGGGGGCAGGCCCTCCGCGGTGACCGCCTCCGCTGCCGCGGTTCCGGCGGGTCCCGGCGCCGCGGGTGCACTGCGTCTCGCCTCGCGGCTGCCGGAGCCTGGCCACCTCTGGATCCGGTTTGCGCCGAGGGTGTGGGAAGGGCCGGATCGGCCGTGGCTCGATCTCGCCACCGGCCGCCTGGGCAGGAGCAACCGGCCGTCCGCGGCCCTCGGCGCTGCGCCCGGGCAAGCTCCGGCCATGACGGGAGTGTCCGGTCCAGCTGCGGTGATTCCGCGACCGGACGGACCGCCCGCGAGGGGCGCCGGTGCCGGCGGCGATGGCGACCGCCTCGGCCTTGGAGATCTCCTGGGTCTCGCCGCGGCGCCGCTCGACGACCTCCTGTACTTGCCGCCAGTACCGGAGCGCCTGGCCGCGTGGCGCGACGCCGTGGCCGAGCGTGCCCTGGCCGGCGGCACCCCGGTCCTGGTCCAGCTGCTGCCCGGCGACCAGACGCGGCTGCCGCGGGCGCCGGCCCCAGGAGAGCAGGGCGCCGTGGTGGTCCTCGACCTGTTGGCGGCGCTCCTGCCGGGCGGCTTTCTGCATGAGGCCGCCGAGGCCAGAGCCGCCGAGCTCGTCGAAGCCGCTGAGCCCGCCGGAAGCTCCGGAGCAGCTGCCGGCGCCGCCGCCCGAGCTGGAGTGCCCGCCCCCACGGAGGGCGCCGACGCTGCCGGGGCTGCCAGCGGCGTCATCGTCCCTGCGAGCGCTGGCCCTGTCATGGTCGCGTGCTCGGGCGCGGATGCGGATGCGGCCGGTGCTCTCGGGCTCGCCGGGTTCGGCGCCGCGGTCTGGCCGCTGCTGCCGGGGATCACCGATGATCCGGGCCTCTGGGAGCGCGCTTGCGAGCGGCTCGCGGCGTCCGGCCTGAGGTGCCTGCAGGCGCTGGTGCCGGCGTTCGGCGCCGGCGACCGCCGGCGGCTGGCGCAGGGTCTCCAGGAGGGGGCCTTCGAAGCGTTGTTTCATCGCCGGCATCGCGAGCCCCCGCCCGAGCGGGACTTCGCGCGCACCGCGCACCGCCATGGACTGGCCCCTTTCCTGCCGCGACCGCTGCCCCGTCCGCCGCTGCTGCGGGCAGAGAACCGGCGCATCGCGGGTCTGCTGGCCCTCGCCGCCGAGCTCTGGCTGCGGCTGGGGCGGCCGGTCGAGCAGGCGCAGTCGCTGTTCCGGGCGGCGCGCTGGCTGGATGCCACCTCCTACGACGTCGACGCGCTCAACCGCGAAGGCAACCTGGCGGTGGTGACCGCGCTGGATCCGCTCGCCCGACGCGCGGTGGCCGAGGCGTCCGGCGGCGGCGAGCCGGCACTGGTCGGCGAGCTGCTGGCCGAGTACCTGGAGTGATCGCCCGTGTCGCGCCTCAGAAGCTGCGGGGAAACCCACCGGCCGGCCCCGGGCTGCGGATCTCCCGCTGCGCCAGGCAGGAGCCCGAATGCAGGCCGCTTCGTGATGCCACGCTCTACCACGGGACCTGCGCGCCTGAACCGGTGATCTGGAGAGCCGATCGATGACCATCCAGAGCGGTCCGCCGCGCGCCCTCGGCGGCCCGCCTCGCGAGGCTCCGATCGATCTGCGGTCGGACACCGTGACCCGGCCCGACGAAGAGATGCGCCGGGCGATGGCCAGCGCCGAGGTGGGCGACGACGTCTATGGCGAGGATCCGACGGTGGCGGTCCTGGAAGACGAGGCGGCGGCGGCGGTCGGGCACGAGGCGGCGCTCTTCGTGCCCTCCGGCACGATGGGCAACCAGATCGCGCTCCACCTCCAGGGCGTCTCCGGGCAGGAGGTGATCTGCGACGCCCGGAGCCACATGGTAGTGCTGGAGATGGGGGCGATGTCCGCGCTCTCGGGACTGGTGCCGAGGACCCTCGACTCGCCCCAGGGCCTGCTCGACCCGGCGGCGGTCGAGGCCGCCGTCTCGCCGGCCGGCGGCTACCGCTCCCGCACCTGCCTGCTGGCGGTCGAGAACAGCCACAACCTCGCCGGCGGCAGCGTCTACGACCGCCCTCACCTCGAGGCGCTCCTCGTCATCGCCGGCCGCCACGGCCTGCCGGCGCACCTCGACGGCGCGCGCATCTTCAACGCCGCCGAGGCGCTCGGCACCTCCGCCGCCGCCCTGGCCGCGGGTTTCAGCTCGACCATGTTCTGCCTCTCGAAGGGCCTGGGCGCGCCGGTGGGCTCGCTGCTCTGCGGCAGCCGCGAGCTGGTGCGCGAGGGACGGCGGGTGCGCAAGATGTTCGGCGGCGGGATGCGCCAGGTCGGCGTGCTGGCCGCGGCCGGGCTCGTCGCGCTGCGCCGGGGACCGGCCCTCCTCGCCGCGGATCATGCCAATGCCCGGCTGCTGGCCGCCGCCGTCGCCGAGCTGCCGGGCGTCGAGATCGATCCCGCCGCGGTGCGCACCAACATCGTCGTCTTCCGCGTCACGTCCAGGCTCCTGGGCGGCGCGCCGCCGCCCGAGGGGCTGGCGGCCGCCGTGCTCGCCCGGCTGCGCGCTGCCGGGGTGCTCGCCACCCAGGTCAGCCACGACCAGGTGCGAATGGTGACCCACCGCGACGCCCCGCGCCCGCGGATCGAGCAAGCGATCGAGCGCATCAGGCAGGCGCTGGCGCCGGCCGGCGTCAGGGGCTAAGCAGCCCCGGGCCGTAATCGGGCCACCAGATCGATCTCGACCAGGGCGCCCCGGGGCAATGCCGCCGCCTGGACCGTGGAGCGGGCCGGCCGGTGCTCGCCCATGGCTTCGCCGTAGATCGCGTTGAGGCGCGGGAAGTCGGCGAGGTCGACGACGTAGACCGTCGCCTTCACCACGTCCTGGAAGCCGCAGCCGGCACTTGCCAGCACCTGGCGGAGGTTCTCGAGCGCCCGCCGGGCCTGCGCCTCGAAGCCGCCGGCGACGAGCTCGCCGGTCGCGGGGTCCAAACCCACCTGGCCGGAGGTGTACAGCCAGCCGTCGACGGCGACCGCCTGCGAGTAGGGGCCGATCGCCGCCGGGGCCTGATCGGTGTGGTGGAATTGCATGCCGGACACGCTCCTTTCGGGGGCGGGCGGCGCGCCCTCGGGCTGCCACACCGCGATGTACGGGAGATTGCGATAGCGCTCGGCGTGGTCGAGGCCGTAGCCGACCACGAAGACGTTCTCGATCGCGAAGCCGCGGTAGTCGATCGGCACCTCGGCCCGGCGCGCCGCCGTCTTGTCGAGCAGCGCGCACAGGCGCACGCTGCGCGCGCCGCGGCAGCGCAACAGGTCGAGGATGGTGCGCGCGGTGCAACCGGTGTCGACGATGTCCTCGATCACCAGCACGTCCCGGCCGCGGATCGACAGGTCCAGGTCCTTGCGGATCCGCACCTCGCCGCGGCTCTCGCCGCCGCTGCCGTAGCTCGCGGTCTGGATGAAGTCGACCGCCACCGGCACACGCAGGCGCTTGAGCAGGTCGGCGAGGAAGAACACCGACCCCTTCAGCACGCCCACGGCGATCAACGGATCGTCCTGCGGCCGCGGCTGGCCGCCGCGCCGCCCCCCTGCCACGAGGCGGTAGTCGGCGTCGATCTGCGCCGCCAGCTCCGCAACCCGGCGCGCCAGCTCGGCGGCCGGGATCAGCACCCGCATGTCATGCCCTCCGCAAGACCGTTCTGCAGTGATCGCGGTTGCATGATATCCTCGGCAAAATTCGGACTCGCAGGCCGCACCCGAGGCTGCCATGAATACCGTTCAAGAGCTCGGCGCCGTCCATCGCCGCTACGCCGACACGTCGCACCGCTTTCGCGCCGCCTGGACATTCCATCAGTTCTTGCAGAGCCTGGGCAAGGGCGGCCAGCAGGTCCTCACCGACGCGCACTCGCTCGAGTTCCAGAACATCTATGCCGAGCTCAAGGAGATCTCGCAGAACCTCAACACCGCCGAGAGCGATCGGTTGCGCGGGCGGCTCGAGGGGATCGACCGCCGCCTCAGCCAGTTGATCGAGGACCTCGACCGGGAGGACGCCAGGGTCGCGCCGTACTACCTGCGGCAGTTCTTCCGCCGGGTCAAGAGCTACGACGAGAAGATCCTCACTCAGCTGGTCAAGTTCTACCTCTACGCCCAGCAGGGCGAGATCTGGCCCACCGAACGGCTCGACAAGGTGGATTTTCTGCTCGCCCGCCTGAGCGAGGAGGAGGACGACCGCACCGGCGAGCCGCGGCTGCGCGATCACCGGCGGCTGGGGGAGATCTTCCACGGCCTGTGGGCGATGCTCGGAGTGCCGCTGCCGGAGGCCGCTTTCGTCACCGAGAAGCGCCGCGAAATCGAGGGCATCCGCCAGGAGGTGGCCGCGGTCGAGACTCTCGACCGCGTGAGCGAGGCGAACCTGATCCCGCGCTACCGCGAGCTCAAGCACGACCTCGGCAACCTGCTGTTCGAGCCCGCGCTCCTGCTCGCGATCCAGGAAACCAACCTGGTGTTCAAGAGCCGCATCCAGAAGCTCTATGCCATCGAGGAGAGGCGGATCGTCGCCGAGTACCAGCGCGTCTTCGAGCTCGAGCGCGAGGTGCCGGTGGACCGCGAGCTCGAACAGGAGCTGATCCAGTTCCGGCAGGAGATCGAGCGCTTCGAGGCGCAGCTGCAAAGCCAGGAGCTGAAGCTCGAGGACCTGGCGATGATCCGCGCCCGGGTGCGCGAGTTGCTGCCGCGGCTCACCGCCGCCGGCCGCGGCGTCGGCGGATACCTGGGCGACGCCTCCGCTCCTACGGCGGGTATCGCGGGCGACGAGGACACCGCGTCCGGCACCGGGACCCGCAAGGCGCCCAGGACGCCGCACTCCGCGCTCGCGAACGACGACGGCTATTTCTCGGAGGGGGCGGAAGGGGAGGGGATGGCGGCCGGCGCGGGCGCGGCGTCGCCGCTGGCGGCGCAAGAGGACCTGCTCGGCGAGTTCTACCGCAAGCTGGTGGACGCCCTGCGCGAGGTCGATCCGGAGCTGCCGGCCGAGCGGGTGGTGGTGCTGCAGGACGTCTTTCCGCTGCGCATCGAGCCGCGCGAGGTGGTCGCCTACCGCCGCCTCTACGGCCGCGCCAACTGCGACCGCGAGCTCGAGCAGTTCCTGCTCGAGGGCGCCGCGCTGCGCATGCGCATCAACGAGGAGGCGCAGGAGATCTCCGGCATCCTCGACGAGACTTCGGTGACCGGCGACTCGATCGTCTTCGCCCGCGCGCGCTGGACGGCGCGCACCGCCGACGCCTATCTCTGGCGGTTCCACCACGTGCTCGACGAGGCGGTGCTGGCCGGCAGCGTCACCGAGGGCCGGCAGCTGCAGCTGCTGCGCATGCGCCTGATGCGCGACTATTCCGGCCTCTGGCTGCTCGCCTACAAGCCGCTGCTCAAGCGCAATCCCGGCGGCACGATTGCGTGAGTGCTCCCATCCGGAAATACGGTGTCGCACCGAGGGCGCCGAGCCGCCGTCCCGGCAAGGCCCAGGCTCAAGTCTCGAAGCGGACCCTGTCGTAGATCTCTGCCATCGCCAGTTGGCAGCCAATCGAGGGCAGGATCACAGTGGCAGCGAGATCTGCCTTCTCCGACAACAGCCAATTGCCGTCCTCCTGTCTGGTGTACTGCTCGACCCGCGGCCGGTCCTGCGACACGAGCAGGTACTCGCGCAGCGAGTCGAGCGTCCGGTAGTGCACAAACTTGGTGCCCCGGTCGTAGTCCTGGGTGCTGGGCGAGAGCACCTCGATCAGCACCGCCGGGTTGGTCAAGGTATCGAAGTGCCCGTCTGCCAAGGCCGGCTCGCCGCAGACCGCGACGACGTCCGCATAGGTATAAAGACCCGTAGCCGGCACCCGGATCCGCATGTCGCCGGTCAGCACCTCACAAGACCGGCCCTTCAGCTGCTGCCCGATCTCTCGAATGAGGTTGGCCGCGATCAGGCTGTGCCGCCGGCTCGCTCCCGTCATGCCGATGATCTCCCCGTCGAGGTACTCGCTCTTTCTCTCCGCCGCGCGCTCCAGGGCGAGGTACTCCTCCGGGGTCACGAAGGGCCTGGTGTCTACCGTCATAGCGGTAGGATAGCAAAATGACGACTTTGACCGACGCCTCGAAACGGCTCACCTACGGCAGCTACCTGCAGGTGCCGGAGCTGCTGTCGCTGCAGCGCGAGCTGTCGCATCCCGCGCACCACGACGAGCTGCTGTTCATCATCAGCCACCAGGTCTACGAGCTGTGGTTCAAGCAGCTGCTGCACGAGGTCGCGGCAGTTTGCGACTGGCTGGACCGCGACGAGCCGCTGCGCGCCGCCCAGCTGTTCGATCGGTTGCACGCCATCCAACACTTGCTGATCGAGCAGATCCCGCTGCTCGAGACCATGTTCGCGGTGGATTTCGCGCAGTTCCGCGATCACCTGCGCCCGGCGAGCGGCTTCCAGTCGGTGCAGTTCCGCAAGCTCGAGTTCTTGTGCGGCGCCAAGAACCCGCGTCTGATCGATCTGGTGGGCGAGGACGAGGAGTCGCGCCGCGATCTCGCCGAGGTGCTGCGGCAGCCGACCCTGTACGATCATTTTCTGCATCACCTGGCGCGCAGCGGCTTCCCCATTCCCGCGGCGGTGCTGAACCGGGACGTGACGCTGCCGCACCAGCCGGACGAAGGGGTGGTCGACGCGCTGCTGCTGCTGTACCGGGATCCCGGCCGGCACTACCCGCACTTCCGGCTCGCCGAGCATCTGCTGCAGCTCGACGAGCGCTTCGCCATCTGGCGCTTCCATCACGTCAAGATGGTGGAGCGGATGATCGGCTCGCGCGCCGGCACCGGCGGCTCGTCGGGGGCCAAGTATCTGTCCGCGACGCTCGGCATGCGCTTCTTCCCCGAGATCTGGCAGGTGCGCGACCGGCTCACCTCCAACTACTAGCACGCTCCGGGGGCAACCCTCCGGCCGGTCCTCCCCCCTCTCCGGCCACCAATCTCTTCGGGCGCCGACTTCCTGAACGCACGACCAGAAAGGCCGGGAGTACCAAGTATGGGTAGCGGTTACACGATTAGATCGGGGCTCTCGATCAGGGCCTTGAGCAGGCTCTGGAGGCGGGCGGCGCCGGCTGCGGCGGCGGCCAGGACGTCGGCGTGGTCCAGGGGGGCGCTGGCGAGGCCGGCGGCGGCGTTGGCGACCAGCGACAGGCAGAGGCAGGCCAGGCCCATCTGGCGGGCGGCGATCACCTCGAGGACGGTGGACATGCCGACGAGGTCGCCGCCCAGCGTGCGCAGCATCCTCACCTCGGCCGGGGTCTCGTAGCTGGGGCCCGGGAGGCCGGCATAGACCGCAGCGCCCAAGGTGAGCCCCTGCCCGCCGGCCAGCCGCCGGGCGAGGTCGGCGAGGCGCGGGTCATAGGCCGCCGTGAGATCCGGGAACCGCGGTCCCCACTCCGGCGGCAGCTGGCCGCGCAGCGGGTTCATGCCGGTGAGGTTGAGGTGATCGCGGACCAGCGCGAGGCCACCCGCCGTCAGCTCCGCCCGCAGGGCACCGCTGGCATTGGTCAGGATCAGCACCCGCGCCCCGAGCCGCGCGGCGAGGCGCACCGGGAAGACGGTCTGGTGGGCGTCGTAGCCCTGGTAGGGGTGCAGGCGGCCGCGGAAGTAGACGACGGCGCGGTCAGGCCGCGGGCGCAGCAGCTCGACCTGGTGCGGGTGTCCGGGCAGCGGATGCGCGGCGAACGGCAGGAAATAAGAGAGGTCGAGGGGCCCGCGCTCAGGCTCGCCGAGCTCGACCCCCAGGCCGGAGCCCGAGATCAGCGCCACCAGCGGGCGCGGCCAGCCGAGGGCGTCCCAGCTCTCGACCGCCGTCTTGAGCGGCTCGCCGAGCGGGTCCGCGGTCTCGATCGCGCTCTCGATCATCCCGGCTGCGGATGCTATCAGGCCAAGGAAATGAGCTATCGTGTGCCGTCGGCGGCGTGCCGGTCCGGCGCGCCGGCATGGCCATGTCCGAGCTCGACGAACAGATCCAGAACCGCCGCGCCAAGCGCCAGCGCCTCGCCGCGGCCGGCATCGACGCCTATCCCCATCGTTTCGACGGCAGTGTCGAGCCGACCGCGGTGCACGCCCTCTACGGGCGAAGCACCGCCGAGGAGCTCGACGCCGCCGCCATCCGGCTCGCGGTGCCGGGGCGGGTGCGGGCGATCCGCGAGCACGGCAAGAGCGCCTTCCTCGATCTCCACGACGGCCGCGGCAAGCTGCAGCTGCTGGTGCGCAAGGACCAGCTGCCCGAGGCGGCCCGGCTGACGCTCGAGAACCTCGACCTCGGCGACATCGCCGGCGCCTCCGGCCAGCTGATGCGCACCCGCGCCGGCGAGCTGACGCTGCGCGCCGACGACCTGACGCTGCTCGCCAAGGCGTTGCGGCCGCTGCCCGAGAAGTGGCACGGGCTGGCCGACGTCGAGAGCCGCTACCGCCAGCGCTACCTCGATCTCGCCACCAACCCCGAGTCGCGGCGCGTGTTCGAGGTGCGGGCGGCGCTGGTCAAGGGCATCCGCGAGTTCCTCGACGCCCGCGGCTTCCTGGAAGTCGAGACGCCGATGATGCAGCTGGTGCCCGGCGGCGCGGTGGCGCGGCCATTCCGCACCCATCACAACGCGCTCGACCTGGACCTGTACCTGCGCATCGCGCCGGAGCTCTATCTCAAGCGGCTGCTGGTCGGCGGCATCCCGCGCGTCTACGAGATCAACCGCAATTTCCGCAACGAGGGCATCTCCACCCGCCACAACCCCGAGTTCACCATGCTCGAGTTCTACGCCGCCTACGCCGACTTCTCCACCATGATGGAGTGGACCGAGGAGATGCTGACCGGGCTTGCCGAGCGGGTGCTGCCCCTGCTGCGGACGGCGGGGGCGACGCGGACGGCCGAGGCGACGCCGACGGCGGGGGCGACGCCGACGGCCGGGGCGACGCCGACGGCCGGGGCGACGAGGACGGCCGGGGCGACGGCCATCTCCTACAACGGGACGGCCTTAGACTTCACGCGGCCCTGGCAGCGCTACGGCGTGCGCGAGGCGCTGGCCCACTTCGGCGGCATCGACCCGGCGCGGCTCGAGGACGCGGCCGCGGTCGGCGAGGAGCTGGCGGCGCGCCGGCTGCCGGCGCCGATGGCCGCCGGCGCCGGTGGCGGCAGCTACGGCCACCTGCTGATGGCGCTCTTCGAGCATCTGGTCGAGCCGCACCTCGCGCAGCCGACGTTCATCCTCGACTATCCGGTCGAGGTCTCGCCGCTCTCCAAGCAGCGCGCGGACGATCCGCGCTTCACCGAACGCTTCGAGCTCTACGCCGGCGGCATGGAGATCGCCAACGGCTTTTCCGAGCTCAACGACCCCGACGTCCAGGCCGAGCGCTTCCGCCAGCAGCTGGCGGCGCGCGAGCGCGGCGATCTCGAGGCCCACCTCTTCGACCACGATTACGTGCGGGCGCTCGAGCACGGCATGCCGCCGGCCGGCGGCGAGGGCATCGGCATCGACCGGCTGACCATGCTGTTCGCCGACCGCCCCTCGATCCGCGACGTCATCCTCTTCCCGCTGCTGCGCCCCGAGGCCGCCGCCTCGGCCCCGGGCGAAGCTTGACGCCGGCCCGTTTGCGCCCGTCCCGCGCCAGCGGTTCCAGCAGGTTGCTGCTGCGCGACCTGCCGCTGCCGGTGACCCTGGCGCTGCGCTACGTGCGCAGCACCCGCCGCGACGCTTTCGCCAGCTTCCTGTCCGCCGTGGCGGCGGGCGGCATCGCGCTCGGCGTCACCGCCCTGGTGCTGTCGCTGGCGGTGATCTCGGGCTTCCAGGAGGCGTTGCGCGGGGAGCTCCTCGGGCGCACCCCGCAGCTGCTGGTGGACTTGCCGCCGGGGCTCGGCCTCGCCGCGGCGCAGGCGGCGCGCGAGGCGGTGCGGCGCGTGCCCGGGGTGACCGGGGCGCAGCTGCAGGTGCGCGGCAGCGGTTGGGTGGTGGAGCTGGGCAAGGTCCACGCCGTCGAGCTGATCGGTTTCGAGGGGCGGGTGCCGCGCTCGTTTCCGGGCGCGGCCGGCGGCCCCGAGGGGCTCTATATTCCGGCGCCGCTGGCCGCCCGCTGGGGCCTCGCGCCCGGCCGCACCCTCTCGCTGCTGTCGCCGCGGCCCACCCTGACGCCGCTCGGTCCGCAGCCGCGGCTGCGCACGCTGCCGCTCGCCGGCACCTACCGCAGCGGCCGCGCCCAGGAAGACCGCGAGCGGGTCGCGCTGCCGCGCGCCGTCGCCGAGACCCTGCTCGGCGGCTCGGAGCGCCAGATCGAAGTGGCCGCTGTCGATCTGGACGCTGCCTTAGCGGTGGCGGCGCGGCTTCGAGCTGACCTCGGGGGCGGCCGTGGCCCGGGCCTGCTGCCGCCGGGCAGCGAAGTGCGCACCTGGAAGGAGCTGAACCGGCCGCTGCTGTTTGCCCTGCGGCTCGAGAAGGTGATGATGTTCGTGGCGGTGTCGCTGATCGTGCTGGTCGCCTCGCTGGCGCTGGTGGCGGACCTGGCGCTGATCATCTCGAGCAAGCGGCCGGAGATCGGCATGCTGGCGACCATGGGCGCCACCCCGGCGGCGCTGCGCCACGCCTTCGTGCTGCTCGGCGGCCTGGTCGCCGGCAGCGGCATCGCGCTCGGCACCGTGATCGGCGTCGGCAGCGCCCTGGTGCTCGACCGCTATCGCCTGGTGCCGGTGCCGGGCCGGGTCTACTTCCTGGACTACGTGCCGTTCCTGGTCAAGCCCCTGGACCTGGCGCTGGTGCTGGTGCTCACCCTCGGCCTGGCGCTCGCCTCGGCGCTCTATGCCGCCCAGCGCGCCGCGACCCTCGATCCGATCGAGGCCCTTCGGCGATGAACGGCGATGAGCGCATGAGCGCGATGAACGGCGATGAGCGCGATGAGCGAGCGATGAGCGCACTGGACGGCGATCAGTGCGATGAATCGGCGGCAAGCGCGATGAATCGGCGATGAGCGTCACCCTTCTCGCCCGCGGCCTGACCAAGACCTACCAGGACGGCGAGCGCCGGGTGCCGGTGCTCAAGGGCGTCGACCTCACCGTCGAGCCCGGGCAGCTGGTGGCGGTGGTCGGGCCGTCGGGCTCCGGCAAGTCGACCCTGCTGCACCTGCTCGGCGCCCTCGACCGGCCCGACTCCGGGACGGTCGAGATCGACGGCCGGCCGCTCGCCGGCCTCTCCGGAGGACAGCTGGCGTCCTTCCGCAACCACACCATCGGTTTCGTCTTCCAGTTCCATCAGCTGCTGCCCGACTTCACCGCGCTCGAGAACGTCATGCTGCCGGGACGCATCGCCGGCCTGCCGCCGCGCGCGGTGCTCGACCGGGCGCAGCGGCTGCTGGCGGAGGTCGGCCTCGACGAGCGCCTCGATCACTTTCCGAGCGAGCTCTCGGGCGGCGAGCGGCAGCGCGTGGCGCTGTGCCGCGCCCTGGCGCTCTCGCCGCCGCTGCTGCTCGCCGACGAGCCCACCGGCAACCTCGACCCGGCGAGCGGCGACCAGGTCTTCGCGCTGCTGCTCGAGATGCAGGCCCGCCACCACACCACGACCGTCCTGGTCACCCACAACCCGGCGATCGCCGAGCGCTGCGGCGCCGTGCAGCGCCTGGAAGGAGGGGTGCTGCACCCGGAGGCGCCCCGCGGCGGCCCTCTCGGGGACTGGTAGCCGAGTTGCATGCACCCTCTGTTCGTTACGCCCTGAGAACCGGCCTCGAGGTGCCGTCCGCGGGGGCCGGAAGAGGAGCGCCGGTGTGCTAGAATCCAGTCGCTTGAAGGCCGAATGCACAACGTCGTTGGCCCCGCATGCGCTGGTCCCGGGTGCACGGCGGCCGCTGGTCCGGAGGGAGTAGAAAAGGTCCGTTCGTATGTTTGAGAAGTACAACGAAAAGGCGCGCAGGGCCCTCTTCTTCGCCCGCTACGAAGCCAGCAAGCTCGGCAGCCGGGTCATCGAGTCCGAGCACATCCTCTTAGGCATCCTGCGGGAAGGCGAGGAGACGGTCAACGAGATCTTCCGCCGCTTCCAGGTGAAGCCCGAAGACATCCGCCGCGAGATCGAGGGCGAGCGGGTGTTCGTCGAGCGCATCTCCTCGACCGCCGAGCTGCCGCTCTCGGAGGAGTCGAAGAAGATCCTCGCCTACGCCTCGCACGAGGCGGAGAGCATGCTCCACGCGACCGTCGGCTCCGAGCACCTGCTGATCGGCATCCTGCGCGTCGAGGGCTGCACCGCGATGCGCATCCTGGCGCAGCAGGGCTTCGACGTCTACACCGTCCGCGAAGAGGCGCTGGCGATCGCCAAGGAACGCGAGGCGTCGCAGCAGAAGAAGGAGCTCCCGTTCCTGTCGGAATATGGCCGCGATCTCACCGCCCTGGCCGCGGAGGCGGCGTTCGATCCGCTGATCGGCCGCGACGAGGAGGTCGACCGCATCATCCAGATCCTGTCGCGGCGGACCAAGAACAATCCCATCCTGCTCGGCGAGCCTGGCGTCGGCAAGACCGCCATCGTCGAGGGGCTGGCGCAGCGCATCGTCGAGGGGCGGGTGCCGATCTTCCTCGCCCAGAAGCGCATCGTCGCGCTCGACCTGTCGCTGATCGTCGCCGGCACCAAGTACCGCGGGCAGTTCGAGGAGCGCTTGAAGGGCATCCTGAAGGAGCTGAAGGACAGCCGCGAGCTGATCGTCTTCATCGACGAGATCCATTCGCTGATCGGCGCCGGCTCCGCCGAGGGCTCGCTCGACGCCGCCAACATCCTGAAGCCGGCGCTGTCGCGCGGCGAGATCTCCTGCATCGGCGCCACCACCCTCAAGGAGTACCGCAAGTACATCGAGAAGGACCGCTCGCTGCTGCGGCGCTTCCAGGCCATCCAGGTGGCGCCGCCGACGCCGGAGCAGACGCTGCAGATCCTTGACGGCGTCAAGGATCGCTACGAGTCTTTCCACAAGGTGCGCTATCGCCCCGAGGCGCTGCGCACCGCCATCTACCAGTCGAGCCGCTACATCTCCGACCGCCACCTGCCCGACAAGGCGATCGACGTGATCGACGAGGCGGGAGCGCGGGTGAAGCTGCGGCGGGTGCGCGACACCCAGAACCTCCGCCGCCTCGAGCAGGACATCCGCCAGGTGGTCAAGGAGATGAAAGTCTCGATCTCGGACAAGGACTTCGAGCGCGCCGTCTACCTGCGCGAGCGCGAGATCGAGCTGCGGGAGGACCTCGAGCGCATGAGCCTGGTGGCCGACGAGACCGGCTTGCTCGAGGTGACGCGCCATGACATCGAGGACGTGATCTCCTCGTGGACCGGCATTCCGGTGGCGGCGCTGCAGAGCGAGGAGGCCGAGCGCCTGCTGCACATGGAGGATACGCTGCGCATGCGCGTCGTCGGCCAGGAGCGGGCGATCAGCGCCATCAGCCGCGCCATCCGCCGCTCCCGGCTGGGAGTCAGCAATCCCGAGCGGCCGGTGGGCTCGTTCATCTTCCTGGGACCTTCCGGCGTCGGCAAGACCGAGGTGGCGCGGCAGCTGTCGGTGTTCCTCTTCGGCAGCCAGCGCGCGCTGGTGCGTTTCGACATGAGCGAGTACATGGAGAAGCACGCCGTCTCCAAGCTGATCGGTTCGCCGCCCGGCTACGTTGGCCACGAGGAGGGCGGCCAGCTGACCGAGCGGGTGCGCCGCCAGCCCTACTCGCTGATCCTTTTCGACGAGATCGAGAAGGCGCATCCGGACGTCGCCAACCTGCTGCTGCAGATCCTCGAGGACGGCCTCCTGACCGACGCCTACGGCAACCAGGTGGATTTCAAGAACACGCTGGTGCTGATGACCTCCAACATCGGCAGCAAGCTGGTGCTGCGCGGCGGCCGGATGGGCTTCGGCGAGGGCAACAGCCACGCGAGCTTCCAGCGCATCGAGGAAGAGATCCTGGGCGAGCTGCGGCGCACCTTCAGCCCGGAGTTCATCAACCGCATCGACGAGGTGATCGTCTTCAACCCGCTGGGCGAGCACGAGCTGCGATCCATCGTCGACATCCTGCTCGACGACGTCAACCTGACGCTGGCCGAGCGCGGCCTGAAGGTGGAGATCTCGCCGGCCGCCAAGCAATGGCTGCTCGACCGGGCCGGCATCGAACCCTCGACCGGCGCCCGGCCGCTGCGGCGCACCATCCAGCGTCACATTCAGGACACGGTGTCGGAGATCCTCATCCATCAGCACGGCGAGGCGATCGAGCGCATCGACGTCGACCTGCTGGATGGCGAGCTGAAATTCCAGGTCCGTGATCGAGAGGCCGCTAGCGAAATCCTCGCTCCTCAGCGGTAGCCGCCCGGCGCGCCACCCCTCGCCGAGGCAGCTCCCCCCCGCTCAGACAGCGACAGGTCCACTTGCGGCAGCAGACGGCCGCCGAGAACGAGGCTGAAACCAGATGATGCCAGATCCTTTGCCGGACGGACGACGTAAGGGTGCCCACCGCGTGATCTCCCTGGCGATGTTGCCCTGGGTGATCGCGAGTGGCCTGCCGCTGCTCGCCGCCCCCGCGCCGCCGGCCGACGCGCAGACCCAGCAGGGGGCATCGCCGCAGGCGCAGTCGCAGCCCAGTCCGTCCAATACCGCCGCCCAGGAACCGTCGTCGCCGCCGCCGGTCATCCCGCTGGTCACCCCGGCGCCGCCGGCAGCCGGCACGGCCGCTCCCGGGCAGCCGCCGCCCTCCAGTGGGGGAGCCGGCAGCGCGGCGGGCGCCGCCGCCACCCCTGCGAATGCCGCCACCGCGGCCGCGCATGCCGTGGTGGCGCCGGCCATCGCCGGCAGGAAGATCGCGGCGCTCGAGCTCAAGGGACTGAAGACGCTGTCCGAGGAGACGCTGCTCTACTACCTCGGCCTCGAGATCGGCCAGACGCTGGACGAGGAGCGTCTCAACAAGGCCATCAAGTCGCTGTGGGACCGCGGCCTGGTGGACGACCTGAAGATCGATTACACGCCGGTCCCGGCCGGGGTGAAGCTGACCATCACCGTGCAGGAGCGCCCGATCCTGCGCTCGATCGACTACGAGGGCCTGAAGCGCCTGTCGAAGACCGACGTCCAGGACAAGATCGCCACCCAGCGGATCAAGGTGCGCGAGGGCGAGCCGATGAGCCTGGGCGAGCTGCAGCGGGTCAAGACGCTGATCGAAGACCTCTATCGCGAGAAGGGCTACCGCTTCGCGCAGGCGAGCTATACCGTGCAGGACCTGGCCGGCAACGACAAGAAGGTGGTGTTCAAGGTGGACGAGGGCGATCGCGTGCGCATCGCCAAGATCGAGTTCACCGGCAACCGCGTGATCGGCGGCCTCCGTCTGGGCTGGGCGATGAAGAACACCAAGGAATCGAACATCGTCACCCGCATCATGAAGAAGGACGTCTACGACCCGGCCAAGCTGCAAGAGGACCTCGACAAGGTGCGCGAGGTCTACCACGGCGAAGGCTACAAGAACGTGGCGATCGGCGACCCCAAGATCGAGGTCAGGGCCAAGCATCCCAACGCCGCGGCGGTCAAGGATCAGCAGCGTCGCATGTTCATCACCATCCCGGTGGAGGAGAACGACCGCTGGCGCCTGGGCCAGGTGAGCCTGGACGGCAACAAGGTCTATCCCGAGGCCGCGCTGATGCGCGCCTTCTCGCTCAAGCCCGGCGCCTGGCTGCGCTCCAAGGTGCTCGACGACTCGGTCAAGAAGATCCGTGACACCTACTCCAATACCGGCTACGTGTACGCGCGCGTCGAGCCCGAGCTGGTGGAGCGCCCCGGCCACGTCGCCGACCTGGTGGTGCACATCAGCGAAGGCGATCAGTTCAAGGTCGGGCGCATCGAGTTCTCGGGCAATGACCGCACCCGTGACAAGGTGCTGCGCCGCGAGGTGCGCCTCTACGAGGGCGGCCTGGTGAACATCGCGGCGGTGAAGAACAGCATCCTCAAGATCAATCAGCTCGGCTACTTCAAGATCGACGAGGAAGCCCCCGTCGACATCGAGGCCAACACCGAGAAGAAGGAAGTCGACCTGGTGTTCAAGGGCAGGGAGGCAAATCGCACCGAGCTGCAGTTCGGCGGCGGCTGGAGCGAGATCGACGGCTTCTTCGTGCAGTTCTCGGTCAGCACCAAGAACTTCCTCGGCCGCGGCGAGCAGGTGGGGGCGTCGGTGCAGACCGGCCGCTACCGCAAGCTCTACGACATCAATTACAACGTGCCATGGTGGCTCGACCGGCCGCAGAACATCGGTTTTCGCGCCTTCATCTCGGACCTCAACTACCAGGCGCTGGTCAACACGCAGTACATCCAGAAGTCCAAGGGCATCGTGCTGACCTACGGGCGGATCTACGGTCTCTTCAACCAGGCAAGCGTCAGCTACACCTATTCGCGGAACACCGAATCGGAATCCCTGCTGACGCCGATCGGCACCCCGACCACCTTGACCGTGCCGCCGACCTACCTGATCAATACCTCTTCGATCAAGCCGGCCTGGGTCCGCGACAGCCGCAACAACCCGTACGAGCCGGTCCAGGGCATGCGGATGGCGGCCTCGCTCGAGTACGGCGGCGGGCCGCTCGGCGGCAACGACAACTTCCTGCGCCCGGACGTCTCCTTCAGCCTGTTCGCGCCGGTCACCCAAGGGAGCCTCAAGACCGTGTTCGCGTTCAATGCCGAGGTCGGCCTGCTGCACGCCACGACGCACCGCCCGCTGTCGCCGCTCGAGTTCTTCTTCATCGGCGGCGAGAACAGCATTCGCGGCATGCGCTTCCGGTCGGTGACGGTGCGCGACGTGCGCGGCAATGCGGTCCTCGACCAGTTCGGCGCCGGCGTCGGCGGCGACAAGTTCATGCAATACAACGTCGAGTATCACTTCCTCGCCGGCGGCCCCTTCCGGGTGCTGCTGTTCGCCGACGCGGGCAACGTCTTCGGCGAGGTGCCGCGCGTCGTCGGGTCGACGCTCTCGTGCGCACCGGCGGTGCCGGGACTTCCCCCGCCGCCGAAGGGGGCCTGCGTCGATCAGGGCTTCGAGTTCAACCACCTGCGCTACACCGCGGGCGTCGAGCTGCGGGTGCTGATCCCGCTGTTCGGCGCGCCGCTGCGCTTCATCTACTCGAAGAACCTGCATCGGTTGCCGCTCGACGAGTTCGAGACCTTCCAGTTCAGCATCGGAACCAGCTTCTGATCTTCTCACCCGCTTTGGAAAAGGAACGATCTATGCCTCTCATCGCACACTTTGGAAAGACTGCCACCGGCATTGTCCTGCTCGGGCTCGCGCTGGCCGTGTCGGCGGCGACGCCCGCCGCCCTGGGGGCACCGGCGCCGGCGCCTGGCGCCGGCCCCGCCAACGCCGGCGCCGGACCGGCCGCCGGCGGCGCGCTGCGCGTCGCCGTGATCGACACCGAAAAGATCCTGCTCTCCTCCGTGGCCGGCAAGAAGGCGATCGCCGAGCTCAAGAAAGCCCAGGAGGCGAAGGAGGCCGAGCTGCGCGCCAAGCAGCAGGAGATCAAGGAGCTGCAGGAGAAGCTGTCGCAGGGCCGGCTGACGCTCGCCCAGGACAAGCTGGCTGAGATGCAGAAGGTGCTCGAGGACAAGGAGATCGCGCTGCGCCGCCTGTCGGACGACGCCAGCCGCGAGCTCAACAAGCGCAAGGACGACGTGCTGGGCGGCATCGACGAGAAGGTGATGCCGGTGATCAACCAGATCGGCCATGAGCAGGGCTACACCATGATCTTCCGCAAGTTCGAGAGCGGCCTGATCTACGCCGACGACGCGATCGACATCACCAGCGCCGTCGTCCAACGCCTCGACGCCCAGGCTCAGAAGTAAGGTGGCGCACCGCCTGGCCGAGCTCGCCGAGCTGATCTCAGGGCGTGTCGAGGGCGACCCGGAGCGCACCGTCGAGGCGATCCGAGCGCTCGAGGCCGCCGGCCCGGGCGATCTCTCTTTCGTCACCCTGGCCCGGCACCGCGCCCGCGCGCTCGAGAGCGCCGCCGGCGCGCTGCTGGTCGGCGAGGAGCTGGCGGCGGCGCTCGCCGGCGGCGGTAGCAGCCGGGAGGGTCGCGGCGCGGACCTCCTCGTGGTGCCCGACGCCGGCTACGCGCTGGTCAAGCTGCTCGAGCTGTTCCACCCCGCCACGGTGCACGCGGCGGGGACGCACCCGACCGCGATCGTCGGGGCGGGCGCCGTCGTCGATCCGACGGCGCACCTCGGGCCGTACGCGGTGATCGGCGCCGGCAGCCGGATCGGGGCGGGGGCGGCGGTGCTGGCGCATGCCGTCGTCGGCAGCGGCTGCGCGATCGGCGAGCGCGCCTTGATCCACCCTCATGCCGTCCTCTACGACCGCACCGAGGTCGGCGCCGGCTGCATCGTGCACTCCGGCGTGGTGCTCGGCGGCGACGGCTTCGGGTACGCTACGCGGGGCGGCGTCCATCACAAACTGCCGCAGGTCGGGCGAGTGGTGCTCGAGGACGAGGTGGAGATCGGGCCGAACACCACCATCGACCGCGCCGCGCTGGGCGAGACCAGGATCGGCGCCGGCACCAAGATCGACAACCAGGTGATGCTCGGCCACAACGTCCAGGTCGGCCGGGGGTCGCTGCTCTGCGCCAAGGTCGGCATCGCCGGCAGCACGCGCATCGGCGACGGCGTCGTTCTGGGAGCGCGGGTCGGCGCGGTCGATCACGTCGAGATCGGCGACCGCGTGCAGGCGGCGGCCGGGACCGACATCTTCGCGTCGGTGCCGGCCGGCTCGGTGATCGGCGGCAGCCCGGCGCACGAGGTCGGCCGCTGGCGGCGGCAGCTGGTGCTGCTATGGAAGCTCGAGGAGATGTTCCGGCGGCTGCGCGCGCTCGAGCGGCGGTCCCCGGGGACGTCGAGGAGGGACGCAGTGAGCGACGACGACGAGCCGACCCCGAAGCACGAGCCTCCGGCGGTCTCCGGCGTGACAGAGCGCGCGGCGGACCGCGCGGCCGGAACCGTCGAGCCGCCGGGGTTCACCCCCCAGGGCATCGATTGGATCCTGTCGATGCTGCCGCATCGCTACCCGATGCTGCTGGTTGACCGCGTCCTCGAGTACGAGCCGCGCAAGCGCCTGGTGGCGATCAAGAACGTCACCATCAACGAGCCGTTCTTCGCCGGCCACTTCCCCGGCAAGCCGGTGATGCCCGGCGTGCTGCTGATCGAGGCCATGGCGCAGGCCGGCGCCCTGATGCTGTTGCAGCTGCAGGAGGTCGCGGACCGGCGGGGCCAGCTGCTGTACCTGACCGGCATCTCCGACGCCAAGTTCCGGCGCCCGGTGGTGCCGGGGGACCAGGTGCGTTTCGAGATCGACGTCCTCCGGATCCGCAGCGGACACAGCAGGCTGGCCTGCAAGGCGCTGGTGGACGGCCACCTCGCCGCCGAGGCGGTGCTGTCGTCAACCCGCGTGGACCTCTGAGCCGCCGGACTAACGAGGAGCGCGTGCGATGAGCAGCTATGTCCATCCTTTGGCCCACGTCGACCCGGAGGCGGTGCTCGGCGCGGGCGTGCGGGTCGGGCCCTTCGCGGTGATCGGTCCGGGAGTCGAGATCGGCGACGGCACCGAGATCGGCGCCGGGGCCCAGATCCAGGGGCCGACCCGCATCGGGCGGGACAACCGCATCTACCCGCAGACCGCCATCGGGTTCGACCCGCAGGACCTCAAGTACCGGGGCGAGCCGGTGCGGCTCGAGATCGGCGACGGCAACACCATCCGCGAGTTCTGCACCGTCTCGCGCGGCACCGCGGCGGGCGGCGCGGTCACCCGCATCGGCAGCCACAACCTGCTGATGGCTTACGTCCACATCGCGCACGACTGCCAGCTCGGAGACCGCACGGTGTTCGCCAACCTCGCCACCCTGGCCGGTCACGTCGAGGTGCACGACGACGCGATCGTGGGCGCCTTCTGCTCGGTGCACCAATTCGCCCGCATCGGGCGCCATGCCTACCTGGGCGCCTACACGGTGATGAGCAAGGACGCGCTGCCTTTCGTCAAGACCGTCGGGGTGAAACCGGCCTGTTACGGCATCAACACCATCGGCCTCAAGCGCAAGGGCTTCGGCAGCGACCGGCTGGCGCTTCTCGGCAGGGCCTTCCGGCTGCTGGCGCGCTCCGGCCTCAACACCCGGCAGGCCCTGGCCAGGATCCGCGAGGAGGTCGGCGGCGATCCGGAGGTCGATCACTTCGTCGCCTTCATCGAGAGCTCGCGGCGCGGCGTCATCAAGACGGTGCCGCGCGGCATGGGGAGGGGGGCGGCCGACGAGACGGGCGAGGCGGGCGAGGCGGGCGATGTCGGAGAGGGGGGCAACGGGGGCAAAGCAGGCGAGGAGGCGGTGGTGGAGGCGGGCGAGACCCGATGACCGGGTTGCGGCCCCTGCCGCCGATGAGGGAGATGGGGGAGTCGCTGTCGCCGCTGGGGGAGATGCCGCCGCTGACGGAGGCGCCGCCGCTGCCGCCGACGTGGCTGATGCGGACGAAGCCGCGGCTCGGCGTGATGGGCGTGGGCGCGATGGGCCGCAACCACGTGCGCGTCCTGGCCTCCCTGCCCGGCGCGGCGCTGATGGGGGTCTACGATCCGCGCCGCGAGGTGGCGGAGGCGGTCGCCGCCGAGCACGGGACGCGCGTCTTCGCGAGCGCCGAGGTGCTGGCGGAGGCGGTGGATGCGATGGTGCTGGCGGTGCCCACCGTGCTGCACGCCGAGCTCGGCTGCGAGCTGCTGGGCCGCGGCCTGCACGTGCTGGTCGAGAAGCCGCTGGCGGCGAGCCTCGAGGAGGCGGACCTGCTGCTGGCGGCGGCCGCCGCGGCGGAGCGGGTGCTGGCCGTCGGGCACGTCGAGTTCTTCAACCCGGCGGTGCAGGCGCTCCTCGGGCTCGGCGTGCCGCCGCGTTTCGTGGAGGTGCAGCGGCTGGCGGTTTTCACGCCGCGCAGTCTCGACGTCGACGTGGTGCTCGACCTGATGATCCACGACCTGCAGATCCTGCACGCGCTCGACGGCGCCCCGGTCAGCGAGGTGCGGGCGACCGGCATCCCGGTGCTGTCGCCGCGCACCGACATCGCCAACGTGCGCCTGGAGCTGGCCTCCGGCTGCGTCGCCAACCTGACCGCGTCGCGGGTCTCCGCGGAGCGGGTGCGCAAGCTGCGCACCTTCCTGCCCAGCCGCTACTACTCGCTCGACTACGTGGCGCAGGAGATCCACGGCTACCGCCTGGAGGAGCATGCCGCCGGCCGGCGGATCGTTCCCGACAACCTGGAGCTCACCCGCGACGAGCCGCTGCGGCGCGAGCTCGTGGCATTCGTCGCCGCCTGCCGCGGCGATGCCGCCGACGGGCCCGCGGCCGCCGACGCCGCGCCGGCGGCCCCCCTCCACAACGCGATCGTCAGCGGTCCGGCGGGGCGGCAGGCGCTGGAGACCGCCCTGGCGGTGGCCGCGGCGATCGAGCAGGGGCTGCGGCGCTGACCGTGGCCGGCCCTGCTGCTGTAGACTCTGCGGCCGGATCTTCCCCTTCAGGACGGGTTCGTGAGAGGAGAGCAGGGTGATGCTTGAGACAGGAGACGTTCGTATCGGCGTGATCGGCGGCAGCGGCCTCTACCAGATGGCGGGGCTGCAGGTGACGGAGGAGCGGCGTCTGGCCACGCCTTTCGGCGAGCCCTCCGACCCGTTCGTGATCGGCGAGCTCGAGGGCAAGCGGGTGGCGTTCCTGCCGCGCCACGGGCGCGGCCACCGGCTGCTGCCCTCGGAGCTCAACTACCGCGCCAACATCTACGGTTTCAAGGTGCTGGGCGTCGAGCAGCTGATCTCGGTGTCGGCCGTCGGCTCGATGAAGCTCGAGTACAAGCCGACCGACATCGTGGTGCCCGACCAGTTCTATGACCGCACCCGCCACCGCGTCGACACTTTCTTCGGCAACGGCCTGGTCGCCCACGTCTCGCTGGCCAAGCCGATCTGTCCGCGGCTGATCGACGTCGCCGTGCCGGCGGCGCGCGCCGCCGGCGCCACGGTGCACCGGGGCGGCACCTACGTCAACATGGAAGGGCCGCAGTTCTCGACCCGCGCCGAGTCGGAGATCTACCGCTCGCACGGCGTCGACGTCATCGGCATGACCAACCTGACCGAGGCGCGGCTGGCTCGCGAGGCCGAGATCTGCTACGTGTCGCTGTCGATGATCACCGACTACGACTGCTGGCACGAGACGGAAGAGGCGGTCAGCGGCGAGGGGGTGATGGAGGTCATCGGCAAGAACGTGATCATGGCGCAGGAAGTGGTGCGTCAGATCGTGGCGCGCCTGCCCGAGGAGCGGCAGGGCTGCCCCTGCCCGGACGCCTTGCGCCATGCCCTGATCACCGAGCACTCGCTGATCCCGGCGGCGACCCTGCACGCCCTGGCGCCCCTGATCGGCAGGTACATCCGTAGAGTCCCCTAGGACGCCATGGGCCGCCCGGATTCCAATCCCCGGCATCGCGGCAGGTGGTAGGAAAAGCGGCGGTAGGAAGAACGGTAGGAAGAGCGGTAGGAAGAGATGACACGCATCCTGGTGACCAACGACGACGGCATCTTCTCCGAGGGCATCAAGACCCTGGTCTCCGCCCTGTCGGAGCTGGCGGAGGTCTTCGTGGTGGCGCCGGACCGCGAGCAGAGCGCCTCGGGGCACGCCTTGACCCTGAGCCGGCCGCTGCGCATGCAGAAGGTGCGGGAGAACTGGTACTCGGTCGACGGCACGCCCACCGACTGCGTCAACCTGGCGGTGCTGTGGGTGCTCAAGGACCGGCCGCCCGACCTGGTCTGCTCGGGCATCAACTTCGGCCTCAACGTCGGCGACGACGTGACCTACTCGGGCACGGTGAGCGCCACCTTCGAAGGGACGCTGCTCGGCATCCCGTCGCTGGCCTTCAGCCAGGAAGTGGGGGAGGGGTTCTCTTTCGAGCCGGCGGCGCGTTTCGCCCGGCGGCTGGTCCAGACGCTGCTCGAGGAGAAATTGCCGCCCGACCTGCTGCTCAACGTCAACGTCCCGGCGGGGGCGATCCGCGGCGTCAGCTTCACGCGGCTGGGGCGGCGGGTCTACAAGCAGTCGGTGGTCGAGAAGCTCGACCCGCGCGGCAAGCGGTACTACTGGATCGCCGGCACCCCGATGTGGCAGCGCGCCAGCGGCACCGACCACGAGGCGGTTTCCTCGGGTCGGGTGTCGATCACGCCGCTGCACCTCGACCTCACCTACTACCCCGGGCTCGAGCTCTTCGGCGCCTTGCAGGAGAAGCTCGCGCGTCTCGACCTCGGCGAGCTGCTTGACGGCGGGCCGGCCCCGCGGCCGGCCGATGCCGGCGGCGAATGAGCGACTATGCAGTGCTGCGGGAGCGCATGGTGCGCGACCTGGTCGCCGGCCGCGGCATCAAGGACCAGCGCGTGCTCGAGGCGATGCGCAAGGTGCCTCGCCACCTCTTCGTCCGCGACCACCTGCGCTCGCAGGCGTACGGCGACCATGCGCTGCCGATCGGCGCCGCGCAGACCATCTCGCAGCCCTACATCGTCGCGCGGATGACCGAGCTGCTGGAGCTCGCGCCGCACCACTCGGTGCTCGAGATCGGCACCGGCACCGGCTACCAGACGGCCCTGCTGGCGGTGCTGGCGCGGCGGGTCTACAGCCTCGAGCGCATCGCCGAGCTGGCGCAGCAGGCCATTCCGCGCATCCGCCAGCTGGGTTTCGAGAACGTCAAGATCCAGGTCTTCGACGGCAGCGTCGGCTGGAGCGAGTGGGCGCCCTACGACCGCATCCTGGTCGCCGCCGGCGCTCCCAAAGTGCCCGAGCCGTTGCTCGACCAGTTGGCGCCGGGCGGCAGCCTGCTCATCCCCGAGGGCGCGCGGCAGGCGCAGCGGCTGGTGCTCTACCGCAAATCGGCGCGCGGCGAGCTGCGGCGCAAGGAAGGCGAGGAGGTCGGTTTCGTGCCGCTGGTCGGCCGCCACGGCTGGAAGGACGGCGGCAAGTGAGCGGCGGCGGCGCGGGGGACGGGGATCGCGGCGGCGGCGGTGGTGCGGGCGGGGGCAG
>Ga0209118_1000036_pt1 | contig 101517 bp, 92 predicted proteins | sample BlaSpr_A8_Ref_M1_FD_187988 | JGI IMG/M metagenome (GOLD analysis project Ga0209118, IMG submission 187988) | Forest soil microbial communities from Thunder Bay, Ontario, Canada - Black Spruce, Ontario site 2_A8_Ref_M1 (SPAdes) (version 2) | ecosystem: Environmental > Terrestrial > Soil > Boreal... | reverse complement strand
AAAGGCCGCCAGCAGGGCCTGACGCGACGCAGGTGGTTGCAGCAAGCAGCCTGGATTACCGCTGCTGCAGCGTTTCCAAACCTGGCGGCGGCCGTCGCCCAGGAAGTCAGCCCGGCAATCGGTCCGGTCGTGAGCCCGGTCGTCAGTCCGGTGATGGAAAAGCTCAGCACCTATATGGCCGAGGCCCGCAACCGCGCGCTGCCGGACAATGTGGTGCAGGAGACAAAGCACCACATCCTCGACACCATCGCCGCCATGGTTTCCGGATCCGAACTGCCCCCCGGACGCTTGGCGATCCAGTTCGCTCAGACCTACGGTGGAGAGAAGATTGCCACTGTGGTCACCTCGCAAATCCTCTGCGGACCGATTGAGGCGGCATTGGCGAACGGGGAGCTTGCTCATTCGGACGAAAGCGACGACGATTTCACCACGGGCGGAGCGCACCCGGGCTGCGCCGTAGTGCCTGCGGGGCTGGCCTCGGGAGAGCAGTTCGGCATCAGCGGAACGCATTTCTTGCGCGCCGTGGCGCTTGGGTATGACATCGCTATGCGGGCTATGAGGACCGTGGGTCCGGGAATGAAAGAAACACACAACCTGGTTGGAACCATGGGCGCGACTGCGGCTGCCGGGTGCGCCGCCAGTCTAAATCCCCAGCAGATGCGCTGGCTAATTGATTACGCCGCACAGCAGGCTGGCGCCGGCATCGGCTCCTGGCGACGCGACACCGACCATATCGAAAAGGCTTTCGTGTTTGGCGCTATGGGCGCGCGTAACGGGGTCAACGCCGCATTGGTGGTTCACTCGGGGTGGACTGGCGTCAATGATGTTCTGTCCGGCCCTAACAATTTCTTGGAGTCCTATAATCCTAAGGCCGATCCGGCGGGCCTCATCGAGCAACTCGGCGAGCTCTACGGGGTGACGCAGACAACCCTCAAGAAGTGGACCACGGGAGGTCCGATTCAGGCGCCGCTGGACGCGCTGGACAATCTGCAAAAGCGGCACCGCTTTCAAGCCGATCAGGTGCAGCAGGTGGTGGTACGTGCCGCCACCAGCGCGGCCTACACCGTGAACAACCGCGACATGCCGGATATCTGTCTTCAGCATCTGGTTGCGGTGATGCTCATCGACAAAACGGTCTCCTTCCGCGCGGCGCACGACAAGGCATGCATGCAGGATCCGGTCGTGCTCCGCGAGCGTGCTAAGGTGCAACTCGTTCCAGACGACCAACTCGAGCGACTGATACCGCTGCGAGTGGCCATCGTTGAGGTCACGCTAACCGACGGTACGCGCCTCAGCGAGCGGGTCGAGCATGTGCGCGGGACTCCTGAGAACCCGATGTCTCGCGACGAGGTGGTCGCTAAGGCGCGCGAGTTGATGACGCCCGTCCTCGGCGCTGAGACATGCTCGAACTTGATCGAACGCGTGCTCGGACTCGATAACGTGAAGGACATTCGAGAGCTTCGCCCCGTGCTTCACGGATTGGACCGGGCGAAACAATCTTCCACGACTCCAACCTTTGCGGGGGACACACAAGGTTGATTGGACAAGAGAAGCGGCGGGGCGACCTGTGCAGGTACAAACCTGATCAGATTGGAGCGAAGATGAAAAACATAACGACACTTTGTCTCGCAGCATTGATTTGTGGATCTGTTGCACGATCGCAGGATCAGCCCCGCGCGCCTGAAAGAGCGCCTTTGCTTCTGGTCCAGGAAATCCCACTACCTAATGTGGGAGGACGGATCGATCATTTCACCTTCGACGCAAAACGCAAGCGCGTCATTGGCGCTGCCTTGGGCAATAACACGGTCGAAGTGGTGGACACATTTGCCGGTCGTGACGCACACAGCATAACCGGGGCTGCCGCACCGCAAGGTGTGGTCTATGTAAGCGAGTTTAATCAGCTCTTCGTCGCGAACGGCACAGATGGAAAGCTCAGAGTTTACGACGGAGACACTTTTAAACTGCTGAACACGCTTGATATCGGAGAGGACGCCGATAATGTGCGCTACGATCCGGCAGAAAAGCGAGTGTATGTCGCCTATGGCGGAGACGAGGAGGGTGGGATTGCAGTCATCGATGCCGCAAGCGGCAAACGCCTGAGTGACGTCGCCAAGCTCGACGCACACCCGGAATCGTTCCAGATTGCCGCCTCCAAACCGTTGATCTACGCCAATATCGCAACCAAAGCGAAAGTTGTTCTTATCGATCGCAATACGCACAAGGTCACGGATTGGCTTTTGACGACCGGGAAGGCCAATTATCCTATGGCGCTGGACGAAGCTGACCACCGCCTCTTCGTGGTGACCCGAAAGCCGGCACAACTTATAGTTCTCGACTCCGATAGCGGCGCGATGGTTGCCAGCGTCCCCTGTGTCAACGACTCCGACGATGTGTATTATGACATTGGCCGGAAACGTATCTACGCCCCTGGGGGCGAGGGTTTCATCACGGTTGTCCAACAAACCGACGCCGATCACTATCAATCCCTAGCGAAAATCCCCACCACAATCGGAGCACGCACGGGTCTGTGGTATGAGAAACGAGACCGGTTCTATTTGGCTGTGCCCGCAAGCTCCAAGCAGGGGGCTGCTTTGTGGGTGTACGCCCCCGAGGATTGATGAACACGATGAACCGGTTCTCTCCCATCTGGTTGACTGCTGTCGTTTTCCTGATTGGATGCGCCACGCGGTTGGCAAACGCTCAAGAGGGAGAAAAGCAGCCCCTACGGCTCGTCCAGACGATTCCCATGCCGAACGTAAAAGGACGCATTGACCACATGGAAGTGGATGTCCGAGGCAAGCGTCTATTTATTCCGGGGTTGGAAAACGGCACTTTGGAAGTTGTGGATCTGCAGGCCGGGAAATGGATGCGCAGCATTCCCGGATTCAAAAAGCCGCAAGGGATCTTATACGTTGCTGAACTCAACAAGTTGTTTGTCGCAAGTGGGGATGATGGGATGCTCAGAGTTTTTCGCGGAGACACGCTGCAGCTTCTCGACTCGATCCGGCTTGAGCCGGGACCCAACCGCGTTGTCTACGATCCTCATTCGAAGCTTGTTTACGTCGGCTACGGTGGTAAGGATGCAGGAAAGGACTACGGGGAGGCCGGAATCATCGACGCGAAGAATGACAAGCACATCGGCGACATCAAAGTTGCAGCCCATCCCTCAGAGCTTTTGTTGAACAAGTCAGGGACGACGCTTTTTGTTTTCATTTCCATCGCTAATCAGCTTCAGGTAATCGACACGAACAAACGACAGGTGGTTTCGACTTGGCAAGTAAGCAGCCAACACCCAGGCGACGCGGCCTTCGACGAGTCAACCTCTCGCCTGTTCATCGGCACTCGCACTCCTCCCGAAATGATTGCCATGGACTCCAACTCGGGCAAGGAAGTCGCTCACTTTCCAACTGCGGACGGCATGGACGGCGTCTATTTTGACGCGCCGCGGAAGCGTGTGTACGTCTCTGGAGGAAGAGAGTTGCCGTCCGGTTTCGTGTATATCTATCAACAGAAGGATGCCGATCACTACGAGATCGTGGGGAGAGTGACAACGCGGGGAGGTGCTGGCACCTCTCTTTGGTCACCCGAGCTCAATCGCTATTACGTCGCCGCTCCAGCGAATGAAGGGGCAGATGCGGCGGTTCTGGTATACGCGCCTCAGGACTGAAAGCGGTTTCTCATAAGGGGCTGAAGCCTCGTCACGATTCGCAATTTCGATTGTCCCAAGTAAGAATATTCTAGGGGATCTTGGGAATGGAGCATCTAGGGAAAGCGAAGCTGGTGCTGTTGGTCACTGCTCTTTGTGGCTTGCTTCTCGGACGAGGGTCAGCCGAAGCGCGTCGCACAGCGCGTGGCGATCAATCGGGCAGAGACGCAGGGCAGGTACCGTCGTCTCTTGATTTTGAAACCTACCGACTTCGCATCGAACCCATTTTCCTCAAGCAGCGGCAAGACGGTGTACGCTGTTACGATTGCCATTCGATTTTAGCCACACGCTTGCGGCTGGAGCCGCTGTCACCGGGAAGTTCCTCGTGGAACGAGGAACAATCGCGTCGAAACTTCGAGGTCGTCTCCCAACTGGTCACGCCCTCCGATCCGCTGAATAGCCGCTTGCTGCTTCACCCTTTGGCGAAAGAAGCGGGTGGCGATCCGACCCACACGGGTGGCAAGTTCTGGGCTTCGAAGAACGACCCGGAATGGAAAATGCTCGCCGATTGGGTCGGCCATAACACCGACGTGCCTTCCACCGCTCAAGCAGCAACTCATCCCATCGCAACCGAAGCTCTTGACTTCCAATTCTTTAAAACGAAGGTCGAGCCGATTTTCTTGAAGCAGCGCCCAGGACACGCCCGCTGCTACGGTTGCCACATCCTATCGAACAGAGGTTTCCATCTCGACACGTTGTCCCCTGGAAGCGCGGATTGGACCGACGACCAATCGCAGCGCAACTTCCAGAGCGCTCTCCAGCAGGTCGTTCCCGGAGATCCCGCTTCCAGCAGACTCTTGATCCACCCGCTCGCGCCCGAAGCGGGAGGAGATCCGTTTCATTCCGGCGGCAGGCAGTTCATGTCCCAGAACGATCCCGACTGGCTTGCCATGGCGGAATGGGTGCGCGGCGTTCGCACCGGCGCTGCTTCTGAGTCTCCGTCGGCTTCGACCGCCCTGATCTATGTCACCAACAGCGCCGGCGATACGGTCGATGTGATTGATTCCACGACCAACCGCGTCGTGCAGGTCATACGCGGCATGGAATTACCGCATGGTATCGCTTTCTCTCCTGATGGAACCCGAGTCTACATCAGCAACGAATCGGAGAGCGCGCTCGACGTGGTGGATCGAAAGAGCGGCGAAATTCTGAGCAAAATATCTCTCAGCGGCCGGCCGAACAACCTCGCCATCACTAGAGATGGAGGCCGCGTGCTGGTGGGGATCCGCACGCAGCCGGGCGTCATAGATGTCATTGATACAACTTCGCTCAGGCGGGTGAAGAGCATTCCCGTCGACGGCAGTGTGCACAACGTCTTCGTCACACCGGACGGCAAGTATGCGGTCAGCGGTTCGATAGAAAATAAAGCTGCCTCAGTCGTTGATCTCCAGACCGAGCAAGCAGTATGGGAAGTCAAGTTCGACCGCCCAGTACGCCCCATGACCTTCGAGACAAACTCTGACGGCTCGACCAGCCGCATTTTCGTTCAGCTCTCCGGGCTCAACGGATTTGCCGTCGTGGATTTTGCCAAGCGGGCCGAGGTTGCCAGAATCAAGCTGCCCGATCAACCCGGTGGATTCGGAATTGCCGAGGGTCGAACCGGCACGCCTTCCCACGGCATCGGCATAACCCCGGATGGGAAATCGCTCTGGATCAACAGCACGTTCGCCAATGCCGTCTTCAAGTACTCACTCCCGGACCTCAAGTTGATCGGATATGCAGCTCTGCCCGAGGTTCACCCTCCGGGACATTCCCCGACCGGCTCCGTGCCCGAGTGGATCACCTTCACGCCAGACAGCAAGATTGTCTATGTCTCGAACTCTGGGGCTGGATCGGTCTCTGCCATCGACACAAATACCCTGAAAGAAATAGCGGTCATCCCAGTAGGAGAAGTCCCTAAGCGGATCAATACATTAGTCCTTCACTGAATAAGCCACTCCCGGAATTTGTGATCCAGTCCAAGAGTGAATTTCCGGCACAATCGAAGCACTCAAAGAACGCAGATTTGCCGTGAAGCGGAAGCGTGCCGAGGCGGGGCCTGCCTGGATACCAACAGTGCCTACTCTGTCACCGGAAAACCTGCAGATTCCGAGTAATATTGCAACGAAGCGGTTCGCGCCTCATGCAGAAGCCACGGCAATCCGGGCGACCAAGATCAATGTCGAGCTGCCAATTGCTTGTGCCTGAGGTATGGATAGGGATTCTCCCTGTTAGGCGCACGAAGCGCATGGCGGAGGGTTCGATCAAAGCGGCACGGGCGGGTACCGCGTGAAACAAGTTCTGCAGCAAGCGCATACGGGCGAGATTGCGGTGATGGAGGTTCCTGCTCCCAAACTGCTTCCGGGATGCGTCCTAGTGCGTATGGCGGCATCGCTGGTTTCAGCCGGCACGGAGCGTGCCTCTTGCGAGTTTGCCAACAAAAATCTTCTGCAAAAAGCGCAGGCTCGTCCTGATCTGGTTCGCGAAGTCGTCAGCAAGATTCGACGAGATGGCGTGTTGTCCGCAGTCGCGGCGGTTCGCGGCCGTCTCGATCAGCCCAATGCTCTGGGCTACAGCAGTTCTGGCACAGTCGTTGGTGTTGGGGAAGGCATCACCGATCTCAACGTGGGTGATCGTGTTGCCTGCGCGGGAGCAAGCTACGCGGTACACGCCGAATTTGCCTGTATCCCTCGTCTGCTGGCCGCGAGGGTCCGTCCAGATTCAGCGGTGAGCTTTGAGGAAGCGGCTTTCACGACGCTGGGCGCGGTGGCTCTGCACGGCATTCGCACGGCGGATGTGAAACTGGGAGATGTCATCGCGGTCATCGGACTCGGGCTCCTCGGGCAGTTGACAGTTCAGATACTCAAAGCAGCGGGTTGCCGCGTGTTGGGAATGGATATCGCCGCCGAGCGCGCCGACCTTGCGTTACGCCTGGGTGCGGATGGTGTCAGCATCTCTCGCGATGGCTTGCGCGATTTATGTCTGCGGCACTCCAGCGGGCATGGCGCCGACGCGGTCCTAATTGCCGCGGAGACAGCCAGTAGCGAACCGGTGGACCTGGCGGGGCAAGTAGCGCGCGATCGCGGCGTCGTGGTTGCGGTCGGAACGGTTGGCATGGACATCCAACGCAAACTCTATTTTGAAAAAGAGCTTGATTTCCGGATTTCGCGTTCTTACGGGCCGGGCCGATACGATTCCGCGTATGAGCAGAAGGGCCGCGATTATCCCATCGGCTACGTGCGTTGGACCGAAACTCGAAACATGGAAGCGTTCCTTCAACTCCTGGGGGAAGGCAAGCTCGATGTGAAATCGCTGGTTACTCACCGCTTTCCCATCGAACGCGCTCAAGGTGCCTACGATCTAATAATGGGAAGGGTGGGCCAACCATTCCTCGGCGTGTTGATCACGTATCCCGAGCAGGCTGAAGCGAGCCACGAAATTCTATTGGTCGGGAAGGGAACTGCGCCAGCCCTTGTCGGCGAGAAGGCGATGGCGATCGGGGTTCTGGGTGCGGGCAACTTTGCCATGAGTACGCTACTACCTGCGATCAAGCGGATTCGCGGGGTGGAGTGGGTTGGAGTGTGTGCCGCCAATGGCTCAAACGCCCGTCACGCAGCGGAAAAGTTTGGCTTCCGGTACTGCGCAACCGAAGAGGAGAGAATCCTCAACGACTCCGGCCTCAACACGGTTGTGATTGCCACCCGTCATCATTTGCATGCGACCCAGGTACTGGCCGCGATCGCTGCCGGCAAGAACATCTTCTGCGAGAAGCCGCTTTGCCTGAGCGAAATCGAGTTAGCGGAAATTGTTCGCGCTCACGCAAACCGCATCTCCGGCCGCGATCCCATACTGATGGTCGGGTTCAACCGTCGGTTCGCTCCCATGGCAATAAAGATGAAAGCGTTTCTCAAGCCGATCCAGGAACCGTTGGTCTTGCACTGCCGCGTCAACGCTGGTTTCATCTCGCGCGATCATTGGGTGAACGATCCCGAGCAAGGTGGCGGACGAATTCTCGGGGAAGTTTGCCATTTTGTAGACTTCCTAACTTTTCTGACCGGTGCTCTGCCGATCGAAGTGCAAGCACGAAGCTTGACCAATCTCGAACCGTACTCCGACGACAACGCTGTCATTTCACTGCGATTTGCGAATGGATCACAAGGCACGATCAGCTATCTGGCGAACGGCGACCGATCTTACTCCAAGGAACGAGTGGAAGTCTTTGGCGGAGGCGCCGTGGCCGTGCTGGAAGATTTCCGGTGCCTGGAACTCGTGCGCCAGGGCCGCAAACAAACATTCCGCTCACGATTCCGCCAGGACAAAGGGCATCGCGCCGAGTTGGAAGCTTTTGCCGCTGCGGTCCGCAGCCGAGGCGAACCTCCAATCCCGTTTGATGAGATTGTGTCCACCACGCTGGCAACCTTGCGAGCAGCAGAGTCGCGTTCTGCAGGACAGTCTGTCGAACTGAATACGACCGATTTCATAAGTTCCAATTTACAATCGCGCCGTGCTGTCTCGTGATCCACTTGAACCGAGGTATTGCTCAGTTGTCGCCGCGAAGATCTTGCGACCGCGGCAGAAATTGTAATAGGCATGAGTTGCCCCTGCAGCGTCTTTCCTCGTGAACAGACCGTGCCACAAACAAAAATGGCTGCCAGTTCCTGTTGCCAGTCATATAGCAGCCTACAACTGTATTCACAGTTGATTGTGCCCCGACTCTTTTCAACGAGGCGCAGCTACTTTATTCTTTGTACCAGTCTCAAGCAAGAGGTCTAATTACCCAAGCAGTTTGGACTCACAGGCGATGCGTCTGTGGGAACTCGGCATCCATTCCTCGCAAAAAACGGGGTTAGGACCCAAGGTCCCAGGGCGGGTGCAAACCGGTTGACTCCCGAACGGAGCAGAGGGATAATGGCCACCTGCTTCGAGGAGGACTCCCATGAAGCAATTTCCTCGGTTCAGCAAGACGCCCGTCAGTCTTCCCGGTTCGTTTCATCAGCGACTCAGTGCCTATGCGCTCGCAGTCAGCGCGGCTGGAGTAGGGATTGCATCGATGCAGCCAGCCCAAGCGAAGATCATCTACAAACCCACGCACCACACGTTGACCAACGGGACGCTCCCGATTCCTATAGACGGGACGCACGATTTCACCCTGAGCGACAAGTTCTACATCATCACGGGCTCCTGGAGCACTCAGCTTCTCGATATCAATGTGGCGGCACGCGCGTTTGTGGTCGGGAGCAAAGGGTCGGCAGCGGCACTGAAACGCGGAGCCGTTATCGGCCCTACGGATAAGTTTCAGACCGGTAAGGTGCTGATGGCCGGAGGATTCTGCGAGACCCAGATTTCTTCAAGCAGGGTGTTTGGACCTTTTGCCAACACCACTCAACGTTATTTGGGCTTGAAGTTCAAATTGAACGGCAAGCTTCATTACGGATGGGCCAGGTTTGCTAGTGTTATAGCCTCCGCCTGTAATGGCGGGCCTGCGGTTTCCGCCACGTTGACCGGCTACGCTTACGAGACCATTCCTGGCAAGTCGATCAAAGCTGGCCAGACCAAGGGGCCAGACGATTCCACACTCAACCCGGACTCGTCGACTCCAGAAGATCCCGGCCCGGATGCTTCCCTGACCAATCCCATTCCCGACGAGCCGCAACCCGCATCGCTCGGTCTGCTTGCTCTCGGCGCTCAGGGCGTCCCGCTCTGGCGGCGGAAGGAGTCGGTAGGCGCTACACAGTAGGTGGCTCTGCATGGAGGACTTTATGAAACGCTCTCCACGACCCTCTAGGACGTCCGTCAACCTTTCCGCGTCAGTCCATCACCAGCTCAGCATGTATGCACTTGCGGCTGGCGCAGCAGGAGTGGGGATGTTGGCATTGGCACAGCCAGTTGAAGCAAAGATCATCTACACGCCAGCGGATATCCCCATTCTTAACAACACGACAGTCCAATTGGATCTCAACCAAGACGGTTACATTGACCTTCAGATCGGCTTCGAGTATTCAGGTAGAAATCTGAATTTGTGGGCGTCTGCGTATCAAAAGAATGGGATCATGGGTTATCAGTCGCACAAGAAGGGACGATGGCTAGCGTCGGCCTTGAGAGCATGCGATCAAATCGGGCCAAAGGGCAGGTTTCGGCACGGCAGGGATGTGATGTGGTCATTCTTCGAGACTGTTTCCGGGTCGAGCAAGGGCAGCGCCGGACAATGGAAGAACGCAAAGAACCGCTACCTCGGGGTGCGATTCAGGATCTACGGGAAAATCCACTACGGCTGGGTTCGACTCAGCACCCCCGCATTTCGTCCCGGTGTTGTGACAGGCTACGCCTACGAGACGATCCCCGGCAAATCCATCATCGCGGGCAAGACTCACGGGAAGCCGAACGATCCGGGTGAAGAAGATTTCTCCCCCGGTGCTTCCCTGAGCACTCCCATTCCCGATACTCCGCAACCCGCATCGCTCGGAATGCTTGCACTCGGTGCCAAGGGCGTCCCGCTCTGGCGGCGGAAGGAGTCGGTAGGCGCTACACAGTAGGTGGCTCTGCAAGGAGGACTTTATGAAACGCTCTCCACGGCCCTCTAGGACGTCCGTCAACCTTTCCGAGTCAGTCCATCAGCAACTCAACATGTATGCACTCGCGGCTGGAGCAGCTGGAGTGGGGATGATTGCATTGGCTCGGCCTGCTGAGGCCAAAATTGTTTATACCCCAGCCAACGTCCACATTTCTAGCAACATGACATACGCCCTGAATTTCAACCAGAAAACCGACTTCCTATTCCTACCGAGCGGCTACGTATCAAGCAACGCTCACGGATCGTCTCAACTGGTGGCGCAGACCCAGGGCCGCAACGGTGTGGAGGGCTTCGGGGGGAATGCCTCGGCGCTAACCTCGGGCGCGGTAATCGGCCCGAAGCAGCGCTTTTCCGGCAAACTCCTGGAGCACTGCACGTGGGCGGATATCCCCGTCTGCGATGGGAATTGGTATTGGGTATCGGGGCCGCATTACCTCGGGCTCAAATTCTACATTCACGGGAAGACCCACTACGGATGGGCACGCTTGACAGTCACTTCTCCTTGGGACGCTATGCTGACCGGCTACGCTTATGAGACCATCCCGAACAAGACGATCGTTGCAGGCAAGACCAAAGGGCCAGAGGACGAGAGTAATCTCGCGCAGCCTGACCACGCAACTATGACTGCTCCCATTCCCAAACCAGCCAGCCTGGGCCTGCTAGCCATGGGATCGCCCGGACTGTCCATCTGGCGGCGAGAAGCATCAGTGGGCTCTCTGCCGTAGGGAATTAGAGCATTTTTGCATACAATCCCATCATCCGCTATCCTGCTTTTCTAATAAATGTCTGCTGGAGGCAGCATGAAACTCCCACGCCTATTCGAGATTAGCGCCGGATTCGCTTTGGTCGCCCTGTCGCTGTTGGCGACACCGGCTGCGACAGCCCGAACCATCATCAGCAACGAAACCCTGGTGACCACAACTTTCGTGGTTAACAAGACGGCTGCGACAGCCAAGTGCAGAACAATTGGCTGTTCTGCAAAAACATCTATGTTCGCCCCTATCCCGGTCACCTGTCCGGCTCCACCGGGCCAGACTTGCACCTTCCATATCTCACTTGACACGAAGACTTCAATCAAGTTCCCAGGTGGGGGAGGGGGAGCAGGACCTACAGGTTCTTACCAGTTCCTAGTCGACGGCGTTGCGCCGACGATAGGACCCACCGACAAGAACGGCGAATATCTCTTTGAGAAGAACGCCTTCACATCTGGCGATGTTCCCCACGCCGCTCGTCAGAGCTACCCCGCTTCGGTATTGGCGACCGTGAGGAATTCCAACTCAAACAGTCACACGATAGTGGTGAATGTTGGCTGTAAAGATTTCATTAAACAAGGTGGTTGCGCAGTGACGGCCCACTGGAGCACGATGAGAGTGGACGTGTTCGAGCCTTGAGGGGAGGGGTTTGAGGTGTCGCTGTTTTTGGGATCACCCTCGATTTCCAGTCTTGCGGCGGAAGGGAGTTAGTGGACGCTACCGGCTCTTCTTCCTAGCTCTGGTTTTTTGTCTTAGACGCTTCCTGTATCGCGCTTTGGCGTGAAGATAACCCGGGCGACTGTTGTGGCAACGACTGCAACCGGTACTATGTTGGCCATTCCGCCAACTGCTGGGCTGGATAGGTCGGTGGTGCTTACGACAGAGCCGCTTTTCCGGCGGTGGAACTTTGAAGCAAAGTACGCAACCCTTATTGCGATACCCAGACCACCACCGCCTCCGTAAGATCGGACGCCCATGTTTTTTGCAGAGTCGTTTCTTGGGGGGTGGCACTTCCTTGGTCCGATAGCATTCGCTGCAGCCCGTGGTGCGGTGGCCAGCGCGCCAATAGCTCGGTCGGATTGGCCTGCCGTGAACCTTGCAAAGCCGTTTCTTGGGCGAACGTGCTCGTTTCCCGAGAGTTCGTTTTGCGCTCACACCCTTAGCATAACCCAGCGACTGTTCATTTTTCCGTTTTTCCGGGTGAACGGTTCCTTCTTCCGCAATTCCACGAAATGCCTAGCCCGCGAGCGTCAGTAGGCGCTGCGGAGCTCAAGGCGATTTTGAAGACGCAGGACTCCTCATGTCCCCATTGCGCAGCCTCTTTGGGCTCGGCGTCACACCCGAAGTCGCGCAGACGATTCTTCGCCACAGTGACGCCTCGACCACGAGGAAGCACTCCATTCTGTTAAAATCGCTGGACGAAGGGCGCGACGCGATGCGCCGGTTGGAGCAGCCAGTTGGGCAAGGAATGGGCAAGGGATCGCAACCGGAGAAATCGCAAAACTTCCCGCAAACGTTAAATCAAAGCCGACGTAGCTCAGTTGGTAGAGCAGCCGATTCGTAATCGGCAGGTCACCAGTTCAACTCTGGTCGTCGGCTCCATCTTTTCAACCACATGCTCGTGCTTCTCACTGCACCCTCAAGTCGCTGTGACGTGGATTGTGACGTAGATTGCGCCGATCGATGGCTTCGCGAATCGACTCAAGCCCTGGATGCTGATACCGCATAGAGGTACGTACATCCGTGTGGCCCATGACTTTCATCACCATCGCCAGGTTGCCGTTTGCTTCATACGCTGCCGTACCGAAAGTATGGCGGGCGCAGTACAAAACCAACGACTCGGGTAGACCAGCTTCGCGACGTGCTCCACGAAACTGTTTGGCCACCGTTGTCAGATGGCCACATGCTGCCTTGGACGCAGGAAACAACCAGCCTTCCGGTTTGCCGACACTGCGAATCATCAAGAGATTGCTCATGTGTTCGCTGATTGGCACCCTCCGCCGCGATCCACGGGTCTTGCTGTAAGGATTGAAGATCAGCCGCCGCGTGTGTTGTGGGGGAGAATGGCAGAGCTGGCTGGGTGAAAAATCGACGGCGTCGGACAGTCCCACTATTACCAAAACTCAGGAGTGAGAACAATATTCCCGTTTATTTCCTGCCGAACGGCAATTCTTGCGGAATGAAGCCCCGGACACAGGTGGCTTCCGGTTTGGCAAGCGACTCGGGCATTGTGGGGCCAGCTTGGAATAAAAGATCAGAAAATCCGTTATTTCCGGTGAGACTCATTTCGCAGGAGGCGGATTGTGAACACAATCAGAAGAGGCAAGTTCGTTAAATTCAGCTCGTTGGTCTTGGCAGCCTGAACAGACCGAGTCCTCGATCTCCTATGGAGGGTGAGGAATACCACGGGGAGCAAGACCGATAGGCGGCGGAGGCCGCAGGATCCCCGCAGCAAGCTACGCGAAATCGTAGAAGGGGTAGGGCGATGGTAAATCCTTTCGATCTCAAGACCGCACTCTTGGCCAAACATGCACAACATGTGGTGCTGATCCATTTTCCAATCGCGCTGTTCATTTCGGCAGTGGCCTTCGACCTCATCGCACACTGGACGAAGCGACGTGGCCTGGCGGACACAGCCTACTACAACCTGATTGGGGCAGCGATTTCAACGTTCCCAGTCCTCGCCACGGGATTTCTGGCGTGGCAGTTCCAACTCGAGGGCCAAAAACTGAAGGGCATCCTATTGCTGCACCTTGTGCTTGCGTGCGTCTCGAGTGTGCTGATCTGGCTGGTCTGGTGGGTGCATTTTCGCGCGCGACGGCGGGCAGAAGCGTTGCCGATCTACCGCCTGGCGGCCGAACTTCTGGGCGTCGGTATCGTCACGCTGACAGGGCACTTGGGGGGCTTCCTGAGCGGCGTAAACGGACCCGGTTAGACGCGCCAGGCGCTCCGCTCCCAACTCGGGAGTAAACCGAGAGCAAATCTCTGAAGGAACTTTCAGAGACGTCAACAATCACCAAATGTTCTCGATCGTCACCTCAACTTGACCGGGAATAAAAACGACTCGTGCCAGTTATCAACTGAGAGCGTTACAAACCACGGAGGGCAAATGCCGGACAAGAAGCAAGATTTTATCGATCAGAAGTTGCAAGACCTCAACAATGATGGCGTCGACCGTCGCGGGTTCCTGAAGTGCATGGCATGGGCGGGTACAGGCCTGGTCTGGACCTTGAGCGGTGGCATCCCGGTATCTCGGGCATTCGCCAAAGGCTACGGCAAAGATGCCGGCAAAGGCGCTGACTTCAGCTTCGTGCAGATCAGCGACAGCCACATCGGTTTTAACAAGCCAGCCAATCCGGACGTCACCGCTACGCTGCAGACGGCAATCAACAAGATCAATGCCATGCCCCACAAACCGGACTTCATCATTCACACCGGTGATCTGAGCCAGCTCTCTAAGCCGAGTGAATTCGACACGCTTGACCAGGCATTGAAAGGAGCGTCCGCGAAACAGATCTACTTTGTCCCGGGTGAGCATGACATGCTCAGTGACAACGGCGAGCAATATCTCCAGCGCTATGGGAAGGGAACAAAGGGCGCCGGGTGGTACAGCTTCGATCACAAGGGTGTGCATTTCGTGGGGCTCGTGAATGTCGCTAATTTGAAAGCTGGAGGCATGGGGTCGCTCGGTCACGAACAGCTGGAGTGGCTCGAGGACGATCTCAAGGGCCGCTCTGCTAGCACTCCGATTGTGCTCTTTGCGCACATTCCGCTGTGGACCATCTATCCAGATTGGGGCTGGGGAACCGACGACAGTGAACAAGCCTTGTCCCACGTCAAGCGTTTCGGTTCGGTGACTGTTTTAAACGGCCACATACACCAGATCATGCAGAAGATCGAAGGTAAGGTTTCGTTCCACACCGCGATGTCGACCGCTTTCCCTCAACCTGCGCCCGGAACAGCTTCCTCAGCAGGACCCATGAAGGTGCCAGCCGACCAGTTGCAGAAGGTCTTGGGCATCACGGATGTGAACTACCTGGTCAGCGGGAAGAGTCTTGCCATTGTCGATTCGCCACTCGGTGCCTCGGGCTCTTCGGCTTCAGGGAATGGAGGCGGCTCCTGGCGGTAGTTGACTCAACCCTTGGGTGGACTGCCAAGGATCCGGTCCAAACAAGCTGGTCCAAACGAGGAAGATCAAGTACGAAAATCAAACCTAGAAGGGAAACAGAAAAATGATGAGGAGAAATGTGCGGATTGCGGGTTTGGCGACGCCGGCCATGATTGCTGTGCTGCTGCTGTTAGCGGGATCACCGAGCGTCACGGCGAATGACCAGCCCTCCGCGGCAAACGCGGAGGTCAAAATTGACAATTTCAGTTTTGGGCCACAGACGCTCACGGTACCCGTCGGAGCTACAGTTATCTGGACCAATCATGATGACATTCCCCATACGGTGGTGAGCACCGACGGTGTGTTCAAGTCCAAAGTGCGGGATACGGACGAAAAGTTTTCCTACACGTTTGACAAGGCGGGAACGTATCCCTACTACTGCACGATCCATCCGAAGATGACCGGCAAGGTCGTGGTGCAGTAAGACTCGGAATTCTAGATGGCATTGCAGCGTAAACGGATTTCCGCTCCTGGCAGCACCGAATTGTTTCCAAAGCTGTTGTTGTTCAAAGCGCTTGAACGATTCTCAGATGATCGAGACTGGGAGTGCACGGTTGCGGGGGACAGTTGGCAAGCAACAGGGAAACTTCCCCCGGCGTCCTTGCTGCAAATAACATCCCCCGCTGAAACAGGCCCCGGCGCCATTTGTATCGATGGTTTTCAAAGGGATCGCGGGCAAGTAGAGGTTTTTAATGGCTGACGCGGCTGCCTCTGTGCTGGCACAACACGAGCACTCCATGCCGCTCCTGGCCCATCTGGAGGAGTTGAGGAAACGAATCATCTTTTCAGTACTTGGGGTACTCGTCGGTTTTCTCTCGTGCTGGTCCTATGCTGACCGTATCTTCGGTCTAATGCAGCAACCCATCATTCAAGCACTACGTCACCAAGGGCTCGGCGGCGGGTTAGTGTATTTAAACCCAACTGAGCCCTTCAACCTCTATTTGGAGGTTGGGTTGGTCGCTGGACTATTTGCGGCCTCTCCATTTGTGTTCTATCAATTATGGTTGTTCATCGCTCCTGGACTGTATCGCAAGGAAAAACGCTATGTTCTTCCGTTCTTGCTTAGTACGGTTGGTTTGTTCATAGCCGGAGGGTTTTTCGGTTACAGGATGGTCTACCCGGCGTCGCTGGACTTCTTGATCGGTTACGGACAACGCTTCCAGCCGATGATTACGATTGGGGAATATACCAAGTTGTTTTTGACAATCATCATCGGTCTCGGACTGATTTTCGAAATGCCGATTCTCGTGTTTTTTCTCGCCTTGATGCGTGTGATTACGGCTCGCTGGATGTGGCGGAATCTGCGATATTCCATTCTCGCGATTTTTGTTGTCGCGGCAATGGTCACACCAACTACCGACATCTTGAACATGTGTCTTTTCGCGGCCCCGATGGTCGCGCTCTACGCTATCAGTATCGGAGTAGCTTGGCTGGTGAATTCGGCGCGCAAGCGCGGAGCGGGCACCGTCTAGTCTGCGCTTAGCTGCCGTGAGCGAGAAGCGACGCGAACCGAGGAGACTCAGGCATCGTCGATTCGATTTAGTGCTTCGGGTTTCTCCGGTGTAAAACGCGACGCCAGTCTTTCAGATACGGGAAAAACGGCGTTTGTTCAAACAAGGGATGGTCCACACGGTTCCAAATGACAGGCAGCAAGTCCCAGGGCCGGCGCTGTAGACGCTCTGCTTCCCTCGCTTCATTCTGCTGCGTAACCAAAACGTAATCGCTAGATTTGTTCTATGGCACGTATTGCTATTGTTGACAGAAATGTGACACCGCAGTGACAAGTGAAATTTCCGCAGGCAGTAGCGTGGGTGTGCCGCGAGAAATATTTCTTGTAGTTGGGGAATATCGCTCGCATGGCGAAGTTTCACATAGTGCTGGAACAAAATCATAAGGAAAAGGAATGGATCGTAAACTATGAAAGAAGAGAATTCTCCATCTACCGTGGTGTGCGAGGCAAACTTAGCTGAAGCAAGCCACTCTTCGGCGGAAGAAGGCGTTCAACGTCACTGGCAGGGTGTGGTCAAGAGACGTTCATTTCTCAAGGGCCTAGGGATTGCCAGTGCAACGTTGTCGGCTGGCGCTTTATTGGCGACTGAGGGCAATGCGCAGGCCACTCGGAGTCCAGGCAAGCTTTCCAAAGGCGATGCTGCGCTCCTGCGGTTCGCGGCGGCGGCAGAACTCATAGAGGCTGATCTGTGGCAGCAATACAACGAACTGGGCGGAGTCCAAGGAGGCAATCCCGCCTACATGGCCGCGCTCAGCAACCTTGATGGCGATATGCCTCAATACATCGCTGATAACACCGACGATGAATTGAGCCACGCAGCCTTCCTGAACGCTTACCTAATCTCTAAGGGAGTAGAGCCGGTCGATCTCGACGTGTTCCGGACCTTGCCCAGTAGTCAAGCGTCGGGTGCCAAGGACATCGGAAGGCTGACCAACCTGATGAAGCTCAACGTTGACCTTAGCTGGTACACGCGTTATCGCAGCGGACAGAACCCCGATTTAGGCGCACACTTCAAAGGCCCGTTTAGCATCAGGCACGAACCGGCCATTCCCTTGAACGACACTGACACTCCTCCCAACCAGCCCCAACCGGTTCCGCCTGCGACCCCGCAAGAGGCTCGCATGCAAGCGATCGCCAACACGGCGGGATTTCACTTTGCCTTCATCGAGCAGGGTGGGGCGAGCTTGTATCCCACGCTGGCCTTCAAGGCGACGGACGCTGAAGTCCTGCGAATCCTGGTGAGCATTGGCGGAGTCGAGATCGACCACTTCGGGCTCTGGCATGACAAAGCGGGCAACGCAGTAAACGCGCCTTTGGCGGGGGTAACTGATCCCGAAACCGGGCTAACGTTCCCTAATCTAAATAATCCTCCGACCGAGCTAACTCAGACCAACCTGATCTTGGCTGAGCCGTGCGAATTCATCAGCAAGACGCTGCCCCAGTGCTCCGTGATCCGGCCAACGTCAACCCAGAACGGGGGAGCAGTCGCCACGATCAAGGCTTTCACGGATGACCTCTTGTTCCAGGGTCAATCGCGGGCGTTCTTTACTCTGGTTAACCGACTGGCTGTCGAAGCTGATTCAGTCCGACGCGGCTTTTGATTGTTGCAAGCTCTCCCCCGCTGTTTGGGCAGGCGCTGTATCGGGTTACCGGTTGCAGCGCCTGCATTTTTACTAACAGGGTTTTGAGATTTTCTCACTCGATCTAAGGAGGCCGTATGTTTGAAGGATTGTTTCAACCCATGCATCTGCTGGTCGTTTTTGGAATTGCGCTGCTCGTGTTCGGGCCCAAAAAACTTCCGGAGCTGGGCAAAGGAATCGGAGAGGGCATCCGCGGCTTCAAGTCAGCGATGAAAGCTGAGGAAGAGAAGCCGGTCAGCACAACAACCACCATTGCCAACGACCAAGGCCTGACCAAGGAGTGAATCGTGAGTTTTGGCACGGAAATACTGTTCGTGCTCATGCTCGGACTCGTGGTATTGGGACCGAAGCGGCTGCACGCAATGCTGGGACACGTGGCGCGGGCTAAAGCTGAACTCGAGAATGCGACGCGTGGCATAAAGTCTCAGCTCGGCGCGGAACTCGACGCTGCGCCTCAGGAGGGTAAGACTGACGCCTCGCATGAATTGGTTGCAGACCAGTGAACCATCCTCGGCTCCTCGGTATCGGAACCGCGAACCCGCCGGTCAAGGTCACCCAAGAGCAAAGCTTTCATGCTGCGGGCTACCATGACTCTCATGTCCGCGCGCATCTGAACTGGAAGACAAATGTTTGCGGTGTTCGTCTAGTTCGGCTCGCGACACAAACCACACACAGGAGTTGGAAAATGCGCAAGGTAGTTCACATTCTCTGGATGATCGCAATCGTTATCGTGTCACCCACCCGTAGCAACGCAGAGGACGATCATTCCAAAGGTGCAGGAGCAGTGTTCGTCATGACGAATGCCGCTGACCGAAATGAAATCATCTCTTTGAAGCGAGCTGCGGATGGCTCATTGCAAGAAGGCCGGAGATCTGCAACCGGCGGGCGGGGCTGGAGGCGTGACCGATCCTCTGGAATCTCAAGGCTCCCTTACTCTCAGCCGCGATCACTCTTTTCTCTTCGCGGTTAACGGCGGCAGCGGAGAGATTTCCGTGTTTGTTGTGCATGGCTCCGATCTCGCGCTGGTGGACAAGGTAGTGTCCGGCGGAGGCGAGCCGAATGCCGTGGCCCAGCACGGAAACTTCGTCTACGTACTCAATGTCGGTGGCAGCAGCAACGTGGTGGGATTCAGATTGAATGCGGGCGGTCAGCTCAAGCAAATCCCCAATTCAATCCATTTCCTCACCGCCAACAATTCGGAGGCGGCGTCGCTGGCCTTCAGCCCTGATGGGCAGTTTCTTCTGGTCACTGAACGTGCAACTAACAACATTGACGCCTTCCACGTGCAGGACGATGGCACACTGGGACCAATTGTGGTCAACCCGAGTCTAGACCCGGGTGCGTTCGCCGTCACATTCGCGCCCAACGGTGCGGCACTGGTTTCCGAAACTGGCCCCGCCGAGGGTAATGACGCCTCGACTATCTCGTCCTACGCGGTTGTTCCCAACGGAACGCTTTCTGCAATTAGCACTGGCGTTCCGACGCTTGGAAACGCAAACTGCTGGAACGCCGTCACGCCGGATGGCCGATGGGTTTACACCTCGAACGCTGCATCCTCCACAATCTCTGGGTTCGCGATCAGCGCCACAGGGGCGCTGACACCGCTGCTTGGAGCTGTCGTAGGAACCAACCCCAGCGGAAGCGCGAACCTCGATATTGCTGTCAGTGCTGATAGCAAGTTCCTGTACACTCTGGATTCGGGAACCGGCACGATCAGTATCTTTGGCATCCGGCAAGATGGAAGCCTTAACAGCCTTGGCGAGGCCGACGGTCTTTCCGAAGCCGCCGGTTTCAATGGGATCGCCGCACTCTAACGTCTACTTTTGTGGGTTGCGGCTTAAACGCCGCAACTCACATTTTCGACAATCTCAGTCGTGGTCTGAGCCAATTACGAGGAGCATGAAATGGCCGTGAAGTTAGTAGTACTCTACCCGCATCCGAAGGTCGAAGCCTTCGAAACAGTTTATAACCGCGACCATGTGCCAATGGCTGTCGACAAACTGGCCGGCAAAACCAAGATTGTCGCGACCAAGGTGCTAGGCTCTCCGCAAGGGACGCCTGCCTTCCACCGCATCGCGGAGATTCATTTCCCTTCGATGGAGGCCCTGGAAGCTTGCGCATCTTCCGAGGGTGGCAAACAGACAATCGCTCACGCGGTGTCCATCTCCTCGGGAGGCGCCCCAACCTTCCTCGTAGCTGAAGAGGAGACATTCGTGTTTCCGGAAGTGGAGAGCACCGCAAGAAATAACGCCATTTTCAGAACCTAGATACCTACTCGTGGCAGCGATTTCGACCCTCCCAATTATTGCCACAGGCATTCTTGCCTGGCAGTTGCAGCTCGAAGGGCAGAAATTGAAGGGGGTCTTGCTCCTGCACCTGGTTCGCACGGTCCAGGTGAGCCTAGGTGCGTCGGTGACAAAACGCCCAGGCACATTGCAGTAAACATGGCAGTTTTCCACAGAATATTTTCTCCCTCCTCCAGTTACACAGTCAGGTATCTAAGCCCTCCAGCGAGGCGGTCGTCCCGCCTGCTGCAGGACCACTGTTTTCAGCACCCTCCTGGGTGTTCATCACGAAAACATCTTCGCAACAAAATGCAACTCCCACGCAACTGGAGACGGAGGAAATCGACGAGTCCGATCATGGTCTTCGGAACTGATTGATTACGCTGAGAATGTTGGTGGGCCCTAGGGACTCGAACCTACAACCAACAGATTACGAGTCAGATCGCTGACTCTGAAAACAAAGAGAATCCAGCACTTCCGTCTGCGGGTTCCGGCAAAGTCCTGCAAAATCCGCAACCCCGCAGCCCCCCGCGCAACAAGAAAGGCGGTGAGTGATGGTCCTGACTTCTTGCATCATCGGTGCAAACGCCGAACTTTGCCGACGACAAAGCGTTGGGAAAAACACAGAGGAATGCGCAGGTTCCCGACCACAGAGTCAGGACGGATTGCTAGTCGCCAAAGCTTCTCGACACGTCTGCGCAGGCAAGCGCCCGCCAGGCGGCGCATGGCGCCGGATGCCGGGTGCGGATGTCATTGCCTGCCCTCCGACACGAACAGGCTCGACACCTGGAGTAGGCCGTGCACGCGTACGACCGCAGGTCGTCCGTGACGAAGATCTCTCGCACGGACAGGTCGAGACCACCATTTGACTCTGGGTAACCAAAAGGTATAGAACCGCAGCGTAGCGTAGGGAGATTGTCATGAAGCACAAGAAAAAGCAGAACGCTCCCGCTTGGGTCACAATGCCGATCAATGGGGAAACGCTTGATGTGCTTAGAGTTTGGCAACTTAACGACGCCGGTCATAAATGGCCGCAGGCCGCGATCCTGCGAGCGCTAACCACGGGCGCGAAGCAACTGGCAGAGGACCACACGGTACTGCTGCAATTTCTGAACGACAACGACGTTTTCTCGAAAGACGTAAAGGTTGTTAGTCCTCAGGTTTCAGTCCCACCCGGACCAGCGCCCTGTAACCCTCCCCACTGGGATTTCATAGTGGTTCACGGCAGGGCGAGCACTGCGCGTGTGATCCAAGTGCCCTGTTTTGAGAACTGAAACAAGAGACGTGCAGTTTCGCGCGGAGTTACGGGCAGCCTGTATCAAAAACAGAAGCCTGCGAGAGGGACCGGATCCGTGATTCGGTTGTCCTATCTTAATTCGCCAGGCCTACACGTCGCAGTAATATCTTAAAGCGCGCATCAGACCGCAACGGATCCATGGCAACGTCAACTCTCAGCCTGGCGAGGTAAGGATCACGGCCATTGAACCCCTTTTCCAGCCAGGCGAACGCCTGGTCTTTTTCTCCCAGCGCGCCCTCAATGATGGCGAAGAAATATGGTGCTATGTATTCGGTTTTCGAAGCCTTGTTCAGCTCGGCAAGGATCTTCCGAGCATCCGATTTCCTCCCTGCCAGCGCGTAACTGCGCCCCAATCCGGCAAGACGCACCGGATCCTCACCGGAACCGGTTGCTGCCTGTTGGCACTCTGCGATCGCCTGCGGGAAGTTTCCCTTCGCTGCATAAGCATCGCCAAGACACTCGTGGGCCGGACTCCAATTGGGGTCTAGTTCAAGCACGCCCCGGCATTGTTGCAGGGCGCGATCATATTGGCGGGCGTAATAAGAGATCCACCCGGCGGTCACGCTGGTTATAAGCGAGAGAGGATCCAGCCGCTGGGCGGTTTGTATCTCGCCGAACGCATCCTCCGCCCGCCCCAATGCCGACAGATACACGGAATACATGCGGTGGCCTTCGGAATAGCTTGGGTTCAATGCGAGAGCGCGATTGAACTCTTTCTCTGCGGCTACCCAATCCCAATCGCCATAGAATTTGATAATCGCCAATGTTTTGTGGGCGTCGGCTAAGCCGTCGTCGAGCGCTAGCGCTTTTAGAACGTTTTCCCTGGCCCATGGCATTGCCACACGCGGCTGCAATTCGTCCGTGGCCCAAAAATAGTCCGCTAAACCCGCATAGGCTGGTGCGTAGTTGGGGTCGAGTGCGATGGCTTCCTCGAAGTAGTTCCTGGCGTCCCGGTAATGCTCCTCGGTTCCCTTATTCCAGTGGTAGAGACCTTTGAGATAGGCCTCATGGGAACCCGGGTCGACGGTTCGAGTGGTTGCTAAACGGAGTTCCTCCTGAGGCGTGACTTTGATTTTGATCTGCTCTGCGATGTCATGCGCCAGTTCACCTTGCAACTGCAGAACATCCTTCAACTCGCGTTGATAACTGTGCGCCCACAGTTCCTTGTCCGCTTGCGCCTGCACCAATTGGGTGTTGATACGGACGGACCCATCTGAACGCAACACCGAACCCTCAATCACACCGTCGACCTGCAGCTCTCGCGCAATTTGCGGCAACGTCTTGGTAGTCCGTTTATAACGCATGGAAGAGGTGCGCGAGACAACCCGCAAAGCGCTGATGTGCGCCAACTCAGTTGTCAGCTCATCAGTCATCCCATCCGCGAAGTACTCCTGTTCCGGATCACGCGACAGATTTTCCAGCGGCAGCACCGCCAAAGACCTGATGCTGGGAATTTGACTCGTGGCCCTCGTGCGTGCCTGCCAGGCACGGACCTTAAGAAAGGAAATTGGCACTGCGACCACCAGTATTGCCATCAGCGAAGCAATGAGCACCCAGTGGGCGCGAACCCTGGCCGACTTCCGGCCAGCACTTATGTCGGCGCTGGCTGTTCGCAGCCGTCGGAGGTCGACGGACAACTCTCGAGCCGTCTGATAACGGGTTGCGGGTTCCTTTTGCAGACACTTCAAAATGACTGATTCGAGGGCTGATGAAATTGTCGGACTCAACTGGCGTGGGGAGACCGGGTTTGTGTGCAGTATGGCTTCCGAGATGGCGGTCAGGACTTTTCCTTGAAAAGGACGCTGACCAGTAGCCATTTCGTAGAGCACCGCACCGGCCGAATAAATATCACTTCGGCAGTCGGGAGGTTTTCCCCGTAGTTGCTCGGGCGGCATGTAAGGAACCGTACCGGCCAGCCCGTGTATGCCGGTCAATGTTTCGGTGGGAGCAGATTCATCAATCGTCAGTAGTTTGGCAAGGCCGAAATCAACCACCTTAAGCTGACCATCAGACCGAATGATCACGTTCCCTGGCTTTAGATCGCGATGAACTACTCCGTGCCCGTGAGCGTGCTCCAGGGCCAGTGCGATCTGCTGGCCGAACTGCGAAACTTTTTCCTCCGAAAGAGCTCCGCTGGCGAGCTTCGAGGCCAGGGTGACACCCGTTATAAGCTCCATGACCAGGAAATCAACCCCAGCGTCAAAGTCGAAGTCATAAATGGTGGCGATATTGGGATGGTTTAGGCGAGAGAGGGCCAACGCCTCCTTACGGAAAAGTCTCCGAGCCGCATCATTCCCCAGCCCACTCGGAGGCAACACTTTGAGAGCGACGTCGCGATCCAACCGTTCGTCGTGGGCACGATAGACCGTACCCATCCCCCCAGCCCCGATTTTCTCAAGGATGCGGTAATGCCCGAGCGCCTGGCCGATCGTGACCGTGAGGGCTGACATGGCATCAATCTTATGAGATCGACCCTCTTCCCACAAGGCAGCTTCAGGCTGCGAATGAGCGAAGAGTCCCTCTTGACTTCCGTTCCGGACGGGGGAGGAGAATTGGGCGCTCGGTCGCATCTCCTTGCAGTTGCCCAGCCGAGCGTCGGGGACCACGATTCGGGTTGGCTGCCATTTGATTATTTCGTATCACGATGACGCCTTTTCCGGCGCGTTTGCGTAATGCGTGGTAGAGGTTCTAACGACTCAACCTCTCATACATTTGCAGGCACCATCTTTCCCACAATAACCCGAATCACCTCCGGCCGATGTTCCCCTGAGCTACCCTCCAACGTATAAGACCGCTCAAAACCATTGGGACCGGCAATCTTCATCTCCCACCGGTCATTCGCCTGCGACCCAATAAGCGAAACCCGGTAGTCCCCTGGACGATCCGCAAACACATGCTCAATGGCTGCTACGACGTCCGCCCGCACCACGGGATCGCCCGCATTGTGCATCTCGACCGTCACGGCCATGTCGGCGAACATATCACCGCTTAACTGGGCGCCGCAAACCTCGCGCCGCCATGCGAGATTCCAACTCCGGAAGGTTGGACCTTTTCGTAATCGGCGGGTCACCAGTTCACTTCAGTCGTCGGCTCCCTCTTCGCGCCCTACGCTTCCTGCCGCGCTCGCGAGCCTCTCGACCGTTTGGGCTCGTGCCGCACGCTGCGGCCTTCCACCAGATGAACCAACTCTTCGCCCAGGTTCTTAGCGTGATCTCCGGCGCGCTCGAAGGCTTGCGCCATCAGCAGCAGATTGGTGCTGTAGTCGCGGCGCCGCTCTTTGCTTTTGCTTTCCAGGTGCCGCTGAAAGACCGCCCGGCAGACTTGGTCAATCTGGGAGTCCGTCTTCAATATCCAATTTGCCGACTCCAGATCGCGGTTCACAAACCCCTTGTGCACGACCTCCAGCATTCTTTCCAGGATGTCCGCCATCGCGATCAAGTCCCGGCGGTCGTCGCGCAGGATCTTCGGGGTTAAGCGCTGCAGGCGTTGGGTCACCGACCACGTCAGATCTCCGATGCGTTCCAGATCGATGATGAACTTCAGGCAGGCAAGCAGTTCGCGCGCTTCCACTTCAGTCACTTGAGTGATGGCATGCGTAATCCCGTCATCGATCTTGCGTTCCGCCCGATCCAGTTCTTTCTCGCAATCCTGTACCGCGATGAACGCCATGTTGGACGAATTTTCGAGGAAGTCCCGCAGATTAAATGCGGCGTCCTTCGCGACCAGGCAAGCCTGCTGCACCAGCCCGGTCATTTCCTTCGTGGACTCCAGCTCTTGAACGGTTTTGCGTCTCATTGGCTGATCGTTCGAACGGTTCTGGCTGACGATCAATGATATCGCTGGAATGTCAAAGTTTCGTGCTTGCCGAACATTAAAAGTTCGTGACCGACTCGGCCAGTCGGTCTCGATTTGGAATATCCTTTCCCTCGAAGTTGCACCAGTAGCGATGCAAGTTGCTGCTTCAGATTCCCTTAGAGGCTTATTTCCACTTGCCAACACAACCCGAGCTTCCGGATAATGAGCACTGAACGATTCCTATCACTGTGTATCGATATAGTCGAGCAGACCTGCTCCGGATTCTTCGGCTCACGGCGCGTCAGTTGGCGGCTTGGGAAAAAGCCGAACTGGTCGCCGCCGCTGAGAGCTATTCCTTTTTTGACCTCCTGCAAATCAAGAAAGTACGCGACCTGTGCGCTCACAAAGTGCGGCCCGCGGTGATCCGGCAGTCTCTCGAGGCCATGCAGAAGCAGGCGGCCGGGATGGAGAATCCATTGCTCGAGGCCAGCGCTTTTAGCACCGGCCATCGCATCGCCTTCCGCCACCAGGGCAGAGTGGTCGAACCGATCGCCGGCCAGTTCATCTTCGATTTCTCCTCCCGAGACAATGTAGTCACTAGTACGACGACTCCGCTACTCAGGCCGAAGCCTGTTCCAGCCGATGTGGCGGGGCTGTTCGCCCAGGGCATTGGGCTCGAGGAAGATCCCAATACTCAAGTTCAGGCAATCACGGCCTATCAAAGGGTGCTGGAACTGGATCCCGAGCACGCGGCCGCGCACATCAACTTGGGCACGCTGCATTACAACCGGCAGGATTACACACTGGCGGAGAAGCATTACCGCGCCGCAGTCGAAATTGATCCACGCTATGCCTTGGCCTATTTTGATCTGGGCAACGTGCTGGATGAAACTGGCCGGGTCGCAGAGGCGATCCAGGCTTACAACACCGCGCTGCAACTCGCCCCCACCTACGGCGATGCTCATTACAATGTGGCTCTCGCCTATGAGAAGGTCAGGGAACCCCGCAAGGCTTTGAAGCACTGGCGCGCGTATGTCAAGCTAGATACCAGCGGTCCGTGGGCGGTACACGCACGCAATCAAATCCAGCGAATTCTGCAGGCCGATGGCCTCAAGCTGGTATACAAGCAAAGCTGATGTTTGTGCAGCGCCGCCGTCCCGGCGACTGTCGTGGGGGCGTCCCGCCCGCAGTGGCGAGGGGAGGATGCCCTCGCGACAGACGGCAAGATGCCGGCGCTACAAATTCCCCGCCGTAAAGATGCTAGAATTCTTGGTTCGTCATACTCATCTGAAGGTGCTTTCATGCCTGACGTTCTGCAGCTTCCCTCGCCGACTCCTCTGACCAGCTTTACGGAAGACGAGATCCTCTTCCGCGACAACATCCGCCAGTTCGCCGAAGAGAAAGTTCGCCCGCTGGTGAAGGAGATGGACGAAAAGGGCGTGTTCGACAAAGACCTCATTCACCAGTTCTTCCAGCTTGGGCTGATGGGGATTGAGGTGCCCGAGCAATATGGTGGTGCGGGCGGCAAGTTCTTTGAGGCGATTCTTGCGGTTGAGGAACTTTCGCGCGTGGATGCTTCGGCGGGCGTGATCGTGGACGTGCAAAACACCCTCGTCAACAACGCATTGCTGCGCTGGACGACCGAGGAGCAGAAGAAGCGCTATCTGCCGCGAATGGTTGCGGACTTGTGCGGCGCCTACGCATTGAGCGAGGCGGGTTCGGGCTCGGACGCGTTTGCGTTGCAGACTAAAGCGGAACTGAAGGGCAGCGATTACGTCCTCAACGGACGCAAGTTGTGGATCACGAATGGCAAAGAAGCCGGCGTCTTTATTCTGTTTGCCACCGTCGATCCAGCCGCGGGATATAAGGGCATCACGGCTTTTATCATCGAGAAGGAGTTTCCCGGATTCACCGTCGGCAAGAAGGAAGATAAGCTCGGCATCCGCGCTTCCTCGACCTGCGAGTTGATTCTGGAGGATTGCCGCGTCCCCAAGTCGAACGTTCTAGGCGAAGTGGGCAAGGGATACAAAATCGCTATTGAAACTTTGAACGAAGGCCGCATCGGGATCGGCGCGCAGATGGCGGGCGTGGCTCGCGGCGCCTGGGAATACGCCGCGAAATATGCGCAAGAACGCAAGCAATTCGGAAAGGCGATTGCCGATTTCCAGGGCATCCAGTTTCAGATCGCACAGATGGCCACGGAAATCGAGGCCGCTCGGCTCATGGTGTACAACGCCGCCCGCATGAAAGATGCCGGCATTCCGTTCGTCAAAGAGGCCGCCATGACCAAGCTGTTCTGTTCCCAGGTGGCCGAGCGGGTCACATCGCTGGCCATCGAGATTTATGGCGGCTACGGATTCACCAAAGATTATCCCGTGGAGAAGTACTGGCGCGATTCGAAGATTGGCAAAATCTACGAAGGCACGTCGAACATGCAGCTAGCCACCATCGCCAAGTTGGTAATGAGCGGCAAGTAAGCTTTCCTCGTTAAATCTGGAGCGGGAGACGGGATTTGAACCCGCGACTTCGACCTTGGCAAGGTCGCACTCTACCACTGAGTTACTCCCGCTCGTTAAAACTTCGCACCGACCAGATCCCTCGGCTTCGCTCGGGATTTCGGCGCGCGGCTCGGACGCCGCGCAAACGCCTCAAGTTACCCCCGCTCGGCAGTTCCGATTATAAACAAGCAGTAACTTCACAGCAACGGCGGGCGCTTTTCGTGACTTAGTACGCACAACCCGTCTTAGGCTTCTGCATGGCTTCGTTGGCTTTGGCCGTGATGTGGTTTCGCACGTCCCAAAGCTCCTTGTAGAACAGATGCTCCATCCGTTGATGAAGAACCTCGACCGGCGTTCCCATCGTGCCAATTACGCCGCCGCCAATAATCCTCTGCGCCAGCTTCAGATGATGAAAGCGGAAGAGGTGTACGCGTTCGTCAAAATCCAGCAGTCGTTCCGCCACATCGTGCAAGCCAAAGAATTCATCATGCCGCCGATAGATGTCATCCACGCTGAGGTTAGCCTTGCGCAGCTGGGCGTAAAACGCCTCGCCAAGGCGTGGGCCAACATGAAGCATAGAGAGGAAGCCCGGCGAATCCAGGCCGCTGCCGTGTCCTAGTCCGGCGCGGATAATGTGGTAGTCGTACGGTGTAATCGTTTCCAGCACGTGCAGCATGGAGATCGGATAATCGAGCATGTGGTTGGCGCGCCGGATTAACCGCGCGGCATTCGAGAAGTCGCCTTCTTCGATATGGGTGCGAGCGCGTCCCAGTTCCCAGGCAACGCCTTTCAGCAGCAACTCCGAACTCTGATGGACGACCTGGAAGGTCATCTCGTCCTTATGCAGAAACTCTTCGGGAGGCTTTTGCAGCGACAGCAGTTCGTCGGTGTGCAGGTACCGTTCGTAGTCGGACGCTCCCTTGCCCGGCAAAATCGGTTTTTTCAGGTCATCCATGCTGCTTGTCTCCAGATGGTGGCGAATGAGTTCGCGAGACCGTTTACTTTTGTGACCCGGTCCACTGCGGATCATTTTCCGGCGCCACGATCTCGCCATCGCGCATGTGAATAATACGGTCCCCGTAGCTTGCGGCTTCCGGGTTATGGGTGATCATGAGCACGGTCTGGCCCAGTTCACGGTTGGAGTGCCGCAGCATGTCCAGTACGATTACCGAGTTCTTCGAATCCAGGTTGCCGGTGGGCTCGTCAGCCAGCACAATCGCCGGTTTGTTGATCAGCGCCCGGGCCAGCGCAACCCGCTGCTGCTCACCTCCGGACAGCTCGGAAGGCCGGTGCGGAAGTCGTCTCTCCAGTCCAAGCAAGCCCACAATCTTGTCGAAGTACGCGGCGTCGCGATTCCCATTGGCTCCGGCAATGTCCAGGGCAATATTGATGTTTGAACGCGCATCGAGGGTCGGCAGCAGGTTGAATTTCTGGAATACGAATCCGATCTTGCGCTTGCGCATGCGGGTACGTTCGGCGTCGGAGAGCTGCGCGAAGTCGTCCCCGTCGATGACGACGCGCCCCGAATCGGCCCGAGCCAGTCCACCCAAAAGATAAAAAAGCGTAGACTTGCCGCTTCCCGAAGGGCCAACTACGCTCACAAACTCGCCCTTCTGCACGCTAAAGGAAATCCCGCGCAACGCGGGCACTTCGATCTTGCCCACGCGGTAAGTCTTGCGCACATCCACGGCTTCGATGAGGACTGGCATCCAAATAATCGATATTACACGAAGGCTCGATTGCCAGCACTCATGGCCTCTCTAATGTAGGGGCGGGCATCCGTCCACGCCCGTGCGGGCGCCAGTCTGAAATTTCCACTTAGTCAGCGTTTCGCGAGATCACGCAGCGCTCGTGCGCGGAGGAGATTGCACCACGTGCGGCTGCGCGCGCTTCGGACCGCGCTTCCGAACCAGCAACACGCGGATACGCTCCAGCAACTCGACCGGTGCGAACATTCCTTTAGGTAGAAAAACGTCGGCCTTGGTGTCGCGGTCGTAGGTTTTGACTCTGCCCGACAGAAGAATAGCCGGAGTCTGGGGCGACAGGCTTTTGATCTCTTCGATGAGCTTGCTTCCATCCAGGCCGGGCATCGTCAGATCGGTCAGCACCAGGTCGACGCCGCCCTTCTTAAAACGCTCCAGGGCTTCCTGGCCGCCGGTGCAGGTGATCACGTGATAGCCCCGGGTCTCCAGCATGACTTTGCGGATGGAGAGCGATTGTTCGTTGTCGTCAACGCAGAGGATCGTTCTTTTTGGTTTCATTCTTGTTTCCGAAATGGCGAACCGGCCCAAACCGTGCGCCGGGGGAAATCCGAAAACTTTCTTGATAGAGAATTTAGAGCGAGATGAATCCTAAAGGCGAACCTGAGAGATGTAAAGTGCCGCCGATGCTAATGGGAGATTTACCCCATTGAAAAATTTCTGCAGTTGTGCATGGGAGCATTTTTCCTGTGCATTCGTGCATCAAACTCTCAGAAATGGACTTCTCCGCGGAGGACCTCGACAACATTTCCACCGACCCGCACGTTAACCACTCTGTCATCCCGGCGCGAGGCGCGGACAAAAATCCGGCTGGGGCGCTTCATCTCGATTCCCTGTTCGATCAGTACGCGCTCCTCGGGCTGAGCGATGCCATGGGCGACCATCCAGGCGGCCGCGCATCCCGCCGCCGAGCCGGTCGCCGGGTCCTCGCCGTTATAGAACATCATGCGAGCGTGCAGTCGGGCTGCGGGATCCACGGTCTGGCGACTGACAAAGTAGAAAAACTTTCCTCCCGAACGCCCCAGATATTCCTCGGAGCCTCTCATGTCCACACGCAGATTGCGCATGATTTCCAGCCCGCGCAGAGGAACTATCGTGAAGGGCACGCCGGTCGAAACTGTTTGGATGGGCAAGGAAAGATCGATATCACCATCCCGCAAACCGGAGGCACGCGCCACCGCCTCGCGATCATGCTGCTTCCCGAACTCGGGGTTGACTTGGGTCATTTCGCCGAACACCGGCTGCCCCGGCTTTTCCTCGAACTGAACTGGAACTTTGCCCACATTGAGATCCAGCACAATTTCCCGCGCGCCCGTCGACCCGCGTAATTGAAATGCGGTTCCCAGCGTTGGGTGACCGGCGAACGGCAGCTCTTCCTGCACGGTGAAGATTCGGACCCGCACCCCGCGCTCGCGTTCGACGGATGATTCACGCGGCAGGACAAACGTGGTCTCGGAAAGATTCATCTCCCGCGCCAATGCTTGCATTTCCTGGTCGCTGAGTCCCCGGCCATCGAGGAATACCGCCAGGGGATTGCCCTCAAAAGGCTGTGAGGAGAAGACGTCCAACTGCACGAAGGGAAGCCGCCGGAGTTCTCTTGCCATGGTGCGTTATTGTAGCGCCTGCTCTTGGTTAGCGGCGCGACAGGTTTTCCTTCGTGTACCTTGGTGTCCTTTGTGCTTATTGAATTCTCGCGCCCGTCATCCGGTTCCGCAAGCGGGAGTGAAAACTGTATCGTCCCGCCGGTTGACTCAATTTTCACTGCCGCGTATCCTAGAAAATGTATGCGCATACGCTCCACGCCGTGCCCGATGTGCTGTTGTACGCGGGCCCCAGCGTGTGGGTAGAGCGAAAAGGTTTTACTATACCCACCCGGCGATCTGAGGGTGGGTTTTGTTCTTCTACGAGACGCCACCTTTTGAAAGCCGCGGTGGGTGCCGACTAACCTCTCGGACCTTCCGGGAAAATTTTAGCGAGGAGAGACTTATGAGCACCGCAACCCTAACCGAAACCACACCGAAAATGCTCCGTATCAATGACACGGCCCCCAACTTTACTGCCGAAACCACGCAAGGCACCATCAACTTTCACGAATGGATCGGCGACGGCTGGGCGGTCTTGTTTTCGCATCCGAAAGACTTCACACCTGTCTGCACGACTGAACTCGGGTACATGGCCGGTCTCCAGCCGGAATTCGCAAAACGAAACACCAAAATCATCGGACTGAGCGTGGACCCGGTGAGCAATCACAGCAAGTGGGCAGCCGACATCGAAGAGACTCAAGGCCACAAGGTCAACTACCCGATGATTGGCGACACCGACCTCAAGGTTGCCAAACTCTACGGCATGTTGCCCGCCGAGAGCGGGCATACCTCCGAGGGCCGCACAGCCGCTGACAATGCCACCGTGCGCACAGTATTCGTAATCGGTCCGGACAAGAAGATCAAGCTGATGCTCATCTATCCGATGAGCACCGGCCGCAACTTCGACGAAGTCCTGCGAGTCCTCGATTCGATGCAGCTCACGGCCAAACACAAAGTCGCTACCCCGGTGAACTGGAAGCAGGGCGATGATGTCATCATCGTGCCGGCGGTCTCGAACGAGGAAGCGCAACAGAAGTACCCTGGGGGCTGGAAGTCGCCCAAGCCGTATCTGCGCATCGTCCCCCAGCCGAGGTAGCTGTGTGTCGCGTGGGCACATTCGCCCGCGAGGTTTGTCGCCACGGATCGGCCCGGATGAACACGGATCTGTGTTGAGGCCTGGGGTTTAGTCCTCATCCGTGAAAATCGGTTCCAATCCGTGGCCGCTTTTTTTGATGCCCCGCTTCCGGGCTATTGTGGAGCTATCCCCCCTGCCATTTTCCCTTCGCCAGTTGGGGTGTGCCACACAACTCCTCTGTCCGGCCTCCGATCTAGGGAGAAGTGGCCTCTAATGGAAATCGCTGAACGGACGATAGATCACTAGATGAAGAGGGACTGGTGTGCCCGCGACATGGAACCACACCCACCCAAGGGAGGTACGCTTCAAGAGGCGCGAGAAGACACGCAGCGACAGATAGGTTGCCAGCCTATTGGAAATCACTCCCAATTTGGAAAGGAACGGCAGCGATGAGCGACAGCGACAGCGACATCGTCCAAGATTTTCTAGTCGAAAGCTACGAGAACCTGGATCGGCTGGACCGGGAACTGGTCGGGTTGGAGAAAAATCCCCAGGATCGCGACGCGCTGGCCAGCGTTTTTCGCACCATTCACACCATCAAGGGCACCTGCGGATTTCTGGGTTTCAACAAGCTGGAAAAGGTTGCCCACGTTGGAGAGAGCCTGCTGACTCGGCTCCGGGACGGACAACTCACGCTAAATCCGGAACTTACCACGGCGTTGCTGGGTATGGTGGATGCGGTGCGCCAGATGCTAGGCAGTATCGAAGCGAGCGGGGGGGAAGGGGAGCGCGACGACACGAAGCTGATTGCCACGCTGACCCGCCTGCAGCAGCCTCCCGATGTGCCGGCAAGGAGCGTGGCCCGTACCACACCGTCAGGGGCTTCCGAAGTCGCTTGCCCAGCCCCTCGACTCGGCGACATTTTGATACAGCAGGCCGGAGTCGCACCTTCAGAAATCAGCCGTGCAATCGAGCTACAGAAAAACGGTGACCCGCGTCATTTAGGCGAGATTCTGGTGGAACAAGGCGCGGCGCGGCCGGCCGATGTAGTAGATGCGCTTCGCATCCAGCAGTTATCACGCGGGCCGGGCGGGGCCTCGGACAGCACCATTCGAGTGGATGTGGGCTTGCTTGACAAGGTGATGAATTTGGTGGGCGAGTTGGTTTTGGCACGCAATCAGCTTCTGCAAATCTCGAATACGGTCGAAGACACCGGCCTTCAGGCCGTCTCCCAGCGCATGAACCTCATTGCCACCGAACTACAGGAAGCAGTCATGAGGACCCGCATGCAGCCCATCGGGAATATCTGGGCCCAGTTTCCGCGGACGGTGCGCGACGTCGCACTCGGTTGCGGCAAGGAAGTGGGCATCGAGATGGAGGGTAAAGAGACTGAACTGGACAAAACCATCATCGAGGCGATCAAGGATCCACTCACTCATCTGGTGCGCAATTCGGTGGACCATGGGATCGAACTTCCCGAAGACCGCGTGAAGGCCGGTAAGGATCGAAGCGGACGCCTGATTCTGCGCGCCTTCCATGAAGGTGGGCAGGTCAATATCGAGATCAGCGACGATGGCGCCGGCTTGAACGGCGAGCGCATCCGCAAGAAGGCTGTCGAACGCGCACTGATCACCGCCGAACAGGCGGCGCGCATGAGCGAGCGGGAAATCTTCAATTTGATCTTCCTGCCCGGATTTTCCACGGCGGAAAAGGTGAGCAACGTGTCGGGCCGCGGCGTGGGCATGGATGTGGTGAAGACGAATGTCGAAAAGATTGGCGGCACCGTGGACGTTCAGTCCACCCTGGGCCGAGGCACGACGGTCCGGGTGAAGATTCCGTTGACCTTGGCCATCATCCCCGCGCTGGTTATAACCTGCGGCGGCGATCGTTACGCCATTCCCCGGGTGAGCTTGCTCGAACTGGTGCGGCTCGAGGCCGACGAGGTGGGCAAGGGCATCGAATTGGTCCATGGCGTACCGGTTTACCGGCTGCGCGGACGACTACTGCCTCTGGTGTATCTCAGCCGGGAGCTGAAACTGGCCGCCGATGTGCGCCCCGCAACGGAAAAGGACGGCGCGGTCAACATCGTTGTTCTGCAAGCCGATGGGCGGCAATTCGGATTGGTAGTGGATCAGATCAACGACACCGAAGAAATTGTGGTGAAGCCGTTGCGGAAACAACTCAAGACGGTTAAGACATTTGCCGGTTCGAGCATCATGGGTGACGGCAAAGTAGCCCTCATTTTGGACGTGCTCGGGCTGGCGCAGCGCGCCAGCGTGGTTACCGAAACCCGGGATCGCGCCCTGACTGAAAAAGCCACGGAATCGGCGGCGACCGCTGGAGAAAAACAAGTCTTCCTGCTGTTCGCGGGGCCGGGCGATTCCCGCATGGCCATACCGCTCAGCACTCTGGCGCGCCTGGAGGAGTTTCCGGTGGCGCAAGTGGAAATGTCGGGCAGCCAGTGGGTCACTCAGTATCGGGGCCAGATCCTGCCCTTAATTCGCCTCAATGTAGTGCTGGAAGAGTGCCGCAACAAACTGCCAACCTTGCAAGCTCCGCCGGCGCCGGATTCGGGACCGATTCAGGTGCTGGTATTGAATCATGATGGACGCTCCTTCGGCTTGGTGGTGGAACGGATTCTGGACATCGTCGAAGACCGGGCGGACGTGAGATCGGCGGCGACCCGGGCGGCGGTTCTCTATTCCGTCGTGATCGGCGACCGGGTCACGGAATTGCTCGACATCCCGGCGATTCTGCGAAGCGCGGATATGAGGACGGCGCGGCCCGGCCCTTTGACGAGATCAGCGGCGGTTGCGAACTAAGCCATGGCCCACACTTCACAGTTTTGCACGTTCTATCTGGACAAGTTGCTGTTCGGAGTCGAATTGAAAGGCGTGCAGGAAGTCATCCGCTCGCTGGAGATGACCAAGGTTCCGCTGGCGCCTGCGGTGGTCAGTGGCCTGATCAACCTGCGCGGCCAAATTGTCACCGCAGTCGATCTGCGGCGGCGGCTTGAACTGGAGTCTCGCCCGGCGGGCATGCTTGCCATGAACGTGGTCGTGCGCTCTGAGGACGGCGCGGTCAGCCTGCTGGTCGACGAAATCGGTGATGTGGTCGAAGTCGAGGAGACTACCTTCGAGCCCGCGCCCGAAACCCTGCGCGGCTCAATCCGGACCATGATCCTGGGTGTCCACAAACTGAATGACCGTCTCATGCATGTGCTGGACATCGAAAAAGCTTGCCAGATGACCGAAGTGCCGGAAACCGTGGCCGCAAGCCCATAGCTGGCTCACGATTCTGTGGGTGGGCCTCTGTAGAGGCAAGGGATAACACGCCCGCCACTTTCTCTCCACACCCAGCGCGTCAACAAACCCGAGCAAACTTGCTGCACCCTGAAGGACAAGCCCGAAGGAGTCCCGGTTCGAATCTAGCTGCTCAAGCGGTAGAAAGCAGTGCCGATCTGTCAAGAAGCAACTGGAGGGGAATCCATGTTTCGACGAATCCTTATTCTGGCAGCTCTGTGCGGCTGCGCCGGTACTCTGCTGGCGCAGGATCTCCCAAATATTCAAGTCCTCGGATTTGTCGCCGGCAAGGTAATTACCGCGGGTTCGATTTCGCAAATTGTCGGGGGGAAAAGGAAATGAGATTGACACTGGGAAGGAAATTGGGTTTGGGCTTTGGAGTAATTCTCGGTTTGATCGTTGTCGACACCACGCTGACCTATCTACAAGCGAACGCAATCAAGATGAACCAGGATCGCGCCATGGGGGTGAGTATGCCCACGCTCGAAGCTTGCAGGAACTTGCAGAAGGACCTGAATCAGACACAGAGCAAGGGTCGTGAGGCTGTCCTTGCGGGAACAGAAACGGCCAGGAGAGAGTCCGCGAGGAAGCTTTTCGACGAGGCTTGGGGAGACATCGAGAAAGATGTGGCCCGAATGGACGAATTGGCGCCTCAATGGGCCTTGCAACAGAACCGCGACCTGCTTGTCGAGGTCAAGAAGCGACTTCCCGACCTCCGGCGGGTCCAGGAAGAAGCAATGGGTCGCGCGGCCAGCAGCGAACGCGATGCGATTCTTCACGCCGGGAACGAATTTGCCGACCACGCCACGATGATCGCCGAGGCGATCAAGAAACCCCTCGGAGATATGGCGGATTCCTTCATCGTTTTGCTGAAGCAGAACAAAGAAAGCTTGAATTCCGATACCCGGTTGATGAACCTGACCATGGCTGGAACGATGCTCATAGCTGTTGCCATCGGGATCTTCGTCGCGGTTTTCCTGAGCCGGCGTATTTCTGGCGCTACGCAATCGGTCCTAGCCCAGGCCGAGGCCATTGCGGCGGGTGATTTGACCCGGGACGAGATGAACATCCGCAGCGAGGACGAGCTCGGCGACCTGGCCAATGCGATCAATAAGATGAGTGTCAGCCTGAAACGCATGATCCTGGCCATCGCGGAAAATGCAGTTCAGGTAGCCAGCGCGAGCGAGGACCTGAATACCACCAGCCAGCAGATCACCGCCAACTCCGAGGAGACCTCGGCCCAAGCCGACGTGGTTTCCAAAGCGGCGGAACAGGTCAGCCAGAACCTACAGACCGTCGCCACTGGGGCGGAAGAGATGGGGGCCAGCATCCGGGAGATCGCCAAGAACGCCAGCGAAGCCGCCAAGGTTGCGACCTCCGCCGTCAAGGTGGCCGAAACCGCCACCGCCACCGTGTCCAAGCTGGGCGATTCCTCCACCGAGATTGGTCAGGTGATTAAAGTCATCACTTCGATTGCTCAGCAGACCAACCTGCTGGCGCTCAATGCCACGATTGAAGCGGCGCGCGCCGGCGAGGCGGGCAAAGGCTTCGCGGTGGTGGCAAACGAAGTCAAAGAGTTGGCCAAGGAGACCGCCAAGGCCACGGAGGACATCAGCCGCAAGATCGAGGCCATCCAGACTGACACCGAAGCGGCCGTGGATGCCATCGCATCGATCAGCGGAGTGATCCACCAGATCAACGATATCTCGAGCACCATTGCAACGGCAGTCGAGGAGCAAAACGCCACCACGAATGAGATGTCGCGCAACGTCAGCGAAGCGGCGCACGGCAGCGGCGAGATCACCAGCAGCATTACAGGCGTGGCGGAGGCGGCGCTGGGTACGACGCGCGGAGCCACCGATACTCAGAAAGCGTCGCAGCAACTGGTGGAGACATCCACACAACTCCGCCGCCTGGTGGAGCAATTCAAGATCAACGCCAGCGAAAACGGCCGCGGAAAGGGCGCGGCAGTGACTCGAGCGCAGAGCAGGGCAGCCGGTGCCGGCTCGTAAGCTCCGCGCACTCTCTGTCTGGCTGCTCGGTTGAGTGCTGTGTGCCTGAGTGTTTCGGCTGCGGTCCGGTGGCTGGATGCCTCGATCATGAAGCGGACAGACGCGGTTTGCTATGACTCCCATTCGCATCTTGGTGGTGGACGATTCGGTAGTGATTCGCAGGCTGCTGTCGGACACTTTGTCGGGAGACCGCGCGCTGGAGGTGGTTGGTACGGCCAGCGACGGTCGAATTGCTCTGGCCAAGATTCCACTCCTCAAACCCGACCTGATTACACTCGACATCGAAATGCCGGTGATGGACGGCCTGGAGACCCTTGCGGCAGTACGCAAGTTGTACCCCAAGCTGCCAGTCATCATGTTCAGCACGCTTACCGAGCGCGGGGCGGCGGCGACCCTTGACGCCCTCTCGCTGGGAGCGTCGGACTATGCCACCAAACCCAGCAATACCGGAAGTCCCGCGGGGGCGATTGAACGCATACGCATCGAACTCATCCCCAAGATCAAGGCGCTGTGTGGCGTCGCCCCCTTGAAACTGCCGCTGCTACCCGAGTCGCGTCCGGCATTGGTTCGAGTACGGTCTAACCCGCGCATCGGAATTGTGGCAATCGGCAGTTCGACCGGCGGCCCGAACGCCTTGGCGGAAGTCTTGCCGCGGATCCCGAACGACTTTCCTGTCCCGATTGTCGTGGTGCAGCACATGCCGCCCATTTTCACCCGCCTGCTGGCGGAGCGGCTTGCCAGCCGTTCGTCTATTCCCGTGGAAGAGGGCAGCGCGGGCGTGATTCTCAAACCTGGGCACGCCTGGATCGCGCCGGGAAATTTCCACATGAAGGTGATACGCGCGGGGGCGGACAGGCGTCTGAACTTGAATCAGGGACCCCAGGAGAACTCTTGCCGCCCGGCGGTCGATGTGCTGTTTCGCTCGGTGGCGCTGGCCTACGGGGCAAACGTTCTTGGAGTGGTGATGACCGGTATGGGTTCGGACGGCGTGCTCGGAGCGCAGGATATTCGCGACGCGGGCGGAGACGTCATCATCCAGGACGAGGATTCCTCCGTGGTCTGGGGAATGCCTGGCCTGGTGCACGCCTCCGGACTGGCCGATGCCGCATATCCTCTCGATCACCTGGCGACGGAGATCACTCGCCGCGTGCTACAGAGCCGTCGTTCTCAGGCCCACCGTGACCTGAAGAGTTATGCCGCCTTGGAACCTCCCGCAAAATGACGATTGTCATCCAACCTGCTACTCCGCCGCTTGCTCCAACCAAGAGCGGCGAAACTGTGGACCCGGTGTACCGGCAAATCCGCGACCTGGTGTACAAGGTTTCGGGTATCTACAAGGCCGAGGAAAAACTTTACCTTCTGGCCGACGGCTGCGGACGGCGGATGAAACAGCTGGGGGCGCGAAACCCGCGCGAGTATTGGGACCAGCTTACTGCGCAGCCCGGCCGCGATGGGGAACTCCGGCAACTGCTGAACGAAATCACTATCGGCGAGACTTGCCTGTTCCGCAGCCAGCCCCAGCTCGATGCGCTGCGGAAGGTAATCCTCCCGGAAATCGTGGCGGAAAAAACAAAGCAGATAACCAAGACGTTGCGCATCTGGAGCGCGGGCTGCTCGACCGGCGAAGAGTCCTATACCTTGGCCATGAATATGCTTGAGGAAAACGAACGTCTGCTGAAGGGCTGGACAGTTGAGATTCTCGCCACCGACCTCAACGACCGTTCCATCGAAACCGCCAAGGCTGGGATTTATGGCGACTATGCACTACGTTCGACCACGGACTATTTCAAGCGCAAATATTTCTCGACGGTCGATGAGAAGAGACTGGAGGTACGCCCGGACGTGAAAAAGCTGATCACGTTCAGCCGCCTGAACCTGCAGGATGACTCCAAGATGCTTTTCATGAAGGGCATGGATCTGGTGTTCTGCTGCAACGTGCTGATCTATTTTGACGGCGCCTCGAAGACGAAGGTGATCAACCATTTTTTCAGCAACCTTAATTTTGGTGGTTATTTCTTTCTCGGAACCTCGGAATCGCTTATGAAGTTGAATGACCAGTTTCACCTGGTCCATTTTCCCGGAACCATCGCTTACTGGAAACCATCCCTCAAGAGTGGCAAGTTATGACCGCATCCGTCGCCGCAACCATTCGTGAGCGCGTGCAGCACATCGAAACCATGCCCGCCATCCCGGCAGTTTTTCTCCCCTTGATGAAGCTGCTGGGCAATTCCGCGCAGGAAGTGAAGTTGGACGAAGTGGTGCGCCTGGTGTCTTACGACAACACCATTGCCGCGCAATGCCTACGCGTGGCTGGCTCACCCTTATTCGGCCTCGCGAAGCCACCCGAATCCATCAAGGCAGCGGTGCTCACCTTGGGGCTACGCCGGGTCGAAACCATACTGCTCACCTGTTCCCTGGGGCAGGCTTTCCCCGCAAAACAGTGGGTGCTGGACGCGGCTGTCTTTTGGAGGCATTCGCTGGGGTGCGCCATGGTATGCCGGAAATTCAGCGAGAAGTTGGCCACTGCGGATGGGGAGAAGGCCTATATGGCGGGGCTGCTGCATGATATCGGGTTCATGGTGAACTGCCTGGTTTTTCCCAAGGAATTTGCCACCGCGATGGAGCGCGCTTGCCAGGAGGAGATTCCGCTGGACGAGGCGGAACAGGCCACCATGGGATTCACGCATTGCGAGACCGGGCGCGCACTGGCCGACAAATGGAAACTGGCCGACGATATCGTCGAAGTGATCGCACATCATCATGCCATCGCGCAAGGCCAGAAGGCGCAGCCGCTGGTGGCTCTGGTGCACTTGAGCGATCTTCTCTGCCGCATGCGCGACCTGGGTTACGGGTACTATGAGCGCCACAAGGTGGACTTGATCGCCGACCCCGCATGGTCCATTCTCTTGAAGGAACACCGCGATCTCGAGGGTGTGGACCTGGTGCGGTTCACCTTTGAGCTCGATGAAGCCGTCGAAGAAATCCACGCCCTCGTATCCACCGTGTTCGGGGCATCGCCGACGCGCACAATGTAGGGGAACTCTGACGCAGTATGGACTTCGACTGCCGGGGGACACCAGCGCCTACATTGGCGCCCGTTCCCGGTCAGAGCGTCCTTTTAGCTGTGGATCTGGAGGGAAATGACGATGGGCATGCCTTCAAACAGCAGCCTGACGTCAAGGGCAGGGAAGTCTGCCAGGGAGTGCAGGTTATAGTCACTGCCGGTGATAACGGTGGGCGGGGAGAGCAAACAACCTTCCGCCAGCCCGGCAATCTTGTTCTTGAAGTTGCCAGCCACCATATTGCAGACTTCGCCGAGTGCGTCCGACATCTCGGGGCCGACCTTATCCAATTCCACGCCCAGCATCTTGGACGTCATGAGCGCGGCCGCCTTCCCATCGCAGCGGACGCTCAGCGCACCGCACAGTTGCCCCGCCAATCCCACCATGGCAGTAACGTCTGGGCTTGTCTCCTCCGCGGTGGCTGGCACAGTCAGTTGGCAGCCCAGCATGAGCTCGAAGACTTCCCGCGCCGCCACTTCGAGCACCGGAATCCAGTTTTCGTGGCTGCCGTTGGCGGCGAGCAACTCAACCACAGATTTCATGATTTACCCGCCAGAACGGGGACCACCTGTTCCTTCACTTGCTCCGCCGTGAATGGCTTGCGGATGTAGCCACGCGCACCGCAGGACAAGGCCTGCACCACATGAGACTCGCTGCCCTCGGTCGTAATCATGACCACGGGCACGTCTATCGCGTTCGCGACTCCCGGAAGCTGCTTGATAAACTCCAGCCCGTCCATGACTGGCATGTTGATGTCACAAAGGATTAGATCGACCGGGTTTTCCTGGAGGACAGCAAGCGCCTCGGCCCCGTTCCCGGCCTCGAACACCTTGGTCAAGTCGATGCCCGCGTGACGCAGCGAGCGCTCTACGATCTTGCGCATGACCGAGGAATCGTCGATGATCAGAGCACGTATGGGCATAGGCTTTACTCATTCTCCACTCGGGAAATGCTTGGTTGCTTCTTGCTCTTACGTCTTCTTTCGGGTATATCGGCACGGGGGTGATAGGACTTTAGGACAGCGGAACGGCACAGGATTCAACGAGGTCCGCACCTGGCCCGTGGTTTGGCAGTGGGGCGACACTCGCCGCACAAGTGACCTTCGGTTGACCACTGGTCTAGGATTACGTCTCACCTTTGTGAATCCGTAGTCGAATTTCTGAAGGAGGTAGTTCCGATGAATCGCGTTTTTTGGGCTTTGTCTTTGTTGGTGATGGCAGTGTCATCCATTGATTGTGCAGCGCAAGTGAACCCCTACAAGGATCCCACGCCCGGCATTTCCGGTTATCGGGCGGAGGTTTTGGCTGAGGTCAGGGTCCAGGAAGACAAATTCGCGCGACTGGCCGAGGCGATTCCCGCCGACAAGTACACTTGGCGCCCCGGCCCGGATGTTCGTTCTATATCGGAGGTGTTTCTGCACGTGGCAACAGCTAATTACAACCTTCCGAAACTCATCGGCACGCCTCCACCGACGGGCGTGGATATCCCCAAGCTGGAAAAAGCCACGACCGACAAGGCTAAGGTGGTTAGCATCCTGAAGGACTCGTTCGCGCATGAGCGCGATGCCATCATGAAAATGCCGGACACGGACCTGGAAAAGAGTCTCGATTGGTTTGGCGGCAAGAATACGGAGCGAGGGATATTGCTGTTTATGACTCGCCACACGGCCGAACATCTTGGACAGTCGATCGCTTACGCTCGCTTCATCGGTATCGTTCCGCCGTGGACCGAGGATCAGCAGCGCCAGCAGCCACCGCCGCCGAAAGGGAAGTGATCTTGAGCCGGTGACATCGCCTGACGAACCTTCGAGACTTGATCAAGCCTCGGTTGCACTCTGGCCTGGCGCAGGCTCAATGATCGAAAGCAAGCTGCTCGCTCGCGCTGTAGTATGCAGTCCGCACTCCGTCTTGTTGAACCCGGACCAGCGTCCCGCTCGCGCATCTTCTCCGGGCTGCACGCTTCTTGTGCAATGTGTGCAGCCAATGCTGGGATAGCCACGATCGTGCAGATGATTGTAGGGAAGGTCGTGGTCATGGATGTAGCGCCAGACTTTGCCGGCGGTCCAATCGGCGAGCGGGTTGATCTTGACCAGATGAAACTTCGCGTCCCACTCCACCTTGAGCGCGCTAGCTCGGGCCGGGGTCTGTTCACGGCGGATGCTGGTCACCCATGCCCGCAACTGAGAAAGCTTCTTTCGTAGTGGCTCTACCTTTCGGAGATTGCAGCAAGCATCCGGATCGCGGCCCCAGAGTGCCGGTCCGTGTAAACGTTTCTGGTCATCCGGCGTCAGAGTGGACCTAAGCCTCTCCACGCGGATCCCGTAGCGCTTTTCAATTCGCTCGATGAGATTGTAGGTCTCGGGAAACAAGAAATCGGTGTCGAGGGTGAAGATACGGAATTCTGGTTGCACCCTGGCCGCGATGTCAATGAGCACGACGCCCTCGGCGCCGAAGCCCGATGCAATTTCGATATAGCCTCCGAACGTTACGAACGCCCAACGCAACAAGTCTTCAGGACTCCACTGCTCGACCAACTGACGGATTCTTTCCACCCCCTCTTTCATGCTCCCTGCTCCTCATCTCCGAGTCCAGCGCTCGAACCCGGTGAAAGTTCTGGTTCCGCTTGCATCACAAGGGAAGGTTCGCTCGAAGGCCAACAATTCGGGAACCCGAACTTCGAGGCTCCGAGTTCTTCCGGTGAGAAGGGATGGCCGGCATGCCGCAGAACCTCTCCGATTACGAGCAGCGTCGGCGCGGGGAGGCGGGGAGCATCGCCCAGGGTCTTAACATTGGTTGAAAAGACTTGTTCTTCCGACGTCGTGGCCCGCGAAATAATCGCGCACGATGTTTCGTCCGACAGGCCAGCAGCCCGGAGCTTGTGGGCAATTTCCGAATAATGCTGGCCGGGCATGTAGATCACGATGGTGGCTCCCAAAGACACGAGCGCGTGCCAATTGGTTGGATCCGCTCTACTCGCTGAATGTCCCGCGAGGAAAACCAAGGCGTGGGAAGATTGGCGATGGGTCAAGGGAATTTGCGCGGTCGATGCAGCCCCCAGGGCCGCCGTGATGCCCGGAACAATCTCAAACTCGATGTTCGCTTTGCGCAGGGCTGCAATTTCTTCGCCGACGCGCCCGAAGATCAGGGGATCACCGCCCTTGAGCCGCACCACCTGCGATCCGGATGCAGCCAGCGTGACCATGAGGAAGTTGATCTCTTCCTGGCTGATGTTCTTTTTCCCACAGCGCTTGCCGACGTTACGGACTTGCGCGTGGGTTGGAACGAGGCGGAGTATCTGTGCGCCGACAAGCTCGTCATGCAACACGACATCTGCGTGTTTCAGCACGCGAGCGGCTTTGAGGGTCAGTAGTTCGGGATCGCCGGGTCCTGCGCCGACGAGGTACACCTTACCTGTCATACTGCAGCACTCCTTCCGTTCGTTTCCGAGCCAGCCATGATCGTGGCCTCGAAAGCTTCGACGCTTGCCAGCGACTGCAACAGAAACCGTTTGCGTTCTTGGTCAAGGTCGCTCGCCAGAACTTTTCGCCGAGTCTCGCCCAGTTCCGCGACCCAGCGCGCATATCCGGGTCCGAACTGCCGTTCCAGTTGCTGCCGAAGTTTTTGGGCGAGTGACGGACTCTGCCCTGAGGTTGAAATCGCAATCTGCAGATCGCCGCGCCGAACCACGGCCGGATAATAGAAATCACACTGCTCGGGAACATCCACTACGTTGCACAGAATGCGGCGAGACTCTGCCTCCCTGAATATGAGCTCATTCAGGTCACGCGAAGATGTCGCCACCACAACCAGGAAGACATTGTCCAGATCTGACGGAACGAAGCCGCGTTCTTCAAGTACGATTTCGCCGTTACGGGCCCACTCCCGCACCGCTGCGCTCGCCTCTCGCGCGACCACGCGAATCTTTGCCCCGGTCGGCAACAGTCCGCGAATCTTGGGCTCGCCGACTCGTCCGGCGCCCACCACGAGTATCTGGCGGCCATCCAGTTTCACGAAAATGGGAAATAGACTATTCACTTCAACTCACCTCTCCTCTCCTGCTAATAGCTAACCTTCGATTCCGTGAGGCACGCGCCCGGGCGACAGATCTCGGGGCACAGCTTCAACCACTTCTCCGGCCAGGAACCCACGCAACTCTGCATCGTCGTGGCGCGCGAAAAACTGACGCAGGTTCTCAGTGCTGACACGGTCGATCAAATAACGCCGCAACAAGCGCTCAATCGCGTCCGGCACTTCTTTGGCGAGGCAGCGATAACCGACGGGCCGCGCGATCGACTGATGCAGCCCCACCGCGCCGCCCAGGCAGAAGTAGTAGGCGTCTGCCATGCGGTCGCCGACTTTCAGCTTCTTGCCTTCGATCCCAATGTCGGCGATCCAGTGTTGACCGCAACTGTTGGGGCACCCCGTTACGTGCAGTTTCAAATGCTGCTCGAAGCCGGGGAGCCGCTCTTCCAATTCCTCGACCAGCCATCGGGAAAAGCTCTTGGTCTCGGTGATCGCCAGTTTGCAGAATTCGGTGCCGCTGCAGGCAACGGCTCCGCGCCAGAAAGGCGAGCCGCCGACGCGCAATCCGATCGCGTCCAGTTCTTTCGCCAGCGATTCCGCCTCCAACTGCGGCACGTTCACCACGAGCAGGTTTTGCATGTTCGTGGTCCGCAACTCGCCGTTGGCGAAATGATCGGCGAGGTCGGCTGCGTTGCGCATTTGTTCCGCCGTGATTCGCCCGCGTAATACCGCCGCCCCCAGATAGCAATAGCCAGGCTGTTTCTGAGCGTGGATTCCGATGTGGTCGCGGTACACGTCAGCCGGGGCCTCTTCACGCTCGGCGGGATCCAGACGGAATCCAACTCGTTGCTCCAGTTCTTTCTGGAAGTCGTCAGCGGTCCAGCCGTGCCGCAGGAACAGAAACTTGAGCCGCGCCCGCTCGCGATGCTCCCGCAATTCGCTCGACTCTCGGAAGAGTTCAGCGATGCCCTTGATGACTGGCTCGACCTGGTTCCAGTGCACGAATGCATTCAGACGGGTCGCGAGATGTGGTTCGGCCGATAGCCCGCCACCAACACGTAACGAGAAACCGCTTTCCGGTTTACCGTTGAGCGTGCGCGTGATCGCAGTCAAACCGATATCGTTGATCTCCGGGTAGGCGCACCAAACCCGGCAGCCGGTAATCGAGATCTTGAACTTGCGAGGCAGGTTGTAAAAGTCGGGATTACCAACCAACGTTTGCGTCGCAGCAAGCGCGAGCGGCGACGCATCACAGATTTCGTCGGCATCCACGCCTGCGACCGGGCAGCCGGTGATGTTTCGTGTGACATCACCGCAAGCGCCCATGGTGTTCAGGCCGCATTGCCACAGCGCTTCAAGAATCTCCGGAAGCGCTTCGATGGTTACCCAGTGAAGTTGGATGTTCTGCCGCACAGTGAGATCGGCAATCCCGCGAGCATGGTGCTGGGTTAGTTCAGCGATGATTCGCAGTTGAGAGGAATTCAGAATACCGTTGGCGATGCGGATGCGAACCATGAAGCAAGGCAACGCCTTGCCCTCGCCGCCTTGTCCGCCGACCACGCCTGCCCCGTCTCCCTGGGTGTAAACGCCCCACCAGCGGAAGTAGGTGCCCAGCCATTCGGGCGGGATAGAACCAAAGCCGTTTCGCGCGAAGCTCCGGATTTCGTCGAGTGCCTCCCACGGATTTTTCTCCCGCTTCAGGCGCTCGACTCGTTGTGCCTTCGTCTCTTTTGCCGTTTCAGTTTGTGCCATAAAAAAGAAAAACCCACCACCAGCTTTCTACTGGCGGTGGGTTCGATAAGTGCTGGGACTAAAAACTTTCTAGGTCAGCAACCTCCCGGCGCCAGAAGACACGACTGCGCAACAACAAGTACAACAGCACATGCAGTCGAAGTTTCTCTGGTACTGGTCCAACATTATGTCGTCGATTCTAGAGGCGCGCTCGCGCAACTGTCAAACATCGCTTTTTCAGTAGATGTAACCAGCTGACCATGCGATGCAAACATTCAGTAGTTTACAATGCGACTCAGGCCCGAGTCTGGCACGAATGCTATTCGACCTTCGCGCGGCTGCCCGGACGAGGCGTCCGGGCCTACGTACGCATAGCCTAAGCGTTGCGACGACAGGACACAATAAGTTGATAACATGACAGTTGTACTTTGTGAGGGGCGCGTAAGTTGCTTGGCTTTTCCGGCTTGAGCTATCTTTGGTCCGTGATCTGCGGTGATCTACGAACCATGGCATGCAATTTGCTAATGTTTGAAATTAGAGCAGACTATCCCTTCCTCTCCCCTTTTGTTCCCGACTTGTTCTAAATTGACATCTTAAGATCTCTCGTGCACGAACTCGAAAAATCACGGCCCGGTTTGCAGGACATCCTGAATAAACCAATTCGCGACCTTGGTCTGAAGATTGAGGGGTCGCCATTACAGCGTTTGGTACAACAGTTGTATCGTGAGCTCGAGCAAAAGAGGTTGATGAAGTTCCGTCCGCTCTGCTATCTCACCGACGAGTGGGGCTGCCCGTCCGGGGAGCCGGTGATCGGCATTCCTTTCTATCTCGCGAACGCGGACCTGGCTCATCTCGAGAAGGAGATGAATGACCTCGAGGATGCACGCGAGATCATGATGTATCTCAGGCATGAAGCCGGGCACGCGTTCAACTACGCCTACAAGCTCCACCAGACGCCAGAATGGAAACAGCTCTTTGGTCCCTTTCGCCGCCCCTATCACGACAACTATCGGCCCATTCCATTCTCGCGAAACTTTGTCCGCCACTTGGCAGGCTGGTATGCGCAGAAACATCCCGACGAAGACTTCGCTGAAACTTTCGCGGTGTGGCTGACTCCGCGTTCCGCCTGGCGCAAGCGCTACCGAGGCTGGGGCGCGATGGCGAAGCTGAAGTATATGAATCGGATCGCCAGAAAATTGGGCAACGTGGATCCGGTGCGCCGCCGTGGCCGCACGGACATCACGGTCGACGAAATGGAAGCCACGGTGTCCGAGTTCTACCAGCGGGTCAACGATGAGGTCCCGCTCGGGGATTTGGCGTTGGATACCGACTTGCGAGACATTTTCGATGCTTCCAAAAGACGCAAGACGGCGAAGCCCGCGCACGAATTCCTGCATGCGCAGAGGAAAGCAGTAGTCGACAAAGTTGCCTACTGGACTGGCGCCCAGCGCCCACTGATCAAGCGATTGATTGAGGTGATCGAGAAGAGAATCGATGAACTCGGTTTACTTGCCGATACCAGCCGGGAGTCCGAACACCTGATCCAGATCACTGTCTATGTAACGGCGTTGGCCATGAATTACATGGCGCGGGGAAAGTTTGTGCATCCATGATTTTGCAAATCAAGGATCTTGTGCGTCCAGTTTTGTATATCGCGATTTTGTGCGTCAAGGACACGAATGAAGAACTATGATTCGGTTAGAAGCTGGAGGCCGCAATGACCAGCGCGAAGCTGAAAGTCGCCGTGCTTTATGACGTTTGGGAAGACGAGACGGTGGCAGCCGAGGCCGTCGCGGAGGAGAAGACTTCCGCGCGCAAGCCAAAGCCCAAACGCAAGACGCGAACCGAAAAGGAAGATCGGGAAGAGATCTTCGAAGCACTCGAGAAGCTCGGCCATGAACCGTTCTATCAAGTGCTGGACGGCCGGCCGCAGTGTCTAACGTCCCTGGCAAAGTGCGATGCGGATTTGGTGTTCAATCTGACCGAGTCTTTTGCCGGCGACGACACCAAGGAAATGAATGTCGCGGCCTATATGGACCTGCTGGATATGCCGTACACGGGCGGTGGTCCCCATGCGCATTTCCTCGCTCAAGATAAGGGGACGGCCAAAAAGATGTTCGAGTTCCACGGCATCAAGACGCCGTTCTTTGCAACCTCCTATCGCGGACGGATCGAGCACGCGCATGACATCGCGTTCCCACTGATCGTGAAGCCGGTCTCGGAAGACGGTTCCATCGGCATCAGCGCCGACGCGGTCGTGAACAGCGTGAAGGAACTCATGGAGCGGGTGGAATACATTCAGAACGAGTTCGATTCACCAGCCTTGATCGAGGAGTACATCGAGGGTCGCGAGATCTACGCCGCCATCCTGGGCAGCTATGAGCACGCTCAAACCCTGCCGCTGGTCGAACTCGACCTCTCACGTCTGCCGAAAGGCACTCCGAAGATCGCCAGCTACGACGTGAAGTTCGACAAGGATACCCAGGCTCACAAGCTCACCAAATCGCATCTGGCTACCGACCTCGACGAGGAGACGATCACTCGGCTGCAAGAGACCGCGTTGGCGGCCTATCAGGCTGTGAAGCTGCGCGACTACGGCCGTATTGACATGCGCCTCACACCGAAAGGCGAGGTGTACGTAATCGAGGCAAACCCGAATCCGTGGCTTTCGAGCAAGCAGGAATTTGCCATGGCTGCCAAGGCTTCTGGCCGATCCTACACGCAACTGATTGGCGAGATCGTGGACATGGCAATGCAGAGATATGCCCCCCGAAGTGGCAGTGAGACCATCTCCTGAGAAACCGTCAGGCTATTTTCTTTTGTTTTTGTCTGGTTACCATTTGCACAACCGGCAAAGGAAGGCGCAGCGTCCGCGCTTGCGTCTCTCGTTTGGAAAACGCCCGGATGGCGATTCCATCCCCCTGAGGAAAGGGGTTGGAAACTACCTCAAATTCCTGACCATAGATGCGTATCCGCTTGGATTGCGCGTAGCCCATTCTCTGGAGCCGATCGCAGACTTCGTGGACTTCGATTGAATGCTGGCTGGTCGTGGGGGCATTGATATTCACGGTAGGTACATTGTATCGGATAAGCACCTCCTGTGTACCTACAGTGATTGAGGTACATAAGTGGGTGTGTTGGACGTGTGTGTTGCGGGGTTGCACAGGGGTTATAGCTCTTGCTTCAACTGCTAAGCGGCTTGTTGCCAAGCCCTTGAGAGCCCTGAAAAAAGGAGCTTAAGCCGATTTCGCCAAACTGATGCCAATGTCGTCGAGGGCGCGCTTCTTCAACAATTCAGCGATGCGATGTTTGACGTACCCGTCCTCGGTGAGATGGGCGGCGGCAGTGTCATCTAACTTTGATAGAACTAAGCGATCCATGGGGTCACGCTTGGTGAAATCCGGATCAACGCGGTAACAGAACTGGCAGTCGCGGCCAGTGGGCGTGTCCTTGCCCTGTGACTTGCGATGAAAGAGATCCATGATGACCTTTTTCTCCTCGCCTGAGGCGTATGGCTGTAATGAATGCGGCAGACATATATACCACAAACCATGGGTTCAGCCATCCGGGTGCGAGCGAATTGCCTGTGGAAAAACGGGGATTCTGAGAAATCATCCAGTCGACGGGAGCGAGCAAATGTGCGATGCCGCACAACCATTCCCACAAGCGAACACCCCGATCTCTCTCACGCTCCGTTACCGCCATGTTTTTCAGAAACTTAGCGTGTTTCTCGTGGCAGGAGAATTGCCATACTTAAGCCGAGGATTGACCGGTTGCACCAGGAGGCGAACCAATGCAAACGCTGTTCCAGGATCTTCGCTATGGGCTCCGCATTCTGTGGAAATCGCCTGGGTTCACAGCGGTCGCAGTACTGACGCTCGCCTTGGGCATTGGGGCGAACACCGCGATCTTCAGCATCGTAAACGGGGTTTTACTGCGCCCGCTCCCCTTTGCCAATCCCGGACAATTGATTTCGATCGGCGGGTTCGACGCGCGCAGTGCTCCGGCGATTCCCAACGAGAGCGTTTCTTATCCCAACTTTGCTGATGTTCGTGCCCGCAATCATTCCTTCACCGACATTGCGGCGTACCAGGACAACGAATACACCCTGACCGGTGCCGGGCCGTCCTTGCACGTGAATGCAGAGATCGTCTCCGCCAGCCTGTTTCATTTGCTGGGCACACAGCCTGCGGTGGGCCGGGGTTTTCTGGCGTCGGAAGATGAACCGGGACGCTTGGTCGTGGTGCTGAGCGACGTCTTCTGGCGACGGTACTTCAATGCCGACCGGAGTGTGGTGGGCCGAACGGTGAACCTGAACGGTCGGGTATACACGGTTGTAGGGGTCATGCCCGCCGGTTTTCAGTTCCCTGTGCGAGCCCAGGCACGCGACATCTGGCTGACATTTTCACGCATGGCCACGCCCGACGATCCCAAAGACACGCCGATGACCGCCCAGCGCGGCAATGATTCGTTGAATGTGATCGCCAGGCTCAGACCCGGAGTTACCCTCGACCAGGCGAACGCAGACCTGTCCTCGATCACCCATGCCCTTGCGACTGAGTATCCGACAAGCAATTCCCACGCAGGGATGGGAGCGCGGTCCCAGCTTGAGGACCTGGTGGGCGATACCCGCACTCCGCTGCTGGTGTTGTTCGGGGCCGTCGGGCTGGTCCTTCTGATCGCATGCGCCAATGTGGCTAATCTGCTGCTTGCCCGTGCCAGTGGTCGCGCGCGCGAAATCGCTATCCGCGCTGCGCTGGGCGCGACTCGAGGACGAGTGATCCGGCAACTGATAGCGGAGTCTTTGTCCCTTTCTCTCGCCGGCGCGGTCTTAGGCATTGCCGCAGCCAGCTTAAGCCTTGCGGCAATTCTGCGGTTGTATCCCAGCAATTTGCCGCGGGCGCAGGAAGTAAGCGTTGACTACCACGTCCTGCTCTTCACCGTGGGAATAGCCATTGTCACGGGCGTCATTTTCGGGCTGGTGCCTGCATTGCAGGTTTGGCAGCCGAACCTCTCCGTGGCGATGCGGGAAGGAGGCCGGAGCAGCACTGCGAGCCGCAGCCACAATCGGTTGCGCTCGGGTCTGGTTATCGCCGAGACTGCGTTTGGGGTTACGCTCCTGATAGGCGCCGGATTGCTGATCCGCAGTTTCAATCGCCTGTCCCACGTCGATCTCGGCTTCAATCCCGGGCACGTGCTTACCGCGAGTTTCGATTTGTCCGAAACTCGCTATAACCCCGACCAGCAGGACCGCTTCGTGCAAGACCTTTTCGGCCGGATCCGGGCGCTGCCGGGCGTCACCAGCGCGGCTGGCGCGATTCCATTGCCGCTCAGTGACGATCACTTTAACATCTCCTTTAATCTGCTCGACCACCCTGTTCCCAAAGCAAACGAACCCAGTTCGGGTTTTTATGTAGTAGCACCCGGCTTCTTCGAGACCATGGAGATGCCGCTGGTGCGCGGCCGCACGTTCGACGGGCGCGACCAGCGCAATTCAGCGCCCGTGATGATTGTGACCCGGGAGTTTGCCAAGAAATATTTTCCCAACGAAGATCCGGTTGGCAAGCGCGTGAAAATTGGCGCCGGCGAAGGCGCGGCGCGCGCCAGTTACAAGATACGCGAGATTGTAGGAATTGTCGGCGACATCCGCAACAGTGACGTCGTCAAACCTCCGGCCGCCGCCTACTATATCCCGCTCCCGCAACTCATGTGGGGACCGCCGACTCTGGCAATTCGCACGACGGGTGATCCCAATGCCATCACAGGTGAAATCCGCAAGATACTTGCTTCGATGGATCCGGATGCGCCACTGTACGACGTGCGTACGATGGAGGACTACCTGGCCCTCGACTTGGGCCGCGCCCGCTTCCAAACCGTGCTGCTCGGCCTGTTCGCCGGTATTGCCCTCCTGCTGACAGCAGTAGGTCTTTATGGGGTCATGTCTTATACGATTGTCCAGCGCACCCAAGAGATCGGGATTCGAATTGCTCTGGGCGCAACCCGCCGTGACGTGCTACGCATGATTCTTGCCAGAAGCTTCAGCATGACGGGCCTCGGTCTGCTGGTTGGAATTCTGGGAGCGGTCGCGCTCACACGCTTGCTGTCCGGCCTGTTATATGGGGTGAGGCCGATCGATCCACTGACCTTCGTCGCCGTTTCGCTGCTGCTTGGAGTTGTTAGCCTACTGGCCAGTTATATCCCGGCTTGGCGCGCGGCGCGCGTCGATCCCATGGTGGCGCTGCGTTGTGAATAACGTCTTGGGACGTCCGGCACATGAAGGCTTGTGCTTCTGCTGACCAAAAAACTTGTCGCGCACGTCCGGCCAGAACTCTTTTAGCACATTGAAAAAAGTGTCCAGCCCAATCTGTTGGCCCCATTTACTTGCCATGTTTCCGGATGACCGGTCGGCCGCCGGCGCATAAGCACTGGAAATACCTGCCGCTACCTCATTTCCCCCGAGTTCCGAAATATTGAAATGACTGTGGCCATCATCGCCGCGAGTAATCACCACCAAGCAGAAGCCGTGCTGAGACCAATCTTAAATGAGGCATCCCCAAATGATGCGCCGGTTCTTCGACTGGTTGCACTAATTACCTTCGAGGAACATGTCTATCCTCGAAATCATGAGCGGCTCCCACGCCCGAACGAAAAACTCCACGGTGGCGCTAATCGAACACCACAGTCTTGTTCCCGTAGAGCAGCACCCGGTTCTCGATGTGCCAACGCACGGCACGGGAGAGCACAACCTTTTCCAGATCGCGGCCTTTCTGCAGCAGGTCGTCAAGAGAATCACGGTGCGAGATGCGCACCACGTCCTGCTCGATGATCGGACCGTCGTCGAGTACCTCGGTGACGTAGTGGCTGGTCGCGCCGATCAGCTTCACCCCCCGTGTGAACGCTTGGTGATAGGGTTTGGCGCCAACGAAAGCGGGCAGAAAGGAGTGATGGATGTTGATGATGCGCTGCGGATACCGGTTCACGAATTCATTGGAGAGAATCTGCATGTAGCGCGCCAGCACCATGAAATCAGGATTGTGTTGCTGCAGGAGGTCCAGAATTGTCTCCTCTGCTTGACGCTTGTTGTCTCTTGGAACTGGAACCGTAAGGTAGGGAATTCCATAGAAATCCGCGATCGGCTGATTGTCCGCGTGGTTCGAAATAATCAGCGGAATGTCGCAAGCCAGTTCGCCGCTCCTGCGGCGATAAAGCAAGTCCACCAGGCAGTGGTCGTACTTCGAGACCAATATGATCATCTTCGGGCGGTAGTTCGACCGAGCCAGACGCCACTGCATCTCGAAGTTGTCGGCGATAGGAGTGAAGTGCCTGGAGAAGTGCGCCAAGTCTATATCAAACTCGGCCGGATCAAATTCCACGCGCATCAGGAACAGGTTCGATTCTTCATCGGCGTGCTCATCAGCGTGCAGGATGTTTCCGTTATGGCGGAAGACAAAATCGGAGATCGTGGCAACGATGCCCTTGCGGTCGGGACAACTAATCAGAAGTACGGCGGAGTTCTTCATTCTGTAGAGACGCAGCTTGCTGCGTCTTTCTGCTTATCTCTTCAGGTCCTTCAATATCTCCCGCGCCGCGTTGGCACCGGAACCCCCGGTCAACCCCGCCCCCGGATGCGTCCCCGAGCCGCACAAGTACAAGTTCTGAATTGGCATGCGGTACCGGGCCCAATCAAGCAGCGGACGCATGGTAAAGAACTGGTCGAGCGCAAGTTCACCGTGGAAAATGTGGCCTCCCGTGAGTCCGTAGGTATCTTCCAGATCCTGCGGCGTGATGATCTGGTGCGTCAGAATCAGTTCCGGAAGCCTCGGGGCGTACTGCGCCAGCGTCCTGACAACAGTGTCGCCCAGCGCGACGCGCTGGCTGTCCCAATCGGAGCCCTTCAGCTTGTAGGGCGCGTACTGCATATAAATTGACATCACGTGCTTGCCCGCCGGGGCAAGCGATGGATCGGTGACTGAAGGAATCGCAAGTTCCAGATACGGCTGCTTAGAAAAGTTGCCGTACTTCGATTCGTCGAAGGCGCGCTCCAGGTAGTCGATCTCCGGCCCAATGTGGATGCGTCCGCTCAAGGCGTTGCCATCACTCGCCCCGGTCAACGCCGTGAACTCAGGAAGATCCGAAAGCGCGAGGTTGACCTTGGCTACTGTCCCCGGCATGCGGTAGTGCTGCAGCTTCATCACGAAATCGGGCGAGAGGTGAATGGGATCAACCAGCTTCAGCAATGTCCGCTTGGGATCGGCATTGGAGACAATCGCTTTCGCGCTAATTTCCTCGCCGGTCGAAAGCACCACGCTGACGGCTGCACCGTCCTTCACTCGAACTTCAATAATTTCGGCGCCGCTGCGGATTTCAGCGCCGGCTTGCGTGGCCGCTGAAGCCATGGCCTGGGTTATGGACCCCATCCCACCTTGCGCGAAATACGCGGAGCCCGCGGGATGCGCGTCCCCCGCGCCGCGAATAAGAAGTACCAGGCTCGTACCAGCCGACCACGGACCGAGGAAAGTACCAAAGATGCCGCGAGCCGCGATGGTGGCGCGAAGCAGTTCAGTCTCAAAGTATTCGGCAACCAGATCTGCGACCGCCATCGGACCCCAGCGCAGAAGCCGATACAGGTCTTTTTTACCCAGGTTCCGAATCGAGCGCCCGGTCTTGAGCATGCCCCACAAATCGCCCCGGTTCGGATGGTCGATGTTCGGCGGCGCCAGCGTGAGCGCTTCGCCGATCACCTTGCCCAACTTGGCGAGCGATTCCTGGAATTCCGGATACTTGGCTGCGTCTTTCTGGGAAAACTTGGCAATCTCTTGCGCGGACTTCTTCGCATCGTTGTAGAGAATCAGAGCGCGCCCGTCCGGCGACAGCGAGACCACACCTACATCGGGCGTGATCAGCCTGAGTCCATGCTTCTCCAGTTGCATGTCACGGACAATGTCCGGCCGAAGCGGCCCCGCCGCGTGCGCGAGAATGGAACAGCGGAAGCCCGGATGAAATTCTTCCGTGATCGCAGCGCCGCCCGGCTGTGCCCGACGCTCCAGCACCAGCGGTTTGTATCCCGCTTTGGCGAGATAAAAAGCAGTGACCAGCCCGTTGTGGCCTGCGCCAATGATGACGACGTCGCGCGCGTCGGGCATGCTCTTTCTCTCAGACATCAGGCCGCTCCCTTGAAGTCCTTGAGGATTTCGAGCGCCGCCAGTCGCCCTGGCCCACCCATAATTCCGCCGCCCGGGTGCGTGGCTGATCCGCACATATAGAGGTTCTTGATCGGTGTACGGAACTGCGCGTATCCCGGCACCGGTCGCAGGAAGAAAAGTTGCTCGAGCGAAAGTTCGCCCTGAAAGATGTTGCCTTCCGTCAGGCCCCATTCGCGTTCCAGATCGAGCGGAGTGATCACCTGCTTGTGCAAGATGATGTCTTTGATGTTGGGCGCGTACTCGGCAATCGTATTGATGACATTGTTGCCGAAAGCTTCTTTTTGATCGTCCCAGTTGAGACCGGGCCGCAGTTTATAGGGCGCATACTGCACGAAGCAGGAAAGAATATGCTTCCCTGGCGGTGCGACTGAGGGATCGGTCAAGGTGGGAATCACCATGTCAATATAGGGACGCCGGGAGAAATTTCCGTACTTAGCGTCGTCGTAAGCCCGCTCCATGTACTCGACGCTGGGCGAGATGGAAATCGCGCCGCGCAGATGAGCACCCGGCCCGGGCATCGCTTTGAAATTCGGCAGGGCATCGAGGGCGAGATTCACTTTGCCGGAAGATCCACGGAATTTGTAACGATTGATCTCCTCGAGAAAATCGTCAGGCAAATTTCCCTTCTCGATCATCTTTACGAAAGTGAGTCGCGGATCGACGCTCGAAGAAATAATGTCGGCGCAGATCTCATCTCCATTGGCCAGCACCACACCCCTCGCTTTGCCGTTTTTCACGATGATCTGCGCAATCGCAGCCTGGGTGCGGATTTCAACTCCAGCCTCGCGTGCCGCATCTGCGATCGCATTGGAAATTGCGCCGGTGCCGCCGCGAGCGAATCCCCACGACCGGAACGCACCGTCGATTTCTCCCATGTAATGGTGCAGCAGAACGTAAGCTGTCCCCGGCGAGCGCACGCCCAGGAACGTGCCAATAATTCCGGAAGCCGACATGGTGGCCTTCAGCACGTCGGTTTCAAACCACTGATCCAGGAAGTCGATGGCGCTCATGGTCATCAACTGCACCTGGTTGTACTTGTCTTCGCTGGGAAGGCCCTGGAAGCGCCGGCCGAGGAAGATCAGCTTCATCAGTTCCTTCGGATTCAGCGTGGCCGGATCAGGCGGCACCATGCTGAGGATCGGCTTCACGAAGCGGCACATCGCCTGCATCGCCTTGCCGAACTCGTCGTAGGCCTCGGCATCAAGCTTGGAATGGCGCGCGATCTCGCGATGCGTTTTCCCGTGGTCGTTCACGCGCCACAAGTGGTCGCCGTTCGGCATCGGCGTGAACGTGCCATCGAGTGGCAGGATTTCCAATCCGTGGCGGGGAAGGTCGAGGTCGCGGATGATCTCCGGCCGTAGCAACGAGACCACGTAAGAACACACCGAGAACTTGAAGCCGGGAAACACTTCTTCGGTGCAGGCCGCTCCGCCGAGCACGTGGCGGCGTTCAAGCACGAGAACTTTCTTGCCCGCGCGCGCCAGATATGCGGCGTTGACCAGGCCGTTGTGGCCCCCGCCGATCACAATCACATCGTACTTTGAGCCTGAGGCAGCCATAAACCTCTCGAAGTGCGGCGTCGCCGTCCTCGGGCAACATGCCCTCGGGACAGTCGGCAAGATGCCGGCGCTACACTTGTTCAGGATTCCTGAGATGAACGCCAGGAAAAGGACTCCATATTCTACCGGGGAGGGCGTCTTTTTGTCTGCAATTCACGCACGAATGCTTGACTTGGAGTCATGCTTGAACACAGATGGTTTGCCGCCGAACCTCGCCGCTGCATATAATCCAGCGTGCGGGAGACGTTGCAAGCAAACGTCTCTACAGCACTGTAGAGACGCAGCTTGCTGCGTCTCTGCGCAACCAGAAATGTCGAGGGACTCCAGTGCCCGTAGGAACTGCGTTTCACGAAAGAACTTTCCCGCTCTGCCACAGCCTCAACTACCGCGAGTGGTCGGGATACTACACGGTCAGCGTTTACGAAGTGCATCACGAGCACGAGTACAACGCCATTCGCAACGCCGCCGCGCTGATCGATATCACGCCGCTGTACAAATATCTGATCACTGGCAAGGACGCGACCAAGCTGGTGAACCGCGTGATCACGCGCGACATCCGCAAGGTCTCCGTGGGCCAGGTTATTTACTGCTGCTGGTGCGACGAACAGGGCAAGGTCATCGACGATGGCACCGTCACCCGTCTCGAAGAGAACAAGTATCGCTGGACCGCCGCCGATCCCAGCCTGCGCTGGTTTCGCCAGAGCGGGACCAACATGGATGTCCAGATCGAAGACATCTCGGAGAAAGTCGCGGCGCTGGCTTTGCAGGGACCAACTTCTGGCAAGCTGCTGAAGTCGGTGGCGGAGGCGGAGATTGCGAATCTGAAATACTTTCGCATGACTCACGGCAAGATCGCGGGCGTTCCCGTGGACATTTCGCGTACCGGATACACCGGCGACCTGGGCTACGAAATCTGGGTGCCATGGAACGACGCGATGAAAGTCTGGGATGCGGTGATGGAAACCGGGAAACGCTTCGACATTCACGCCGCCGGCATGCTGGCGCTGGACGTGGCCCGCGTCGAAGCGGGATTGTTGCTGATCGAGGTCGATTACTCGAGCAGCAAGAAGGCACTGATCCCGTCGCAGAAGTATTCCCCCTACGAGTTGGGTTTTGGCAGGATGGTGCATCTCAACAAAGATAATTTTATTGGCAAGGCAGCTTTGGAGCAGGACCAGAAACAAGGAGTCGCGAGGCAGTTCGTAGGACTTGAAATCGATTGGACAGAAGTCGAGGAGCACTACGAAAAATTCGGCCTCACGCCCGCCGCGCCCAGCCAGGCCTCGCGCGTGGCGGTTCCCGTGTACTGCGGCGAAAAGCAGGTCGGCAAGGCCACGTCCACGACATGGTCGCCAGTTCTGAAAAAGATGATTGCCCTGGCCAGCATCGAAACCTCGCACGCCAAGCTCGGCACCCGGTTGCAAATGGAAGTCACCATTGAAGCCATCCGGCAGAAGGTGACCGCGAAGATCGTGAAGATGCCCTTCTTCAATCCCGCAAGGAAGACGGCGGTGCCGGTGTAGAAGTGGTCGTGTGGAGACGGGCGACTCGCCCGTCCGGGCCGAGCAAGGAAAGCTTCTGTGCGCAGCCTTCGGACAGTCTTCTACTCCACTGGAGTTACCTTTTTTCCACTCCGCTTCCAGTGCAAATATCCCGGCACACCGATCAGCACAATAATCGTACCCGCCAGCGCTTCCCGTGGCCGGGCGAAAATCATATTCAACGCCCAGGCGGCGCTGATGAGCACGTAAATCGCAGGCAACCACGGATATCCGGTGCAACGATAAGCGCGAGGAATATCCGGACGCTTCCACCTCAGGACGAACAATCCGACCACGGTGAACGTGTACGACAGCACCATCCCGAACATCACGTAGGTGTAGAGCTGATCGTAGCGGCCGCTGAGGGTGAGGACTCCCGCCCAAACTCCTTGTCCGATCAGCGCAAATGCGGGCGTTCGCCACTTGGGATGGACCTCCGCCATGCGCCGAAAGAAAACGCCGTCCACCGCCATGGCGTAATACACTCGCGCGCTGCTGAGGATGGCGCAGGCCATCGCGCCAAAGCAGGAGACGGCGATCATGGCCGACAGCCAGAGGGCGGCCGCAGGCGAGAACAGCGCCACAGCAGCGGCGTGCGCGATGGTCTCATGCTTGGCGATTTCGGAGAGCGGCATCGCGTACAAGTAGGTCATGTTCATGACCACGTAGACGACGCCGACGATCAGAACCCCGAGCACCATCGCCACAGGCACATTGCGGCGCGGTTCCTTCACTTCGCCGGCCACCCAGGTTATATAGACCCATCCGTCGTAAGCCCAGAAGACGGCGATCAAAGCGACACCGAACGCCGATAGGAGTTGACCAAGGCCTACGCCCATGGTCAGACCGTTTACCGTGCCCCACTCTTGTGTGGTGAAGTGATGCCAGTCGCCCTTGCCGATGGCGAAACCAAGAATCACGAATGCCGCCATTGCGCCAAACTTGGCCCAGGTGGCGGCGTTTTGCAGTAACGCACCCCTGCGCAGTCCGACGACATTGATCCAGGTGACCGCCGCAATCATGATCAAAGCCACGACGTGAGCCCGAGTCACGACGATGCCCGCGACCGACACAACCAGATGCTCCTGCGAAATGCTTGGGATGATCCCGCCCAGGTATGCGGCTGAACCCACGGCAAGCGCCGCGATCGAGCCGCCATTGGCCACGCTGAAGAGCATCCAGCCGTAGAGAAATGCGGGCAGGTCGCCGTAAGCTTCGCGCAGGTACACATATTGGCCGCCAGAAGCGGGGAACATCGATCCCAGTTCCGCGAAGGCGAAGCAGGCGCACATGGAAATCACGCCGCCGAGCACCCAGACCAGGAGAAAAAGCACGGGGTGGGGCAGAGGTCCGGCAATATCTTTTGCGGTCAGAAAAATGGACGAGCCGATAATCCCGCCGACCAGCAACAGGACCGAATCGAGCAACGAGAGGCCACGAATCAGGGTGGGCTCGGCGTCAGTTTTCACAGCCAGCGGTGGCGGTGCGACGGGAATCTCCATGGATCATCCCATCCCCAACTCGTCCGCTGATTCGAGCGGAGTGCCACAGCGGCGGCAGATGACGGCAGAGCAATCGCCGCAGGTCAGCGGATTGGAGACCTCAATGGCGCATTTCGGACAGTAGAGAGCTTCGGGCTCGGGTTCGGTGGGAGGCTGCGGATTTGGAGCCATGAAGAAGGCAAATGTAGCATAGACGTAGTGCCGCCGTCCCGATGGCCCGAAGGCAGGGAAGCAGCCGGCAAGCTGCCGGCGCTACAATGGATGAGCCTATGCCCGATCAAACGCCAGCCGCAGACGAGAAACTGCAAAACGAATTCAATCGCTGGGCCGAGCAGGGTGAAGGCGAAAAGATGGAACGCCATCACCTCGACATCACGGGGAAGACTATCCGGCTCATGGATCTTCGACCAGGTGAGCGCGTGCTTGATCTGGGATGCGGCGCTGGTTGGGCAACGCGGCTGCTGGCGCGACTGGTGACCGACGGGCCGGAAGGCTTCGGGCAGGTGGTGGGCATCGATGTTTCCGATGAGATGATCCGCCGGGCACGGGCGGCCTCGAAAGAATTTGAAAACATTCTGTATGTTTGGGGATCGGCGCAACAGATTCCGTGGGAAGAGAACTTCTTCGACAAGATGCTTTCGATCGAATCGTTCTACTATTATCCGGATCAAGAGCGGGCGTTGGCGGAGTTGTTCCGGGTCATGGCGCCGCATGGGCGCATGTTCATTCTGATTAACCTGTACAAAGACAATCCCTACTCGCTGCAATGGGTAGACAAGCTCAAAGTGCCGGTACACGTTCGCTCGGAAGCAGAATACATCGAACTGCTGAAGAGACATGCCTTTGAAAACGTTGAAGCCCGGCGAATCCCAGATGACACGCCTACGCCGGATGACTATCAGACGAAGTCATTTCACAGCCTGGAAGATTTGCGTGCATTCAAGCGGATTGGCGCGTTATTGCTGATGGCATCGAAGCCAGATCTAAGGACGCCCGCGCCGGGGTACGCGATCTACTGACGTCGGCGCGGAGGCGCAGCAAGCTGCGTCTCTACAGCCGTAGAAACGTTGCTTGCAACGTTTATGCTGCGCGGGCAGAAAACTGTAGCGGGCCTACTCGATACCCAGTTGCGTCCTGGCCTCGGGGCTCAGGCGCTCGGGCGTCCACGGCGGAGTCCAGACTACGTTCACGGTTGCGGTACGGATGCCGGGCAACTGTTCCAGTCTCGCTTTCACTTGCTCACCGATCATGACATGCGACGGACAGCCCGGAGAGGTAAGCGTCAGGTCCACCGAGACATCTTGATGGTCGTCCGCAGCGGGTTCAAAGCGGACTGCGTAAATCAAGCCCAGATCCACAATGTTCACGGGAATCTCCGGGTCATAGCACTGTTTGAGAGCGCTCAGAACTTCGTCTTCAGTCACGGCAGCCATGGTGTTCTCCTTGAAACAGGGCGCGGACAGAGTACCTCACCCACATATGAGTTTACCGCATCCGACCAGGTTCGGGACCCAGGTTCGCGATGCGTAGAGTCGAAACCTGATGCCCAGGCGCTGTCTTGGCCGCATAGTCTGGTAAGGTTACGCTTTATGCCGATCAGTCCTGAACTCAAGCAAAGGCTTCAGCTCGTAATGGTTGTGGCCATTCTGGTTTCTGGTTCCCGTCTCGCCTACATTTTGTATGAGCGGCATGAGAGCCAAGTCGAGCGGGCGAAGAAACAGCCGCCCCCGCTGAATCCCGACTATTATGTAATTCAGAAAAAGCTTTATCCCTATGATCTGAAGTCCGCCCGCCAACTAGCCCAGCGGCCGGTGTGGGTCAAGGTCGGCTATGCCTACACTTACTATCCCTACGATCCGGCCCGCCATCACGTGGACTTCTCGCATGAGTCCGGGAAACTCCTCCCCATTGAAAAGCTTCAGATCAAGGACGTCATCAGTGATGACGCGCCGCAATCGCCCGGCGAGCGGCAGGTGATGGCAGTATTTGAAAAAGATGGCAAGACTTATGCTTTTTCCATCGGATCAATCAGGGGGATTGACTACAAGTTTTACTCTGACGATATGCTCTTCATCCAGGATCCCCATGAACTCTACAAACATTGGCCCGCGGACGTTTGGGGGGCAATCGACAAACACCAAGTCAACCCGGGGATGAGCGAACTGCAAGCTGATTTTGCCATTGGCCTGGGGATTCCGGAAAAATCCGGTGGGCCGGGAAATCGCACGGTGAACTACTCGAACGGCGGCAACGCCCTCAGCGTTACCTACCGCAATGACAAGGCAGTGGAGATCAAACCGGGAGCTGCAAGTCCCGCACTGGATCAGTCCTGACGTACATGAAGTATGTGAGCCGGAAACCGTTGGTCTATTTATTGCCACTGCTCCACTTTTGCGCTTGCATAACAATCAAAGTCGCGGACTTGGAATCGGGAGTGCATTACCTGATATTAGTTGACTTCCCATTTTCATTCCTACTTGTAATGCTGGGGTGGCGTCGCGATAATTTCCTATTGTGGTTCAGCACTCTGGGAACGCTGTGGTGGTATTTCTTGAGTTATCTGGCGCAGCAGACGTTCGACGTTTTTGCGGCCAGCCGGCGGCGCTAGCTAAACCCTTCCCTGAGCCCGGACCGATGGCATATGCCGCTAAAACGCCCTCATTTCACCGTCGGCGAATTCTCATCGGCAGCTTTCTGCTCATCGGCGTGGATCACGCCATCCTCGTTGGCGTAGAACGAGCGATGCTCTCCATCCACTTGCTTGGGAGTCAGTGTCAGTTCGTAACCGTCTTTGCGGGAGTGAAAACTCACGGTGTAATCCCCCCGATCGGTCTGGGTCATGCGGCGGGTAAAGGAGCCGGTGTGGACCAGGTCTGCCAGGGTAGAGGCGTACTTGTCATTCTTTTTCTTGTATTGCTGCTGGGCCCGGATGACGGTACGCATGTAACCCAGTGCGTTGGCTTCGGAATCCGAACGGGCCGGGTCCCCCTTAAACTTTGGCTGATAGGCGGTCTGCGCCGCTGAAAACAGCGTAGCCGCGACCATCAACACCGCAATCCGGGCCATCGCTGTTGGGGACGGTAATCCGTAAGGTAATCTCATGAGCTTTCCCGCCTTTTCGCTAAGATTCTTTCTATGTTACCGCCGTAATTGCGAAACCGTTACCGAGCTTTCCATCCAGAGCCAATGCAGCTATGCTAGCTCCATCTACCCGAGTAGGAAGCTATGAAATCTGCAATGGCCGCGAAAGCTGCACCAGTAAAAAAATCGCCTATCCGTATTGCTGTAGTGGAAAGCGATCCACTGCGGTTCGTGGGATTCAGGGCCCTGTTCGACAATGAGTCGGATTTCGAACTGATCTCTGCCTCGCTTCCCGATATTGGCAGCTTGCAGGGCGTTGATCTGATCCTGCTGGGCAATCGCAATGGCCAGAACCTGTTCGATCTGATGGCCAGCCTGAAGGCCACGCGCCCCGACCTGCGCATTATTGTGACAGGTTCCGGCATCGATGAAGAGACCATTTTGAAGGCCATCGCCTCCGGAGCCAAAGGCTACGTGGACGAGGCCGCCTCGCCAGCCGAGTTCGTGCAAGCGATCCGGGTGGTGAATGAAGGCTCAGTATGGGCCCCCAGGCGCGTGCTTTCCATGTTCATCGAGCGCGTGTCGTCGTCCCCGGGACGCATCTTCCCCGCCGGCCGGGTGACCTTTACCGACCGCGAGAAGGAAGTTCTGGAAATGCTGGTGGCGGGCCGCTCCAACAAGGAGATTGGTTCCGCACTGGGCATCGAAGAGCGCACCGTGAAGGCTCACGTTGCCAAGTTGATGCGCAAAGTAGGGGTACAGAACCGGATTGCGCTTTCGGTGCATGCCATTACGCACAACATGGTTACGGCGAAATAGGCCAGCTTCTTCAAAGTTACTTAAGTACAATGCCCTCGGTAATCTTGCCGGCTTCGCGGCCCTGACGCATACTCGCTTCACCTACCACAGAACCTGGGAGACGGGGTTGGGAGCGGAGATTAGGGTCACCGCCGCCAACCCCGCATTTTTTTGTACGTGCCCGAATCATCAATAGACCAACCCACCTGCTTCACAACAACCCTTTTTCCACCGTCAGAATCCTTTAGAATCAATTGCAAGTGATTTTCCAGGAATCCTGTATAGGAAAGCTGAAGAAAAATGAAGAGACTTCTGCTCTTATGGGTTGTGGTCGGTTTGGCAGCTACGGCATTTGCCGCCGATGACAAGGCAAGCGAGAAGGCGAGCAAGGCTCAGGACCGGGTCCAGGCCGCTGCCGACGTGCTAAATGAAATCCAAGGGGCGCCTGACCAAGGCATTCCCGCGGAGGTACTGGGCTCGGCCGAATGTGTGGCCGTGGTGCCTTCTATGCTGAAGGGTGGATTCGTGGTCGGTGCCCACTATGGCCGCGGCGTCGCCAGCTGCCGTACCCCCAAAGGGTGGAGTGCGCCGGCGTTCTTCAGTGTTAAAGGCGGGAGCTTCGGGCTGCAGATCGGCGGCCAGGCGGTCGATTTGGTCATGCTCATCATGAATGATGACGGCATGCACAAGCTTCTCTCCAGCCAGTTCAAGCTTGGTGCCGACGCCAGCGTTGCCGCCGGTCCGGTCGGTCGCCATGCTGCAGCCGATACCGACTGGAAGATGCGCGCCCAGATCCTGAGCTACTCCCGCGCCCGCGGCATTTTTGCCGGATTAGAGCTGAGCGGCGCCGTCATCAGTCAGGACAAAGACAGCACCAGAGAGTTTTATGGGCATATGGTAACTTCTAAGGCCTCGCTTCAGGGCGAGATCGAACCACCTCCAGGTGCGTATCCATTCCTGCAGACGCTGGCCAAATGGGCCAAGGAGGCCAGCAAGTAAGGCAAAATCATTCCTCCACGGGACGTTTGCGTGATGCCGGGATTGGTTTGACGTAGGGTTTTCCCGGTGCTACCGTCACCATTTCCTCCTACATGCGTCAGCGACTCGAGTACGCGCTCGCCTGGCTGATCATCAAATTCATAGGAGCGTTGCCTCGTCCGTTGGCTCGCGCCGCGGGGATCACTCTTGCTTGGACGGTTTACCTGCTGCATGTCCGGCTGAGGCGCGTAGGCATGCACAACCTTGCGCTGGCATTTCCGGACAAGAGCCACCACCAGCGCGCCAGGATCCTGCGAGGCGTTTTCACCTCCTTCGGACGCCAGTTGGCGGAGGTCTGTCTTTTCCCCAAATACACGCGTGAAAATGTCAGCAAGGTTGTGGTATACGACGGATTCGAGAACTTCGAACGTGCCTTGGCACGAGGCAAGGGTGTGCTGTTTCTAACCGCGCACCTGGGAGCGTGGGAACTTTCGGCATTTGCTCATTCCATCCACGGACATCCGCTGCACGTCGTTATGCGCCCCCTCGACAACGAGTACCTCGATCGCCTGACCCGCCAATATCGCACCATGCATGGCAATTCCATGGTCGACAAAGACGATTTTGTCCGCGGCTTGCTCTCCGCCATGAAGGCCGGAGAAACCGTGGGAATTCTCATGGACACGAACATGACTCCGCCGCAGGGCGTGTTCGTCGACTTTTTCGGAATCCCGGCGTGCACGGCAAGCGGCCTGGCGAGAATCGCATTGCGCACCGATGCTGCCGTCATCCCCGGCTTCACTATTTGGGATCCCGCTCTGCGAAAATACCGTCTGCGCTTTGACCCAGCAATAACCCTGGTGCGCACCGGCAATAATGATGCCGATGCCGACGCCGTTGCCAACACAGCGTTGTTCACGAAAGTGATCGAGGATTACGTGCGGCGATATCCGGATCAATGGCTATGGGTACATCGCCGCTGGAAAACCCGCCCCGAAGGCCAGCCATCGCTCTACTAGCCAAACAAGACGCAGCAAGCTGCATTGCACAATGCTGACACAACTCACGATTCGTATCAGGATATGGCTTCAGCCATATCGTAAGTGTTCTCGGATAAGCCCGGCTTCAGCCACTGCGTCTCTACAGAGATCTAGACTCAAAACCAGTCACTCCGATACGCGATCCACCAACTTACGTAAATAATGGGTATGGTTGCCCCCAAGGCCCACCATAGCGGCAAAATGAAATCCGCCGCCAGCCCCAGCACGGTGAAGCTGATCCAGAAGATCTTTCGCTCCATTCCGACATTTTATCCCCAGCTTTCCTTTCCCGCCGCAAACGTATAAAAAGGTGTCATGACGCTTTTGCTCAAGACGCGCTCACTCAAAGAGGTCGCCGAGTTCGTGCAGGCCCGCGTGCTTGGAGACGAAACGGTGCAGTTGACGGGCATCTCGAGCGTCCAGTCGGCCGTGCCGGGCGATTTAATTTTCGTGGATGAGGGAAAGAATCTCCCCCTGGCCCTCGAATCGCGCGCCTCCGCCGTGATTGCCGGCGATTTTGCGGCGGGAAAGTCGAACACTAAGCCCCTGTTGCTCGCGACCCAACCGCGGTTGGCGTTCGCCCGGGCTGCGCAACTTCTCTGTCCTGGGCCGGAGCGGAGGCCTGGCATCCATCCAAGTGCGATCGTGCATCCGTCGGCGCGACTGGCTAACGGTGTTACGGTTGAAGAGCGAGTCGTCGTCGGCGAAGGCGCGCACATCGGAGAGAGCACATGGATCGGCGCAGGCACCGTAGTCGGCGTGAAGGCAAGCATTGGACGCAATTGCGATCTGTATCCCAACGTCACTGTCTATCCGGGTGTGCGGCTCGGAGACCGCGTCATCGTCCACTCCGGCGCGGTGCTGGGAAGCGACGGCTTCGGTTACGTGCGCGATCAGGCGACTGGCCGTTATGAAAAGTTTCCGCAAGTCGGACGGCTGGAAATCGAGGATGACGTCGAGATCGGCGCGAACTCAACTATCGACCGTGGAGCGTTGGATACAACCCGCATCGGCCGCGGCGCGAAAATCGACAACCTGGTGCACATTGGCCATAACTGCCAGATCGGAGAAGACGTCGTGATCGCCGCGCAAACCGGGCTTTCCGGCAGTATCACCATCGAGAAGAACGTCGTCCTCGGCGGCCAGGTCGGCATCGGCGAACATGCTCGTATCGAAGAAGGCGTCATGCTAGGAGGGCAAGGCGGCGTCCTTCCCAACAAAGTTCTGCGCGGGAAGGGAATCGCGTTCTGGGGAACGCCCGCAAAGCCGGTGCGCGAATATCTGAAAGAGCTAGCAGCCTTAGCGCGCTTGGCGAAGAAAGAATAGCGAAGAACAGTAGCGCCGCCGTCCCCGGCGGCAGTCGCGACGGCATCTTGCCGTCGCCCCGATCAGGAATTAAAACCATGGCGATCGTCGTGATCGGCGGGCATTCGCGCAGCGTAGGCAAGACCAGCGTAGTCGCTGGCCTGATCGCAGCTCTGCCTGCTTACCATTGGACCGCGTTGAAGATCACGCAATATGGACACGGAGTGTGTTCACTGAACGGCGAATCCTGCCACTGTGCCACCGACGATCACAGTTGGGCGATCTCGGAAGAGAAAGATCGTTCCGGGGATTCCGACACTTCCCGCTTTCTCGTAGCGGGTGCGGTTCGCGCCTGGTGGGTCCGCACCGAACAAGGCCGCCTGGCTGAAGCTATCCCAACCATCCGCCGCAGACTGGCCGAATCGGAGAATGTGATCCTGGAGTCGAACAGCATTTTGAAGTTTGTCCGTCCGGACCTCTACCTGACGGTTCTTGATCCAGCCACCGTGGATTTCAAACGATCGGCCCAGGAATTCCTCGACCAAGCCGACGCCGCTATTTTGCACGGTGCGAAGGAAGCGACGGGTGGCGGCAAGGCTGCGTGGACCGGCATCTCCCTGAAACCAGTTGCAGGTCGCCCGATCTTCCATATTTATCCGCCAGAGTACGTGACAACAGAGATCATCGAATTTGTCAGAGACAAAGTGCGCGCCAGACCTGAACCCCAAAGCCTGACGCCTGAAGCCTGAAGCCAGCCTTTGTTATCCTTCTGACGTGCCGCAGATTCACAAGAGTGCATGGCTTCTGGTTCTGCTCTCCGCTGCCCTGCAGATTCTGATCTTCCCGCTTCCCAATCTCTACATGCTGTGCTGGGCTGCGGTCACCCCACTGCTGATCGCGCTTTTGCGGGCTCGACAACCGCAGACGCTGCAATTGCGGGCAGGAATCAAGCTGCTGCCAGCTAGCCCGCTGCAGGCTTTCTTGTTAGCGTATGCATGCGGGATTTTGTGGTACGCCGGCACCTGCTATTGGATTTATAGCGTCATGCATCAATACGGCGGAGTCAACACGCCGGCCGGAATTGGTATTCTGATTCTGTTCTGCCTTTATCTTGCCATTTACCACGGCATCTTCGGGTTGTTAGTGAGTCTGCTTGCGGGAAGCAGGCCATTCAACCTGAGGGCGTTGCTGCTCTCGCCCGTGGTCTGGGTGGCCGTCGAACTGGCCCGCACCCGCATCACCGGATTCCCTTGGGGCCTGCTGGGCACAACCCAGGTGGATAACATTCCGCTGGCTCGTATTGCCTCGGTCACCGGCGTCTACGGACTGTCGTTCGAGATCATGTTGGTGAATGCGGCGTTGGCTGCTGCTTATCTGGTGCAGGCGGAAAAAACTCAGCGTGAAAAACCCAAACGGCTCTTGCTCGCAACCGTCATCGCCGCGCTGATCCTACAAGCCGGAAGTTTGGTTCCTGCGCCCACAACTCTCGCGGACCACAACGCGGTTCTGGTCCAGGCCAATGTGCCTATCCTCGAAGGTTCCGATTGGACAAAACAGTATTTCAACGAGACTCTGCGCGACTTGGCTGAAATCAGTCTGGATTCACACGGCGCGCCGTCGCATCCCGACCTGATCGTTTGGCCGGAAAACCCGGCGCCGTTCTATACCACTGATCCTCTTTTCCGCGATGCGGTCAGCAACGTAGCGCGCCAGTCGAACGCGTGGCTGCTCGCTGGCAGCATTGGGATTCGCAATGCCAGCGCCACTCCGAACCAAACCACGGAAATGTACAACTCCGCCTCACTCGTGAGCCCGAATGGCGACTGGGTTGCGCGGTATGACAAAATTCATCTCGTTCCATTCGGTGAATACGTTCCGTTCAAACAGATATTCTCCTTCGCCGGAGGCCTGACCAAAGAAGTCGGAGATTTTTCCCGCGGTACTTCGCGCGCGTCCCTCGACGCCGGGACTAAGCTCGGCGTTTTCATCTGCTACGAGTCCATCTTCCCGGACGATATCCGCCAGTTCGCCAACAACGGAGCGCAAGTTCTGGTGAACATTTCCAACGATGGCTGGTACGGCGACAGCGGAGCCTATGCCCAACATATCAAGCAATCCCGCATGCGTGCCGTCGAAAACGCCCGCTGGCTGCTCCTCGACACCAATACCGGCCTCACCGCTGCAATCGACCCCAACGGACGAATCATAGCCAGCGCGCCCCGCAAGACACGCACCGTGCTCCGAGCTCCTTATGCGCTCTCGAACGCGACCACGTTCTACACTCGCCACGGCGACTGGTTCGCCTATCTGTGTGCGATAATTTCTGTAGCGGCGCTGTTCATGCGGCTGTTCGTTCGCAATTAAAAAAACGTAGCAAGCTACGTTTCTACAGCCCACCAGCCGAATGTAGAGACGTTGCTTGCAACGTCTCCCGCGCGCAATTTCCAAGAGGACAACATCATGGTCGAAGAGTTCGAAAAAGAATATGCGGTCCTGAAAGACAAAGTTCGCGAACTTCGGGAGTATCTTTGACGCCAGCAATCTGCGTCAACGCCTGACCGAGATCGAGAAACAAGCCTCCGATCCCAACCTCTGGTCGAATCCGCAAAAATCCCAACTGGTCATGCGCGAGAAAAAGCGCTTGGAAGATATGTTGGCCAACGAGGCCAACCTCATCCGCCATAGCGACGACATTTCCGCCTACTTTGACCTGGCTCGCGAAGGCGAAAGTGTCGCCGCCGACCTGCGCCGCGAAATCGACTCTCTGCGGCAGCTGGTAGACCGCCTGGAGACCGAGACCCTGCTCTCGGGCGAGAATGACGCTCGCAACGCAATCGTCACCATACATCCCGGCGCCGGAGGCACCGAATCGCAGGACTGGGCTGACATGCTGCTCCGCATGTATTTGAGATGGGCCGAGCGTCAGGGTTTCGAAACCGTGCTCTACGACTACCAGCCCGGCGAAGAAGCGGGCCTCAAATCCGCGACCTTCGCAGTCAATGGGGAATACGCCTTCGGCCTGCTGACCAGCGAAATCGGAGTGCATCGGCTGGTGCGCATTTCCCCGTTCGATCAAGCCAAACGCCGTCACACATCTTTCTCCAGCGTCTACGTCTCGCCGGAAATTGACGACAGCATCGAGATCGTCATCAAGCCCGAAGACTTGCGCATCGATACTTACCGCTCCAGCGGCAAAGGCGGACAGCACGTCAATACCACCGACTCCGCCGTGCGCATCACTCACATTCCGACCGGGATTGTGGCCGCCTGCCAGAACGAGCGTTCGCAGCACAAGAACAAAGACCGTGCCATGAGCATGCTCCGTTCCAAACTCTATGAAAACGAACTGGAGAAGAAACGCGCAGCTACCAAGAAGATTGAAGACTCAAAACTCGACATCGACTTCGGCTCGCAGATTCGCTCTTACGTCCTGCAGCCCTACCGTCTGATCAAAGACCATCGCACCAAGATGGAGGTCGGCGACGTCGACCGGGTGATCGACGGCGACTTGCAGCCCTTCATCCGCGCATATTTGCAGATGCGCCGCGGGGAAAAGCAATCATAAGATGACCCATCTAGGGAGGGATCTGCCTGGCAAGGATCACGTGGGGACAGCCGCCCTCGGCTGTCCAGCCGAACGAAGCTCGGCGACGGAGTGGCTCAACTTCACGCAAAGACAATCCCATAGTGCCCTTCGTAACGTTACCTGCTACGAAAGTGCTGGCAAAACAACCCCGCTCGGCGTGATCCTGTAATGTCCAGCATTTTCCGGAGCTAACCAACATTTATGCCACGCATGATCGAACTCATTCGCTCCTCGGCGGCGTCCTCGGGAGTGATGCAAACCGCAGCCCGGGGCGCACTCTCCGTTCCTCCTCAGGAGATGATCGAAATCCTGGTTTACCTGGCAACTCAAACCAAAATCTTCGCCGAGCGAGCGCGCCTCACCTTGGCGGGATGGGATGAGGCCTCTTCGCGGGCAACGGCAGCCGATCCGCGCACGCCGAAAGAAGTGCTGGCCTACATGATCACTCCGGGAAATCTCCGGCCAACGCTGCTTCCCGCATTGCTGGAGAACCCCGCAGTCTCCGAGGAATCACTCGCTGAACTCGCCGCCGCCGCTTCTCGCTATATAGTGGAAACCCTGATCAAGAGCGCGCGGGTCAACCAGTCCAAAACAATTCTGGGTTCGCTGAGCTCCAATCCGCACTTGAACCCAGTTCAATCGGCGGCCATTGCGGAGAAGCTTTCCTCCTTGGGACCGCCAGCTAAAAGCGAACCTGAATCCACACAGGTTTCCCCGGAAGCTACGAAGGCAGGAGAACTTGGAGAGCTAGCGGTTCCGAAGCCAGTCAGCCCTGAAACCGGTTCGGACGACGTCCCCGAGGAAGCGATCACCGCCTACCTGACCGAGCACGCCACCGAAATCTCCGCCGAAGCAGATAAACCGTTCCATCCCATCGGAGGAGTGCAAGAGGAACTTATGCCTCATTCCCCTGCGCTTCATCCCGAACCAGCGCCTGCCGAGGCCAAGACTGAGGCTGTTGCATCTAGCAAGGCGCAAGGAGCAGCCGCGGCAGCTCAGAGAGCCCCCGCGAAAAAGGTTTTCCTTAGTGCCGAAGAGCAACGCGGTAGCGCGCTGCAGAAAATTGCCAAGCTTGACATCAAAGGACGCATTCAACTGGCGATGAAAGGCAATAAGGAAGAACGGTCGCTACTCATCCGTGACGGAACCAAAGTGGTAGCGCTCGCCGTGCTGGAGTCACCCAAAATTACCGACAGCGAAGTCGAGAAATTCGCCAATCAAAAGAATGTGCTCGAGGCCGTGCTTCGCGCCATCACGATGAAGCGGCGATTCATGAAGCAATACGCCGTAGTTCGAAACCTTACCTTCAACCCCCGTGCTCCCATCGATGTTGCCCTCGGCCTGGTCAAGCATCTGCTGACTGCGGACCTTAGAAATCTGTCAGGCAACAAAGAAGTCTCGGATACCGTGCGAAAAATGGCAACCAGAATGTTCAGACAGAAGCTGGAAGTGACCAATAAAGACTAGAGAACTGCAAATGTAGGCGCGGGCGTCCGCGCCCGTGCGTCACCGCCAACCTGCCAGTTGAAATTCATACCGCTGTCTCCTGCCCAGTCAGCCGGAATTGGCTTCCGCGACCGCCCTCGCTACAATACTTTGCTATGTCCTCATCGCCCCAACCTGATCCCATTGCCGATCTACTGAAGCGCTCCAAAACTATCGCGGTCGTCGGACTCTCGAACAGCCCCCTGCGGCCAAGCCACGGGGTTTCCGCGTACATGCAGACGAACGGCTACCACATCATTCCGGTCAACCCGGAGATCAAAGGCGCCCTCGGCGAAAAGGCTTATGCATCGCTGCTGGATGTGCCCGAGAAGATCGATATCGTGAATATCTTCCGCCGCCCCGAGTTCGTGGACGAGGTCGTCGATCAGGCGATCCAGCTCAAGGTTCCCGCCATCTGGATGCAGGAGGAAGTCATCAATGAAAAAGCCGCGGAGAAGGCGCGCAAAGCGGGAATTTTCGTAATCATGGACCACTGCATCCTGAAAGAGCACAAAGCCCGTTTCGGATAGCAAGTGTGGCTCGGGCGCCCCCGCCCGTGCGACAGCGATAATTGACTACGCCTTCACAAGAATGACAGTAGCGTCGTCGTGCAAACCCGCCCCATCGGCGAACAAGCGCACGTCTGCAAGGATGCTCTCCGCGGATGCGTCGCTCTTACGAAAGTGTTCTTCGAGACGTTCCGCGCCGTACTCGTCGTCTTCCGGATTCGTCGCCTCAGTAATGCCGTCGCTGTAGAACAATAGACGCGCGCCTTGGCCCAAGTGCACTTGCGCTTCGGAGTAGTCGCCACATCCGATCCCCAGAGGCAGACCCCGCTCCGTGCTGAGGAAGTGTGCACGGGAGTCTTCGATCAAAAGCGGACGCAAGTGTCCGGCGCTCGCGAACGTCAGAGTTCGGGTCACGGGATCGAGAATCGCGTAAAGCATGGTCACGAACCTGCCGGACGGAAAATCATTGACCAGCAACTGATTCAGCTTGTTTAGCACCTCGCTTGGACAGCACGCGGTTGCCAAGGAGCGAAGCATGCCGCGAGTTGCCGACATGAGCAGCGCAGCAGCCGTGCCTTTTCCCGAGACGTCGGCAAGCACCAATCCCCAGCGGCCATCGTCGAACGGAATGAAATCGTACCAATCTCCGCCCACCGCGCCCGCCGGAGTGGAGAGTCCAGAAATCGCGAAGCCCGGAATGTAGGGTGAACTCCTGGGCAGCAAAGCCTGCTGAATCTTGCGGGCCTCGTTGGCCTCGCGGCTCATTTCCTGTCGCTCGCTCCGTTCCTGCTGGAAACGACGCGCATTGTGAACCGCGACTGCCACATAGCTGCACAGCGCCTGCAAAAGCCGAAGTTGCTCGGAAGGAAAGGCATCCAACTCGGGATGCGAAGCCGTGAACACGCCAATCAGCTTTCCATCGACATGCAGCGGAATCGCCACCTCGGAGAGCGTGCACTCTGCACATCCGATGTAGTACGGGTCTTTGCGGACGTCGGGCGCATAGCGCATCTGGCCCGTGCCTGCGACGTAGCCGACCATGCCTTCTTTGCCGATCTTCAGGCTGTGGCCTTTGCCGCAGACGTCGCAGCCGGCGCAACCGTGTGCGCAGGCCAGGACCAATTCCCTGCGCGCTTCGTCGTGCAGGTAAATATCTGCCTCGACGCAGCCGAACGAACGCGCCACATCATTGACGACTTTGTCGATCAGCCGATCCAGGTCGAGGATCGAGCTGATCTTCTGGGCCGCCTTCTGCAGCTTCAGCAAGTCCTCCACCTGACCAAATGCCAGTTGGTGGGTGGCTTGGTGCTCGGCTATAGTCACTCTCGGGATGGTCGCCACGGCTTTGCTCCCCTGTCGAATGTAAGTCTAAGTAAGGATGACACTTACGGCTTTATATAAGATGCTGGCGCGGGGATTTCCGATTCATTATTGGGGCCAGGATTTGTGGAGGACGGCCGTCCTCGCCCGTCCAGGTGGAGCGCAATCACCGTTGCCACTTTTCCCGCAATGGGAAGCAGGTTTACTGTTTAGTACCGGGTACCCCCCTCCCCCTATTCTGTGCAAAATCTAGAAAACAAACGATCTAATTTGCGACTATGTGCTAGATCTTTGAGTTTGAAGGAGTTACACGCAAAATCTAGACAACATGGGAGTTACGGCTGGGCGCGACTCGCTTGCGTCCCATTTTGGAACCAGGGGGCATGCGATCAAAAAGCCACAACGTCGCCTGGGTCAGATTGTCAAAGATCGACGATTATCTTTTAGATAACGTATATTGTAGTAGGTTATCTGATTTGAGGCACGCAGTCAATGATAAAGCGCGCTGGGGGACCTGAGGACCCGGGTACACCTCTGCGACCGTTATATAGTCCGCCATTTACTTGGCGAGGCGCTCCAGCAGATCACGGTTGCGGGCCACCGACTGCTCGAAGGCATCCATCACCTGGGGACGAACCAGGTGTTGAGACGGAACCACATTGTGCAGGTAGTGGGCAAGCGCCTGCTCGAGTACGTACCGCTGCGACTGCCCATTCTGCTTGGCAATGGCAACAAGTTCGTCCCAGAGCCGGGCATCGATCTCAACAGCGATCTTCTTGGTCTTAGCAGCGGGCATGGTCTACGTCATTCCTTTGGTATGTCCGTACTAGCCTCCGGTATCACAGAAGTGGCCGTGGCCGCGGCTTCGTCAACTAATTTTTTGAACTCAGAGAGTACAGGTTTGTCCCAATATTTTGCGTAGAGCGGAAGGGACGGAAGCAGACTCCGTAAAGCGTGACGCACCTGCGCTGTGTTTCTGAATAGCTTATTGTCCAAGTGTTTGAACGTTTCGTACGCAATGAGGTCCGAGGCTTGTAGCCCGACGTGATCTTGCCATTTTCCCGGGGTAATACCGACAAATCTATGTCGCGATTGCCAGCGCTGGTCGTTGACCATGGAGTTATAGGACTGCAGTGCCTCGACATCCCAGTTACCGGCATCGTGGACAATGAAAATCCTGTGATCTGGCATCTCGTCAAGCGCATGGGCAAGCTCGACCATGACTTGCTTCATACACAGCGAGTACACAACACCCATGTCAGTCTTGCGATTGTTCTCAGTGAACACCTCGAAAAAGTCGTCAATGCGAATCCCGCAGCTAATCGCCGCTGCATTGCGGCGCTGAATAATGCCGAGCAACTTTTGAGAAAACAGCCTACTTTCTTCTTTAGTCCAGTCCTTAAACTCGTAGTCATAGCAGTTCAGATTGGCGGCGTGGAAACGTGAAATCTGTTTGTGTGCTGGCATGGTCCGGTTTTGATGGTCTATTCGTTTCTGCCACTGGTTTTCCAGCCGACCCCACTCTTGCGCTTCGGCCAACCATCCTCCGACGCAGAGCGTCCGGTTGTTATAGCTCTCGTCAAACTTGAATGTCAGAACGACCACTTGCCGTTGGCCTCTCTTGCCGAGGTGTGCATCCCTTATTCTTAAAAGTGTATGCTTCGACTCCCGAAAGGTGGGCACAGACTCTTGTCCAAAGTGCTGTGAAACAAGCTTGGGGTCCTGATTCACGAAAATATACGAACTCGGAATTGATCTCGTTCTTTGGACAGGCGCGACGGCCAGCGTATAGTTGCAGGCGTAGGACGCCTGCGCCATGAAACGAGCTGTCGCTGTAGTTGCTACTCTGCTCTGCTTCGCAATCTTTGTCGTCTCTCAAGCCTCAAATGACAAGGGGACTGAGGCAAACAAGGGTGCTCGTGGTACTAGCGAACCCAGCAAGGCCGATAGGGAACTGCAACGCACCAGAGGACCGCTGCCAAATGAGACAGTTATCATTCAATACCCCGCAAAACATAAGGACACCGCAGACCAGACCAACAAAGAGATAGAGATACAGCGACAGCTCGCCAAGTTCACAAAATATTTGGTTTGGGTCGGGGTTTTCCAGTTTGCGGCTTTAATCGGTCAAGCCATTGTCTTCTTCCGCCAAGCGGGAATCATGAAACAGCACAAAGTTAGCCTCGAACAGCTTGCGAGGGCTGCTGCTGACAATGCGGACGCCGCCAGCAAAAATGCCGAATTTTCTAGGCTTAATGCTGCTGCTACGGAGCAAACTGCTACTGCCGCTAAAGTCAGCGCGGACGTATCCCAGAAGACGCTCGTTCTCGCTGGCGAGACGGCCCAAAAGCAGCTTCGCGCCTATGTATGTGTGGACTCCGCCGTCGTAAAGTTTCCGCAACCAGATGTTCCGGAAGCTCAGGTCAGCTTTAAGAATTGCGGGCAAACCCCGGCCTATGATTTTCGGGGCTGGATACACACTTGGTTTTGTGAACATCCGCTTAAAGACGCGCTTCCCCCCGCGTCGAACGATCTGAGGAAAGGAACAGAGGTCCTTCCTCCTGGGAGAAAAAGTATATTCGTGGCCAACAAGAAGCCCCCACTGCCTCCCCAATGGCTCGCATTGCTCGGCACTGTCAAGTTCACGTTCTACATCTACGGGGAGGTTTATTACAGGGATGCTTTCGGGAAAGAGCAATGGACGAAATACCGCCTGATTTACGGGGGGCTGGGCGGCCCTCCTCGCAAAGTTCCTGACAAAGAAGAATGGCTTGTTGGCCCGGATACCGAAGGCAACGAAGCGAGCTAGGAAGGGGGAGAGAATATCGCTGCCCAATGAGCCGGACAGGGGGCTGGCCCATCTGTTTTCGCTGTTATCCAACCAAAACGAGGTACCCCGCCCTTATTCGCGTTCTTTGCGAATAGGGTGGTTGCGACATTCTTGAAACCCGCGTCGGCTCTCAAATCTCCTCAGCTTTTTCTGGATCGAACAAATCAGTTTTCCCCGCGTGCGAGCGACGCCGTTTGATCTCCTCTATGCGCTCGCGGATTCGCTTTTCGACACCTTCGTTGGTGGGATGGTAGTACGTGCGATCCCGTAGATTGTCCGGCAGACACTGCATGTCCGCGATCTTGCCCTCAACGTCGTGCGCATACTGATAGCCCTGACCGTAACCCAGGCCCTTCATCAATCCAGTAGGCGCATTGCGCAGGTGCAGCGGAACGGATTCGGCCGCAGTGGCTTCGACATCCCGCTGCACCTCGGCGTAGGCGGTGTACAGCGCGTTCGACTTGGGGGCGAGCGCGAGATAGACGACGGCTTGGGCCAGCGCAAGATTGCCTTCGGGCATGCCGATGAAATCCACCGCATCGCGCGCCGCCATGCAGAGCGAGAGCGCACTCGGATCGGCGAGGCCGATGTCTTCGACCGCCATGCGCACCACGCGGCGAGCGATGTAGAGTGGATCTTCGCCCGCTTCCAGCATGCGGCCCAGCCAGTAGAGCGACGCATCGGGATCGCTGTTGCGCACCGACTTGTGCAGGGCTGAGATCAGGTTGTAATGCTCTTCGCCAGCTTTGTCGTAGAGCAGCACGCGTTTCTGCAACGCGTCGTGGACGATGTCATCGGTAATTTCGGCGCCAACTTCCGTAGCGGCGCGTCCGCGGGCCAGTGTAGCGGCAACTTCGAGAACGTTGTAGGCGCTGCGGGCGTCGCCACTGGAATAAGACGCGATCTTTGCCAACACCGCATCGGATGCTTGGAGCTTCATTGCTCCCAATCCGCGTTCTTCATCGGTCAGCGCTCGCTTGAGCAGCAGCACGACCTGCTCCTCGGTCAACGGCTTGAGCACGTAGACGCGGCTGCGCGACAACAAAGCGGAAATGATCTCGAAGGAAGGATTCTCGGTGGTTGCGCCGATCAGGCGGATGTTGCCCTTCTCGACGTGAGGCAGGAACGCGTCCTGTTGCGCCTTGTTGAAGCGGTGGATCTCATCGATGAAGACGATAGTGCGCGTGCCGTATTGCCGCGCGCGTTCGGCATCGGCCATGACCTGCTTAATTTCCTTGATGCCGGTCAGCACGGCGGAGAACTCGATGAACTCCGCCTTGGTCATGCGCGCGATGATCTTCGCCAGCGTGGTCTTGCCCGTCCCTGGCGGCCCCCAGAAGATGAGCGAGCCGATATCGTCGCGTTCAAGCTGGGTGCGCAGCGGCTTGCCGGGCGCGACGAGATGCTCCTGGCCGACAAACTCGTCGAGCGTCCGCGGACGCATGCGATCGGCGAGCGGCCGGGTGCGATCGCTATCGCTACTCGGGATTGTTTGGAACAAGCTCATAAGTCATTTCACCACGGAGACACGGAGGCACGGAGGAGTTCAAGGCTTAGAGCACCCTGCGAACAATTCCGTTCTTGAGGACGGCGACATTGAAATTAATTAGCAGACCGACCTTCTTTCCAGCCAGACGCAGGTATGTTAGTAACTGCGCTTGGTGAATTGGTGAGATCTGCTCAATCGATTTCAGTTCAACAATGACGGCGTCCTCGACTACAACGTCCAATCGGTACCCACAATCAAGTTTAAGGCCTTTGTACGCGACCGGGAGTTCAACCTGCCGCCGAAAAGTCAAGTCGCGCAAGTGCAATTCGTGGCAGAAGCATTCCTCATATGCTGATTCGAGAAGTCCGGGGCCGAGTTCGCGGTGAACCTCAATCGCTGCGCCGATGATCGCTTCTGTAATTTGCTGCTCAAGCAACATGAAAAAACCTGTCTTTACTCCGTGCCTCCGTGTCTCCGTGGTGAATTACGTTGCCGATCTGCTTCGTATAACACGATACTCGTGGCGACGCCTGCGTTCAGAGATTCGACAGTTGGGGAGTGCGGGATGGCGACGATCTCGGTCATTTCCGCGAGCAGTTCACGCGGCAGGCCGGCGCCTTCGCTTCCAATGAATACGGCTAACGATCCGGTCAGCGTGGCTTGGTCGAGCGGCGTGCCTTTGTGCGACGAGGTTGCGATGAGGCGCAGGCCGAGCTCGCGCATCTGGTCTAGAATTCCTGGCAGCATTGTTTGGGCGAGCGGAAGACGGAAGACTGATCCGGCCGAAGCGCGCACCACTTTGGAGTTGAAAGGGCTGACCGTGCCTTCCCCTAGCAGTACGCCTCCAGCTCCAAAGGCCTCCGCCGAGCGCAGGATGGTGCCTAGATTTCCAGGGTCTTGCACTCCGGCAATCGCCAGCAACGGCCCGGCCTGCGACTTTGCCAGCACATCTTCCAGGTTGAAGGATTTGCAGCGCACCAACGCCGCCACGCCTTGTGGGGTCTCGCTGGGGACGGCGCTGGCAAAGAGCTTGTCGGGAAGCAGGAGAGTCTCCACGTGGGCGGCGAGTTGGGGCAGCAGGCGCTCGGCGCGGTTTTCGGCGGAAGCGCGGAAGAACACGGCCTTGAACTTCAGTCCGCTGCGGATGGCTTCTTCCAGGATGCGCATGCCTTCGATGGCGCAATAACCGTCGGACGTGAGCTCGCCATGTGCGAAAGCTCCGCGCAGCTCTTTGACTAGGGCGTTGTGGCGTCCCTCGATGCGGCGGAGGCGGCCATGGATAGCCGGGTCGTGAGTGGTTGTGGTTTTCTTCACGGCGTCTGGGCAGAATCATACGCGTTTATCTCTCCTTGCAGTGGTGGCCCGTGGTATGTTAGCTTTCGCGGATTCAGAACATTGCAGGGAAGGAAGCGTGTGCGCGCGGAAATTCTCAAGATAAACAGCGAGAAGCCGGAGGCGTCGCTGATCCGGTATGCGGCCGACCAGATTCGAGCCGGCGAGGTGCTCGGGATGCCCACCGACACGTTTTACGGACTGGCTGCCGACCCCTTTAACCTGCGCGCCGTCGATCGCGTGTACGAAATCAAGTCGCGCTCGCGGCACAAGCCGCTATCACTCTTGATCGAGAGCGAAGAGCAGGCCGAGGAGTTAGCCAAGCCACTGCCCGACGAGTTCTACAAGCTGGCACGCCGTTTCTGGCCGGGGCCGCTGACCATCATCGTCAAAGCTGCATCGCGGCTTCCGTTGAAGGTGACCGCCAACACCGGCAACGTCGCGCTGCGGATACCCAGTGCCAAAATTCCGCTGGCCGTGGTCCAGGCTGCGGGAATTCCAATCACCGCGACCTCGGCTAATCTGAGTGGGGAGTCGGAGTGCACGACGGCGGAAGCGGTGCGGGATCAACTGCAGGAGCGCATTTCCATCATCGTGGACGGCGGCAGCTCGCCGCGCGAGACGGCTTCGACCATTGTTGACCTCACCGACGAGGAAGCGCGCTGGCGCATCATGCGGGAAGGTGCAATTCCTGCCCAGGATATTTCCGAGTTCTTCGCACAAGGATGAGCGAAGCAGCTGCGAAACGGCCTTTGCGAGGCCATTGGACGCTGTGGCTAGGAGCACTGGCTGCGGCGGCCGTCCTCATTTGGCTGGCTGCAATTTGTGTGGGGATCATAGGCGAGGCCTCGCGACAGGAACTTAATTCCGCGGACGCGATCGTGGTTTTCGGCGCTGCGGAGTATTCCGGGCGCCCGTCTCCCGTGTATCGCGCCCGCCTCGACCATGCTCTCGACCTGTTTCAGCGAGGCATTGCTCCGGTGGTTATCACCACCGGCGGGTCGGCAGCGGACCCCAGTTACAGCGAGGGCGGGGTGGGCCACGATTACTTGATGCATCGGGGGATTCCTGACTCCAACCTGATCGCGGAAACTCAGGGTTCCGATACCGCGCAATCCGCCGAACGGATTGGCGTAATCATGCGCACCAATCACATGCATAGTTGCGTGGCAGTTAGCGATGCGTACCATGTTTTCCGCATCCGCAAGCTGCTGGAGCACGAAGGGATGCAGGTGTACGTTTCGCCGCGTCCCGATTCGCTTCCGCACTCGGCTTGGCAGCGCGCGGAAGCGGTGCTGCGCGAGGCGGTTAGCTACATGGTGTGGCGGCTGCACTTGCCGGTGTAGACCGGTTTGTCGTCCTGAGCGGACTCGAAGGATTCCTGCGCGGGAACAGCCACATCGAGGCTTCGAGCAATTCTCTCGATGCTCCACTTTCAGATATGAATAGGGTATGGTAAGAATGCCTTGCGATGTCTTGGCGGAGCCAGATTTCGAGGGGTCCTTCGATTTCGTGACTGCTTCGCTGCGCGAAGCAGTCACTCCGCTCAGGATGACAACATTAGGTGGAAGTTAAAGTCCTACCACCCCATCCTTTTTCTCAGTTCCGTGATGTGCGCGACGTGGTGCTTGCCGTGCCAGGAATAAAGTGCCAGATTCCTCTCCAGAGGCACGATCCCCATTTCCGGATGGCGGAAGGTTCGCTTCCAGTCCGCCGGTTTCAGATTGCGCAACAGGCGCACCCATCGGTCGTGCAATGGTTCCAGCAGTGCCATCGAGACTTCCAGTGGCGTTGAGTGGACATCCGGCGTGCCCGCCCAACGGTCTTCCATATACGGTTTGATCGTGGGCTCGTCTTCGGTGAGAGCGAGCTTGAAACGAATGTAAGCGTTCATGTGGCTCTCGGGCACATGGTGCGCTACTTGGCGAACCGTCCAGCCGCCGTCACGATAGGGCGTTTCTATCTGCTCTGGGGAGAGATTCTTAATCGCGGCTCGCAATGCCGCAGGGGTCTGCTCGATGTCGTCGATGAATTTGTTTCGTTGGGTTTCGTCGGGTGGGCCGTCGAAGGTGAATTTTCCAATGGGATAGCGCGGGTCGCTCATGTTGGCCTCGGCAGTGGATTCGATTACAGATGTCAGATGAAGGAGGAGTGGGATAAGCTGCAAAAAGTGCTCAGAAGCAAGTCTTAGATCGCGGAGGGCGCTGAGCGGGCGCAGAGGTCGCAGAGCAGACTGGAACTTGGGAGAATTCAAACAAGGAAGAAAGCGGTGCCCGCAGCGACTAGAGTGCCGAGGAAGTTTACGGCATCGTTGTTCAGCAGTTTCCGGCGTTCCAGCGAAGCGCCCAACAAGCTGTCCGCGATCATACCGGCAACCGCAGCGGTGATCGAAATGCCCAACCACTTGAGCGGCAGCAGACCGGTTGAAACGCTCACTAGACTCACCACGAACGCGGCTGCAATGCCGGCTAGGGTTCCAGTCCAACTCACTCCCCCGTCCGTGCCCGCGGCGACTTCTGCCCAAGTGGTGATCAGCCGCGGTTTTGCGCTTCGAGCCTGACCCAGTTCGCTCGAAACCGTGTCCGCAGCCGCTTCCGACAGTGCGGCCGAAACGGCGAGTAGGAAAAGCGCTTTTGCGGTGAGCGCGGATAACCCGGCACAACTCGCGGCCACCGCAAGGTTGGCCAGAACCTGCGAAGCGGTTCTGCCATCGAGTTTTTCGGCGGTTCCCAACTTCTCTTTCCGGCGATAACCGAAGCGAGTGGAAATCCAAGTCAGAACGAACACTGAAACCAAGGGGACAAATGCGCCGAATCCCGCGCCCACGTATAGCACGAAGCAGACCGCGGCTCCCGCTATGGCGCCGGAAAAACTCACCCCTCGCACCCAGCGGGCCAGGGTAGTGAATACTACGGTCACAATCAGGGCGGTCCACAGCGGGCGTGCGGGGCCGAGCCCCGCCAAAGTCTCCACGGTTCGGGTCAGGTCAGCCACGGGGAAGTCTCGCTCCAATTCCACTTGGCGACTGCGGGCACCAAGCCAGATACTACTATGGATAGGGTTGCGCCCGGCTCGGCCCCAGTGTATCGTGCTTTCACTCTGGGTTACCGGCGCGACCTTTGCGCGTCAAACCGTTGGTTGTAGTTTAAACTCACGGTGGCAAGCTTGTAGATCCGGCGCGGCTCGGCTCGGGCATGCGCTCCCAATTACAGGGTGAACTATGGCAGCTTCGGTTTGGTCTGGTTATCTTACCTTCGGTTTGATTTCAATGCCGGTGAAGCTGTTCTCCGGCGCGCGCAGTTCGGGTATCTCCTTCAACATGCTGCACCGCGACGACCTGCAGCGGGTCAAGCAGCAGTACTATTGTCCCGCCGAAAATCGGGTGGTGGAACGCAGCGAAATCGTGAAGGGCTACGAGTTCCGCAAGGACGAGTATGTGGTCATCGAGCCCGAGGAGATCAAGAAGATCGAGCCCAAAACCGCCAAGACCATGGAGATTCTGGAATTCGTTAAATCGAACGAGGTCGACCCGGTTTTCTTCGAATCGTCCTACTACATGGTTCCGGACGAAGCCGGGCGGCGGCCCTACGCGTTGCTCACCAAGGCGATGGAGGAGAGCGAGTACGTTGCCATCGCCCAACTCACCATGCATAACCGCGAGTACACAGTCTTTCTGCGCCCGCATGAAGGCGGAATGATGTTGCACACCATGTACTATGCGGAGGAAGTCCGGAAGCTGGAGGGATTCGGCGCTCCCGATGTTGAACTCAAAGATGCGGAGGTCAAGGTCGCGCATCAGTTGATCGAAGCGCTTGCGGCTGATTGGGATCCGGAGAAATATCATGACAGTTTTCAGGACAATCTCAAGAACCTGATCCAAACGAAACTGGAAGGCGGCAAGATTACCGAAGTGGAAAAACCCAGAAAGCTGGCTCCTGTTGTCGACCTGATGTCGGCGCTCAAGCAGAGTCTGGCTGAGATGGAGGGAAAGAAGAAGCCGGCGGCGCACGCCGCGGGCGAAGCCGCTGGTTCCGGAAAGAAATCTCGCGGGCGAGCCTGAAGTAAGCAATTAGCATTTGGCACTTAGCATTTAGCTCCACCACTTTCGAGGATCGACCCGTGCCCGCTTGCCATCTGTTTGGTCCTTACCGGCTTACCCCAAGATTCGCAAGCAACCTTGTGATCATTCGTCGGCACTAACCTAGAAAGGGGCTAGGTGCCAACTGCTAAGTGCTGCCTCTCTCTGGCGCAGATCGCAGCCAGCCGTTAGAATAGAGAACTCTTCTAGGACTTTGTGCAGAAATGGATCTTGTGGCTGGGGTGTCGATGACTGGAGTGCGCGCGGCAGCCATTCTAATTCTCATGCTTATTTGTACGGGCTGTGGTCAGACCTACCGGCCTGTCGCTACTCCCGTCATCGTGAACCCACCCAATCCCAATTTTGCTCACCTTGCGCTTGTGATTAGCGGCAATGGTTCCAACAACCCTGGCGCCAGTACCGCGATCGATGTCTCCGGTGACACCGCAGTTTCTCAATCGACCGTGGGCCTCATGCCGGTGCATGCGGCAGTGGTGCTGAATGGCTCCAGGGTCTACGTTGCGAATAGCCTTGATGACACAGTTTCCTTGTTTTCTCCATCCAGCCCTACTCCTGTAACAACGATAAGTTTGCCCGCAGGCTCGACTCCCAGCTTTGTGGCGACAACCGAGACCGGCACGGTTTACGTCGCCAACTCTGGTAACAATACGGTTTCCGCGATCTCTACCGCCAATAACGTGATCATGCCACCCCTCTCTGGGATTCCCGTTGGGATCAATCCGGTGGCTCTGGCGGAGACTCCCAACCAGCAGAAGCTCTACGCGGCCAATCGGGGCATCGGGGGCGGTGGTGGTTCAGTGACCAGCATCAACCCCGTCGACCGAAGCGTTAATCAGAACGCACCGATCACAAGCTTTCCTTGGATTTCTCCCGTGTCGGTCGCGGCGCGATCGGACAGCAATCGAGTTTACGTGCTGGATCAAGGCAGTGGGCTGGTTTCGCCGATTGATACCGCTTTAGACAGCGTGCTTTCGCCAGCACAGTGCGGACACGATCCATGTAACGTTTCGGTCGGCGTGGGAGCGAACTTCATGCTCTACGATCCGACGCGAAATCGCCTCTATGTGGCAAACCCGGCTAACAATACGGTGACATATCTGGACGCAGCCAGTGATGCGCTTTCGGCTGTGGTTATCCATGTGGCGAATCCGATCTCGGTGGCTGCCCTGCCCGACGGCAGCCGGGCCTATATATCCACCGCTTCGGTCTTCACATCGGGCGGCACCACATTTGTAACTTCTAGTGTCACAGTTATCAACGCCTCCGACGGAAGCGTCAGAACCACGGTTCCTTTGACCACAGCGGCACAAGTGTGCGCTTCGAACCCGTCCGAGCTGTCCATCGTTGCCGCTGCAGACAGTTCGAGAGTTTACGTGGGGAACTGCGATGCGGAGAATGTAGCCATTATTCAGACTTTGAACGACACGCTGCTGCTGCAAATGCCAGCGCCCCTGGGCGCCTCGTTCAAGCCGGACGGGACTCCGCTTCCGCAAAAGCCGGTGTTCGTTGTGGCTGGGCCATAGGAATGGTTGATTTCGGCGCCCGGGGAAAGACTAAGTTATGAATTTCGCCGGGACCCGCACGGGCGTGGACGCCCGCGCCTACATGAGCAACATCATCAATTCTCGGTCCTACGCCCCACCGCTGCGGCCCGTTCGGGCTGTTGAGAGCATTTATGTCGCAAGGCGATATTCAAGAAGACGTTGCCGATGCAGGTTTCGAAGCAGATAACCAGCGCCTCGGTGTCCTCGCTGCTCTTGGGTCCATGTTCGGAGGTGTGTAGTACGGGCGGGTGTACGCGGAAATGGAATCCCTGGTCGTTTAGGGAGGTGACCGCGTTACCGATCACCAGGTTCGCCAACTCGCACACGGTTTCCCGCACCAGTTCGTCCGATTCCGGCAAATCGTTTCCCGCGAACCGGCTGGCCACACGCAGCGCGGTTTCCGGGTCCAGATCGATGACAATGCGTCCCTCGATGTCGCCGGTCACCCAAATCAGCGCAGCCACTCCTTTGCGGCGGTAGGCCTCTTGCTCCATGCTGAGGTTCGCAATGGACGTGGGACACTGCAGTCCCTGCGCCAGCACGGCATCCGCCGCGTTGATGAAAGGCTGGATCAGCTCCATTTTCATTTCAGATCCCCGCGCCCGCGGCGTGGGCCGCAGTGCCATCCTCACCCATCACGTACTTAATCACTTCGTACAAGACCTCCGGCTTCACCGGCTTCTGCACGAAATGACGGGCGCCGCGCTGCAATGCCGCCACGATGTTCTCCTGATATCCAACGGAGGACACCATGACAATGCGCGCTTCGGGATGTTGCTGCACGATCTTCTCGGCAGCCTCGATCCCCTCCATTTGGGGCATGGTGATGTCCATCAGCACGATGTCCGGCTTGAGGCGCTCATATTCGGTTATGGCGGTCACGCCGTCTCCCGCTTCGCCTGCGACCTGGCCACCGAATGTTTCGATCATTCGGGCCAGATTCTTGCGCGCGAAGACGGAATCGTCCACTACCAGGTAGCGGACTGGCTGACCGTCCTTACTGCGTTTCACTGGCGCAAACTGCTCCATATACAACCTCCACCGCTTCAAAGTTCCGGCATCATGTTCTTGCCTGCCGGACAAAAATCAGTTCTTGCCGACTCCAGCGGCTCTGCCGGCGTTATCGGATTCTGCCTTGCCCCCGGCCTTCCGGTCCTGCATGCACTGGGCTTGCAAAGTATTTGCGAGCGCCTCGAGCGCGACCACTCGCACCGCATAGCCACGCTCGATGGCCGCTTTCGGCATGCCAAAAACTACGCAGGATTCCTCGCTCTGGGCGATGGTCATTCCTCCCGCTGCCTTGACCAGGCCCAGGCCCTGCGCCCCGTCTTCTCCCATTCCGGTCATGAGCACCGCGATGCTCTTTTCTCCGAATTCCTCGGCGGCACTTTTGAACAGCACATCCACCGAAGGACGATGCCCGTTGACGCGCGGTTCATCATTGAGGACAGCGACGTCGCCTAGCGGCAGTCGCTTCACTTTGAGGTGCCGGTTTCCGGGGCAGATCAGGGCTCGTCCGGCCAGCAGAAGGTCCCCGGACTGCGCCTCCTTGACGGTGATGGCGCAGATTTCCTCCAATCGCCTGGAAAACATTTCGGTAAAACCCTCGGGCATGTGCTGCACGATCAGAATGGTTGCGGGAAAATTCTTGGGCAACTGCGGCAATAGGTATTGCAGCGCCTGTGGTCCGCCAGTGGAAACCCCAATGGCCACGATTCGCGTGGCTCGAGTCTTGGTATCAGGCGTGGTTTTGGAGGACGGTTTCGGAGAATCGAGGGGCGGTGCGACGGTGACCCGCCGGCTGTGCGCCGCAGCTTTGATCTTGGCAATGAGCTCCCGGGCGATTTCCGGCATGTTGGCTGAAACATCGCTGGGCTTGGCTACGAAATCGAACGCTCCCATGGACAGCGCTTGCAGGGTTACCGACGCCCCCTGGGTGCTGTGGGAACTTACCACGATGACCGGCAATTGGTACCGCAACATGATCTCTTTCAGCATGTCCAGCCCACCCATGCCCGGCATCTCGAGGTCAAGAGTCACAACCTGAGGCTTCATTTCTTCGATCTTTTTCAGACCGAAGTTCCCATCCATGGCAGTGCCGACAACCTGAATCGAGCTGTCGGTTTCAAGGATTTGTGGAATCAGTTTGCGCATGAGCGCGGAATCATCCACCACCAAAACCCGCACCGGAGGCGTCATGGCTGTCCTCCGGCCGCATTCTGTGCGAGTCGCGCCCGCTCGGAATGCGAGAGCAGCAGACCCACACTAGGTCCGCCAACGGTATCGGGCCGTGACTTGGCAAAGCGTTCCACGATGGCCGAGAGATTCAGAATGAGCACAACATGACCATTGCCTAGAATCGAAGCGCCACTGACCAAATCGGTCTCCGCAGTCTGATCGTCCAACGCTTTGATGACCAACTCCTCCTCGCCCTCGAGCGCGTTTACCAGGAGCCCAATTTTGCGTTCGCCCGTGGCGATCACGAGCACAAAGACTTTTTCCGGCCGCCCATCTGGCCGCTGTTCCGGCGGCCGTCCCAAGCGAGCCACCGGCAGGACACGATTACGCAGTTGCAAAACTTCGCAGTTGTCTACCTGATGAATATCGGATTCGTGAGCGCGAGCGATCTCCGCCACGGCATTCAACGGAATGGCATACAGGCGCTGCTCTACGCGAAAAAGCAGGGCTTTGATGATGGCAAGAGTGAGCGGCAACTGCAGCCGGAACGTCGAGCCCTGCCCGGGGCGGCTAACCAAGTGGACCGTGCCCTTGAGCCGATGCAAGACGCTTTGCACTACATCCAGGCCCACGCCACGGCCGGAGATTTCGGTAATCTCATCTGCCGTACTGAATCCCGGGCGGAAGATGAGATCCAGAATGTTGGCTTCGTTGAGCCGGCTGGCTTCTTCCCGCTTCAAGAGGCCGCGTTCGATGGCTCGAGTTTTGATCTTTTGTACATCGATGCCGCGCCCGTCGTCACTGATTTCCACGATGACCTGATTGCCTTGGTGGTAGGCATCGAGGCGGATGGTTCCCTGGGCCGGTTTGCCGCTACGAGTACGCTCCTCCGCGCTTTCAATGCCGTGTCCAATGGCGTTTCGAACCAAATGGGTCAGCGGTTCAGCGATGGCATCCAGCAGGCTCTTGTCCAGGGCAGTGTCTTGCCCACTCAGCACCAGTTCGACCTGCTTGCCGCATTGCTTGGCAACGTCCCGAACCATGCGGGGAAATCGCCGGAACAATTGCTCGACCGGAACCATGCGGACCTTCATCACCGAGCGCTGCAGGTCATTTAATACCCGCGATTGAAAGGCCATGGCATCGGCGAAGCGGCCGCGCATGGCTTCTTTGGGGTAGTGCATGGCAAATTCATTGAGCGCCTGCTGCAGCATGGATTTCCCGATGATCAGCTCGCCTACGAGATTCAGCACGGTGTCGATCCGCTCCGCATCCACCCGCAAGAGATTTTCCGCGGGCGCGGGACCGGGCTTGGCCACGGTCGCGCGTTCGTGGGAGGACGGGATGAGGATGGTTTCGATTTCCTCGGCCGGTTCCGCTGCGAGCTTTTCTTCGGCCTGAGTCGTTAGGGCCTGGTTCGCTCGGGCCTGGGCTGCGGGAACTTGAGCTGCAGGAGGCTTCGGCCCAGCTTCGCCACTGTTGGCCTTCTGAGCTACCTTTTGCGCTGGGGTTCCGATATTCTCGATTTTCACCTGCGAAATGATGGTCGGGATACGGCACTTTGCGGTCAGATACTCCGCGGTCTGGTCGCTTGCCACCAGCAACTGGAATTGCATCGCGTTCTTGGCGGATCCCGCCTCCGGGCGAGTTCCAAGCACTTCGCCGGTTTCGGCGAGCGCCTTGAGTATCAACTGCTGGGCTGCGATGGGCATGGCGCAGTCAGGATCAATTTGCGCCGTGATGTGGTACACGTGCTTGCCTTGCTTCAGCGCCCCTTGCGTGGCGAGCTTCTCATACTCAGTCCAGTCGACTTCAGGCGCAGAGGCTGCGTGGCCTTTCGGGTTGCGCGGCTTCCGGCTTTTCGGGTCTTGCGCCAGTTTGCGAATCATCTTCCGTACCGGTTCCGCCGAGGGCAGCTTTGCACCCTTGCGATAGCAGCTCAGCATCGCGCCGAAAGTATCCGCCGCAGCGAAAGCTACCTCCGCGAGGGAAGTGGGAGTCCCGGTCGTCTCCAGGGCTAAGGCATCTTCCAGTTCGTGCGCCAGTTCGCTGAGTTCGTGAAAGCCAACCGCGGCCGAATCACCCTTCAGGGTATGCACGATTCTCCGGATGGTGCGCACGGTTTCGAGATCGCCCGGTTTCTTTTCGAGCGTCAGCGTCTCTTCGTTGAGCGACTGCAGCAATTCCAACGCAGTTTCAAAGAAGAGCTCCTTCAATTCCGCCGCGCGTTCGTCCGGAAACTGGCTCACGACGTCACCTCGATCTGCTGATAGGCCGTTCCGGTCTCGCGGTAAATCATGTTGAATTTATCGGTCAGGCCCAACAGGCTTTCCGCGTGTCCCACGAACAAGTAGCCGCCCGGATTCAGGCAACGGGAAAATTTTTCCACCAGACGTTTCTGCTCGGCTTCATCGAAGTACATCATTACGTTGCGGCAGAAAATGATGTCGTTGCGCTGCGGCAGATATTCCGTTTTCAAGTTGTGGAAGTCGAAATGGACCAGTTCCTTGAGAGCCTTCTTGACTGCATAGCGGTCGCCAACCTTGTCAAAATGACGGAGCCGATAGCTGTAGTCCACCGAGGACATTTGACTCTCCGAGTACGTCCCTTCCTGGCCCGCGCGCAAAACCGAATAGCTGATGTCGCTGGCCAGAATTTCCAGTTTCCAGGGCGGAGGGATCAAGGGCTTGGGAAAAGGCGTGTCGTAGCTCGAAGGGTTACGCAGGGCGTGGTAGGAGAGCGCGTCGGCAACTTGCATTGCCATGGTGTACGCTTCCTGCCCGGTCGAGCACCCCGCGCTCCAAAGGCGCAGGGAAAAATCTCTCCGCGCCTGCTTGCGGCGAAGGATGTCATCGAGAATGTGTTTGTGGAACAGGTCCAGTTGCGCTTTGTTGCGGAAGAAGCTGGTCTCGTTCACCGTGAGATTTTCCAGCAGCTTGGCTAATTCCTCTTTCCCTTCCTTGCTGATCAGCAGGCGGTAGTAGCTGTAAAAGGAGTCCAGCTTGCATTCTTTGAGGCGACGTTGCAAGCGATCCTGCAGAAAATCGGCGCGGCGTGAGTCAAAATGCATTCCGCACTCCTGATATACCAGCGCCTGCAGGAGTTTCAGTTCGGGTTCGGTGAGTTGCGCTTGTACGCCTGCTGTCCCCATGCGTTTATGGCACCTGTCCTGCTGCTATTTCGAAGCCGCAGCGCCCCGTGCGTTATCTGCGGGAGTTGTCTCACCTGTACTCTTAGCCTCGCGCTGTTGCCGGGTTCCGCCGAACTCCAGCACTTTGTCAATATCCAGCAAGACGATCAGCCGGCCCTGGTACTTACCCAGCCCGGTCACGCAGTTCAGCCCGCCTTCCACAAACTCGGTTGGAGAAGGATCAACATCCGCGGCTGGAATCTTGAGCACGTCCGAAGCGGAGTCCACGATCAGCCCGCAAAGCCGCCCCCGGTGCTCGACCACGAGGATTCGATTGCGCTTGCTGGGAGCGACCGTAGCCTCCCCAAGCCGCTTCCGCAGATCGAGGACAGAGACAATCTTCCCCCGCAGATTGATCACGCCCTCTACGTAATCCGGGGCGTCCGGCACTGCCGTAATTTCGGGTACGCGCACAATTTCACGCAGTGAAGTGATGGGTACGCCGTAGGTCTCGCGCCCCACCTTGAAGCCGACGATGTGCAATTCGCGATTCATCTCTGGATTTCTGGAGATCAGTTACCCGATCCAGCAGTGGCTTGCCGAGCCCTGCCTCTGACGCCAGCTTTTTCTTCGCGATGGGATGCCACCGCGTCCGTCTGCTCCAGCATGAATCTGCCCATCGAGTCCAGCAGATCGCGCGACATCTTCGACATCTGTTCTGCCGAAGCGGCCAATTCGGTCGAGCCCGAGGTAGTGTTCTGCACCAATTCGCGCATCCGCTCCATCGCCTTGACTACGGCGTGGGCGCCCGAAGCCTGTTCCTCGACCGCCGAATTGATTTCATGGGTGATTTCATTCAATCGGGTGGTGGCACGAGCGATCTGTGAAGAGCCGTGCGACTGTTCGTTGGTAGCGGCTCCAATCTCCTGCGCGAACTTGTACACTTCCGTGACCACATTGGAGATCTTGCGCAGCGCCGTATTCAGTTCCTCTCCGTGTCCCAGCCCTTCGTTCACAATGGAAGTACTCTCTTCCATGTTCTCGACCGCCTTGCGAGATTCCTTTTGGATGCTTTGGATGAGTTCGGAAATTTCCTTGGTGGACTGGGCCGACTTTTCCGCCAGCTTTCGGACTTCATCGGCGACCACGGCGAAGCCCAATCCATGCTCTCCGGCGCGCGCTGCTTCGATTGCGGCGTTCAGCGCCAATAGGTTGGTTTGCTCCGCCAGATCATCGATGACCTCGATGATCTTGCCGATGTCATCTGCTCTTTGACCCAGTACATCGATGATCTCGCCCGAGGAGTGGATGGTGGTGTTGATGCGATTCAACCCATCCGTTGCCTTCTCCATGGTGGCGATCCCGTTGTGGACTTCTTCGCGCGAGCGGTTGGAGATGTCCAGCAGCACCTTGGCGGTATCCGCCACGCGCTGGATGGAGGCCACCATCTGATCGATGGAGGCGGAAGTCTCGCTTACGCTGGAAGCTTGCACCTTCGTGCTCTTCACCATGTTCTGCACGTTGACGCTCATTTCGTGCATTGTGCTGGTGACCTCATCGATGGCCGACGAGGTTTGCAGACTGATCTTGGCCGATTCGTCGGAAGCTCCCGCCACCTGGTTGGACGCGCTGGCCACCTGCTGCGCGGCATCGCGCCCGTTACGCACCAACTTTCGTAAGCCTTCGATCATGCGCGCGAAGGCCTTGCCCAGGGTGTCATTCTTGGACCGGGGCTGGACGTCGACGCCCAGGTTCCCGCCCGCGATGGCCTCTGAAACTGAAGCCATTTCTCTCAGGTAAGTGACCATGTTGGCAAAAGTTCGGGCCAGTTCGCCGATCTCATCGCTGCGATGGATGTCGATTTCGTGGTCGAGATCGCCGGCGTCGGCGATCTGCCGCGCTATCCTCATCAGATCGTTGAGTGACGTGGTGATGGATTTGGCGGTGGTGTAAGCGATGACGACTCCGAGTGTCAGCGCCAGTAGTGTGCTGAGTAGAGCGACTACGAAGGTTGCTGTTCCCGCGGTCTCGTCGGACTTTCTCCTGGCCTCAAGCACCTTGGTGTTTTCGAGGTCAGCCGCGTCCAGATATTCGCTGGCGTTTTTCACCCAGGAAGAAGCGTCTTTCTGCAAATAGAAAATTTGAAGTTCTGCTACTGTGGCGTTGCCGCCATCCACTTCTTTCCGCTTGTCCATCAGCGGCCCGGCAAATTCGCGGGCCCAGTTCTGCTCGCTGGTCTGCACCTTCTCCAGTGCGTTCCGCTGTTGCTCGGATGTCGTAAGGCTCGTGCCGGTCTGCAGCCTTTCCTCGAGCACCCGCATGCCATCGTTTAGCCGCTCGACTTCGCGAGTGTCGCCGCTGAGCAGATAGTTGCTCAGAGACAGGCGGTTCTGCATCATTTGGAAGCGGATCTTGTCGGTGGTTGCCGCCATTTGCAATGCCTGGGAAGCCGCGGCCTTGGCGCTATGCTCCCGTTGCACGGCGATGAGATTGATCAGGAACAGCACCACGACCATCGCAAGGACGGCTCCGAAGTTTAGGTAGAGTTTCTTGCCGATCGTCATTCGCTGTGCCTCCGCTTGTTTGCATTCGTCCTACCGTGCGCTTCCCCGAGCACATGGTCCAATCCGGTCTAAGTCGGGTTAATCCTGTCAGTGAGTCCGGGTTCGGGTTAATCCTTGCCCGGTTAATCTTGGGGTTGGAACTTGAACTCCACGGTTCCGCTGCTCTCGGCGTCGGCCGGCTCAAATTTCCACTTCTTCAACGCATCCATGGCAGCATTGACCAGAAGAGGGTTCCCGCCGACTACCTTGGTGTCTTTCAGGCTCCCACTGGGCGCAACCACCACCAGCACTTTGACTGTGCCTGTGATGTTCATCCGCCGCGCCAGCTCCGGGTAAGTGGGAGCTACTTTCGTTTTCGGCTTCCGCGCCAGTTCACCTTGCGCCACGGCGGGCAAGGGTTGGAATGTTGCCGCCGTAGTCGCCACAAACGCTAAGAGGCCAGTCATGGCCCACTGCCGCATCTTTTGGAAAGACACTGCTCCTCCTTGTGACACACGCTGCCTTTACAACAGCAATGCCGTTGCCACCCGGTGAGCCTCCCCGGACCTGGGGTCAATCGGTATGTAAGAACCACTTAATCAGGCGCTTACGTCGATCTTGTCTTGAACCGCAGTCGCAGTCCCGACAGGTCCGATTCGTCTCATTCGGTCTACTTCCTCTCAGAGTGAGACGGTTCGGTGGCCTTTCGCCGCGATTTCACAGTTCGGCACTCCGAACGTTATTCTCTTGACTCAAATTGAGATGGCAGTCTATTTTTCCTGTATATTCAATTACTTGTAGTTTGGCGGTGCGAGGCGGTGCCTTTCTGACCATGCATGCCGGAGATTCGACGGTGCTGGAAAAAACCGGCCCCCGCTCGGACGATGCTTTCCAGAAACTGCTCCTGCGACTGTCCGAGGCAGCCGCCCAGGGAACTCCAGCTCCGGCTCTGATCCGCCTCTTCTGCCAGGCTACGCGCGGGTTCTTTCACGTGGATGCCACATACTTCTGGCGCTGCAATTCTCCTGAGGAACTGGTGGGCGCGGAAGCCGACGGCTTGATGACGGCTGATTTTTCCGGTCGTCGGCTAAAGGCGCGGGAGAGCGCGGTTGCCATGGAGGCTATTCGTCAGCGCAGGACGTTGTATGTGGGTGATCCGCTTCCCGGCCGGTATCCCGTAGCCGCTGAGTTTCGCGCCAAATCGCTGATGGCCGCGCCCCTGGTGGTTTCCAATGAAGTAATCGGGGCGGCCGTTTTCCTGCAGGCCTCGGAAACGGATTATTTCAACGACGATCTGGCCGCCAAAGCGACTATCCTTGCTGGCCAATTAGGCAGTTTGTTGGAAGCCAGCGGTTTGACTGAGGTATCGCAAGAGGAGCATCGCCGCGCTGAAATCCTGGTTGAAGTCGCCCAAGCGGTGCATGCCGTGCCCGACGCCTCCGCGGTAGCCGAGGCTGTGGCTGATCGCTTGCGGGTCCTGCTGCGTACCCGGCTGGTGTGTATTCTCTTACGCCAGGGAACGGCCGTGGGATTACATGCTGTGGCTGCCGAGTCTCCGCAACTGGCAGCTTCGGCCCGTGCACGCTTTGACCGCAGAGGATTGCAATTTGCCGCCGATCTTGCCGCCCGCGCGGTTGCGGCTGGCGAGCCCATCGCGGTTGCCATCGATCCCGTCACCCACGCGCTAAGCGACTTGATCCCAGCGGGGATGCTGCTGGCCGCGCCCATTCGCACGTCCCGCGCGGAGGGTGCCGTTCTCGTCTATCCGCGTGAGGAAGGCGGTTTCAGCCACGAGGAGAAGTCCCTGCTCTCCGCGGTCGCTGGGTTTGGAGCCGTCGCCATCGCCAATGCCGAGCTTTACGGAACTGCCCGCGCTCAGGCTCACGAGCTGCACCAACTCCTGGACATCCTTTCGGAACTGAGTTCGGTCGGAAATCTTGACGAGTTCTTGCGGCAATTCGTGGTTCGGGCCGCCGCCTTCTTGGGTTTTGGCCGGGCTTTCGTCGGGTTCCTCGAAGGGGCAGCGTTTCGGATTCGGTGGGGAGCCGAAAACGGTCGGCCCCGTCCGGTGGACCACGTTTTTCCTGACGGTGCCGCCAGCCGCGCCTTGTTGAACAAAGAGCCTTTCTGGGCCAACGATCCCGCCCAGGTCCCGGGGGCCAACCTGGAGATGATTGCGAAGTTCAACGTGCGTCAACTCTTGGCCGTACCACTGCTGGGGACCGGGGGACGGCTGTTGGGCTTGCTGGGAGTGCTCGACCGCTTGGACGGCGAGGGAATTTCGCGGGAGAACGTACGTTCGGCACAGGCATTGGCGGCTCATGTCGCGATAACTCTTCAGGCGACTCGCAATCTACACCTGTCCGAGCAACACCGCCGCCGTGCCGAATCCTTGAAGGGACTCGCGCTGGAGTTGAACTCCCAGCTTCGGCTTCCCGAGTGCGCCAAGAATTTCGTCACCCGCGCCGTGGACCTGATGGGGGCGCAAGACGCCGCATTCGCTGTCCAACAAGGCTCAGTCCTGGAAACCCTCGTGCTCCACGGAGTGTCAACTACTGGCCAATCAAGCTCCTTGCTGCGCCGTTTTGATCACGCCCTTGTAGATGCGTTGGCCCAGCACCCTTCGACAATTGTCTCTGCGAGTGCGGCTGAGCTGTTCGGTTCCGAGCTGAGTTCACTCTTGCGTTGGCAAGACTGCAGCCTGGTCCGGCTGCTGGGTTCGTCGGGCAATCTAGTGGGTGTTTTGTGTCTCGCCAATCGCGGCAAGCCTCTGCAGGAGGAGGACGAGCAACTCCTGCAGGCCATTGCCGCCCACGCCTCGGTTGCCTTAGAGAATGCACGGCTTTTCACCCGGATGGACCAGGCCAACCGGCATTGGATCGAGATTTTTGATGCCATCACCGACTTCATCGTCGCCCACGATCAATCCGATCATATTCTGCGGGTTAACCGTTCGCTGGCCGATTTCATCGGAGTTCAGCCGCATGAACTCATAGGCGTCAACATGGGCGCCCTGCTGGCCATGGGAAACGATGCGCCCCTACAATCCTGTCCCTTCTGCCGTTCGACTACAGACGTAGCCACGGACGAATATGTTCTGCCTGTTCTGGACCGGACTTATCTTGTGTCCACGTCGCGGGTTCATGGAGCAAATAGCGAGGGTCTCCAGACGATTCATGTGCTCAAGGACATCACCGACCGCCGCGAGGCGGAACGCCGCTATCGAGAGCTCTTTGACAATATCCAGGAAGGAGTCTTTTTCTCGACCCCGGATGGGCGCTTCATCGAAGTCAACGACGCCCTGGTCCGCATGCTCGGGTATCGCAATCGGGAAGACCTTCTGCAAGCCGATGTCCGCACCCAGGTATGTTTTTCAGCTGAACAGTATGAGGAACTCGCCGGGCAGATGCAACAGCACGGCGCGGTGCGGAATCACGAGCAGACTCTCTGCCGCCAAGACGGATCGCCCGTCCACGTTTTGATCAATGCTTTTGCCGTGCGCGATGCTCAGCAACGCATTGTTCAGTACCGCGGCGTCATGCTGGATATCAGTGGCCTGAGGACCTTTCAATCCGAATTGCAACGCGAGCGCGATTTCTCCGGAAAGATTCTGAACAATACCCAGAGCCTGATCCTGGTGGCAGACACCTCTGGACTTGTCAGTTACGCGAATCGGCGCTGGTATGACATGGGTTATCAGCAGAACCAACTTTTGAGCCGGCCCTTGGAAGAGCTCATCGTTCCCACCCGGCGTCAGGCGCTCAATGAGGCATTTGCGTCAACCCTGGCCGGCCAGCAGGTTGACAATCTTGAAGTGCAGATTGTGCATGGCGAAGGGCGAGTCGGGCATTTCTCCATGAACTTAAGCCCCATGCGCGACGAGCCTGGCAACGTCGCTAGCATTGTCGTCGTCATGAGTGACATCACCGATGCCGCCACGCTGCAGGCCAAGCTGCTGCACACGGAGAAAATGGCAGCTGTGGGGCAGCTCGTCGCCGGGGTCGCTCACGAAGTCAACAACCCGCTCACCGCAATTCTCGGTTTTGCCGACCTGCTCATGGAGAATCCCGAGGTCCCGGAGAGCGCCCGCAAAGACCTGCGCATTATCTTGCAGGAAGCACAGCGTACCAAGCAGATCGTGCAGAACCTGCTGAGCTTCGCTCGTCAGATGCCGCCGCAGCCCAGGCCGGTGCAGCTCAATACCATTCTCAGTCGCACCGTGCAGTTGCGCGCCTACGACTTCCACAGCCGGGGAGTTCAGGTGGTCGAGCAACTCGAACCGGAATTACCTCAGGTGATTGGCGACGCACACCAGTTGCAACAGGTGTTCCTGAATATTCTTAACAATGCATACGACGCCGTGCGCGATTCCGGGCGTCCCGCACGCATCGAAATCAGAACTAAGACCCTAGGCGCTTTTGTAGAGGTCTTATTTCGTGATAACGGTTACGGTATCTCTTTTCCGGAGCGTATCTTCGACCCATTCTTTACCACTAAGGAAATTGGCAAGGGCACTGGTCTCGGCCTGAGCATCTGCTATGGCATCGTGCGCGAACATGCCGGGGAAATTCTTTGTCACAACAATGCAGGTGGGGAAGGCGCCACGTTTATCGTGCGCCTGCCCGCCATTTCGGAAACGGCCTCAGCTGGGGCCGGCGCAGGAGTTATACAGCCATGACAACGACACAGCCTGCCATAAAGCCGGCCACTTTGCCGGTGTTGCTCATCGAAGACGAACCCGCCGTCATGGCATACGTCCGCGCTGCTCTGGAGCGCAGCGGCTACGTGGTAGTGTCCACTGAATCCGGAGCTGAGGGTCTGAGGCTACTTGAGTCCGAGCAGTTTCTGGGTGTGGTCTCGGATATGCGTACGCCCGGCGGCGTGGACGGCGCCGATGTGCACGCCTGGTTGAGCCGGCACCGCCCCGATATGGCGACGCGCATCGTCTTCATTACTGGCGATATCGCCAACGAAGAAACTGTCGCCACGTTGCGCAAAACCGGTGCGCCCTGCGTGGAGAAACCGTTCCGGGTTCAACAATTTATTTCGGTCATTGAAAAGACCATAGGGAAGGCACTGTGAGTGACGATTTACGTATCCGCCTGTTGATTGTCGACGACGAGCAGAGTATCCGCCGGCTGTGCATGACCGTGGGTGAGGCGCTGGGCTTTACCTGCATGGAGGCCAATAGCGGCGAGACCGCGCTGGCCCTGCTCGAAGAGCAGCCCGCGCATATGATTCTCACCGACATGGTCATGCCCAATATGTCCGGCATCGAGTTTCTGGAGAAAGTGAAGAAGCTGCTTCCTCGCAGCGAGGTCGCCGTCATGACCGGCCACGGCTCTATTGAAACAGCCGTACAAGCCATGAAGCTGGGTGCCTACGACTACATCGGCAAACCCTTTTCTCCTCTGGAAGAACTACGTCTCTTCTTGCGCAGGATGGCCGAAAAAGTGCACCTGGTGGAAGAGAACCAATTTCTGCGCGAGCGTGTGGATACCGAGAGCGACCTTCACGGCATCGTCGGCTCGTCGGCCAAGATTCAGGACGTGCTGCGCATGATCTCGCGGCTGAAAGACACCCGCACCCCGGTGCTGATTGCCGGCGAGAGCGGCACCGGCAAGGAATTGGTTGCGCGCGCCATTCACTTCCGGGGTTCGTTCGCCAATCGCCCCTTCGTGGCCGTCGATTGCGGCTCGCTCGTTCCCACCCTCATCGAGAGTGAACTGTTCGGCTACGAAAAAGGCGCTTTCACCGGCGCGCTGCGGTCGAAGACAGGATTGTTCCAGTCGGCCAGCGGAGGCACCATTTTCCTCGACGAAATCGGCGAGTTGCCACTGGAAATGCAAGCCAAGCTGTTGCGCGTTTTGCAGGAAAAGGAAATCCGCCCGGTGGGCAGCAATCAGAAAGTAAAAGTGGACGTTCGCGTCGTGGCCGCGACCAACCGCGATCTCGAGGCGGAATACCGCAACGGCACCTTCCGCAAGGATCTTTACTTTCGCCTGAACGTGGTCACCGTCCATTTGCCATCGCTGCGCGAGCGCCGCTCCGATATCCCCATGCTGACGCACTGGTTTCTCGACCGTCACGCGCCCGACAGTTCGATGCAGGTCACCAACGCGGCGATGAAATGCCTGCTGCAATACGATTGGCCAGGAAACGTCCGCGAACTGGAGAACTGCATCGAGCGTGCCGTGGCTCTGGGCGATCGCAAAACCATCGATCTAGGTGATCTGCCGCCCACCATCGCTTCGGCCTCGCCTTCTGCGGAACCGGCAACGGGCGCAATCGCGGGCGCGGTTTCCTCCACTGATCTGGAGGACATTGAGCGGGCGACGATTGAGCGCGTCTTCGAGCAGGTGAAGGGCGACAAAGCCCTGGCGGGCAAGATGCTCGGCATCAGCCGCGCCACCCTATATCGCAAGCTCAAGCGCTATAACATCGGTGGCCGCCAAGAGATGGGGTCGAGCCAGGCGCTGCAGTAGAGAGAAGTATACTTCTGACATCATTTAATATCTATAAAGACGTTAAGCCAAATAGGAGTTATCACTTGTGTTCTGAAATCGTAACAAAATGTCACCAATCGTGACTCGACCTCGGTTTTCTGCTAGCCTGACATTGCAGCGCAGTGCGACAGAAGAAGCATAGTTTCGACCCTGACACCTTCCTCTCAACGATTGGTGAGGGCAGAAGAGCCCTGCGTTTTACCAAGAAACAAACAGTCTTCGCGCAGGGCGATGCGACGGACGGGGTGTTCTATATCCAGAGGGGTAAGATCAAACTGACCGTTATATCCAGCAATGGCAAGGAAGCAACCCTCGGCATATTAGGGGAGGGCGATTTTTTCGGGGAAGGCTGCCTTGCAGGTCAGCCCCTCCGCATGGGGTCCGCAAGTGCAATAATAAATTGTGACCTTCTGCGAATCGATAAGAAGGCCATGATGCAAGCACTTCACCGGGAACACAAGTTGTCGGATAGGTTCGTGGCCTACTTGTTAGCGCGGAACATCCGCTACGAAGAAGATCTGGTTGACCAACATTTCAAGTCGAGCGAAAAGCGATTAGCGCGAGTTCTTCTGTTGCTGGCTCATTTCGGCAGGGAAGGAGTGCCGGAGAGTGTCATCCCCGAGATAAGCCAAACGATTTTGGCGGAGATGGTGGGTACAACCCGCCCGCGGATAAATTTTTTTATGAACCGGTTCAGGAAGCTGGGTTTCATCCATTACAATGGCGGGCTGCAAGTCCACAGTTCGCTCCTTAACGTCGTTCTTCACGACTAGCTTGACCTTTCCATGTTTCCCAAACGAACAGAAAAGGTGGCTTACCCAAATTCTCGACTCGATCTCCGGGCTTCGATTTTTGCTCGGCGGGATCTGTGTCAAGCGATGTCGCTTCGGGAATTTCGGGGCGGAGTCGTCGGACAGGAAATCGTGCATCATGGTATATCGGGGTGGGGACGGTGCGCCGGGATGGGGTGATGCCAGCGCACCGTTTTAGAATGCCGCCCCTTCCAGAGGCGGCTCCTACGAGATTTTCATCTCTTCATCTGATCGCGATGGTACACCTTGCGAATAATGGTACCTGTTCAAAATTGAACAGCTTTGAAGATAGTCCCGGAACTAAACTGGCACCGTTCGTGACGAGAGGCGGTGCTGTTATGACTCCGACCGAACCATGGGCTGCACACAGAGTTCTGCTGGTGGATGACGATGGCGCGG